>Ga0105340_1001240_pt1 | contig 11614 bp, 8 predicted proteins | sample EasRivMeERMLT700_FD_89676 | JGI IMG/M metagenome (GOLD analysis project Ga0105340, IMG submission 89676) | Soil microbial communities from meander-bound floodplain in the East River, Colorado, USA - East River MetaG ERMLT700 | ecosystem: Environmental > Terrestrial > Soil > Floodplain | place... | reverse complement strand
GCGATTTTTGAAAATTGAGGGAAATCGTTTTTCAACGCTTCATATGCAGGACCGGGAATGCCAGGATTATGACCTTCACTGCCGTCATGTCGCTTTTCGGAGGTTACAACCCTGTAGATTTGGTTGTAATTTTTTTGAAAGCTGTCGTAACTAAGTTCATAACGTACGACCACAAATATGAGCAGGCAGGCAGCTATTCCAACTGCGAGCCCAGTTATATTAATAAAAGAATAGCCTTTATGCCGGATAAGGTTCCGTAAGGCTATTCTCAGATAATTGTTTATCATGGCTATACTTTGAGTAGTCGGGAGTCGGGAGTCAGGAGTTCGTAGTCAGCTACTCCCGACTTCCGATTCCTAACTAACGACTACACCAATATATTCTCCGTTACTGTTTGTCCGTCTAACATACGAATGATGCGGTGGCTATAACGTGCATCATGTTCGCTGTGTGTAACCATTACAATAGTAGTTCCTTGTTCGTTAAGGTCGGTAAGCATCTGCATTACTTCGTTACCATTACTGCTATCGAGGTTACCAGTAGGCTCATCCGCCAAAATCAGTTTGGGTTTATTAACTACTGCTCTGGCTACCGCTACACGCTGTTGCTGACCACCACTCAACTGCTGTGGGTAGTGATTACGGCGATGCATGATCTGCATCTTATCTAAAACTTCTTCCACTCTTTTCTTACGATCTGCGGATTTTACTCCTGTATAAATAAGAGGAAGTTCTACATTTTCAAAAACAGTCAATTCATCGATCAGGTTAAAACTCTGGAATACGAAACCGATATTGTGCTTACGCAGGTCGGCTCTTTTGCGTTCGTTGAATTTCGCTACTTCAATTCCGTTGAAAACAAAGCTGCCGTTATCAGGATCATCCAGCAAGCCCAGGATATTCAGCAAAGTGGATTTGCCACAGCCCGAGGGACCCATCACAGCTACAAATTCTCCTTCTTTTACATCAATAGTTAGTTTGTTCAGTGCAACAGTTTCTACCTCTTCGGTCCGATACGTCTTTTCCAGGTTGGTGATCTTGATCATTAGAATGTATTTTTGAAATTTGAAAAAAAATTTGATTATAAAACTGTCAGATTCTTCGCATGATCCGGGTTAGCAATAATGTTTGATCTACCGTTTTTGCATTGCTTTCAGTACTCTCTTCCCGAATCTTCTCTTCTGTTGATGCTTTAGCAGGGCAAACTTTCTTTAAGCCATCACATACTTCCGTATTTGTTATAGCAACCTGACCGCAACTTTGGATGAGGATGATTGTTAATACTAGTAATAGCACTTTCATAACATTAGTTTTATAATTCATAGAAAGGTTTACTGTTACTGGTTTTAGGGTTTAACGGTTTAAGGGTTGTTTTCGTTACACGATTCTTTTTAATCCACAGGCACCTAAACTTGAAACTTTTAAACCTTGAAACTTGCCTACCGGCAGGCAGGCTTTTAAACTACTTCTTCAACACCAACTCCTGCATCGTCCCATAATTCTCATAACTACTGGTAACCACTTTATCACCTGGCTTCAAGCCTTTCAACACTTCATAATAATCCGGGTTCTGGCGACCTAATTGTAAATCCACTTTGTAGGCAGTCTTACCATCATCCGATACTTTAAATATCCAGTTACCCCCGGTTTGCTGATAGAAACCGCCTTTGGCAACCTGTACAGCATCCACTTCATCGCTAAATGCCAACCGTATTTGTAAGGTTTGACCACGACGAATACCTTGAGGCACTTCACCCACGAACTCCATATCTACCTGGAAGCGCCCACCCGAAAGTGCGCTATATACTTTTTTAATAATGAGCTTATAATCTTTCCCAGCAAAACTGAATCCACCAAATAACCCAATCACGATCCTTGAAAGATAATGTTCATCCACATCCACTCTTACTTTAAAACCACTCAATACATCTATTTGTCCTAAGCGTTGCCCTTTGGTTTTAGATTGACCTATTTCCGCATCCAACGAAGTCAATTGACCATCTACCGGAGAACGCACAACCAGGTCGCCCACTTTTTTCTGCATAACATTTAATGCATTTTGCGATCCTTCATATGACTGACGAGCCTGAAGAAGTTGTTGTTTGGTAGAAATTGAATCCTGCTCCATAATCTGGTCGCTCAATCTCTTTTTCTGCAGGTAATAATTATAATCGTTTTCAGACTTTTTATACTCTTGCAAGCCAATTACCTTCTGGTCATATAATTTTTTATTCAGAAGATAGATCCTTTCTGCTTCTCTCAATTGGCTCTCCACATCAGTAAGCTGGGTACGGCGGGTTACCGTATTTTGTTGTGCAGCGTTTTGAGAAATCTGCATTTGCGTAAGCAGATTGTACACGTTTGTTTGCTGCGTTACCAGGCCAAGTTCCAAATCCGTATTCGACAACCGCATAATGGGTTGTCCCTTTTTCATTACCGTGCCATCTTCAACATATCTCTCTTCTACTCTTCCCCCTTCATTAGCATCCAGATAAATAGTGGTAAGAGGCATTACCACGCCATTTACAGGAATAGTTTCCTGGAAAGGGCCTTTTTTCACTTCACTGATAGTGATACGTTCTGTATCTACATTAAGTCTTGACTTACCCGACGTAAAATAATAACTGGCGACAATCAGGGCTATCACGCCTAAAATCCCGGCAATTGTAAGAAGTCTCTTCGTTGACCATTTCTTTTTAGCTATAACTCTATCCACTTTAATTCAAATTTTTTAGGTTCCGTTTCTGAAAAATCACCCCGTGTCCTTTTATGACCAACCCACCAAGTAACACGGGATGACAAAACATAACATTCGAAAAATCGTACAGATCAATAACACAACAATGTGCCAGCCTGTTCCCTTTTGGTTCTCAGTAATTTACCAAGTAATTACTATGTTTGTCCGTACGGTACCGAACACATACTGTCCGGTTTCGATACAGTTCATTTAGACCGCAAATCATACCTAAAAAATTAATTCCCATGGCTTTGTAATTATGGTATAATTTGAGTTAGAAAATGTTGCACGTAATACTAAAAATTATTTTTACACAACATGGTCCTTAAAAATGCCTCTATTTTAGTTATTGATGATGATCCGGATGTTTTGACAGCAGTTAAACTATTACTCAAACCGGAAGCAAAGGAAATTTTAACGGAAAAGAACCCCGAAAACCTGCGATGGTTATTGTCGAAGCAAAGCTTTGATTGCATACTGCTGGATATGAATTTTACCAGTTCTATCCATACCGGTAATGAAGGACTGTTCTGGCTACGGAAGATCAAAGAGATGAAATCTACCGCCGCGGTAATTATGATCACGGCTTATGGAGATATTGATCTTGCTGTTCGATCCTTAAAGGAAGGAGCTTCCGATTTTGTGATCAAGCCATGGCATAATGAAAAATTACTTGCCACCATTAAGGAAGCATTGAAGCAAAAAGAAAGTGGTAAATCAGCTGCTGATTACCAGTTTTCAAATGATTCCATAATCGGAACCGAATTGATTGGTGAATCGGAAGTGATCCAGGATATCTTTCATAAGATTGATAAAGTAGCGCCTACAGATGCCAATATCCTGATATTGGGTGAGAACGGAACCGGAAAGGACTTGATTGCGAAAGCAATTCATCAGAAATCTTTAAGAGCTGATAAACCTTTTATCAAAGTTGATGTGGGGGCGTTGACCGAAACACTTTTTGAAAGTGAATTGTTTGGTCATAAAAAGGGCGCGTTTACCGACGCGAAAGATGACCGGACCGGTCGATTTGAATCCGCTAATACAGGTACACTTTTTTTGGATGAGATTGGAAATATATCTCTTCATCAACAGGCAAAGTTACTCACGGTATTGCAAAGCAGGCAAGTCACCCGGTTAGGTTCCAATCAACCTATACCAATTGACATTCGCCTAATATGTGCCACTAACCTTCCCATCCAGGAACTTGGTAACGAGAATCGCTTCCGAAAAGATCTGATCTACCGTATCAATACGGTAGAAATAACAGTTCCTGCCCTTCGAAGAAGAGAAGGAGATATTCTCAAGCTTGCGAACCATTTCGGGCATTTGTATGCTGAAAAATATATGAAGCCAATGGTTTATTTTGATAGCTCCGCAAAAGAAAAACTTACCCAATACCATTACCCGGGTAATGTGCGCGAACTGCAGTACACTATTGAGAGAGCCGTGATCATGGCAGATGGGGATACGTTAGGCGCGAAGGATCTTATCTTCTCACCACTCGAATCAGTGATAGAAACCAATTCGGATCCCGATGACTTGCGATTAAGCACACTTGAAAAAAATACGATCTTAAAAGTGATTGAAAAGCATAACGGAAATATTACCAAAGCAGCGAGAGAATTGGGATTGACGAGAACGGCGTTGTATAGGAGATTGAGTAAGTATGATATTTGAGAAGGTTTGTGGTTTATCGTTTGTGGTTTATCGTTCTTCAGGTGTAACAACCCTTATTGATCAAAGGCAACCTGATAACGCTACAACTTCTCTACAATTAAGCTGTATAAATTTGTAAATAATCTTGCGGAGAAAGAACGATAAACTATAAACTATAATATCGATAAACCCCTTTCATGTTAAAAAAATTCGAATGGCGTATTGTAATAAGGGTGTTATTCCTTTTTATAACACTCAGTGGTGCCTCCTACTTGTTGGTTAAGGGGTTGTTTATTTATTTAATACTCGCGACAATTGTTATCATATTTCAATTAATCGATTTTTATCGTTTCAATAAAAAGGCGCAGGATGAAGTGGCGCAGTTTGTGGAGGCTATTCATTACCGCGATTTTTCGCGCAATTTCGATGTTAAGCATGCCCCCTTGGAAATACAACCCCTGCGTAAAAGTTTTAATGAGATCAACACTACTTTTAAAGTTATCAGTCGGGAGAAAGAAATGCAGTATCAGTATCTCCAACGCATATTGGAGCTGGTAGATACTGGTATTCTCTCTTATGAAACCACAACAGGAGATATTGGCTGGATGAATGAATCCTTGAAAAAAATGCTGGGTGTTCCTTACCTGCGAACGCTTCATTCATTGGAAAAAAGAGAACCGGTGCTTTACCGGGAAATATTGGTGCTTCGTTCGGGAGAACATAAAGTAGTGCCTCTCACAAAAGATAATAATCAATCGAAGATATTATTATCGGCCACCGCCTTTCAAACCGAACAACGGATATACAAGCTTATCGCTTTTCAGAATGTAAGCGAAGCGCTTGATGAAACAGAAGCTGAAGCATGGAAAAAATTGTTGAGTGTAATGACACACGAGATCATGAATTCCGTGGCACCTATTTCTTCGTTAGCAGAAACATTAAAAAGACAATTGGACAAATCGAGGGAAGAAACAGCAATTGAACGACAAAATAGCTTCGAGGACCTGGTGCTGGGAGTAGAAACTATACAACGGAGAAGCGAGGGATTATTGAAATTCGCGCAAACCTATCGCAACCTTAATAAAATTACTACCCTCAATCTTCGTAAGGTATATGTGCGTGATCTTTTTGAGAACCTGAATAAATTGATGCAGCCTACCCTTGAACAAAAAGGAATAGAACTCGAGATTATTCTTAAAGATCCTGAATTAATGGTGCAAGTAGATCCCAACCTGGTTGAACAGGTATTGATCAATCTGCTGGTAAACGCAATGGAAGCTGTAAAAGACAGACCCGAACCACGGATCACATTGTTTGCTGCTACACTTGCTAATTCGAGAATAATATTAAAGATATCTGACAATGGAACCGGAATCCCCGAAGAACTCATGGATAAGATCTTTATTCCCTTCTTCAGTACCAAGAAAAGCGGAAGCGGTATCGGTCTCAGTTTGTGTAAACAGATCATGATGCTGCACAAGGGAAATATACAGGTGCATAGTGTGGATGGCGAGGGAACGGCGTTTGTGCTGACGTTTTAAGAAGCTGCGAGCGGTGAGCTGCGAGCTGCGAGCAAAACCTGCTGGATCAGGGAAACTTCAAAATTTTTAGCATTTTATTAGTATTGATTTGGGATAATAAATCCTTGGAGTCTGCTCGCAGCTCGTAGCTCAAGGCTCGTAGCTTCCTCAAATATCCCCACCAGCACGGATACCAGATCTTCTTGCATTGTTTAAATTTAATAGATAGTTTTACCAACAACCCTTCGAATGAAAAATGTTTTTTTACTGATTTGCGGCATTTTCTTACTTGCTGCGTCCAATCCGCGCCAAACAAGCCCTCAAAAACTTGCATTGATCATTGCCATAGGCACCTATGATTCAGCTACCGGTTGGAAATCGATCAGCTCTCTCAATGATATCAATTACATGAAACCCGCCTTGCTCGGCCAGGGATTTATTGAAAACAATATTGAAATTCTCACAAACGAACAAGCCACTAAATCAGGAATTGTTGCTGCAATTGACCGGCTAATCGAAAAAGCTAAACCTGGTGATATTGTTGTATTTCATTTTTCGGGTCATGGTCAGCAGATCTTTGATGATGGTAGAAAAGATGAAGCGGATGGTTATGATGAAGCATTGGTTCCTTATAATGCAAACATGCGCTACGGAGGAAATTACACTGGTCAGAATCATTTACGCGATGATGAACTGGGTGATAAACTAAAATTGCTTCGGAAAAATATTGGCAAAGAAGGGAGTTTATTGGTATTACTGGATGCTTGTCATTCCGGAACCGCTACTCGTGGACAGGAAATTTCAGTTACAAGAGGGGGAGATGAAAAATGTGAACCGCAAGGTTATAGCAAAACATTAAATAGTTCTCGCGGTAGTGGATCAGAAGGTGTTTTTGATGATAAGGAGCTTCTCTCAAATATGGTAGTGATCAGCGCCGCCAGTGCCGACCAATTGAATTATGAAACAAAAGACGCAGATAAGAATGGAGTGGGTTCGTTGAGTTATGCTTTTAGTCGTGCTATTGCGCAAACCAGCGGCACTATCAATTATAAAATTCTTTTTGAAAAAATAAAAACGGATATCCAATCCTGGAAACCTTTTCAAAATCCGCAGATTGAAGGTAATCCAGAACAACAGGTATTAGGAGGGAAATACGTGAAGACAGCAGATATCATTCGTATCAGCAGTTGGTCTGCAGACAATACCATTGAAGTGCCTCGCGGAACAATTCATTCGATCGCGAAAGGCGCTAAATTCAATCTTTTTCCGGTAGAAGTTATAGACTTTAAAAATACCCAGCCCATTGCAAGTGGTGAGATCATTGATGCGGGAATGGTTAAATCGACAGGCAGATTTACGACGCCAGTTCCTGAAAAAAATAAAGCATATAATGTGGTTTTCGAAAGTAAAAGTTTCGGTGAACTGTCTGTTGCAGTAAAAATTTCTATACCCGAAAATGTGGCAGCAGGGATGATAAGGGAGAAATTAAAACAATACGATTATATAACTCTCGACAAACCGAACGCGGATATCGCAATTACTGCATATAAAAACCCTTCTACACAAGAGCAAACATTACAGGTTGTAGCGGTAAACGACAGCGTACTATGGCAAAAGCCATGGCCAGTTGGAACCAGCAATCAAATTTCTGATTCAGAAACAGAGGCTATCTGGCAACAGGTAAAACTTTATTCGCGTGCGCAGTTTTTGCGTAGTGTTTACACACCTGTGGATTCAAAAGTATTTGAATATGTTCAGGTTGAATTTATCCCCGGTATTATTAAAACGATTAATGGAGTAGATAGTTTAATTACCAAAAAATCCATCCAGGATAAAACGAATAAGAGAGGCGATATTGAATTTATTGAAGCGGATGATGAGAAAGCGGAAAACGAAGGTTTTGTGATACGCATCCGTAATATGCATGATTACGCTGTTTATCTAAGTGTAATCGATATTATGCCCGATAATATGGTAGGTGTAATTATTCCCGATCCATCGGATGTAAATAGTACAGCCGATGATTATAAGGTCGCATCGCGCCAAACTTTTACTACAAGGCCTATTAAATTGTATCCTCCATATGGAAAAGATTTTATGAAGATTCTCATTACCCGTCAGGCAATGGATTTGAAAGCCGTTCAAACCCGAAGCACATCAAGAGGTATTGGTTCTTCCTTCGAAAGTTTTTATAACGACACCTTCAAAGACGACAACACCGAACGATCCCGCGGACCCAAAGTTGCACCGGTTAAAGTGGATGAGGTGAAGATTGTACCGTTTACGTATAATATTGTCGCGAGGAAGAAGGCATGATATCTGATCGTTGATATTAATTAAATCATTTTTGGTGTTACCCACAAAATGTCGCCCGCATAGGAAGGGCAGGCTCTACAGGACATGAAAACGATACCCTAATCTATTTTTTTAATCCACGTCATTCAAAAACTCTAATGAATATTGCGTTTCATTGGTATTAATCCAAATAGCATGAGGCGTTCCTACGGAACGCTGGAAAATTCGGCATTAACATTTCTACCCATGAAATGTCCCTACGGGACATACTTAAATGCAGGCATGATTTTCCAATTTTGATTTGTCGGCCAGCCTATTGTAAGGGGTAAATTACTCTATCCATATATCATTAACGCACTTGTACTGACTACAGTTTGAAAATAATGTGCATTACTTACTATTGAAGGCGTTCCCCATGTCCCGTAGGGACATCTCATGGGTAGAGCCAATTGGAGGCATTTCTTGCGTTCCGTAGGAACGCCTCATGCTATAAAAGCTGCACCAGAAAACAACACGAATTCATGAGGGAAACCTCATTTTTTCTTTCTCCCTCATTTTTAAATTCAATCAACAAATCAAAATGTATGGCCAACACATATAGCCAGCTTCATATACAGCTTGTATTCGCAGTTAAGTTCAGGGCAGCACTTATTGAAAAGAAATGGAAAGATCGCTTATATAAATATATCACCGGAATAGTCCAGGAGAATGAACATAAGATGCTACAATTAAACGGTATGCCGGATCATATCCACATCTTCCTTGGTGTACGTCCCCATCAGGCAATTTCCTCATTGGTACAAAACATAAAAGCTGAAAGCAGCAAATGGATAAAGGTGGAAGGTTTTTGCAAATCCCCATTCGCCTGGCAGGAAGGATTTGGGGCATTTTCTTATTCCAAATCACATGTAGAGAATGTTATAAGGTATATTCAGAATCAGGAAATACATCATAAAAACGAATCCTTTCTCGATGAATACCGACGGTTATTGAAGAAGTTTGAAGTAGAATACGATGAACAATATATTTTTAAAGACCCTATATAAACTCAATAAATGGTCATCGGGTTAAAATGTCGATAATAGTTGTAAGTACCTATAGGATCGATTGCCTGATAACTGGAAGGCTTGATAAAATAAAAAAGCTACCGCCATTAGCGGTAGCCTAACTAACAAACAGGATTGATTAAGGGCTATTTGTTCTTTACTAAACTGAAATTTGTTGGGGTTGAGGAATACAACATCTTGAGCTCTTCTCCATCAACTAATATTGCCTTGAATACTGCCATTACTTTAGTTCCAGCCGCCACCGGTAATTCGGAATAGGGAATGAATAATTCGAAATCGGTGGGTGCATTTTTGTTTGCCGACAAAGTTTTACCAGCCGTGATTTTAAAGGATCTATAAGTAGCAACTATATTGCTGATATTGTATTTAGTATCGTTATCCATTAAAGGCATACCATCTTCATCGTAAAAGAATACGGTGAAATAAACTTGTCCATCGGCACCAGCCGTTTTGATATTAAAGGAAGGATATAACAACAATCCTTGCTTTTCCGTACTGTTCACAACATTCATTTTTGTGAAGTTAGTAACGACAAAACGCGGAACTTCATTAGCGCGGGTACCGCTTTTTGGATACAACTTGCTGATCATCGCCTTATCACCTGTTGATAACTGATTATTCCATGGAACCGCATACCCATTTGTTGTCCATCGTGCCAACACAGGGTAGTGCATGATTGATGTTTTGTCGTAGGAGGTTCCGTGAGTATAGGTTAATTTATATTCCTGGAAAAGGTTAACATCAACGGTCATTTTATCCCATCCCTGGCTTTTGGCCAGTTCCTGATACACTAATTCTTTGTTCCAGGGAATACCAGCTAATGGACTATAATGCTCGTGCAGCAATCCAATTGCATGACCAAACTCGTGCAAAACCGTACGGTGCATAGCATCATAGGTTGCAAAATCGGTGGTATCAAGATTCATGGTCTTTACATTTTGTGGAACACCAGCTGCTAGTTGACCAATAATTGAGTTATGCCCGCCTTCATCATCGAGGTTTACGCGTATATCCGCATCTCCGTATTCAACAAAATCAAAAACAATATTTGCGTATTGTTCCCATTCCTTAGCATATGTTTTTACTTTATCCTTCATTGATTGACTACCAGCAAGGAACCGGACTTTAAGTGTTGATCCATTATTCCATATATAATACTGATCCGCCAGGCCACGACTGCCAGCCGAGGTATCAAAAGAACTTACTTTGGGTACATCAATTATAGATGTACATCCATATTTCTGACCAATTCCTTTCGCGGGAGTTTTTGCTTTCTGTGCCATTCCTTGCAGTGATAGAATCATCGCTGTTCCTATCATTACATTTTTAACTTTATTCATGTTTTGTTGGTTTGGGGGTTTAAGTCTTTAAAACGAATCTTACCACTATTTCGGTATATAAGGCATAAACATAACCACAGAAATGTAACGATCAAATACCCTCTTCCCACATTTTTTTGCATCAATCATTGCATTTTCTATTGATAAAAATCAAGAAAAGGGTTGGTGATTAACCAACCCTTTAAATCAATAAACTATTTTGTGAATATTCTTATAAAAGAATAGAAAAATACCATTAGCGTGCAATAACCAGTTTCTTCATTATCTGCAGAATTTCTGTTTCAAACCGGCAATAGTAAAGACCAGAAGGCCATGCCTCCATTCCGTAAATGGGAACGGAATGTGTACCGGTAGCAAATTGAGAGGGGACAGGTATCGATTTTACCAATTTTCCCTGTGCATCGAAAATAGTTATGCGTACCCGAGCCGGAGAAGTAAGGGTAAACTTAACAAATGCAAAATTATTAGCCGGATTGGGAGAAACATTAAGAGCCAGTTTTTTTTCAGCTTCTCTTTTTTCTTTCTCTTCCTCTGTCAGCGCCACTAATTGAAAATTTTCTGACAAAAAAATCGGTGTTCCTGTTAACGCGACATTTACAGAAGGAACGGAAGAGGTAGTATTTGTAACTGAATAGTTCCATTCCCTTTTATTCAATAAAGGAGCTACATTAGCCGCCGCGGGAAATGTATAAGTGGCACTCGCAACTTCTGATTTGTCAATTGATGTCTTCGCCCAAAGAACATATACAAAATTTCCAGTCGCGTCGCGGAATGCGGCGCCTCCTATTGTTGCAGGTAAATTCAATGTGGCCGTCTTCGCATTGTCGTATTGGTAATTGAGCAAAATATCTGAAGTAGTTTTAAAAGCAATTCCTTCATTGGTATATTGCTGGCCATATACCCCGTTGTATACTCCGCCGCTGGTAACCGGTCCTACCCCTTCTAATTTCTGATAAAGTCCCATCATGTCATATTCATTGGTAGCTTCCGCATAGGT
>Ga0105340_1001239_pt1 | contig 11616 bp, 5 predicted proteins | sample EasRivMeERMLT700_FD_89676 | JGI IMG/M metagenome (GOLD analysis project Ga0105340, IMG submission 89676) | Soil microbial communities from meander-bound floodplain in the East River, Colorado, USA - East River MetaG ERMLT700 | ecosystem: Environmental > Terrestrial > Soil > Floodplain | place... | reverse complement strand
GGCACCCGGTCCCAGGCTTCGGGTCGATTGTCGGGCACACGGCCAGCGTGGATGAGGATGCGGCCGCGGCGGATCGTCGGCCAGCGGCGAATTTCAATGGTTTTGAGGCCCGCGACGACCAGCGCAGCCCAGGGTTGTTTGATCGACAATGCATGCATCGTATTCGAGGCTACCACGGCAGCCATTGCAACGCTCCTGCGAAAGAGTTCCCTAATGACGGGTCGCGCGCCAAACGTCATAGCCTGTTCAAGTCAGATGTAGTGTTTGTTTGTATAGATGATATCGCGGACGTCGGTTTTTGTCAAACGAAAATAACATTCGCGGCGTGCCGCAACCTTCATGCAGCCTTGAAATAATTTGCCGAGCTTCGTTTAGCAAGCTAGGCTTTCAATCAGAGGCCACCGCGCGCGAGTTGGAGAGCGCGGCAAATAGGTATTTTTGCGTATAACAGGATTGCATCATGCCCGTTCGAATTGAACCCCATGCTGAACCGATCCCCGGCTATCGGCTCATCGAGCGCCTTGGCAGCGGCGGGTTCGGCGAGGTCTGGAAAGCGGAAGCGCCGGGCGGCCTGTTCAAGGCCATCAAGTTTGTGCAGCGCGGCTCCGGCGGCGATGAATCGAGCGTCGTCGGCGTCACCGACATGGATCGTTCACGCGCCGACCAGGAAATGAAGTCGCTCAGCCGCGTCAAGACGGTGCATCACCCGTACGTCATCTCGCTCGATCGATTCGAAATCGTCGAAGATTATCTCGTCATCGTCATGGAGCTGGCGGACCGCACGCTGGCGGACCGCTTCAAGCAATGTCGATCGCAGGGACTGCCGGGCGTGCCGCGCGAGGAGTTGCTCAGCTACCTTGAAGAAGCGGCCGAAGCGCTCGATCTGATGAACTCGCTGTATCAATTGCAGCATTTGGACATCAAGCCGCAGAACCTTTTCCTGGTTCACAATCACGTCAAGGTCGCCGACTTCGGTTTGGTGAAAGACATCACCGATCAGAAGTTCATGACCATCACCGGCGGCGTGACGCCGGTGTACGCGGCGCCGGAGACGTTTGACGGCAAGTTCAGCCGGCAGAGCGATCAGTACAGCCTGGCGATCGTGTACCAGGAGACGCTGACCGGGCATCGACCGTTCACGGGCACGACGATCAAGCAGCTCATCTTGCAGCATTTGCAAAACGCGCACGATTTGTCGCCGGCGCCGGTGCACGATCGGCCGATCATTGCGCGGGCGTTGTCGAAGAACCCGGAAGATCGTTTTCCGACGTGCATCGAATTCGTGCAGGCGCTCAAGCGGACGACGGTGAAGCCGAGGCCGGGCGATGAGCCGGCGGCGGTTATGAGGCCGCTGCCGGGAGAGAAGTCGTTCCCGTCGGCGCCGAAGACGGTGGGGGCGCGTGGTTTGGCTGGTCCGGTGAAGCCGTCCGATCCGAATTTTAACGCCGAGAAAGAGCTGGGGGACGGCGGCGCGACGCCCGCGCCCACGCCCGCGCCCGTCGTTCCGAAGAAGGCGCCCGCGCATGCGAAGAAGCCGGCGCAAAAGGCCGCCCCGCGCGTCGAGCTGACGCCCGCTACGGCGCCCCGCGGTGACGCCAAGCCCGCCAGGCCCGACCCGCATGGCATCGTTCAGCCGGCCCTCATCATCGGCATCGGGCAACTCGGCGTCGAAACGCTCACGCAAATGCGCCAGCGCATCGCCACCGAATTCGCCTCGGCGTTCGCGCTGCCGCACGTGCGATTGGTCGCGATCGATACCGATCCGGAAATCATGCAGAAGGCGACGTTTGGCAACGACCGCGCCATCCTGCGGACTCAGGAGACGTTTCTGGCGCGTTTGCAGCGGCCGAGCCATTATTTGAAGACGCGCGACGGCAAGCTGCCGACCGATAACTGGCTCAATCCCAAGCTCTTGTATCGCATACCGCGCGAGCAAGCCGGCGCGGGCGTGCGGGCCCTGGGTCGGTTGGCGTTTGTCGATAACTACCGCGCAATCGCCAAGCGAATTGAAGCGGAACTGCTCGCCCTGTGCTCGCAGGACACGCCGCACGAATCGTCCTTCGAATGCGATCTCGGCTTGCGCACCAGCAAGCCGCGCGTGTACCTGGTGACTTCGCTGGCGGGCAACACCGGCAGCGGCATGATCATCGACCTCGCGTATCTGGTGCGCCGGTTGCTCAATGAACAGGGGCATTCGGCGGCGGAGATCGTTGGGCTGTTTTTCTTGCCAAACGTTCAACGCGATCCGGCAAGCGCGGCGCCGCTGGCGAATGCGCACGCCGCGTTGATTGAACTGCAGCATTATTGTCGCCGCGACGTGGTGTACAACGCCCATTACGACACCGCCGCCTCGTTGACGAAGGTGGAAAAAGTGGCCGTAGACGGTCCCGCGTTGCAGCGCTGCATCTTCTTGCCGCTCGCGGAGACACGCGGCAAAGTCAAAGGCATCAACAACGGACCATCGCTGGCGCTGGCGGGGGATTTCCTCTACCGCGACCTGGCCACGAGCCTGGGGCAAACATTCGACGAAGAACGCCAGGCCATCCTCGACAAGGGCGACCATCACGACTCGGTCGATCCGACGCTCTTGCAATCAATCGGCATGTGCCGCATTCTTTGGCCCCGGCACGCCTTGCTCCAACAGAGCGCCCGCCGGTTGTGCAGTCAACTGGTGACGCACTGGATGAAGAAAGACGCAGGTCCGCTCGCCGCCACCATTCGCCAATGGACGCATGAATGCTGGGAAACCCTCGGCATGAGGCCGGAAAATCTCATCGAACGTTTCCAGACCATGGCCGAACACGCGCTGCAAAAGAAGCCGGAGCACATGCTCGCGGAGATTCTGGGGCCGGCGCAAGAACTGTTGTGCCCCAAGGACACTGCCAAGGCCAAGACGATCACCAACGTCAGCCCGATCGTGCAAGCCCTGGATTGTCTGGAGCGCATCCTGGGAATTCCCGACGAGGTCCGCGGCACCAAGCAAATGCAGAGCGAGGCGTCCATCTTCGAACGCACGTTTGAAGAGATTTCGCATGTGATCTCCGACGAATGCGAGCAGAAGTTGGCGGAGCTTGCGGTGACGCTTTTGGAAAATCCGAATTTCCGCCTGGCGGGCGCCGAGGAGGCGCTGCGGCAGTTCTCGGTCACCGTGGAGCAATCGCTGCGTTCGCAGGAGTCGCTGGCGAAGGAGTTGGTCGAAAAGGCGGGTCAGCTTCATGTGCGCATCCAGCAATGGCTGGACAAGCCGATGCAGTCCGGCGGGCCGACGACGAGCAGCACGCAATGGTCGTTCGGCCTCACGCGCCGCAACACCCCCGGCCCCGGCGCTCCGAACCCGGCGGACCTCTTCGAACTGTTGCGCACGTACACGAAGACGCGCTTTCACAGCATCGTGCTTTCGCACTTGAATCGGCTCTATCTGGGCTTGCGCGGCCATCTGTCCGATCAGATCCGCGAAGTCGGCTTCTGCCGCCAACGTCTGGGCGAGCTGCACAACCTGGTTCGGCCCGATGCCAACGCCCAGGAAACGATCGGCAAGGACGATCGCGCTCTGTTTCCGCCCGGCTGTCAGGGCCTGACGGACGCGGTCGATCAACTGGTCGAGTCGATCACGCCGGAGGATTTGCTCGCCTTTGACGAACGCATTCAAACGTGGGTCAAGACGCATTGCCAGGCGCTGTTGCAAATCTGCATGGGTTCGTCCACGACGGTGCGCAACGTCGCCCCCGCCATGCTTCAGGAAGCGGAGTTGTTTCTGGGCGAGCGCGTTGAGGGGGCCTCCGTCGCCGACATGTATCTGTCGCGCAAACGCGGCGAGCACGGCGACGACTCCAAGGCCGCCATCGTCGACGACCTCGAACGTTGCCTCGACGACGCCACCCCGGAGTTCGGCCGAATCAAAGGCGGCAATGAAGTCACCATCATCACCTTGCCCGACAACGAACAGGGCGTCGAGATCAAGAACCTGCTGCGCAGCCGGCTCAAGGAAGCGAAAATCCTGCTCACCCATCGGCAGGACGAGATGCTCTTCTATCACGAGATCGTGTCGATGAAGTGGAAAGATCTGGAGCAGCTCGGCGCCATGGTGCAGGAGATTTACGAACAGCGCTGCACCGCCGATCCGTCCGCCCTTCACACGCGCGAGGACGTCTTCGACTGGAACGTCATCGTCGAAAGCAAACGCTGATCAAAGTAGTCATCACGCTCCGCGTGATGGCTACACTTGGCCCTCGGTCCCAGGCTCTGCCTGGGACAGCTCTGCCTCGCCGTACCGCGCGGGATTCTGCCCACTGCGGGTTCGGCGAGGCCGAGCCTCGCGGCAGTTGCGTCCCAGGCGGAGCCTGGGACGCAGAAGAAAAACTCACATCCTCGGAGCGTGACGACTACATTCCTCGGAAATTGATTGCATGCAGCATTCCGGACCGCTATGATGCCGTCGATTTAGCAGTATCCTTTTTCGCGGCAATTGCTTCCAACGTTCTACCATTCCAAACGGGGTGCATCATGGCACGTCAAGCGCGACAATCGAGGCCGCAACTCGTCTGCGTCCTCGCGGATAACAGCGGCTCGATGGCGGGCGACAAGGCGCTCGCGGCGACGCAGGGCATCCGCGAGATGCTCATGGAGTGTCAGGCGCGCGGGCCCGCGGGTCCGGATCGCTCGTACTTCAAATTCCTGCTCATCCGCTTCGACGATTACGCCAGCATCGATCCGCAGTGCGACCTTCGCCCGGTGCGCAAGATCGACCCGGATCGCATCGAAATCCTCGGCGACGGCGGCCAGACCAACATTACCGCCGGCCTGGAACTGGCGCTCGAACGATTGCGGCCTTACATGGATGATCTGCACAACCACGCCGAACGTGCGGAGCACCCGTTGCCTCTGGTGCTGGTTTTCTCCGACGGCCAGCACAACGTCGGCAACATGCCGAATCAGGCCGCTCAGGAAATCAAGTCGCTGCAACTGGACGGCGAGCCGATCGTGATCGCGTCCGCCGGCGTCTCGATCGGCGACGACCACGCCGACGATCAAACGCTGCAGGCCGTCGCCAGCTCCGGCTGTTATGTGCCGATCAACAGCGCTCAATCGCTGACGGCGTTCATCAGCTCCGTCGGCAGCTCCGGTGCATCTCGGCCGGCGGACATTGCGAAGGTGTTGAAGGGACTATGACTCTCTGACGATTTGCCATGCTCGACCGCACAATTCTTGATCAATTGATCTCAGCCCACGCGGATTGGCTCCGGCAGGAAGGACATCCGGTCGTCCTGTCGGGAGCGTTCGCGGCGCCGCCGTATCGCGGGTCCGTTCATTCTTGCTTTGGGCCGGCCGATCAGGACAAATGTCCGGAGAATCAAGATTTCGCGCTGGTCTGGACGCGTGCCAAAGACGGGCCCGGCCTGCGTCTGGTCGCGGCGCTGGCGGACGGACTAACGTCGTCTTATCGCTCCGACTGGGCCGCGGAGCTGGCGTGCTGGACCGGCGTCAAACTTCTTACTCAGCATTACACGGAAGCGATGCCGCCGCGGCAGTTGGCGGGCGCTGTGTTCACATCCGTCGCGGCGGCGCTCGGCCAGCTCTGCCAGCAGTTGACGGCCGACCCGGAAGCATCGTGCCCGCCGGAGCAGTTTCTTTCGACCTGGAAGTACATTCTTGCGAAGGGCCTGCTGCTGCAAACGACGCTGACGCTCGCCTGGCTCGATCACGAGATGCTGCGCGTCGCCTTGATTGGCGACGGCGGCGTTTTCTTGCGCTATTATCAACCGGACCGTGCCGATGAGATCCTCGCCACCTGCGATCTCTCGACCAATTTGGTGCAACCGCTCGGCCCCGGTTACGTCGGTCCGCTGCAAGAATGGATCGAACGGCCGGCTCAGGCGCCGTTCCGTTGCGCCTTGACAACCGACGGCATTGTGCGCGGGCTGGGCGAAAAGCCGTTTGACTTGCTCGACGACGTGGAAAAGCGTTGCGAGGAGAATCCGGCCCGCACTTACATTGAAAACGCGATCGCACAACGGCCGGGCGATTTTGCGGATAACCTGACGTTGATCCTGTTGGAGAACGCGTGACCCGCTTGCCGTTTAGCGCTCGCATGGCGCCATGCGAGCGCTAAACGCAAGCGGTTTACCCACCAGTACTCATGCCATGCCCATCGACTCCGCTACCAATCTGCTGGTTCTAAGCAACGCCGAAGCCAAGGAACTGGCCGGCAAGACGTGGACCATTTCCGGCGCCAGATATCGCTTCAAGGACTACGACCCCAGCGCGCCGGGCCAGCCGCCCTGGCGCGCCGGCGCCGAAGGAAAAGCGTATCCGCTTCTGGGCACGAGTGGCGGCGTTGCCGCGTACATGAAATTCTTCGCCCGCTCAACGCAAAAACGGCTCGACCGCACCGCCTGGCTGATCGGCTAGCAGATGCATGCCTGGCTCGCGCAGCTCGACGCCGCGCCGAAACAATGGATCGATACGCGACAAGGCGGCCGCCCGCTCGGCGTCGATTTCGATATCGCCGGATATCTGGCGAAAGCGGTGCCGGGCGAGACCTGGCAAGAGTTGAAATACCGCATCGCCGACGGCGCCGTTCGCTGGTCGGACGAACGGCGCTGGCGCTGCGTGCTCGATTTGATCCTCGCCGCCGCCATGCTCGAACAAGCGCAGTTCGTGCACGGCGATCTGTCCCCGAACAACGTCATCATCGATGTCAACGCGCCCGACCGATTGCCGGGGCTGTATGTCATCGACTTCGACGCCTACGTCGCCACGCCAGGCAACCGCAAGCTTATTTTGCCGCTGGAGGACGGCGGCACGTACGGCACGGAAGGTTATTGTCCTCCCGATCTGAGTCGGCGGGCCGCCCAGAACGCGACGGGCCTGGCGCCGTATTCCGATCGTCATGCCCGCGACATGTTGCTGATGGAACTGTTGCTGATGTCGGCCGACCTTTCGCCCGACGCGCCCCCCGCACAATGGGAGTTGAAGGAGCTGGAGCAACAATTCGAGAAGATGCACAAGAAAGTCAAGCCGGAAAATCAATGGCTGACGGCGAAGTTGAATCCGCAGCAGTTGTTTACGTTGCCGGAGCCGATTCGGCCGTCGTCGCGTGAGTTGGCGCGCAAGCTGGGATTGAGTCTGCCCCCGGCGCCGGGCGTGAAGACCGCGGCGAAGCTGTGGTCGCCGCCGCCGCCGAAGGTGACGCCATTGCCGGCGCCGAAACCGACGCCGGTCTACGCTCCTCCTCCTCCTCCTCCTCCTCCTATTACTACTACTTCAGCGCCGTTGCCGAGCCTTTCTGATCCGATCGACACGCCGAAAGCCGTCCTCGCTATCCTGATCGCCCTGGGCGCCATCGCCGCCGTGTTATGGACGCTGCACGCGACGCGCGACAAATGGGAATGGCCGATCGATCAACTAACCTACTGGGCCGTCACGCAAGGCAACCATCGTCTGGCCGGCATGGACGGCGCCTTCTGGGGCGGCCTGTGGGACCTGTTCGTCGCCGGCGCGATCCTGGGCGGCTGCGCGTTCTTCTGGATTTCCCTGTTCATCGCGCCGATCTTGAGTTGTCTGGAAATTGCCGAAGGCGGCCCGGCTTACGGCTGGCCGTTCGTGGCCGGCCTCGTCGCCCTGATCCTCGCCGTCATCGCGCCGTTCATCGGCATCATCGTCGGCATGTTCCTGGGCATCATCTTCGTGCCGCTCATCGGCGGCGTCATTCTCTTGTTCTTCGGGCCCGATTGGATTCCGTTCATGTATCCCACGTTGTTTCAGGCCATCGTCCTTTTGGTCGGCTATGGAATCTGCAATATGGTCGTGGAAGACAACGGCTTCGACTTCGCTGGTTCGAATGTGCTGCCTGGCGCGGCCGTGCTCGCGGCCGGTTTTCTGACGAATTACCTGCTCTTTGCCGGGCGGGAACCGGTGCAAGTCATCGCCGCTCATCAGGGGCGCGTCACGCAACTGGCGGTCACCAGCGACGGCAAGCACCTCGTCAGCGCCGGCGAAGATCACACATTGCGCGTCACGCGCGCCGCCGACGGTGTCCTGGTTCACAAGATCGAACTCAAGGGTTTCGAGGCAACCTGTCTGAAGGCGACGCCCGACGGCAAGAAAATCGTGGCCGGCTGCTCGGACGGCATCGTGCGCCGCTGGAACTTGGAGGACGGCGCTCCGCTTGCCAATGTCGCAACCGTCAAGCCGATCCACGCGCTGGCCGTGAGCCCGGATGGCGCACTCCTTGTCGTGGCGTCGGACAAGCAAACCGTCCAACTGTTCAAGCTCGAAACTGCGGAAATGCTGAAGACGCTCAACGCTGCCGGCGAGGGGACGATTACCGACGTGGCGTTCGACCGCGCCGGCAAATCCGTGGCCGCCGCCCTGCGCGAGAGCAAGTCGATCCAGATATGGAACGTGGAAACGGGTGAAATTCGGCACGCGTTTCAAACCGACGTTCATTCCAAATTCAAAGCCTGGTGGCGCGGTTGGTGGAACGCGGACGAACCCGCCAACGAGCCGACGACGCCGAGGTTGGTCGTCTTCAGTCCGATCAGCGATGTCGTCGCGATCGGCGGCACGCGCTGGGGCGACGTTCATTTGCGCAATAGCGCGGACGGCAAGCATTTGCGTCGGCTTCAACTGCATGAAGGCGAAGTAGGCGGCCTGGCGTTCAGTCCCGATGGCAAGCTCGTCGCCAGCGCCGGCGCCAAAGATCAAGGCATCCTTCTGGAGTATGTCGCGTCGGGAACCTTGTTCGGCAAACTCGAAGCGGAGGCCGCAAAGGTGACGCGAATCGTGTTCATTCCGCGCGAAGCCGGACATTACGTCGTCGCCGCCGGCTTTGACGACGGCAAGATCCGCGTCTTTAACGGGCCGCTGTTGCGGTGGACGCCGTGATGGGTAAGCGAACCGCTTGCGTTTAGCGTTCGCGTGGCGCCGCGCGAACGCTAAACGCAAGCCGGCATCAATACGGCGGCTCGCCGTCAATCGTGTAGTGAGTCATACCGGGATTGATCGGCATGCCCGCGGGCCAGCGCACGCGCTGAAGCGTGTCGATCGGAAACGTTACGTCGTCCTTGACGACGGGCACGAACGTCTCGCCGGGCTTCTCCTTTCCTGAATTGGTCACGAGCTGAAAGCGCGGCGCCCAGGCCTGACGAATCGAATGCGGCACCGGCAGCACCGAAATCTTGCCCGGCTTGTTTGGATGCATCTCAACGGAAGTAGTCGCTTCCGTCAAAATATCGGCGGGCGCGAGTTCCCAGGTCAACGCACGCTCCAGGGCCGGACTCGGCACGACGCCGCAGGCGAGGACGGTCATCGTTGCCGTCGAACTGGCGAGCCCCGATGTCCATAGAGGAACCGACAGCGCCGCCACGACGAGCGCAGCCGCGCCCGTCGGCGAGCGGCCCAGGTTGCTCGCCAGATTGCCGAGCTTCGGGCCGCCGCGATAGAGCAAGAAGAAAAAGAGCGCCGGTCCGCCTACCAGTGTCGCGAGCCAGCCGAGAAACTCGCGATCGAAGCGTGTCAGCCAGTCGCCAAAGACCAGGGTGCAAAGCGCGACGCACAGCACTGTCTGCAAGAGGAGGACCTTGATCCAGAACCACAGGACGCCGAAAAACGGCAAGCGCGACCCGGAGCCGCGCAGCGTCCATTTGCCAGCGAGCCAAATCAAGAAGCCGGGGAATAGGAGAATGAACAGCATGGACGCCGCCGTGCCGCCGCCGAGCGTCCAGCGCGTTTGATTGGCATCGCCGCTGATCTGTTCGCTGCGGTCGATGAAGGCGGCGATGCGAAAGAAGAACTGCCGGCCCGCGCGTCGGCCGCGTTCCTCCGGCGTGAGCGTGACGCCGCCGGTAACGCGGGTCGTCTTGCCGACCGATGCGAGGATGGGGACGTAATCGGGCGTGTGATCGTAGCGCGGCGGCAGCGTCCAGATGACGGGCTCGACCGAGACGCGATTTTGCCGCACCCAGAACGCCAGCGACGTCGCCAGCGCCAGTTCCTCGATGGCGCGGAACTCCCAAACCTTGTCGGCGATCAGATCCCAGCGCTCGGTCAACTTGTTGGTATAAGCGTCCATCGCCGGATCGCGGGCGACTTCGCGGAGCAGTTTCGTTTCGCTGTTGATGCGCATGCCGTGGCGTTCAACTTGCAGCTTGCCGTCCGCGATCTTGAGCTTGACGCCGGAACAGGTGATCCAGAAGCGCACCGATTCGCCGCCGTGCGGAGGCATGCCGCCGACGAGGTTGTCGCCGGGGACGTTGAGACTGAATTTCTCGCCGAACGGAAAGTTGGCGAACAGCGCCTTGAATTGAACGTCGGCGCGGTAGAGCATCGCACCTTCGCGCGTGCCGCGCAGCGACGGGGCGTACGTCACCTTCGCGTAACCGACCTTGTCCGACGGCTCACTGCCGATGGTGACGAATGGAATCTCGCCGCCGGCGACGGTGCGCAGGATCGTGGCGAAGCGATGCGGGTGAATCGGCAGCGCGAATTCGCCGGTGGAGCTGACGACGGCGAGGCCCTTCTCGGTGAGCTTGATTTTCTCGGCCGCGCCGAGCGCTGCCGGCATCTCGAGCTCCGGGTTGAGCGCGACGCCGCCGGGGCCGGCGGGCAGCATCCAGGCCGCCGCATTCTGCACCGTTTGAAACGCCAGTTGGCCGGCGCGATCGACCGCTTGCTGACGTTCGCGCGCCAACTCCGACGCGTTCGTCAGCGAATAGAACGGCAAATCCTCGATGCGCCGCTGCACCGTGAGTTTGCCGAAGCGCGCCTGATTGTGCGGCGTCGGCAGCGGGTCGCCGTTGGCGTCGAGATGGATCGTACGATGCGACGGCACCATTTCGCCGAGAACGTGGCCGACCTGCTGAGCGATGTTCTCTTCCTTCTCCTTGTCGCAAAGCGCGGTGAAGTCGGCCAGCGCCACCCAATCGTTTTTGCCGAGGCGCTCTCCGGCATTGCCGGCGAATTGCCGAAACGAAGGCCGCCAGGAACGCACGACGCTGTTGGCGACTTGCTGAAGCTGCACATCGACGGCCGCCGGCGCCGGCCCGCGCAGTTGTTCGGCGGTCGTGCGCAGCAATCCGGTGTCATTGCGATTGTCGCGATGATCGCGGAATCGTTGCAGGTGATCGCGAACCACGTGCAGCATGGCTTGCATCTTCAGCATGTGATCTTCGGGCCGGTCGGGAGCGTGCAACTGGCCAGCATGGCCAAAGAGCGGATCATGCGGATGGACCACCATGTCCGCGACGAAATGCAAATACTCCCCGAGGAAGATCATTTCCAGGCGCCGGCGATCTGGATCGGAGTAGCGCGCGTCGGTGCGAAGGCGTTGCAGACGGTCGAGGTGCATCTGCTCGACGCGGGCACGGTTTTCCGGCGACGCCAAGGCGTGAAACAACTGACCCGTGCGCAGATGGTCGAGATCGGCAATGCCCGCGCCGAGGCGGCTTGGACTGGCAAACGCGCCGGCCTGCGCCAGTTGCTGGCCTTCCTGGCCGATCTTGCCGAATTCGAACGCAGTCGTCGCCCAGTTGTCATCGAGGCTTTGCGACGCGTCGGCGACGAGGGCGGCGTCCTCGATCGTGTAACCCGCGCGCCGCGCGGCCGCATAAACGAGCG
>Ga0105340_1001237_pt1 | contig 11623 bp, 11 predicted proteins | sample EasRivMeERMLT700_FD_89676 | JGI IMG/M metagenome (GOLD analysis project Ga0105340, IMG submission 89676) | Soil microbial communities from meander-bound floodplain in the East River, Colorado, USA - East River MetaG ERMLT700 | ecosystem: Environmental > Terrestrial > Soil > Floodplain | place... | reverse complement strand
GCGACATCGCCATGGTGTTCCAGAACTACGCGCTCTACCCGCACATGAGCGTGTACGACAACATGGCGTTCGGCCTGAAGATGCGCAAGTTCGGCCGCGACGAGATCGAGAAGCGCGTGCGCCGCTCGGCCGAGATCCTCGGCATCCAGGCGCTGCTCGAGCGCCGGCCGCGCCAGCTCTCGGGCGGGCAGCGCCAGCGCGTCGCGCTCGGCCGCGCCATCGTGCGCGACCCGCGCGTGTTCCTGTTCGACGAGCCGCTGTCCAACCTGGACGCCAAGCTGCGCGTGCAGATGCGCGTCGAGCTCAAGCGCCTGCACCATCGCCTCGAGACCACCGCGATCTATGTCACCCACGACCAGGTCGAGGCGATGACGCTGGGCGACCGCGTGGTGGTGATGAAGGACGGCGTGGTGCAGCAGGTCGGCGAGCCGCTCGAGCTCTACGGCCGGCCGGCCAACCGCTTCGTCGCGAGCTTCATCGGCTCGCCCGCGATGAACTTCGCCGAAGTAACCGTCAATTCGGGAGCCGAAGCGTTGTGGGCCGAAGCGCCTGGTTTGCGAATCAAGGTTCCACCCAGTAAAAGCGAACCCCTGCGCCGTCACACCGGCCAGCGCGTCACGCTCGGCATCCGGCCCGAGGCGCTGCGCCTGGCGAACGGCACCGATCCTTCCGACTATGTGTTCGACTCGACGGTCGAGGTGGTCGAGCCGCTCGGCAACGAGATCCTGCTCGACGTGCGCGCCGGGAGCCACCTGATGGTGGCGCGCGTCGACCCGGGCGTGCGCGTCAAGGTACGCGACGCCGTGCGGCTCGCGGTCGACCCGGAGCGGCTGCATTTCTTCGACGCAAAGACCGAAACCGCGATCTGATCTGGTCATCGCGGACGCCCACCTGCACGTCTGGGACCCGCAGGCGCACTACTACCCGTGGCTGTGCGACCCTGAGCCGATCCCCTTCCGCTACGGCGACTACAGCCCCTTAAGAAAGCCTTACCTGGTAACCGACTACCGCGCCGACTCCCAAGGCTGGGACGTCCGGCGCGGCGTCTACGTTGAAGCCGAGTGGGACCCGCACGATCCTTTGGGCGAGATGGCCTTCCTCTCGAAAATCAGAGAAGGCTCGAACTTCCCTACGGTCGCCATCGCGCAAGCCTGGCTGCATCACGACGACTGCGCGCAGGTGCTCGAAGCGCAGGCCCGCCACGCCTTCGTGCGCGGCATCCGCCACAAGCCCAAGCCCGGCATGATGGACGACGCGAATTGGCGGCAGGGCTATGCACGCCTCGCGCCGCTCGGACTGCACTTCGAGCTGCAGGCGCCGTGGAGCCAGCTCGAGGAGGCGGCGCGCCTCGCGGGAGACTTCCCGGAAACCATTATCGTGCTGAACCACACCGGCCTGCCCTACGTAGAGCAGCTTGGCGGCTGGCGCAGTGCCATGGCCGCCCTGGCCGCACGCCCGAACGTAGCCGTGAAAATCTCCGGCCTGGGCAATGTGCAGCACAAGCGCGAGGTGGTGCTCGCCGCAATCGACCTGTTCGGCACCGACCGCTCCATGTTCGCCAGCAACTTTCCGGTCGACAGCCTGCGTCACACGTTCTCCGAAATTTTCTCTGAATTCGAAACCATCACACGCGGGTTCGCCGAAGCGGATCGGCGTGCGCTTTTTCATGACAACGCGGTACGCATCTATCGAATGGAACAGCGATGAAATTCCCGATCGGTTATGTCGGTGTCGGCTTGATGGGCGGGCCGATGGTGAAAAGGCTGACGAAGCTCGGCTGGGGCGTGCGCGGCTATGACATCGTCCCCGAGCGCGCGAGCGTGGGCTCCGTCGCCGAGGCGGCGCGCGGTGCCGACGTCATCGTTCTCAACCTCCCCACGAATGAAGCGGTCGAAGACGTTCTCGAAAAGCTCATCCCGGTCCTGCGCGCGCCACAGCTCGTCGTGGACTTCTCCACCATTCCCGTGGATGCCTGCCGCAACCATGCCGCGCGCTTGGATAAGGCGACCGGCTGCCGCTGGGTCGACGCGCCGGTCTCCGGCGGCCCGCCCGCGGTGGAAGCCGGAACGCTGACCGTGATGGCGGGCGGCGAAGCCGCCGACCTCGAGCGCCTCGCGCCGCTGATGAAGGACATCGCCGGCCGCTGCACGCGCATGGGGCCGGTCGGCGCGGGGCTCGCGGCAAAGATGATCAACCAGCTCATCGTGGGGGTCGGCACCGCGATGCTCGGCGAAGCCGTGGCGCTGTGCGAGAAAGCCGGCATCGATGCCGCGCGCATGCCCGAGTGCCTCGGCGGCGGCTACGCCGACAGCAACGTGCTCAAGGCCTACTGGCCGCGCATGGTCGAGCGCGACTTCGCGCCGCGCGGCTACGTGCGCCAGCTGCTGAAGGACCTCGAAATGGTGGATGGATGGGCGAGCGGCCTCGGCGGACGCGCGCCCACGCTGCAAGCCGCGTTATCCGCCTACCGCGAGCTGAAGAAGCAGGGCCACAGCGAGCTCGACACTTCGGCGGTCGTGAAGCTCTACTCGGAATAAGCGCGCCGTAGGGCTGTTTTGCCGTTTAGCAGCCAGCCCTTCGAAGGAGCAACCCATGAGAGCCCTCCTGGCGTTCGTATTGGCAGGTTTTCTCCCCGTCACGGCCAATGCACAGACCATAGAAGGCTACTGGCAGGACATTGCCGGCCGCATCACGTACAAGCGAAATCCGCTCCCCGCCGACTCCTACGGCAACTGGTACGAGCGCGCGTTGGACGCTACCTATCCGGCGGCAAAGCACATCCGCCGAGCGGGGTCTTCGTTCGAGGTCGCGGACCTGAACTTCGATGAAAGGGATTACTCGGTGCGCGTATTGAAGGCGCAGGAGAATCAGATCGTTTTCGTGCGAACCGCGAGCTGGTCTCCGTGCCGCGTGAGTCACTCGTGCCAACTGGCCGGCGCGGAGCTGATTTGCGCCATGGAAACCATCTGCATCGACCAGGGCAAGGAATACGTCGATCTGCGCGCGGAAGAGCGCTTCATCCGCCGAAACCATTGCATGCGAAGCCAGACGCGACCCGAGGCGCAGGGCTTCCCGGTGACGTGCAACTAGGACCTCACTCAGAAAACAATCACCCCTTTGCCGGTCGACTGGGTATCGAACACGCGGTAGGCCTCGTCGGCCTGCTCGAGCTTCCAGCGGTGCGAGAAGATCGCGTCGAGGTCGATCTTGTTGTCGGCGACGAAGCGCGCGCACTCGAGCTGCCCCATCGCGCTGAAGGTCCACGAGCCGATCAGCGTGAGCTGCTTGCGCAGCATGTCGCGGCTGACGTCGAGGGTGACGTCGCCGCCCTCGCCGACGAAGCACACGGTGCCCCAGGTCTTCGCGCTGCGCACGGCCGCCAGCCGGGCCGCGGATGCGCCCGTCGTGTCGAGCGCGAGATCGACCCCCTCGCCCTTCGTCAGGTCCTTCAATTCCTTGTCCGATTCAAGAGCGATGTCGGCGCCGAATTTCTTCGCGAGCGCCCGTCGCTCCGCGTTCGTCTCTACCGCGATCACCCGCGCACCCATCTTCGCGCCGAGCAGCGTCGCGCTGATGCCCACAGGGCCCTGTCCGAACACCGCCAGCGTCGCGCCGCCGGCGAGGTGCATGCGTCGCAGCGCGCCGTAGGCGGTGCCGGTGCCGCAGGACACGGCGGCGCCGGCGACGAAGGACAGCTCGTCGGGCAGCGGCACCAGCGTGCGCGCAGGCACCTTGAGGTATTCGGCATGGCCGCCGTTGGCGGTCACGCCGTAGACGGTGATGCCTTCGCGGCAGAGCTGCGACCAGCCGACGCGGCAGTGCTTGCAGACGCCGCAGCCGGCGTAATGGTGGTCCATGATGCGCTGGCCGATGGGGGCTTCGCGCTCGGACACGCCAGGCCCGCGCGCCGCGACCACGCCGCAGGGCTCGTGGCCGGCGATGAACGCCTCTGCATTGCCGCCGAGGCCGAGCGCCTTCTGCGCCTCGCCCGGCGGCGGGCGGTAGAACTTCAAGTCCGAGCCGCACATGCCCGATGCCTTCATCTGAATCACCACCTCGCCGGCACCCGGCGTCGGGTCGGGGAAGTTGCGAACCTCGATCCTGCGATTGCCCAGGAAAACCGCGCCCCGCATTGTTACCCCGTACCGAGCATGAAAAATATGGCCATTGGCCTAAGGACTGGTCATTTTCCATTGTATCGACGACGCGCTGCGGAATAGATTGCGTGCAGTCTATGGCGAATAGTGCACTTCGCATCGGGTTCGTCGGCGTGCTGGCCTCGATCGCCGCTGCCGCTGCGCCTGCCTGGGCGCAGGACCGCACCATCCTCATCGGGCAGACGATCGCCCTCACCGGCGGGCCGTCCGAGCACGGCAAGGCGGTGCTCGCGGGCGCGAGCGCGTATCTCGAGAAGGTGAACGCGAACGGCGGGGTCGCCGGCCGGCGCATCGTGCTCAAGACCCTCGACGACGCCGGCGACGGCAAGCGCGCCGCCGAGAACACCGCGCGGCTCGCCGACGAGGACAAGGTGGTGGCGGTGTTCGGCGGCATCGAAGGCGGCCCCTGCGTCGCCAGCATGAAGGTCGCGACGGAGAAGAAAGTTCCGCTCGTCGCCTGCATGGCGGGCTCGCCCGAGCTGCGCGATCCGTTCCAGCGCTATGCCTTCCCGGTGCGCGCCGCGCACTTCGACGAGTTCGCCCGGCTGATCGACACCGCGCAGACGTACGGGCGCAGCAAGATCGCCTTCCTGCACTCGGATTCGGACACCGGCCGCCAGCACCTTGCCAACGTGCGCAAGCTCCTCGCCGCGCGAGGGCTGGAGCTCGCGCTCGCCGTCCCGCTCGCGGGCCAGTTCGAGCCGGCGAAGATCGCCGCGGCGCTGCAAGGCGCGGGCATCCAGGCGACGTTCAACCACGGCTCGTACGCCCAGTACGCCGCGGTGATCCGGGAGGCGAAGAAGCTTGGCCTCGACATCCAGTTCCTGGCGGTAAATTCCGGCGCACAGCAGATGGTCCGATTGCTCGGGCAGGACGCGACCGGGCTGATCTTCACCCAGGTCGTGCCTTATCCGTGGCGCACCGTGCCGGCCGTGGTCAAGGAGTTCCGCGACGAGCTCAAGACGCGCGCGCCGGGCACCGACATCTCCTTTAGCGCGCTGGAAGGCTTCATCAGCGCCAAGGTACTGGTGGAAGCGCTGCGGCGCGCCGCGCCGCCGGGACGGACGCTCGACCGCGCGGCGCTGCTCGCCGCCCTGGAAACGATGCAACCCTACGACGCGGGTGGCCTGGAGGTGAGCTTCACGCCCGCTGCGCACAAGGGGGCCGACTTCGTCGATACGGTGATCGTGGCGCGCGACGGGCGGTTCGTGCGCTAGTTCTATAGCTGCGGCAACACCTTTTCGGCCATCAGCTCCATCGAGCGGCGCATGGCCGGCGCATCGGCCCAGTCGTGGCCGCAATAGAGCAGGCGCCCGAACGGCCCCACCTCGTTGCGAAACGCCAGCAGGCGATCCGCCACCTCGTTCGCCGTGCCGGCAATCAGCATCTGCGAGACGAGGTAATCGTCGGTGAGCGCCGCATCCGGCACCGACGGGTCGTGTTTGAAAAGCGCCGTGCCGCGCGAGGCCTGCCCCTTGCGCAGCAGGTTGCGGAAGTAATAGGCGAAAGGGTTCCCCGGCTCGCGCGTCATGCGGCGCACGGTCGCATCGTCGTTCGCGACGAAGATGCTCTTCGCCACGCGCCAGTCCTCGCCGCGCGCCTCGCGGCCCGCGCGGGCGCAGCCCTCCGCATATTTCGGCCAGTGCGTCTTCACCACCCAGGGATGCACGAAATTGGCCGAGATCGGCGTCCAGCCGCGCGCCGCGGCGGCGGCAATGCCGTTCGAATCCGGCAGGATCGCGGTGACCACGATCGGCGGGTGCGGCCGTTGAAACGGCTTGAGCATCGCGCCCTGCCCAAGGTCGGGAATCCAGGTGCGCTCGGTCGTGAGGCTCCAGCGCTTGCCCCGCAGCCGGTAGGGCGGCTCCTGCGTCCAGAGCGCGATCATGTGCTCGACCGCCTCGACGAAGATCGCGTTGCGGTCGGCATCCAGGGTCTCCATGATCTCCGCATCCGATCGCAGCCCGCCAGGTCCGAGGCCAAGGATGAAGCGGCCCTCGAGGAGCGTATCCACCATCGCGATCTCGGCGGCGGTCGCTGCCGGGTGGCGATGAAGATCAGGCACGACGTGATGGTCTCGGCGAGGTCGGTGATGTGCTCGCCGATGAACGCCTCCTCGAAGCCGAGGCTCTCAGCGAAGAGAACCGCCTCGCGGTCCTCGGCGAGCGTCTGCCGCCAGTCCCTGCCGACGGGATGCAGCGGCATCGTGAAGTAGCCCAGCTTCACGCGCTGCGGGTTTTGCAGATTTCGAGAACCTCGTCCGGGTCGCGCCGCCACCAGTCCTCGGAGAAGATCTCCACCTCCTGGAACCCGGTGTAGCCGGCGGCCTCGACCCACGAGCGGATGCGCGGCAGGTCGATGACCCCGTCACCCATCATGCCACGGTCGTTCAGGAGATCGCGCGTCGGCACCAGCCAGTCGCAGATGTGGTAGGCGAGCAGGCGCTTCTTACCCGCTCGCTTGATCTGCTGCTCGAGCTTCGGATCCCACCACACGTGGTAGACGTCCACGGCAACGCCGAGTCCGTCACCCAGAGCCTCACAAAGATCGAGAGCCTGCTCGAGCGTGTTGATGCAGGCGCGCTCGGCGGCCTGCATCGGGTGCAGCGGCTCGATCGCGAGCGGCACGCCGGCCTTTCTCGCCTCGGGCAGGATCGCGGCGATTCCTTCCTTGATCTGGTTTCGGGCGGAAATGAGGTCTTTCGAGCCGCTAGGCAATCCACCCACGACGAGAACCAGGCACTGCGCACCGAGCTCGTGCGCTTCCTCGATCGCACGCCGGTTGTCGTCGCGCCAGTCCTTGGCTGTGAAGAACCCGCCGCGGCACAGGCCGGTCACCGTGAGATCGTGAGCGCGGATGGCCTTCGCTGCTTCCCTTACCCCCATGACACCCAGCTGGTCTCGCCAGGGAGAGATGCCGCGGATACCGTGGCGCGCGCAGCCGTCGATCATCTGCGCGAGGTTCCATTGCTTGCGAACCGTCGCGGTGTTCAGGGAAAGCTCCATCAGAGCGTGCCGGGCGGGAACAGCCTGGGCAGGAACAGCGGGATCTGCGGGAAGACGATGATCAGCGCGAGCACCAGCAGCATGGGAATGAGCATGATCATCACGTCCTTGATCGCGTCGACGATGCGGATCTTGGCCACCGCGCAGGCGATCATCAGGCACAGGCCGTAGGGCGGCGTCACCAGCCCGAAGGCGAGCGACACGATGCCGACGATGGCGAAGTGAATCGGGTCCATGCCGACGCTCTTCGCGAGCGGCTCGAGCACCGTGCCGACGATCACGATGGCGGGAATGGCGTCGAGGAAGCAGCCGACCACCAGGAACACGCCGGCGATGAAAAAGCCGGTGGTGATCGGTCCCATACCCCAGGCGGCGACGCCCTCGAGCAGCGCCTTGGGGATCTGGTAGTAGGCGAGCAGCCAGCCGAAGGCCGAGGCCGTGCCGACGCAGAACAGCGCCACACCGGTCAGGCGCCCGGTCTCGAGCAGCGCGCTGTGCAGGCCTTTGAAGTCCATCTCCCGGTAAACCACCATGGTGAGCACGGCGGCGTACAGCACCGCGATGCAGGCCGACTCGGTGGCAGTGAACCAGCCGAAAATCTTGCCGCCGATGATGATGAACGGCGTCATGAGCGCCGGGATCGCCACGCCGATCGCCTTGATCGTCTCGACGATGGTGGCGCGCGGGTACGTCGGGTAGTTGCGGCGCACCGCGTACACGTGCACGGTTGCCATCTGCGCCAGGGCGATCATCACGCCGGGAATGATGCCGGCGAGGAACAGGCCGCCGATCGACACCGTGAGCAGCCCGCCCCAGACGATCATCAGGATCGACGGCGGGATGATCACGGCCAGCACCGCGGATACCGCGGTAATGGCGACCGAGAAGCTGTCGTCGTAGCCCTCTTTCCGCTGTGCCTCGATGAAGATCTTCGACTGGCTGGCCGCATCCGCCGTCGACGAACCTGAGATACCCGCGAAGAACAGCGACAAGACCACGTTCACCTGCGCGAGCCCGCCGGGGAAGTGGCCGACGAGGTCGCGCGACAGCCGCACCAGGCGCGTGGTGATGCCGCCGACGTTCATCAGGTTGGCGGTCAGGAGGAAGAAAGGCACCGCGAGCAGGATGAAGGAGTTGTAGGCGTTAAAGGTTTCCTGCACCAGGTTCTGCGGCGTGAGGCGGTCCTCGATCAGGAAGATCGGCAGGCAGGCGAGGCCGAGCGCGAACGCCACCGGCACGCGCAGCACGAGGAGCAGGAAGAACACGCCGAACATGATGATGCTCGCCGTGCCCGGATCGAGGATCGTGGCGCCGCTCACGTGATGCTCCCCAATGTGGGTTCTTCCCGATCAGGAGATTTTCCTGGCGCCTTGCCGGCCATCACGCGAAGGTCGTCCCACATCTGCTCGCCCAGGAACAGCAGCCACGTCACACCGGCCAGCGGCCACGGCAGGTGGATGGTCCACAGCGGTAGCTCGGCGAGCTCCGAAATCCGGTTGAGCGCGAAGCGCGTGAAGTCGATGCCCCACCAGAGGAAGACAAAGGCAAACACCAGCACGAAGACGCTTGCGACGAGACGGATCGCGGCCTGAGCGCGCGGGTTGAGCGGCGGCCACAGGTCGACCACGAAGTGCGTGCCTTCGCGGATGCCGACCATGGCCCCGAGCATGATCGACCAGATGAAGCAGAAGCGCGCCAGCTCCTCGGTCCAGATGTAGCTGGGGATGAGCGCGGTGTAGCGCGAGAAGATCTGTAGCGAGACCGGAATGATCAGGATCGCCACCGAGGCGACCAGCAGCCAGGACAGCAGCCGGCTATACCAGGAGGTTATTTTTCTGAACACAAAAAAACGGCGGCACCGTGTCAGCGCCGCCGCTTCTCCCCTTTAAGAGCTATTTGATGCTGTTGATCTTCGCCAGGATCTGCTCGGCGCCGATCTCCTTGGCGTAGTCCGCCATCACCGGGTCGACCAGCTTCTTCATCTGGTCGCGGCCGGCGAACGGCACGCGCTTCAACTTGCCTTCCTTCTCCATCTTGACGAGCTTGGCCTCGTCTTCGCTCGACTCGATCTGGCGGCCGTAGGCGCCGGCTTCCTTGCCCGCCTTGAGCACCGCGGCCTGCAGGTTCTTGTCGAGCTTCTTGAAGGTCTTGCCCGAGAAGCACAGCGGCCGGATGGTGATCGCGTGCTGCGTCATCGAGAGGTGCGGCGCGACCTCGTAGAACTTCATCTGCTCGACGCCCGCGGCCTCGTTCTCGCCGGCGGCGATGACGCCGTTCTGGATCGCGTTGTACACCTCGTTGTAGGCGATGACGGTCGGCGCCATGCCCGCGGCCTGGAACGTGCGGCTCCAGATCGGCGCGCCCTGCACGCGGACCTTGAGCGCCTTCAGCTCCTGCATGTTGCGCACCGGCTTGTTGACGAAGATGTTGCGCGTGCCGCCGCCGGCGTAGCCGATCAGCATCACGTCGGCCTTCTGCGCGATCTCCTCCGCCACCGGCTTGAGCACGTCCTGGTCGAGCACCTTGTTCCAGTGCGCCAGGTCCCTGAACAGGAACGGCGCGTCGATGAAGGGCGCCGCTTTGGAGAAGGTGGACATGTGCGCCGGCGACACGATCGCGTAGTCGACCGCCTTGCCCTGCGCCATGTACTCGAAGTACTGCTTCTCCAGGCCGAGCTCGCTGTTCTTGTGCAGCACGAAGTTCACCGACTTGCCGCCCGAGTACTTCTTCATCAGCTCCTCGAACTTCACCATCGCCTTGGTGAAGGCGTGGTCGTCGTTGAACTGCGAGGCGCCGTGCAGCGTGGTCTGGGCCCAGGCCGGCGCCGCAAGCGCGGCGACGGCGGCAGCGAGAACGAATTTCTTCATGATGGTTTCCTCTCCTCCTTGATGGTGATACGCCACAGTGTACGCGGGTCCGCGGGGTCGGTGAGCGTCGCCGAGTGCAGCAGGGAAGCGTTGTCCCAGATCACGACGTCCCCGACTCCGTATTTGAGCCGCAGCTGGTATTTCTCTTGGGTCGCATGGCGCTTGAGCTCGTCGAGCAGGCTCACGGCCTCGTCTTGCGGCATGCCCTCGATGCCGAACGAGCTGCCCGAGACCGAATAGAGCGCGGTCCGCCCGGTAATCGGATGACGCCGCGCAACCGGGTGCCGCACCCACGCCATCTTCTCTTCCTGCTCCTCGGTCAGCACAGAAGCGACGGTGCGCGAGCTCTTGTCCTGGTCGTCGCGATTGCCGTAGTGATGCAATGCAACAAGATTTTCGATTCTTAGTTTCATGCCGGAAGGAAGGCCGTCGTATGCCGCGTACTGGTCGGCGAACAGGGTATCGCCGCCCTTGCTCGGCACCTGGATGGAATAGAGCGTGGTCGCCCGCGCCGGCACGTTGAGGTAGGAGTAGTCGGTGTGGAAGTACGTCCCGGCATCGGCGAGACCGGTCGGCTCTCCGTCCTTCTGCACGTTCGAAAGGATGAGGATGTCCGGGTGCTCGGGATGGTGGAACTGGTCGATGACGTGCGGCTCGGGCCGCCCGAACTGCTTTGCAAAGGCAAGAAAGGCGGACGGCGCGAACTTCTGAGCGCGGAAAACCAGCACCTGCGCTGAGAAAAATGCGTCCCAGACCTTCCCGAAGTCAGAATCAATGCGGTCGGCTTCGGCGCCGAACGAGCCGAGCTTTCTTGATCGCATCCGCTCAGTTAATCCCATTTATCGCCAGCAATTGCTTCATGCGTGCGCACGCGAGCGGCGGATCGGCGAGCAGCCCGGCGGCGTCGGCGAGCCGGAACAGCTCGGCCAAGTGCAGCACGTTGCGCGCCGACTGCTGGCCGCCGACCATCACGAAGTGGTCCTGGTGGCCGTTCAGCCAGGCCATGAACACCACGCCGGTCTTGTAGAAGCGCGTCGGCGCGCAGAACATCTGGCGCGACAGCGGCACCGTCGGCGCCAGGACCTCGTGGTACCTGGCGTTCTGATTCTCCGAGAGAAAAGACAGAGCCTGCGAGGCGGCGGGCGCGATCGCGTCGAAGATGCCGAGCAGCGCATCCGAGTACCCCTGCGCATCGCCCTCGATCAGCGCGGCGAAATTGAAATCGTCTCCGGTGTACATGCGCACGCCCCTGGACAGTTTGCGGCGCATGTCGATTTCCTTGTCCTTGTCCAGGAGCGAGATCTTGATGCCGTCGACCTTGCTCTGGTTCCTCTCAAGAACCGCAAGACAGGTCTCCATCGCGTCGTCATGGTCGGGGCTTCCCCAATAGCCTGCCAACGCCGGGTCGAACATCTCGCCGAGCCAGTGGATGATCACCGGCTGCTTGACCTGCGACAGGATGCGGTCATAGACCTTCGCATAGTCGTCCGGTGATTTCGCGCACGCGGCGAGCGCGCGGCTCGCCATCAGGATGATGCGCCCGCCGAGCTTCTCGATCGCCGCGCATTGCTCTTCATAGGCGGCGATGACGCCG
>Ga0105340_1001236_pt1 | contig 11630 bp, 4 predicted proteins | sample EasRivMeERMLT700_FD_89676 | JGI IMG/M metagenome (GOLD analysis project Ga0105340, IMG submission 89676) | Soil microbial communities from meander-bound floodplain in the East River, Colorado, USA - East River MetaG ERMLT700 | ecosystem: Environmental > Terrestrial > Soil > Floodplain | place... | reverse complement strand
TCATCCCGTGCTGGCTCTGTGCTCCATCCATGGCCGCATTGTGCGACCGCACGAAATTGTCACCCACCGCGTAAAGATCGCTCGGCGACCTGACCGCTGCTTCGGGAGTCCGCTCCAATGTGGGGAACACCGGTCCGAATTGCTTCGAATATCCGCCCAGGCCCAAACGATCCCAGGCGTAGCCTGCACCCCACGCGTTGTAGCCGTAGCTCAGCCACGTGGGATATAATACTTCTGCCGTCGCTCCCGCTGGGCGCGGGGCACCTGGTTCAAAATGCACGGTCACCACGGCTCCCGGGTTCAGCGGACAACGAAACACTCCCCCGACTCGCTCGAAACTTGTCGGCGGATCGTCGAGCCACTGCATATTTGCGTATGTCAGGGGCAAGTCGATGCTCTTCCACCAATCGCCATGGCCGTTGCCGGTATTGGCGGCAAACGCTGGAAAATACTGCTCGTCAGTTACGTAACCGTTGATTGCAGTAATGATTTGGCGAAGGTTGCTTTTGCAGACAGTGTTTTTCCCATGGTACTTGGCGCTCGACAGTGCCGGGAGCAACAGTGCCGCAAGGATCGCGATAACTGAGATGACGACGAGCAACTCGACAAGTGTGAATCCCCCGAAGACACCAGGACAGGCCGTGCGGCGTGCCATTTTCGGCTTCACATGACCATGCTACTCTGGCCTGTCGCGGGCGCCAACACAAAGAGTACAGTCACTGGCCGTTGAGAGAAGCCCGGAGGCGCCGGACTTCTGCGAGAACGCTCGGGGCTTTCAATTCCTGCATGCGAGGCTTGAGGCGGGCGTCGAAGATCGCGCAGGCCATTCGCGTGGCCGCGATCCGGGCCTCGTCAGTGCGCTGCTCATCGGGAAGGCGCTCAAACTTGTTGAGGATCTCTTTGGCATCGCGGAACGCGTCATGGACAAAGGCCGGGGCAACGGCCTTGCCGCTCTTGAGCCGCACGCGGTTCTGGTCTGCCTGCGACAATGCTGATAAGGGCAGCTTGAGTTGCGATCCATTAGTGCGCACCAGCGTCACCGTCGCTCCATCAAACGACTGCAGTTTTGCTTCGATCACGTGTCCGGCCTGGTTGGTCCAAAGGTCGGCGCGAAGCTGAAGCGGCGCCGCAAAGCACGCGAGCAAGACGACCAGATGTATTATGCGCATGGCGGCGCGATTATTGGCGCCGCAAGCGCCAGAAGCGCGTCGGAGGGCCTGGTTCCACGAAAAGCGTGATGAATGCTGTGCCGCCCGTGACTGGGCCCGCCACAAGCGACCCGGTTTCCGTCAACGAGATCGGACAAGTCGTCCACGTGGGTGTGTCGAGGTTCGGGCTGACCTCAACCACGTAGCTGATGCCCTCGATGGGCAGGAATCTGAAGCTCAAGCGTCCGTTGGCATGCTGGGTGAGATTCGCCATGCGCAGCAGGTCGTCCGGCAGGAAGGCAAAGGTGCCGTTCCAGAACTCCTGATCGTCGGGCACGCCGTCGCCATCGAGGTCGCGGCCGGGACCAATTTGCGAGAGGTTCGACACCTGGCCGCCACTGTTGGCAATCATCAGCAACTCCCAATCGTCTGGTAAACCATCGCCATCGCTGTCTACGCCGAGAATCAGGTTGATGTTCACGCCGGGCCCGTCGCCCTGGGCGATGAACGTGCTGGTTCCGATGGTGGGCTGGAGAACGCCCCCGACGCGCACGCGAATCGACACGAGGTCGCCCGGCTTGATCTCTTTCAGGCCAGCGGTCAATGGGTCGCTGACGTTGACGTCGAATCGGTAGTTGGCGCCAGCCAGCAGGGGGCGGATGGTGGTGCGGGCGGTTTCGTTGGTGCCAAGAAACGCGCCGACCATTGCGCTGTCCTGAGGAAGTCGTATGCCGAACGAATCGCGGACCATGCCGTAAACAATTACTGAAGGACGCTTGGTGGAGGCGGAGGCGAAGGTGATGCCAAACACACACAGCAGACAGAGGAACAGGGCAGCAAGAGGAGACTGGCTAAGGCGCCAACCTTTGCGCCTGTTCACTTTCTTACGATCCTGTTCCGCAGTTTTCATGTCAGCATGTGGCCGTTCAATTCCCCGAGTACGAGTAGGTTGAGAAGAACAGCTTGATGTCCTTGACGCCCGCGCCGTCGTACGTGGCTGAGCCGGGAGCGAGCTCACGGCCTCGAATAAACTGCTCGACGCCCTTGTCGGCGTCGGCGAGCAAGGTGCCTCCTGGAATGATCAACAGCCACTTGGTGTTCCAAACGGACCTTCCAATCAGGCGCGAGTTGGTGACCATCTCGCTCATGTTAAAGCCGCTGTCGTGGTACGCGCGCATCGATGGTAACCGCCGGCGGGCAAAGAATTCCCCACCCAGTACGTCTGTCCGAACGTTCCAATCGGGACGCATCCAGGACTCGTTCGAGAGCGGAAAGGGAATGGGCAGCGCCTGGTCGAGGATGCTCCACGAACGGATGGTTTCGCCCACGCCATCCGGAACGCGCATGCGATCTTCGCCGACCGGCACCAGGTAAACGCGCGGCTGGTTCGCCAGTGTGGTGTTGCGGTAATTGGCAAACCAAATGCCAATACCGCGCGCCTTGGTGGAGAAGTGCGTGGAGTCGTAGGCGTTGTCGCCGGCCATTAGCGGCAGGCCGAAGAAATTCTTCCGGAAATCCACCGTGCTCGAAAACGGAATGACGAGCGCGGGTTCAGCGGCGCTGCTGGGCGTGAAGGGCAAACAGTGCGTACGATATTCCAGGATATCGCGCACATCGGACACCTTGTAACGGGCCAGGATCTCGCGCCACGATGAATCGAAAGCGTCGCCGGGCGGGATGCGGAACAATTCCTGTCGCAGCGAGAAGGTTCCCGTTTCGACTTGCGGGTTGTTGAAGTTAAGGCGCCCATCGAGCACCGACCAATTCGCGCTCATCCGCGCGAGGATGTCGGCCAGGCCCGGTTCGCCGATACTCCCACCCGGCAACGGCGTGCCGTCCGGCGCGAAGCGTCCCAGGGCGCGCGCTTTGACGATCTGTGAAAGGAACTCGCGTCCGGGCGCGCCGACTGCGCCGTCATGGCGGAGAAGCCCGGTTTCGTAATCATACGCCTTGGCCGCAAGGTAAACATAGCGGCGGGCCATCGAGAATGTCTGCTCGTAACGCACCAGATCGTCGTTGCGAATGATCTGATAGGCCATGTTGCGATAGCGGCGTCCGGTGAGGTCGCTGGCCCAAACGCGGCGCGCCTGTTCACGCTCGACCTGGATCAAATCGCCGGCCGCGATACTGCGCGCATATTGCATCCGGAACGTTTCCGCGTTCTGCAAAGCCACATCGAGTTTATCGAGGGCATTGAGGTAATCGAGGGCAGCCTCCACAACTTTGAGAGCCATGTCTGTGGAGTCTTTGAAAATGGTTTTGGCCTCGGCATTGACTTCGAGAATACGCTTGCCCATCTCGATGTCTTCCTCCGTGGCGAGAAGCTGCTCCTGGTTGGCGAGTTTCTGCACCGTGTTAGCGATATTGACGGCGGCGGCGACGGCGCGCAGCGGGCCTTTGGCGACTGCGCCAATGTCGAAGGAGAAGCCAGCGATATCCGGAATGGCCGCCTCGACGGCGTTGTAAAGCTCCATGCCATCGGCATAAACCTTCTCCACGAGTGCCACCGTCTTGTTCACGATGCTCATGATCTGCTGGAGCGAGTTGCGCTGATCAATTGCATCCACGGCCTGGTAGTAGGCCGTAATATCGGCGCCAATCTTGTTCCGGAAAGCCGAGTCCGCGGTGACCATCTTCTTGTAATGGTCCTCCGCACTGGCGATCGCCGCCGTGGCTTCGCGCAAGGCCAGCACAAACTGGCTCAGCGCCACCTGGATTTCGCCCTCGGCCCGCCGCACTGATATGTAATTATCCGGCTTGGTTGGCAAACCGTCGATGCCGACGCGGAACCTGAGTTCGTTGGTAGTGAAGGCGATGTTCGGTCCTTTGAGTTTCAGCTCAGTCAATTGTTCGGTCGGCCCGACCCAGTTGCTGATGAACTCATCGATCATGTCCACCGGCGCGCTGATAACCCCGTCGAACCATTGCACCGCACTTTCGACCGCGCCGAAGACGGCCCCTTCAACGGAATCGTACGACGCGATGACGTCGGTGTAGAACGCAGTGAGTTCTGGAATTCCCAACGCATCGACCTCGGCCTTGGTGATCTTACCTTTGATCTCCGTATACTTGCCCTTGATCTCCGAGTATTTCGCCGCCCACTCAGGCTTCACAAACTGAAGAATGTCCTCAATCGCGAGGCTCGGATCAGACGACGGCAACGGCGGCACCAGTTCGCCGGGATTATAAAATCGCGTGCCGTCTCCGATGATAGTTGGGCGGACGATTTGCCTCTGAATGACCGATGTGTCGAGAGGAATGCGCCCGAAGAAATCGTAGCGACTGATCAGAGAGTAGTTGTTGAGGTCGGGGCCAATGTAGCCGTCCGGGTAAAGCTTGCCCGGCCCGATGTCCTCCTGATACGGGAATCCGTAGATGTCCAGCAACTGCCGCTCGTAGGCCTGCTCCTGCTGAAGCACCACCGTATCCAAATCGCGTTCCTCATTTTGATCGCGAATGGCGGCGGTCGCCGTTTGGATGCGGGCGAAGACGGCACGCGCGACATGCAGGGCATTGCTGGCTTTGCCGTAAGCCTGCTCGAAGTGCGTGTTGCCCTTGTCGATTTCAGCGGCGCTGATGTCGAATGGCACAACGCCCGCGCCAAGTCCGAGCGGATTCATGCCGCGGTCCGCGAGATCAACAATCTGTTGCGCCTCGTTGCCAGCGATGACTATCTGCGTCAACTCCGGTACGGTCTTGCGGTCGATAACCGCCAGCGGATTGAAGTTCGTTGGATCGGAAGTATGCGGCAGCAACGCATTGGCCAACAACCAGTCGAAGTAAGCGCCCTGGGTGACGCGTGCGCCCCATTCCCCCACACCCCACGAGCGGTTCGTCTGGAAGTCCCGCTGCACAGTCCACGTGTCGGGGATTCCCTCCTGGTAGCGCTGGCTGTAGGTGCGATCCATGATCGCCAGGCCGGCTTTCGCTTTCGCCGCCGCGGAGGCCGCGAACTTCAGTTCGTGCAACGCGGACATGGTGACTTCAACTGTGCCGACGCGAATGCCTTCCAGTTGCGGAAACCATGTGAAGTTGCGGTGACGGAAGAGATAGTAGTAGGACTTGACCGCGGCGAGGTAATGTCCCCACGCGTCACCGTGTCCTTGCGGATACAACTTTGCGGCGTCGCTTGAGTCCACCACGCCGTTCTGATCGCCCTTCAAATCGGAAATCCCGTAGTTGAGCACGTAAGCGAGCTGGCCGTGCGTCACGTCGGCAGTGAAGTTCCACGGCAGCCGGTTGTGAATCGGGAACTCGTCCGACGGCGGATTCAGCGGCACATTCATATCTCGACCGCGGAGGAGCGCCAGTTCCTCGTCGAGGAGCGTCGGCACGATGTTCTGGAAGGCGAAGGTGGACGACGCCTCGGCCGCCAGCACGGGATCATCGTTACCGAGAGTAATTGTCGGGTTCATGGCATCGGCGTAAGCCTCATTGCCGAGGACCATGTACATATCATTGAGCCGTCCCGCGGCGAGCAGGAGCGCGAGGCAGATGTGCAAGCGAGTGCCTTGGGGATCGAGAGTGCTGTCGATGCTCAGGCCGCGCGCCTGTTCGAGAACAGTTTGGTAAATGGGAATGAGCCCGTAATCATTTAGTGCGTCGAGGTTCAGCGGAATGTCACCCGCGTACGGCTGGCCTGCCTGCTGGAGCATGCTCAACTGCATGTTTACCGCGTAATTCATGAAGTCGCGGATGCGTTGATCGAATGGGTTGACCGCTTTGAGCACGCGTTTGATCCAGCCCTCGGCGAGGACCGGGTCGGTCCAACCGCTCCAGTTCGTGCCCACGACAGGTCGAACCTGGTTGTCCAGCGCGCGGTAACGGGCGCGCACGTAAGCATCGCCCAAACCGAACTCGCCCGAGGAGCCGAACAGCGTGGTGTAGCGGCCCTGCTCGTCGAAGATAAGCTGGAGCCAACTCGAGTCATTGGTCGGCGCGAGTCCCCCTTCGGGCGCGGCGTACTGCCACTCGAACGACCACTTCTCCGGAGTGCCGGAGAAATCACTGATGTGGCGGAGGGTCAAGTATTTGTCAAGGGGGTTGGCCGACTGAATGATGTCGATGCGCCCGCGGAAGAGGTTCGTTTGAATGCGGATGACGGCCATGTCAACCGGATCGCCCGGATCCACCATGTCGAGGTTGGTGCTATTGTTGAACACCATCGTCAGGTAACCGGCGCCGAAGCCCGGCGTGCAGAGTGCCAGTGTATCAAATGGCTCGTTCTCGTTCCTCATCTCGATGCGCTGGGTCGGCAACGCATCGATCGCATTGGTCCAGGCCAGATCGATCCCCACCACGCGCGACGGGTTTTTGGCCAGTGCGATCAGGTCCGGCGTCATGAGGTTCAAGCGCAGGTAGTGGTAGTTCGGGTACTCGACAAAAAGTCCTTTGAGTTGCAATCGCTCGGACGGATCAGAGAACGGCACCCAGAAAAGCCGCTGCCGCAGGTCCGGGTCGAGGTCCGAAAAGAACGTGTTGCCGGACCGTGGGTCGCGCAATGCGCGCATTCGCGGCGGGATGTTGGTGAGCGTTACCTTGCGAGCGCGCGTCGCGTCGATCAAGAGGCCGCTCTCAATGTCATCGTTACCCGCCAGGGCCACCGACTGTTGATACACAATGCGCACGCTTTTCTGTCCGCGCACCGCAGGCAGACTGTTTTTGGGGAGAGTGAGTGTGTCGGCGATGGACAGCGTCGGCACGATCACCGGCCATGTAATGTTGAAGGCCACACGGACCGGCGTGCCGTTGAGGACGGTCGATGCCGGCGGACTCGGGGTGCCCCACGCGCTGAGCCACGGCAATTCGGTCAACGGCTCGGGCTGGTTGTTCGCCGGGAGTTGGGGGATCCAGAAGCCGGCCTGCATCGGGTAGAAGAAGCGCATCCCGACTTCAAGCGTCCCGCCGTTGTTGCCGGCCTGCTTGGCCCAGAAGTAACGCAGCCGGTCGCGGAAGAGATAAGGCCGATCGGAGAAGTCGCTGTCGGTGCGCGCTGAGTTGTCCGGCAGGACGGAGCGGAGTGGCGCTGGCGGCTGGATCATTCGGCCGGCTTCGATGTTTTGGACGAAGCGCGGGTAATCGCGGTTCGTGACAACGATCTGATACACATCCAGCGCGCGTTGCCACTCGGAACCTTCGGGCGTGAACTCGACGAGGGTGAACGGGTACGAAGTGGCGTCGGCCGTGTCGTTCGTTTTGTTCAGGTCGCTGCGCAACGCATAGGCAATGGGCCCGACCATCAGCGCGTGTTCTTCGTTCGGATTGTAGCCCGGGAGGTTGACGTCGTTCTGCACATAAACGCGCGGGTTCCGGTTGGGATACGCGCGGCCATTCCGCTGCAGCGGCACATTGGCATTTGGCGCGAGATCGAAATCGACCTGGCCCGGGGCCGTGCCGTCCACAAAGAACACCTCGGTGACATCGGCGGGGAACTGGTCGTTGCCATCAAGGCGGTCGGGATCGTAATCGAAGCGCCAGAGCAGATCCAGGTTCGCCGCCGCATCGACCGCCGTCGTATAATTGAGGAACATCTCGTCCTCGGTCCGTTCGCTGAACCACATGCGTGTTTCATCCATCGCGCCGCCGAACAGCCCGAACGGCAGAGAGGGTGCGCCGCCGCTGTCAAACGAACGCATGCCGCCCAACTGCACCGAATCGAAGACATAGCCCGCCAGGTCGGCAGGAAGGTTGGTGTGGCCCCCTGCCGGCTGCCCGTTTACGTAGAACCTGACCGTGCCGTTGGTGCCGCCGGAAAACGCCACGTGCGTCCACTGGTTGGATGGGACAGTCATCGTGCCGAAGAACTCGTTGGTCGTCGTGGTGCGCGAAATGGGATTGAAACTCACGAGCCCTGCGCCGATCAAACTGTCCTTGATGAAAAGCGAGAAGGCGTTCGTGCTGCTGACCATGTCCATGACACCGCGATAACCGGTGATGGACGTCGGCTTGACCCACGCCTCGAAGGTGAACTCGTCGAGGCGAGGATTTCCCCACTCATTCGTCACGACGTCGGTGCCACGCACAGTCACCGCCTTGTTGCCAAAGAACCGCAGACTCTTCGTGCCGTCATCGAAGTAGCCGCCGTAAGCGGAGCCCTGGAAACTGGCGACCACAATCTGCGGCGCGGCCTCGGGCCATTCGTTGCGGTAATCGCAAACGAGCGACGGCCAATAGATGGGAAATGGAAACTGCTCTGTCTCGACGAGCGCCGTGGTGTTCCACCACCACGCGCTCAAGTGGCCGATATTGACGGCGAAGAGTTGCGACTGCACCGCGGCCACATCGCCCGGGTAACCCGTCGGGTAACGATACAACCCGGCGTGGTATCGGTCCCAGTCGTCGCCCGCCACATTCGTGACGCCCGGCCCGGTGGGAATGCTGCCGGGAACCCTGACCATTCCGGGCCAGCCAGCGTATGGGTTTGAGTTCGGACTGACGTTGTAGCCGAACGGACGAAGCTCGTTGCCGATCGTCCATGGGCTGACTCCCTGGTAAACGAGCGGCGACAGTTCTGGAACGATGCGAACGGTTTCAAAATAAACGTCTTCGCCCACGGTATACTTCATCGTGACCATGCCGGCCCGGAGAGGCCGCAACGCACTGCCGGAAATCGTCGCGACGGGAACGGTTGATTTCGGGAAACCGTTCGGCAGTTCCGCCGCCTGGTAAGGCATCACCTGAGCCAGGACCTGCGGCGGGAAATAAACGTTGCCCTGCGCGCCCTGACGTGTCGTCGCGAGCGCGCAACGCTGGCTGTCGAAGTCCCACGACACGTCGTAGATATCCACTTCGAATGGCCAGATGACATCCAGTTGCTCCTTGGCCTTCCAAAAGATTTCCAGTTGCCACGGCGCGTCCGTCGGACGAATCGCCCACACCCAGCCGTTCCTTGCTCCCACGATATGTTTGTAGGCGAAAATCTCGTCGGGCCGCGCGCCGGTGGCATCGATGCCGCCGCGCGTGACGTCGCAGAAGACCGGGTTGTTGGTGTTGTCGGTGCGCCGGGGCAGGAGACGATCGCCCACGTTCACCGCGATGGTGGCGCTGGCCGGCTCGAGCACATCGACGACTTCAAAGCCGAGCAGTTCGCGATTTGTGTTTACGCCTTCGGGCCGGCGCGAGTAAGCGACGGCCACCCGTCCTTTCGCACCCGGAATGGCGCGCAGCTCGCTGTTCTTCAGGAAGATCGTGGGCGGAAATACTTGGCTGATTTGCTCGTTGGCAATGTTCGTCATGTTGGCCGGGTTGAGGGCCGGATTCGGAATCTGGTTGTTGTAGTAGATCTGGACCTCGTAGCTGTTGCCGAAGCGCACGCGCGGCCCGGAATATTGTCCCTCCGTCCAGAAAAGGCGCACGGGCCGGCGCGTCAGGTTAGGCCCGATCACATACGTCTGGGAAAAACTGTTCGTGGTCAGCGAGTTGGTCCAGCTCACGTTGGCCACGCCTTCGTCCACCGCGATGAACAGATTTGTGTTGGCGTAGCGGAGCCATTGCACGGCGTTGGGATTGCCATTGGTGCCAATCACCGGCACCCATCCGTCGCGGAAGAGCAGGAGCGCGTCCTCGGGGGGATACAGCGTGTCGCCGACGCCGTATTGGGAATTCAGCGGGACGATGCCTGAACCGATCCGGTTCTGGCGTGTGTGGCCGACGGCGATCAAAGGCGGGTTGGTGCCGCGCCAATTCGTGAGGATCACCGAGCCGCCACCCGGCGTGAACGCCGCGTTGCGGTTCCCTGGGTTGTTGGTCGGTGTGAACGGGTTGGGCGCACCGGGCCTCAACTGCGGCGTCTCGTACTGCGCCTGCGCGAGCATCGCCGAACCCAGGAGAGCGACGACAGCGAGCGTCCAGGTAGGGCGTGATGTCCCCATCGCGCCGTTCACCGCAGTTTTGAAGCGTTGAAATTTCATGACAGCCCTGGGATTCAGGCCGGTGACGCTATTGGTGTTCCGATAACCCTTTGGCGGTCCCCAGGAAAAAGAGGGTCACTGACCCACCGGTCGGAGTGCCTTGGAAAATGATGTATGCATATGTCCAATCCGAGTAGGTGTAAGCGGCTCGAATGCTTGGAGAATTTGCGCTGTAAAAATAACCAACGAGCGCGATATCGTATTGAGCGGTATTGATGCCGTGAAATACCTGCGTGACGGTCGAAGCAGTGTTAACCGTCGCCGTCACCTCCTTGCGGACGAACATGGGCCGACTGTTGAAAGAAAAGTCCGGAGTGCCGATGTTCACCGATCTACCACCCATAAAGATCGCCGAGCCGGGGCCAGATATGTTTGTCTGGGAGCCGATGTAGATCTCCGAGGCATGAGCGGGGCCAAAAGTTAGTCCACCCAGGTAATTGATTCCCAACGCCATGGGACCACCACTGTTGAGCAGTCTCAACCCAGGGGAAGCGCCGTGCGCCTGCACCAGGTTGGCGAAAACGGTGCCGCCGGCGGCGCCGTTTATCCGCATTGGCACGCTCACGCCAATCTCGTTGGTGGTGCTGGAGAGCGACGGTGTTTGCACACCCTGCGGAGCGCCGAACAGACCATCGGCCCTGGTGGCGTAAACGCTTTGATGGGCGCGATACGCGAACGGAGATGTGAGGAACTGCTGGCGCGGAGTCGCTTCCACCGGGGTCGCCAACACAGTGCCATTCGTTTCAGTTCGCACCGTCAGCGCCATGAAGAACGTATCCGGACTCGCTCCATCGGCTTTCCAGAGCACTTGCCAGATGGGAGGGTTGGTCACTCCCGGTATGGCTGTGCCGCCCGAGCCGAGATTGACCGAAAAATAACCATCGCGCGTCAGCACGGAGTAACGTTCACCCCATATTCGCGAGCCGCCCGAGGCCGTCGGGTACAACACAAGGTCAATCGTGTGCGTCGTGTCGAGGTAGGGAGCGTTGGCGGTCGTCACCAACCGTCCCTGGTAGTTGATCTGTGGCGGGATCATCACGAGCGATGCGGGTGGAGCTCCCGCGTGCGCCGCGCCCGCGAGCGCCATCAGCACAAGTGATATCCCAATTCTGGTATTCATGTTTGTTTCCTCACGTTTCGCGCATCACGTTTCACAACTCTCATTGCAGCAGCGGCACCGCCGAGGCCCGCTGGAGCACAAACCTTCCTTCCGCTGTGATCACCCGATTTGTTTCACCCAAGGGTCCGCCCAGGCCATAAACGCTCTCGCGGTAAACTCCGCCGATGACTGTCTCGCCCCAGCGCGGCTCCGGGTTCACCGCGTCCGGCCCCTGGAAAACCATCTCGATGTCCCGACGAACCGAAAATACCTCCACATCGTCGCTGTAAGGCACGTCGTCTTCGGCGCGACGCTCCTTGTTGTCGTGCAGCGGAGCGAAAGCGTGCAGGAACGGATTGACCGGATCACCGCGCGTCAGCAGCACCGCCCCCTTCACCGCCTGATTCACCACCCCGAACGCGCCATTGCTCAGGACGGTGGGCGACATGAAAGGGAAATTGGCGCTGGAAAGAC
>Ga0105340_1001233_pt1 | contig 11655 bp, 5 predicted proteins | sample EasRivMeERMLT700_FD_89676 | JGI IMG/M metagenome (GOLD analysis project Ga0105340, IMG submission 89676) | Soil microbial communities from meander-bound floodplain in the East River, Colorado, USA - East River MetaG ERMLT700 | ecosystem: Environmental > Terrestrial > Soil > Floodplain | place... | reverse complement strand
ATTCGCGTGTTCGACGGCTACGTCTACCTTGCGGCGATCAATACAGGTCCGAATCCGGATGTTTCCGGCATCTGGAGAAACAGGATCCTTGCTCCGGGAGATTCAGTTGCGGCTGCCGAGATGGTTTTTGACTGGAGCAATGCAGGTGTTCATGCAGGATCTTCCTTTTTCTCCATCACTTTTTCTTCAGATGGAGGCCTCTATGTCGGCACGGACTACACCGATCCTATCCTTGTGATCAAACCTGACAATTCCATCGAGACACTGCATCCAGGACTGCTGCAGGCTCCCGCGGAAGGTCTTGTATGGGGGACAGGAACATATCTCTATCAAAACCGCGTAAATGCTGACCCCATGATTCGCAGGCTCATCCGAATAAGCATCGGAAAAACGGGGGCACCATACTATGGAAGATAAGATTGTTGCCAACACAGCCCACTCATAAATCAATCATCAATTCCGTCAGGAAGGAGGCATGCAACGACTACAAAGCTACAATCGAGAAACGTGCCCACAAGGTGGCAATCGGTGGGAATGAGTAATCAAGAACCATGATGGACATGCGATCTCGTCATTCACACTATCCCACATTCCAAATCAAGGAGGTAAATATGTGCAAGACCATCTACACAGCTCTTGCCGTAATGCTGCTCCTGCCGGCTGCAGCGTTGCAAGCACAGGTCGTCAATTTTGACGGCCTTGCCGGCAGCTTCGCTATTGGGCTTGCCGAACCAGTTGAAAACTCAGCCACTGCGGTCGACAACTTCGATGAATTCGTCGAAGGAGTCGGATCGCTTGAGGTGTCGGTTGCCCTCAGAAACTATGCATTCCCCTGGGGAACATGGACGGACTTTCATTACGATCTTCCGGACACTACCGATTTGGGGGATGCAGATGAGGTTCGCTTCTGGGTCAAAGTTCTTCAGGGACCTTCCACAGGTGCACCTGCATGCTATCCGTGTCCACGGGCAATCCAGTTTACTCTGGATCTTTTCGACTATGGCGCGGGTGCCACAGGAGCGGAATTGTGGCGTTATCCGGAAGACCTGGATATCTTCTACAACGAAAATATCGACGACAATGAGTGGTATGAGGTTATTGTGCCCCTCAGTCGATTCATCATGCCGTCATGGTCTCCCCCACAGAACAGCGTGTTGGACAAGGACAGAATCGTCAGCTTTTCCTTCGGCGTCCATGGAGACAGCACAGCAGCAGATAGCGTTGTCTTTCTTATCGACGACCTTCGTGGGTTCAGGGCAACCCGCGTTGGACAACTGAATAACTTTGATGACAACAGCGGATTTCTCGTTTCCCTCGCCGAACCAACTGTGAACGTCGCTACAGTGACTGACAATTTCGATGAATTCGTTGAGGGTGTCGGATCCGCTGAAATCAAGGTTGCCCTCAGGGGCTATGGATTCTCCTGGGGAACGTGGACAGACGTGAAACTGGATTTCCCCGCGCCGATTGACGTAACAGGCGCAACCGAAATCAGGTTCATGATGAAAATCGTTGAACCACCCATCTACCGGAAGTCCCTTCAGATGACCTATGATCTGTTTGACTTCCCGGCAGGTGCACCGGGCAACGAGCTCTGGAGATGGCCGGCCCAATACGGAACTTTCTCAGGGAACGACAGAACCACCGAGTGGAGGGAGATGGTGTTTCCAATCGATGACATGCTGATCCCATCCTGGTTCCCGCCACAGAACGCAACGTTTGATGCAAGCGCGATTGTGACGATGGCATTCGGTGTTCACGGTGACAGTTCAAACGTTGACAGCCTGGTGATCCTGATGGATGATCTCTATGCAACCTATGGAACGCCAAGCGTTGTGAGTGTCGGCGATGATCCGGTTACCGGCATTCCGGATGCGTTCAGCTTGAATCAGAATTATCCAAATCCATTTAACCCGTCGACAACAATCAGGTACACATTGAACCAGAGCGGACCCATCAGCCTGAAGGTCTACAACATGACCGGGCAGCTCGTTGGAACAGTGCTTGACAATGTCGAAGGAACCGTTGGCATCCATTCAATCCGGGTCAATATGACCAACTACGCCAGCGGAGTTTATTCGTATGTCCTTCAGCAAGGGGCGAAACGAGAAGTGAAGTTCATGACCTTCCTGAAGTAAAGAAGTGTAAAGATGGAACAGGGAGGAGGCGCAATTGTGTGCCTCCTCCTGATGTTCCCAAAGCGCTTTCGAGAGAGATTGTGTGTTAATGATCGAATGTACCTTTTTGAAGGTATGAGGGGAGGAAGTATGAGACATTTCATCCATAGAATGACAGCATTCTTGCTGACTTTCGCCTGCAGCGCAGCAGTATCGGGAACGGCGTTCGCGCAGCTCAAAGTTGTCGGCTACTACCCTGCATGGCTGCAAGGGGTTTTGCCGGCTGACGAAGTTCAGTATGAGAACCTCACACATATCAACGTCGCCTTCGCATGGCCGCTCTCCGATGGAACAATAACCAGCTATGGGAACCTTCCATATCCTGAATTGGTCGATGCAGCCCACCAGGCAGGCACAGTTGTTCTGACTTCCATGGGCGGGTATGGACAGTCAGATGGGTTCTCTCCGATGGCCGCCGATTCAGTTGCCCGTGCGAATTTTGTGCAGAATCTCGTGACGTACCTCGAAACAAACAACTATGACGGCGTCGACCTCGATTGGGAATTTCCGATGAGTACAGCCGACCGGGCAAACCAGAACCTTCTCATCCGGGACATCCGCAATGCTTTTGATGTCGCCGGCCAGTCATGGCTTATTACCATGGCTGTGACGATCAGCGATTATGTTGGAAGATGGAATGATTACGCGTTCATGACTCCGTATATCGACTGGTACAATCTTCTTTCTTATGACATTCATGGTCCCTGGTTTACTCATGCAGGCCATAATGCACCTCTCTATGCTCCGCCGACTGATTACGACGGTTCGGTGCATCAGGGTGTTCTCTATTTGAATGCACAGCGGGGAGTACCTTTGTCGAAGATACTGCTCGGTGTGCCGTTTTACGGGCGTGAGTTCAATGCGTCCCAGCTCTATGGACCCAGCACCGGAGGGACCGAGTTCACCTACAACACGGTTCCAGGAAAACTGGCGTCAGGGTGGACGTATCATTGGGATGGCGTTTCGTTTGTGCCGTATCTAACGAACCCGGCCAACACTCTGCTTGCCAGCTATGACGACACGACTTCGATCAGAATCAAATGTGAATACGCGAGAGACTCGAATCTTGGAGGAGTAATGATCTGGGCGCTTGGTCAGGATATCGTTGCAAACGCACAGCCCCTCCTGGAAGCAATTGGTGCAACCATGATCACGAGTGTCCCCGTAGATCCGCCTGCTCATCCCGCGGACTTTGTACTTCATGATAACTATCCGAACCCATTCAACCCTTCCACGACTATCAGATTCAGCATGAATGTGGCGGGAAGGGCGACGCTCACCATTTTTGATCTCCTCGGCAGAGAAATCACCACTCTTATAGACGGAGAGAAATCGCCCGGCGAGCACTCCTATACATGGGACGCCGGAGAAATCGCGGGCGGTGTTTACGTCTACAGACTCAGGGTTCAACCACACAACACAAATCACCCCGAGAGAGTGTTCAACGCCTCAAAGAAGTTGATCCTCTTGCGATGACGGTTTCGAAACAGAGTGCCACTGAGCTCGATCAGGATGTTCAAACCCCGGGGTTGAAGCCGGAGGACAGCAAGCCATTGACCATGCTCACCCCAACCCGCACTCCTTTGGTACGCGCCTACAACGCATCGTCGGTGGTCGAAGAACGCGCGCTTGCGCGGAGCGGACGCTCGTTGATGTACGAGCCGACAGAGAAAATCGGGGTCATCGAAGTGGGGAATTTTCCCTCATTGGGAAAACTCACCGCGATGCGTTTTATCGAGTGGGTGCAGAAAAATCCGGGAGGGGTGATATCGCTTCCGACCGGCAAGACCCCCGAGCATTTCATCAAATGGGTGATCCGCATTCTCGAGCGGTGGGAGACGAAGGAGATCCACTCTCAACTCGAAGAGTCGGGTGTCGATCCCTCCGTCAGACCGGACATGAAAAGCCTGCACTTCGTCCAGGTCGATGAGTTCTATCCTATGGATGGTCAGCAGCACAACAGCTTTTACTGGTATGTGAACGAGTTCTATCTTAACGGCTTTGGACTGACCCCATCGAACGCCCTCCTCATTAACTCAACGTCCCTCGGGTTATCAGCGGGAAAGGCCATGAAAGAGGTCTTTCCCGAAAATATCGTCGACCTCACTCTTCGGGTCAGACAGACACGATCTGAGCTTGAGAGACTGCAACGCGATGTCATCAACCGGGTGGATGAATGGTGCATGGACTATGAAAGCAGGATCAGAGGGTTGGGCGGTATCGGCTTCTTTCTTGGCGGCATCGGGCCTGATGGCCATATTGCGTTCAACGTGCGGGGTTCCAGCGTCCATTCTGTCACGCGCCTGACCGGGACGAACTATGAGACACAGGCCGCGGCGGCAACGGATCTGGGAGGAATTGAGATTTCCCGGAACCGTCTCGTCATTACGATTGGTCTTGCGACGATTACCTACAATCCCACGAGTGCAGCCATTGTCATCGCCGCCGGAGACGCAAAAGCCCGTGTGGTAGCAGCCGCGATCCAGGAAAAGAAACGTCCGCAATCACCGGCTTCTGTACTTCAGGATCTTCCCAATGCACGCTTCTATCTGACGAAGGGCGCAGCCGGTTTTCTTACCGAGCGGACCCATGCGGATTTTTGCGCTGAACCGACTGTCAGCCAGGAAATGCAGGAATATGTGGTGACATCCATTTCCCAGTCGAAGCGGAAGCGTCTTGCAGATCTGACGGATTCCGATGTTGAGTCTGACCGGATCGGGAGAGAACTCCTGAAGAAGTCCGGAAAAAGAACAAGTGAGATTGCGTCTACGGCGAGCACAAGTCTTTTGAAAAAGCTCGACCGCGGCCTTGCACCGGTTTCAAACAAGGTATTTCTCCACTCCGAGCCGCATCACGATGATATCATGCTTGCCTATATGGCGCATATCTATCATCTTGTTCAGGATCCGAGCAACAAGCATTTCTTTGCAAACCTGACGTCCGGCTTTACGTCTGTTTCCAATCCTTACTTTCTCTCGCTCCTCGAGAAGCTCCAGCGTTATCTCGATAGCGGGAGCTATGTTTCTCTGCTCCATGAAGGATACTTTGATCCTGCCGACCGTTCGCGCGGCATGCAGGATGTCTATTTGTTCCTGGATGGGACGGCAGCCAAGAGCCGGGAGATGAAGGATGAAGCAGAAGCCCGACGACTGCTGCGGAACCTGATTGAAGTGTACACGACCAATGATCTTCCAACCCTTCGCAACCGGGTAAGCGATCTGAGGTTGTACCTCCAAACACAGTATCCGGGTGCGAAGGACCCTCCTCACCTTCAGCTTCTGAAGGGGATGACAAGGGAGTGGGAAGTTGAGTTGCTCTGGGGAGGATTGGGAATTGAATCAACCTCCATCCATCCGCTTCGTCTTGGGTTCTACAAGGGCGATATCTTTTCAGAAGAACCTGAAGTGGACCGGGATGTGCTGCCTGTTCTTCATCTCATCAAGAAAGTGAAGCCGGATATCGTTTCCGTTGCATTCGATCCGGAAGGGGCAGGTCCGGACACTCATTACAAGGCGCTGCAGGCGGTCGCAGAGGCTCTAAGGCTCTACGCGGAGGATGCCCCGGATCAATCACCAAAGGTGTGGGGATACCGGAATGTGTGGTACCGCTTCAACATGGCGGAGTGTAACCTGGTCATCCCTGAATCGCTGAATTCGCTTTCGATGATGCATACAGCTTTCATGAACTGTTTTGGCTCGCAGAGCGCTGCATCGTTTCCGAGCTATGAACACGATGGTCCCTTTTCAGAACTGGCGCAAAAAATCCAGGTCGATCAGTACAAGCAGGTCGAAACATGTCTGGGGAGAGAATTCTTTCAACACAACAGCCATCCGCGACTGCGCGCTGCCCGCGGAATGATGTATCTGAAAGAAATGACCCTGACCGAATTCTTCGAGGTTGTCCGGGAACTCAGGAAGAAGACAGAAAACCGTTAGTGCGAGGGATGGCCACATGAAAATTTCTACAACTCTTCTGCTCTTTCTTCTCCTCCTGACGATCCTTTCCACGGCAGCGGCGCAGGAGACGAAGCTCGTTATTCAGCAGACAGGGACCTTTGAAACTGTCATCGCCGTGAACCCGACGGTTCATGAGAATTATGGGCTCTCGTACCCTCTTACTTATCAAATGACGATTCCGGCCGGAAGCTCCGATCTTCAGGCATTCCGAAGGCATTTGAGTACAGATCCGTGGATTCAGATTCCTGAAATGTTTGCCGGTGAGTTCTTCAACGGGATCGATGCTGTCCGTTTTGACTATCCGGGCAACACTGCCTATGTCTCCGTTGGGTTCGGGGATGTCAGCGACTCGATCTTCTTCAAGATCACACTGGGTGCTGGGGAAAACGCCGAGGCAGGTTACGTTGGAATCACCACGCATTATGACAACCGTGATGCGGCTGTAACGGTGACTGCGGATGACTGGCACCCGGACTTCGATGAGTACTTTTATACTGCATTGAGTATTTTCCGAACCTTCAATTTGTATGTCTCAACCGCGATTGTTACGGAATGGTGCGATTCGACCACTTGGAGCCACATCCAGGCACAGCTCGATTACGGAGATGTTGAAGCGTGTTCGCACGGACGGAATCACCTCTACACTCCATATCCGGATGTTGAGTATGAGGTCGGTGGAGCCAGGCAGGATATCATCGACAATCTGGATCTTCCTCATAATTCCCGATATGGTGACCGTGAATATGTGCCCATCTGGATCGCGCCATACGGAGAGTACGATGATGAGATCGAAGCTGCTGTCAGTGCGAACAAGTATCTGGTCTCCCGCCTGGTCAGCTGGGAGTACGACTACTTCTCCTCCTGGAATGAGGGATTGCAGACGTATGACCCTATCGGCGTGGTCCATGAGATGGGACCGCTCTGGGGTGGCATTACCGATACGGTGGAGCTAAACGCAGATTTCGATACCGCCGTCGCCGAAGGAGGAGTGTACCATTTCATGTGTCATCCCCACGTGTTGTCTGACCAGTGGGGATATGCCTACCCCTGGGCGCATCTCCGGCACATCAGCAATCGAACGAACCTGTGGTATGTCAACCTCGGACACCTGTACATGTACCACTTGCTTCAGGATCCCGCGTCAACACCGTCAACATCTGTTACCGTGGTCGACCAGGTGCCGACGGGATACACACTTGCCCAGAACTATCCGAATCCATTCAACCCGACAACCACCATTCGGTTTTCTATTCCGCAGGCAGAATTCGTTACCCTCAAGGTTTATGACGTGATCGGCAGGGAAGTTGCGGTTCTTGTCTCGGATCAACTCCATCCCGGAACCTACACTGCGACGTGGACAGCACATAATGTCTCAAGCGGCGCGTATTGCTATCGTATCGAGGCCGGGAAGTTTGTATCGACGAAACGATTCATACTGCTGAAGTAAGCGTGAAAGAGAAGCACGAGGAACGAAATCCGAAATCCGAAGTTCGAAATCCGAAGGAAATCAGAATCACCGAAGCTCAAATGATCGAAAACCGATGGCTGGTGTAAAGATTGGTTGTTCGGGTTCTTTAAACGCAGAGACGCGAAGCCGTCGCAAAGAACGCCAAGAAAGATTAAGAGAAGTGCCAGGAACCAACCAGAGCAGGCTTGAATGGAACGCGAAACGCGGAAGTGAATTGACTGGATAGACTGTACGACTGAATAGACTGACCCAATTGCGCGGAGATTGCGCAGAGAATTATTCCAGTTTTTTGGACTACTGACCATCGACTTCCCCCAAAGGGGTCCTTCGGACCGACTATCTTCTCACAATAGCAGAGGACATCGATATGCAGCTTACGGTCACTGACTGGGTTGTCATCGGGCTCTACTTTGTCTTCAACATCGGGATAGCCCTGTATCTCCGTCGCAGAGCAACTCAGAGCGTTAGTGATTTCTTCATATCAGGAAGAAACGCGAGCTGGTGGCTGGCCGGGACTTCCATGGTTGCGACGACGTTCGCCGCCGACACACCACTGGCGGTTACCGGGATTGTTGCACGCAACGGTATCGCCGGAAACTGGATTTGGTGGAGCATGCTGTTCAGCGGGATGCTGACTGTTTTCTTTTATGCCCGGCTTTGGCGGCGGGCAGGTGTGCTGACCGATGTGGAGTTTGCGGAACTCCGGTACACAGGAAAGCCCGCGACCTTTCTGCGATGGTTCCGGGCGCTGTATCTCGGCCTGCCCATCAACCTCATCATCCTTGGATGGGTGAATCTGGCAATGGTGAAGATCATGGTTCTCGTCCTCGGTGTGACGAAGGTCGAGGCTCTTGGCATTGCTCTCCTCATCATGTTCATCACAGCGTCCATTTCCACGCTATCCGGTCTGTGGGGCGTGCTCTGGACCGACCTGTTTCAGTTCGTGCTGAAGATGGGAATGGTGATCCTCCTTGCTGTGTTTGCAGTGAATGCATCGGGAGGTATGGACGAAGTCCTCCGGGAATTGCGTGAAATCGATGAAGGTGGCAAGGGGTCGATGCTCTCATTCGTTCCCGACGTGGGCTCGATGTGGATGCCGATGATCACGTTCTTCGTGTACATCGCTGTCAACTGGTGGGCATCCTGGTATCCCGGCGCTGAGCCCGGAGGAGGCGGGTATATTGCGCAACGGATCTTCTCTGCGAAGGACGAAAAGCACTCGCTCCTTGCAACGATGTGGTTTAATGTCGCCCACTACGCGCTCCGCCCGTGGCCATGGATTGTTGTTGCCCTCGTTGCTGTTGCACGATATCATGATGATCCTGCCTTCATGGCGGACCCTGAATCGGGGTACATTCGCGTCCTGATGTCGGACCTTCCGGTCTATTTGCGGGGACTCATGCTTGCGGCATTCGCAGCTGCGTATATGTCGACTGTGGGAACCCAGTTGAACTGGGGGGCCAGCTATGTCGTGAACGATGTCTACCGCCGGTTCATGTCGCGGTCAAAAAGCGAGAAGCACTATGTGGCCGCCTCGCAAGTCGTGACGATGATCCTGATGGTGCTCTCTGTGCTGGTCACACTGGGGATGGATTCCATCGCCGGAGCCTGGAAGTTCCTGATGGCTATCGGTGCGGGCACCGGTCTGGTCTACATCCTGCGGTGGTTCTGGTGGCGTGTGAATGCCTGGAGTGAGATCTCCGCAATGATAACCGCGTTTGTTGTTTCTCTGTCATTGCAGTTTCTTTTCAACTTTGACGAGGCCGAACCGGAAGACTTTGCCTACCTGCTCCTTATCACCGTATCCATTACTACAGCCGTCTGGCTGTTCGTTACGATGATGACAAAACCCGAGCCGCGTGAGCACCTGCTTGCGTTCTACAGGAAAGTCCGCCCTTCGCCGATGCTCTGGGGCCCTGTTGCAAAGGAAGCAACAGATGTTGAACCTCAGAAAGACGGAATGTTGAATCTGGTGGATTGGTTGTGTGGCGTAGCGATGATCTATTTGTTCCTGTTTGGCACAGGAAAGATCATCCTGGGGGAAGCTACTCTCGGAATGATATTTCTTGCTGCTGGTTGCGTCTTTGCGGCGATTATCTATAGGGACTTGAACAAGCGCGGGGCCGCAATTCTCGGATCGGAAAAGTGAGAAGGCCCCGCGTACAGGCTTGAGATCTGTTACTTCACAATCATCATTCGCTTTACGTCTGTGAATGCCTGGTTTGTTGTCAGGCTCCTCATGTCAATCCGGTAGTAGTAGACTCCGCTCGCGAGACGCGCCGCGTCAAAGCTCACGTTCCTGAAGCCCGCATCCTGCACTTCATCAACCAGTGTAGCCACCTGTCGCCCCAAAACGTCATACACCCGGAGAGCCACATGGCTTGCCGATGATACCTGGTAGCCGATGACCGTTGATGGATTGAACGGGTTGGGGTAATTCTGTGACAGACTATATTCATTCGGGAGCCCGGAACCGGCAGGGTTCCCCACGCCGACCGTGTTTCCTATGACCAGCGTATCGTCGATTGTCCCATCGTTGCCGAGGTCAATGTAGATCGTCACCAGCGCGTGCCCGACCCAATCAGGAACTATCTGATGTGTTGAATTTGCTTCAAGGGTAATCGCATCCTCATCAAACTCCGTCTGCGTCGTGTCCACTGCATGCTTCAGGGCAAGGCCATAGGTTTTCATGGACCCCACGTTCACGATTTCGGCGTTTTCGGTTCCGATGACACTGAAGTGCATGGAATCGCTTTGCACCATCGCAAGATTTGTCAAATCGAATTGCTTTTGATCACCCTGCCCGATCAACAATGCAAGGAAGTTCGCCTCTTTCGTCGCAACGTCGGGATTGCTGACACCAATCCCCGAGCCATACGAGAGAATATCCTGCTGATCGATCGCCGCGTCCGTCCGACCGTAGACTAATACTGTCGAATCTTCGAAGACCGCAAAGTGCATGGAAGTATCCGGGAAATCGGACATCACAGCTGAATAAGAATCATCCGGGAGAAAGTAACCCACAGGTATTGTGAGCTTGCCGGTCGGCGGTACATTCGCGATCGCAGACGGGATGGTGTTGGAGTAAACGCTGTCAACGTTGTCGCAGACGATGGAATTGCCGGCTGTGTCTGTAATGACAATCGAGGCAGTCGCAGTGTTATACACTTCAATGAACGATCCACCGTCCTGAGATGCTGGACTGACCGGAGTCAGGGGGAGGATCACATCCTGGAGATACGTGCCGGAGGGAAGCATGAAGCCGATTCCCAGAGTCCCGGTGTAGCTGGAATATTTCCATGTATTGGTCGCGGTGTTTATCTCGACGCGAAGCGTATACATCCCCGCACCATTGCTGTCATACACATACATGTACTCGACATCAGGGTTCGATGGATGGTCTTCAATCTTCCAGGCGTTGAGCGCGTGTCCGAGGACCGGCGGAAAATTGGGAAGTGTCTTGTAAAGCTGAATTGCATTGTTGTTCCCGCTATCGCCGAACAACATTTCCTTTACCTGTCCGAGCGCGTCAATAGGTGTGTTCGTCAGCGTGAGCAGGGCAGTGTTTCTCTGCGCTTCTCCGAGCTGGCAAGCCCAGCCCTGGCTGATTGCTCTTCTGCTGCTAGCGTTCAACGGTGATTCTCTAAGGTCGGTTCCAAAGTCAGGTACATTGAACCGCGAAAGAAACATAGGCTTGTTGTCCCACGCAAGGAATGAAGTACCTGCAAAACTTCCTGCTGCACCGGTAAACGTTTCCTTGTTCAGTCCCCAGTACAGGAGTGCCCACGGATTCACAATTCCACCGGAATTTACCGTGAGGTAAGCCTGTCCGGTTCCGAATGCTCTCACAAACGCGGGCCAGTCGGGAAAATCTTCCGACCGTGCATCGATTGACCAATGAGTGAAATCCGGGGAATAGGTTGAGCCTGTAAACGGATCAGTTCCGGTTCTGTAGTTAAATTGTTGATACCACCCGCTGGGCCACACGGAGCCGGCGAGATTGGGGAAGTCCCATGAATCTTCTTCGACCCTGTAGGCTTCATAGTCCCCGTTT
>Ga0105340_1001231_pt1 | contig 11668 bp, 8 predicted proteins | sample EasRivMeERMLT700_FD_89676 | JGI IMG/M metagenome (GOLD analysis project Ga0105340, IMG submission 89676) | Soil microbial communities from meander-bound floodplain in the East River, Colorado, USA - East River MetaG ERMLT700 | ecosystem: Environmental > Terrestrial > Soil > Floodplain | place... | reverse complement strand
TTGAGCGCGATGTGCCCCTGATCGTGATACATCGCGACGATGCCGTCGAACTTGCCGTTCTTCGCCTGCACAAACAGCGTGTCGCTCGGCAACGGGCCGACGACGTTGATTCCCTCCGCTTTGGCATGCGCGACGGCGGGCGCGATGATCGTTGCTTCTTCATTGCCGAAGATGCCGCCGTCACTCGCATGCGGATTGAGCGCGGCGACGGCCAGGCGCGGACGGGCATCGCACAGCCCTTGCATAATGCCGTGCACGAGGTGAATCTTTTGCAGCACCGCCTCCGTTGTGATGTTCTTGAATACGTCGTGCAGCGCCATGTGCAACGTCACGTGAACGACGCCGATTGCGTTTTTCAACGGCGGCGTCGGCGGCGCATACAGCATCATGCCGAAATCTGTGACGCCGGTTTTCTCCGCGAGAATCTCGGTATGGCCCGGGTACTTCAAACCAGCGGCGTGCAAGCCTTCCTTGTTAAGCGGCAGCGTGATAATGCCGTCGGCCTTGCCCGCCAGCGCGAGATCGATGGCGCACGTTAAAAAATCGAACGCGGCTTGACCGGCGGCGGCGCTAAGCTTGCCAGGCTCGATGCCGCTCAAATCCTGTTTAGTCGCTTGCAGGACAGGAACGGACTCCGGTCCCGGACGGGCATCGTCGATGCGTTCGACTGGAACGATCGAGTGCAACTGGTGTGAGTACTTGAGGACTCGCTCCATCGTGCCGACATCGCCGACAACTATCGGCCGGCAGATGTTATTCAAATCCACCCACGCCTTGACGACGACCTCCGGCCCGATGCCGGCGACGTCGCCCAGCGTGATCAAAAGTCGCGGTCGATGTTTCATCAACGTCATCTTACACGGCGTCGCCGCGCGCGGGTGCTTGCTGCCGCCGCGATTTTGGCCTAAATTGACGCTACGTCGCCGGCTTTGGGGGTTGTTGATGTCGTTGGTTCGTTTGATTATCTGGAGCAGCCTGATCGGCGGCTGGGCGGCGTTTCTTGGTTGGATGGTCGCGGAGTTGATGCTCCATCTCTGGATCGACCATTTCTTCGTCGGCATTGCCATGGCTACTTTGGTTGCCATCCCAATTGGCGGCGGGATCTGCTTTGCGTCCGGCCTCACCAATCCCAAGCTCGATGCACTCGCTAAACGTCTTGGACTCGGCTTCGCCGGCGGCATTTTCGGCGGCCTCATCGGCGCCGTGCTCGGCTCGTGCATCTTTGGCGGATTCCGTCAAATCTCCAGCGCCGGTTTCATCGAATTCGGAGCACGTGTCATCGGCTTCACGTTGATCGGCGTCGGCATCGGTGTCGGCGTTGGCCTCAGCGAAGGGATTTTCGAACGATCGTTCAACAAGTTAAGAAACGGCTTGATCGGCGGCATCATCGGCGGAAGCATGGGAGGGCTGTTTTTCGGCATCATCAGCCTCCTCGGCGGTTCGATCACGAGCCGCGCTTTCGCATTTGTCCTGCTTGGAATCTGCATCGGCCTGTTCATCGGCCTCGCTCAGGTCATTTTGAAGGACGCCTGGCTCACCGTCGAAGCGGGTTTTCGTCCCGGCCGGCAGATGATCCTCGGCTCCGATCTCGTCACGATGGGCACGGCGGAGAAGTCGAGCTTGATCTTCATCGCCTACGGCGCCAAGGGAGTCGAGCCGACGCATTTGAAAATCAGCAAGCAGAGCGATGGCCGCTATTTATTGGAAGACAATCAATCGCGCACGGGCACGCTGCTCAACGGGCAACCCGTGAGCGGCGCGACGGCGCTCAAAGACGGCGACGCGATTCAATTCGGCGTCAACATCGTGCGCTTCAACGAACGCGCGCGGCACGGCGACGCGCCGACGCCTCCGGTTGTGGCAAAGACGGCGCCAACTCCTGCTGCAATCAAGCCTCAGGCAGCGCCGGCGCCACCGGCTGCGAAACCCGCGCCACCGCCACCGGCAGCCAAGCCCGCTCCGCCGTCGGCGCCGCCAAAACCGCCGCCGGCGCCCAAGCCCCAAGAAGCTCGTTGTCCCATTTGCGACAAGGCGATTGTCGGCTTGCCGGGCCAGCGGCGTTGCGCGAAGTGTTTCACGACGTTTTGACGAATCGTTTGCGAGCCACGGGGTTTATCCCCGTGGTATGGACGTCGCTTCCACGGGGATAAACCCCGTGGCTCGCCTGACGGGAGAACAGTCATGCCCGAAGCCATCAAATACGTGATCGACGCAGCCGCGGGCTTCGCGCTCTTGATGGCGCTCCTGGTGGTGTTCGTCGTCGATCGCGTCTTCTTTTCCAGCGCCGCGGCGCCGACGGTAAACACGTTGACCAACGTTACCTTCTACGAAGACAAAGGCCGCGACGTCAAACGGCTCAAGCTCGCCGTCACGCCGACGGGCTCCTTCAAGGACGGTTTTACCAACAAGGTCGAAAAATGGGACGACATGAGCAAGCTCCTGCATGAACTCGGCGACGGCTATCGTCACGACAATCTCACCATGGAGGACGTCATCGGTCCGCGAAAACTTTCGGAGTACGATGTGGTGTTCCTCACCTGCGCCGACGGTTACGAAGACGAACTCAAGAACACGTTGCAGGATTATGTCACCAAGGGCGGCATCCTCTACGCATCCGATTGGCGCTACAAGGCCATCGCCAAGGCGTTCCCGGAAATGGTCGCGAAGAATCTCCAGCAAGACGGCGAAAAGCAAGAATTAGAGGCCGACATTGTCGATGCCGGCCTGCGCGAAGCGCTCGGCGCCAAGAAAATCCACCTTCGCTTCGATTTGCCGGAATGGAAACCGGCGGCGTTCGGCGGCCCGCGCGTCAAAGTCCTCCTGCAGGGATCGTATGTCAAATTCAAGGCCGGCGGCCAACGCGCCACGGCGCCGTTGATGGTGAAATTCCCCGTCGGCAAAGGAACCGTTGTTTTCACCTCTTTTCACAACGAAAAACAGAATAGCCGAATCGAGACGCAGCTACTCAAGTATCTCGTCTTCAGCTTGGTGACCGCCGGCGTCGATGCCGAGGTCAACACGCAAATGGACAAGGGGGGCTTCACGGCGCAGCGTTCGAATCTGCTCAGCACGCCGGGCTTGCAGACGACGGAACCCAAGACGTATGCGAACAAGAACGCCGGCGACTTGCGTTTCGTGCTGGGCTTTCGCAACGAGGGAGCGAAGTTGCGTTTGAACATCAAATCGCCGGACGGCAAGCAATTCACGAAGGATTGCGAATCGACCTTGGTTGTTGACGTTACCGGCGCCGCCGTCGGCGATTGGACGTACACGGTGACGGCGTTGAGCCTGCCGTATCCGAACTTTCCGTTCACGGTTACCGTCGGCGAAAAGAAATGACGCAGGTGTCCGAGCCTGAAGCGTAAGCGAAGTTATTGAGTGAAATCTTCGCTTACGCTTCAGGCTCGGAAAATCCTTGACATTCGCCCCTCGCCGCGACACGCTGATTTCCAGAGAACAAATGCGTCGCCATCATCCTCTTCGAGATTTGTCAATGAAATCGCGCATTGCCATCACCATGAGCGTTGTCGCTTTTACCGTTTTGCTTGTCGGTGTCATGATCGTCGCGCCGTCGCCGGCCGGGCAGGCGAAGAAAACGCCAGTCCCCGGCAAGGACGCTCAGACGGCGGCGATGAAATTGATCCTCGACATCTTCACCGACGATTATCTGAAAGCCGCCACGAACGAGGCCAAATCGCGTCTGGCAGCGAACCTTTTCCAGCAGGGCAAGGAAGTCAAGGACGACGCAACGGTGCGCTTCGTCTGCTGGCGCGAGGCGCGCGACCTGGCGGCGACCGCGGGCGACACCAATCTCGCGATGGCCGTCATCGATGACATGAGCCGGCTGTACGATGTCGATTCGCTGCTGTTGAAAGCCGACGTGCTCGGCCTCGCCGTCGCGTCCGCCACCGAGAAAGAGCAGGGGCTGGCGCTCGTCGAGGCGATTCGCCCGCTGCTCAATGAAGCCGTTGATCTCGATCATTACAAGGCCGCCCACCAGCTCGGCGACGCGATTATCAATGCTGCCAAAAAAGCGAAGAGCCCGAGCCTGGTGCTCGATTTGCAAAAACGCGTCGAGGAGATCAAGGGGATCGAAAAGAACTTCGCCAAGCTGCAAGGCTATCTCGACCGCGTGCAAAAGGATCCGAATGACGGCGCCGCCAATCTCGAACTCGGCAAATACTTCGGCTTCCAGAAGCGGCGCTGGGAGAAAGCGCTGCCGTATTTCGCTGCCAGCAACGACGGCGCTCTCAAGCAACTTGCCAAGCTTGACCTGACGAATCCCGCCGACGTGAAGGATCAAGTCGCCGTCGCGGACGGCTGGTGGGATCACGCCGTCAAGGTAAAAGAAGGCAAGCTCGAGCTTCAACTTCGCGCGATGCACTGGTATGACAAGGCGCTGCCCGCATTGACGGGCTTGAGCCGCACCAAGGCGCAGAAACGAATCGAGTCGGTGCAGGACGCGCTCGCCGGCACGCAGTTGCCGGTCACGCCGGTCGCCGTCGGCCCGGTCGGCGAGGTCCGCAAATTCGAAGGGCATTCCGAAGAAATCAAGAGCGTCGCCTTTTCGCACGACGGCCGTTACGTCGCCTCCGGCGGCCGCGATCAGACCGTGCGCGTCTGGGACACGACGCTCAAGGACAACAAGGAAGCGCACGTCGTGCGCGGCCACACGAAGGAAGTCTGGGCGGTCGCGTTTCATCCGAACAATCGTTATCTGTTCTCCGCGAGCTGGGACGCGACGGCGCGGATGTGGGACTTCAAGACCGGCAACGAAGTGAAACGTTTCACGCACACCAAGGACGTCAACGGCCTGGCGTTGACGCGCGATGCCACCACGATGGTCACCGGCAGCGACGATGAGAAAGTTTACCTATGGAACGTCGCCACCGGCGATCAGGTTCGTCGGTATACGGGACATTCCAATTATGTTTACGCCGTCGCCTTGTCGCCGGATGGCCGCTACGTCGCGTCGGGCGGTGTGGACAAGACGGTGCGCGTCTTTGACTTGAACGGCGGGCAGCTTGTCAAGACCTTTGACGGCCATAACGAATCCGTGACGAACGTCGCTTTCACCTCCGACAGCCGATTCGTGCTGTCCTCGGGCGATTCGCACATCCACAAGTGGGATTTGACGTCGGGCAAGGAAGCGCCGCGCATCTTCGACGGCCAGCACTCCGGCCGCATCCCCGCGATGGCGCTGTCGCCCGACGGTCGGCGGCTCGCGACCGGCGGCGACGATCGCACGATCAAGCTCTGGGACGTCGCCACCGGCAAAATGCTGCACAGCTTCACCGGTCACACCGACACGGTTCTGTGCGTCGCGTTCTCGCAAGATGGTCGGCGTCTCGCGTCGGGGAGCTTTGACCGTACCGTGCGCGTGTGGAACTTGCCGGCGCGTTAGACGTGCCGTAGGGACAAGCGGCTCGCTTGTCCCGGTGACCGTTGTCGAAGCAGTCAAACAATTCTCTGCGATCTCTGCGCCTCTGCGTTTCCAATTCTCAGTTTGAAACGCAAAGGCGCAGAGAACGCAGAGAACTTGGGAAAACTAAGCCTGAAGTCATTTTGATGCAAGAACTTGCGCCACCGCCAAATCGAACAACTTCCATCGACGGCCAAGGCTGCCTTGACTTTCCAGACGCACGACTCCGCTTGACTTCCCGAACGCAACTTCTTATTTACCAAGCGTGAACGAATCATTCATGCACGGAGGCATTGGCGGCGAATGACCATCATCGCCACCGATATCCTGGGCGACCTGTGCGGGTTGTCGCTTGGGCTGATCATCGCGATCCTACCGATCGGCCTCTTGTTGTGGCTGCTCGGCTGGTGGAGTCATCGCTTTTGGATTGTCTTGACGACAACCGTCCTCGCCGGCGTCTTCGGCCTTCTGGAAGCGTCGAGCTGGCGCGTGCAGCCGATCGTCGTCGCGGTGCTCTTGGCGATCGCGGCGGGCGTCCTGGCGCTCGCGCTGGTGCGCGTCGTCACGTTCGCGGCGGGCGGACTGGCGACCGTTTATCTCTTGCAGTTCACTTTTCCGTCGCTCAATCAACCGGTCATTTGCTTTCTCATCGGCGGTCTCGTCAGCTTGGTTCTGTTTCGCTGGTACTTCATGGCCCTCACCAGCTTTCTTGGCGCCACCCTTTTGGCATATGGCACGCTCGCGCTGATGCACTATCACGAAGCGCTCGACGCGATCGGCTGGGCCGACACCAATGCGACGTTCCTGAGCGTCCTCTGCGGTCTGGCGACATTCGGCGGATTTGTGTTCCAGTTGCTGTTCGAACGCTGGCGCAAACGGCGCGAACGCGAAGACGAAGACGAAGAGCAAGACGGCTTCACGTCCATGATCCTCGGCCGCATCGGCTTCGGCTCCAGCAAGGCGGCGTGAATCATCTCGGCAACGATCCCATTGCCAAGCAAGTCACGTTGGACTAAACTCGACGCTGAATGTAAAATCGCCGAACTTCGGGTGATGACGATGCGCGCCTGGTTGCGAGTTTGCTTGTTGCTAATGTGCTTGGTAGTTTCCCATGCCGCGCCGCTCGCGGGACAGGACAAGGCAGCGCCGCCGGAAAAGGTCGAGAAAACCGAACCGCCGCCCGCCAATACGCAGCGTGACGGCACGGCGATGCTCGTTCACTACATCCTCGCTGCCATCGGCGCCACGCTCGTGATGCTGCTTATTTGCATGCCGGTGCGGCGCGATTGAATCGCTGACGTGAGCTTTCTGATGGCCACGGTTGCTGATCTTGTCTCAACGCTTGAAATCATCGCACCCCTGGCGTTGGCCGGGGAGTGGGACAACGTCGGCCTGCTCCTGGGCGATGCCGCGGCGCCGGTCGAACGCGTGATGACGTGCCTCACCGTGACGCCTGAGTCGGTGGCGGAAGCCATCGAATCGCACGTGCAATTCATCGTCAGTCATCATCCGATCTTTTTTCGGCCGGTTAAAAAACTAACGACGGCAACGGCGGAAGGCCGAATGTTGTTGAATCTCGTGCAAGCGGGCGTCGCGGTTTACAGTCCGCACACGGCGTTCGACAATTGCGCCGACGGCATCAATGCTCATCTGGCGAAATTGTTGGCGCTCAATAACGTCGTGCCACTGCGTATCGGCGATGCGGCGAAACAATGCAAGATCGTTGTCTTCGTTCCCGACAACGACCTGGCGAAGGTAAGTGACGCGATGTTCGCTGCCGGCGCCGGACATATCGGTCAGTATCGCGAGTGCAGCTTTCGGCTCGCCGGCACCGGCACGTTCTTTGGCGGCGAATCGACCAATCCGACGATTGGGGCAAAGGGCCGCCGCGAGGAGGTTGCCGAATGCCGGCTCGAGGTGCTCTGCGCCGAAGCGTTTGTCGAACGAGTGGTGGCCGCGATGCGCTCGGCGCATTCGTACGAGGAGCCGGCGTATGACGTCTATTCGCTGCGGCCCGAGCATGCGAAAATTGGTGAAGGCCGTCTTGGCGTTTTGCCCGCGTCGATGTCGCTCGCGGCGTTTGCGCAACTTGTCAAGACTACGCTGAATGCCGGCAAAGTCGAGATCGTCGGCGCGGCCAATCAGCAAGTCGAGCGAGTCGCGCTGGCGTGCGGCGCGGCGGCGGAGTTCCTCAGCGACGCGTCGGCCAAACGCGCCGACGTTTTCCTCACCGGCGAAGCGCGCTTTCACGATGCGCTCGCCGCCCAGGCACGCCACATCGCGCTGGTCCTGCCGGGGCACTACGCCACCGAACGGTGCGGCGTTGAAGCGCTAGCGACGCAGCTCGCCCACCGTTTCCCGGCCCTGCAAATCTGGGCAAGCCGGCGCGAACGCGATCCGCTCGTCGCCGTGTAAATGATTCGCATCGATGGGGACAATTTTGCAAATCGCGTTGGAAAAAGCGGCTCCACTGGTCCGCCGCGAACATGGATTGGCATTGCATCGTCCATTTTCACTGCGAAATCACGACTGGCGCACCGTTTGCACTTCATCAACCCAACACAATCCGAACCTTCGACAAGGATGTCGCATGGCAAAAATCTCAATGTGGTGGCTGTTCATCGCCTGCTTCGCTCTGACGATTGGCGGCGTTCAATCGCTCGGCTGGTGGACGCGACCGGCCGCCGCGCAGACGCCAATGACGTCAACCAACAGCAGCGCCGCGTCCGCCGCCGCGGCGCGCCATCAGAATGGCGAGCCGAATCACTGGCGGTCGATATTCATGCATCATTGATCGGTGATTTGGCTATGCGGCGAGCGGCCGCGAATGCAACTGGCGCTGCCAGCCGACTTGCTCGGCCAGGCCATCATCGAGAGTGGTCTTCGCTCGCCAGCCGACGTGGCGTTGAAGCTTCGACGTGTCGGCGAATGTCGAGCGTTGATCGCCGAATCGCGCGGGCTCGCGGCGCACGACTGCCTTCGTGCCGATGATTGCTTCGAGCTTGCTGAGAATGTCCCAGACCGAAGCGGTTTCGCCGCCGCCGAGATTGTAGGTCTCCCCGATCGGCGCTGCGAGCGCCGCCACCGTCGCGTCCACGCAATCGTCAACATACGTGTTGCCGCGCATTTGCAGGCCGTCGCCGTAAACCGCAATCGGCTCGCGCTTCAAGAGCGCGTCGATGAAGCGATGATAACCCATGTCCGGGCGCTGGCGCGGGCCGTATACGGAAAAATACCTAAGCACCACAACCGGCACGCCGAACTCGTCGTAGGTGCGGCACAGATTCTCCGCGGCGAGTTTCGTGACGCCGTAAGGCGAGATCGGCCGCGTCGGCATCGTCTCGTCACCGGTGCTGAATCGGCCGTAGACGGACGAGGTCGAAGCGTACAGAAACCGTTTGACGCCGCCATTGCGGCGTACGGCTTCCAATAGCCGCTGCGTGGCGGTGAGATTGCAGCTTTGATAAAGATCAAAATCGGTCCAGCTCTTGACGAGGCCCGCCATCGCGGCCAGATGGAAAACGACATCGACGCCTTCGAGAATGGCATCGAGCGGATCCATGCGCAAATCGACGAGATGATGCGCGTACGCCCGGCTCGTTCGAAGGTCGGCGAGATTCGACTCTTTGATTGCTCGTGGATAATACGGAATGAACGCGTCGATGCCAACGACGGTGTGACCGTCGCGCACGAGGCGTTCACAAAGATGCGAACCGATGAAGCCGGCCGAGCCGGTGACGAGGCATTTCATCCGTGAAGTCTCCTGGCTAATTCTGCATAGTAGTCATCACGCTCCGCGTGATGGTGTTCGGCTCGCTCGCGGACGGAATCGTCACGTTATGGACGTTGCAAAACGGCATCACGCGGAGCGTGATGACTACATTGGCTATCTGCGGTTGCCGTGACCTCAGCCCGCGTTTTTTCGAGTGCAGCGAGACGTTGATCGAGCATCGCGCAACATTCGGCCAGTTGCTGGACCATCAGCACCAAATGGCCATTGACCTGGGATTGCTGGCGCGACAGCACATCGACATATGCGTGTTTGAAGTTTTGCAACGCCTTGCGCTTGATCAGCCGTTTGACGGACGCGAAGGCGCCCTCCGTGACGTCCACGTAATCCGCCGGCAATTGTTGCAAATGGTGGGCTTTGGGAAGTGTCTTGGCGATCGTGTCGAGAAAGACGGAGATGCACGATTCCGCGCTCGAGGTTTCGCAATCGACCGTCATGGCAACTTCCGCCACCGCAACAGGCGGCGCGAGCGTATCCCATCGTTCCGTCCATAGGCGGACGACATAGTTGCCCTCATCCACGGGCGTCTCGATCGGAACGACAGCGACGAGCGCCTGACCCGGCATCACCAGCGCCGGCAGCGGAATCTCCGCGCAGCGCGTGACAACGGCATCGCTCGCCGCCGCACGAATCTCCCAACAAACGACGGTCCGGCCCGGTCCGTCCGGCACGGCGGCGCGCGTCCCGTCGTTCAAGAGACGCACCGGCAACAGCAGTTTCGGCGTCCCCGCGGCGTGGACGCTCGTCCGCAGCGGTTCGACGCGTACGTCGCTTTGTCCGGATCGAGCCGGCTGCATGAGCAACTGCTCAACGAACTCCGCGAATCGTTCCTGCCAGCGCTTGCGCGAAAAGGAACGCGCTCGTTCCAGACCACGTTCGCGCATTTGTTGGGATAAAGGCACACCCAGGCGATGGATGCACTCGCCAATTCGGGACGCGTATTTCTCTTCGGAGACGTAGTTCTCGAAAACATACGCGCGGCCGTTCGTCCCGCATTCGCGGCGGGCGTCATCATCGGCCAACCAATGATCGAGCGTCTTGGCAAACGCGGCGAAATCGGCGACGACAGCGCCGCCGCGCGAGCGATCGACCTGCCCGACCAGGACGGTGCAATCGAAATGAACGAGGATTGGCGTTCGTTGCGCCCACGCTTCGAGCGCGACGAGTGAAAGCGATTCCTGAAGCGACAGTTGCACCAGCGCCTTCGCGCCGGCGAGCACGGTTCGTTTCATGTTTTCATCGACGCGCCCGAGATCGTGAAGCCAGGGTGCGTTGGGAAGCTTGATTTCGCCCTGCCCCATGAAAACGAAATTGAGTTGCCCCGGTCGTTGTTCCTGGTATTTCCGTGCCCAATCAAGAAGGAGCGGCACGTTTTTCTGTTCCGAGTAACGTCCGCAGTACACGACATACGGTCGTTGCAGTTTCCCAGGCAACGGCGGCAAAGGCTGATCGGCGCTCGACGGGAGCGATGTCCCGATGATGGTCGAATTCGGATGATTGACGCCGAACCGCGTCTGCGCCAGTTCTTGCTCCTCGGCGCTGTGATACAGGATGCCGCCGCAAATGCCGTACAAGGTTGGCCAAACCGAAAGCCGGGCGAGCGGTTCGTCGTGGAAACAGGGAACGATGAGCGTCTGGTGCGGGAATTCTCGTGCGGTGTCCGCTGTCAGGCCGAACAGATAAGGACCAGTGATGATCGCATCCAATTCGTGTCGCCGACTGCGCAGGGCGTTCAACAATGCGGTCGAGTGAATGCTGAGTTCGAGGTAGCGTTCTTGAAGCTCCAGTGGCACGCGGCCATCAGCGTCGAGGATCGCACGCACGATTTCGCCGTGCGCCGCATGATCGTGCGGATCAATGGGAAAGCGATGCACGGTCAAGCCATCGAGAGTCGCGGTTTCGGCGGAAAAGTCGTTATGCCAATCGCTTTCCGTATTCGTACAGGTCGTGAAAACTTCAACTAGATGTCCGGCGCGCAGCAGCGTTTGCGCCATCGTTCGCAACGACGTTTCCGCGCCGCCGACAATCTGCGAGCCAAATCGAAAACTCACCACGGCGATGCGCTGCTTTTCCTTGGCGACGCATGACCGCGGCATCGCCAACACTCGACGGATTTGCTGGGCCAAATCGTCCGCGTCGTTTGGCGTAAACGTAAGACCCGCGTCGCCGACCGTCTCCGGCAACGCCGTGCAGCGCGACGCAATCACCGGGCAGCCGCACGACATCGCCTCGATCACCGGCACGCAAAAGCCTTCGTGCAACGATGGCATGACCAAGGCGTCGGCGCTGCGATACGCTTTGGCCAAATCCGCGTCGGTGAATTCGCCCAGGAAATGAACGCGGCGATCCACGTTCAACTTTTTCGCCAGCTCCAGACATCGCCCCGCTTCCGCCGCGTACACGTCGTGGAAATCGCCGACGATCACGACGTGCAGCGTCGCGTCGTCGAGGCGCGC
>Ga0105340_1001228_pt1 | contig 11686 bp, 13 predicted proteins | sample EasRivMeERMLT700_FD_89676 | JGI IMG/M metagenome (GOLD analysis project Ga0105340, IMG submission 89676) | Soil microbial communities from meander-bound floodplain in the East River, Colorado, USA - East River MetaG ERMLT700 | ecosystem: Environmental > Terrestrial > Soil > Floodplain | place... | reverse complement strand
CCCGGGGCACCGGCATCACGCGGGACAGCATCCGGTAGAAGCGCTCGGCCGGAATCGACGTCCTGCCGTCGCAGGCGAGGAGGCTGCGCCGCTGGCGGATGATCTGTCCGGCGGAGGTCACGGCTTGCGCGATGCTTCCGAGACTGTGTCGATGACTTCCCAGCGCACCGGGTCGTCCCGGGAGAGGCGGTTCGCCTTGCCGTACCAGCGCTGTCGTTTCATCTCCTGCACCGCCTCGGGATCGAGATTGAAGCCGGCTGCCGACCCCTTACCTGGGGAGATGACAATCAAGAGCTCGGCGTGCTCCCGCTCGGCGCCTTCGAAGTCCTCGCTGCGGTCGAGGCCGAGGAGCGCTTCTATGGACTCATCCGCCACGTCGTCGAGCAGCCGCGCCGACCAGCCCAGCGCGGCCGCCGCGATGCGCACGGCGCCGATGGCGTGGCCAGCGTCGTGCTGGCAGTAGCGGAAGGCGCGCTCGCCGTACTTCCACGCCTCGCGCCAGTAGACGGAGGACAGGCCCAGGAGAAAAGCGCCTGGGGGCAAGTCTTTTGTTAGAACCATGAAAAGCTCGCGAGGGCAGTCGGCCCGGCGCTCGAGCGCGTGCTCGCGCGGCGCGTAATGGAAAAGCCCCGGCGATTCGCCCAGCTCCTGGATGGAGCTGATGAACACGTACCCCTCGGTGGGGTGGAGGTTGCCGCTCGAAGGATTGACGCGCAGTGCCCAGCGCGTGCCGTAGGCCTCCTTCCACGCCGAGAGGGCGAGCGAATGCTCGAACAGCCGCGAGAGCGAGCGCAGGGCGACCGGCGCGCTTATCACCGCGTCCGGCTCGTAGAGGCGGTCGTAGGCCGGCGAGGCCGGCTCCACGTCGGGGGCGAGCAACGGCAGGGGCGTGAGCGGCGCACCCTCGAAACGCCGGAACGGATCGGGCTGGTTCGCCCAGTCGAGCTGCCCGGGGCCCGGGGCGAAGCGGGCGAAATGATGCTTCGTGCGCTCGTGGTAGCGCATGACCTCCTCGAGGCGCCGGGATTCGTCCATCAGTGGCAATATGATGTCCGTAACGCTCGAAGCCAAGGAAAGGAGGTGCCCATGAGGCTGAAAGACGTCCTGGCGGCCAAGGGCCGCCGCGTAGTGAAGGTCTCCGCCAAGTCGAGTGTCGCCGACGCCATCCGCACCATGCACGACGAGAACGTCGGCTCGGTGATGATCCCCGACGCCGAGGGCTGCCCGGTCGGCATCTTCACCGAGCGCGACGTGGTGCGCCTGCATGCCGGGGGCGACCGCGACTTCGACAAGCTGCCCGTCGGCTCCCGCATGACCTGCAGCCTCGTCGTCGGGAAGCTCTCGATGTCCGTCGACGAAGCGCTCGGGCTGATGACCCAGCATCGGTTCCGCCATCTGCCGGTGGTCGAGGACGGCGAGCTGATCGGGCTGGTATCGATCGGCGACCTCGTGAAGACGAAGCTCGACGAGACCGCGGAGGAAGCCCAAGCCCTGCGGGCGTACATCGCGTCGTGACCCTGCGCGCGTACATCACTTCATGAGCGCCACCGCACCGCGACAGGAGGCGCGTTGCGGCGACGGCGCTGAAGTGAAGAATATCCGCGACCTGCCCGGCCCGCGCGGGCTGCCGATCCTCGGCAACGCGCTGCAGATCGATCCGTCCCGGCTGCACCTCATTGCCGAGGAGTGGGGCCGCAAGTACGGCGATTACTATCGCTGCCGGATCGGCGGCCGGGAATTGCTGGTCATGAAGAACCCCGAGGCGATCGCGTCGGTGTTGCGCGACCGCCCGGAGGGCTTCGAGCGCACTTCGCGCATGACCGAGATCGCGAAGGCGATGGGCTTCGACGGCCTGTTCTCGGTCAACGGCGAGCAGTGGCGCCGCCAGCGGCCCATGGTGATGGCAGGCCTCGACCCGGCGCACATCAAGTCGTACTTCCCGGCGCTGGTGAGGGTCACGCGGCGCTTCGCCGGGCGCTGGCAGCGCGCGGCGGCGGCCGGCGTGACGATCGACCTGCAGGCGGACCTGATGCGCTACACGGTGGATGTCACCGCCGGGCTCGCCTTCGGCGTGGACATCAACACGCTCGAATCGGACCGGGAGGTGATCCAGACCCACCTCGACAAGGTGTTTCCGGCGGTCCACCGGCGTCTGATGGGGCCATTTCCCTATTGGCGCTGGATTACGCTGCCGGCCGACCGGGCGCTCGCCGGCCACCTCGGCGAGCTGCGTCGGGCGGTCGAGGGCTTCATCGCGATGGCGCGCAGCCGCATGGAGGCCGACCCGTCGCTTCGCGTGCGGCCCGCGAATCTCATCGAAGCCATGATCGCCGCGCGCGACATCGAAGGCAGCGGGCTGCACGATGCCGACGTCGCGGGCAACGTGCTCACCATGCTGCTCGCCGGCGAGGACACGACCGCGAACACGCTCGCCTGGATGATCTATCTGCTGAGCCGCCACCCCGAGGCGATGCAGCGGGCGCGCGACGAGGTTCGCGGCGTCATCGGGGCGCAAGCGCTTCCCACGCAATACGAGCAGCTCTCGCACCTCGCCTTCGTGGAAGCCTGCGCGCACGAGACCATGCGATTGAAGCCGGTGGCGCCGATCCTGATCAAACAGGCGGCGCGCGACAGCGTCGTGGCGGGCATCCGGATTCCCGCCGGCCAGCTGGTGATGCTGCTGATGCGTCCCGCGGCCACCGACGAGCGCCATTTCCCCGACGCCCGGGCGTTCGACCCTGCGCGCTGGCTGGCGGACGCGGCGCCGGGCCGGGCCGCAAGCTCGGCCAAGCGCGTGGCGATGCCCTTCGGCGCCGGGCCGCGGCTCTGTCCCGGGCGCTATCTCGCGATGCTGGAGATGAAGATGGTGATCGCCATGCTGCTCGGCGGCTTCGACATCGAGAGCGTCGGCACCGCCGACGGCGGCGAGCCGCGCGAACATCTCGCGTTCACCATGGCGCCCACGGGACTGCGCATGCGGCTGCAGCCCAAATCGTGACAAGTCACCATTTTCGCCAGAGCTCGTAGCCGATTACCGCGGGTAATGCCGCGGCGGCAACCACGGCCGTCCAAAACACGATCCACGGCTCGCCTACGACTCCGCGCAGCCGCAGCACCACATGTCCGAGGGCCGCGCCCCAGATACCGAACGGGATCGCCGCGATCGCGGCGATAAAGGGCACGAGCAGATAGCCGACGGCCGCGTCGGAGCCGCCCGAATCGAGGATCGCCTTCACCGACAGCGCCGCGGCGGCGAGCGCTCCGGCGACGCCCGCCCAAAGGGCCCAGCGCGCCTCGGGGCGCGCGCGAAAGCCGGTCGGTTCTCGCGAAGGGTCGGCAGTCATTCCTTCGGCCGCTGTACCGGCATAGCGTAAGCTGTCCGGCAGCCGCACAGGGAGACAGCGCTCCTGCTGTAGGCGCTTTGTAAGGTTGGCGGGGCGACGCAGCACAAGCGGCCGCTTGCGCCCGGCATTGCGCGGGACGAAACTATCGCTCCCCTTTCCCCTCCTGCATCTCCCCACGCGAGGCCTTCATGAACAAGCTCGGGTCCCTCCTTCTCTGGGCAGCCATCGCCATCGTCGGCGCGTTCTCGTTCATGACGCTCGCCCTGAACCGCGGCGAGTCGGTGAGCGCGGTGTGGCTGGTGACCGCCGCGCTCGCGGTCTACTTCATCGCCTATCGCTTCTACAGCAAGTTCATCGTCGAGCGGGTGCTGCAGGTGGACCCGAAGCGCCCGACCCCGGCGGTGCGCCACAACGACGGCATGGACTACGTGCCGACCAACAAGTACGTGCTCTACGGCCATCACTTCGCCGCCATCGCGGGCGCCGGGCCGCTGGTGGGGCCGGTGCTCGCGGCGCAGATGGGCTACCTGCCCGGGACGCTGTGGATCCTCGTCGGCGTGGTGCTCGCCGGCGCGGTGCAGGACCTGATGGTGCTCTTCGTCTCGGTGCGGCGCGACGGCCGCTCGCTGGGCGAGATGGTCAAGATGGAGCTCGGCCCGATCCCGGGCTCGCTCGCGCTCGTCGGGGTGCTCGCGATCATGATCATCATCCTCGCGGTGCTCGCCCTCGTGGTCGTGAAGGCGCTCGCCGAAAGCCCGTGGGGCACATTCACCAGCGCGGCGACCATTCCGATCGCGCTCCTGATGGGCATCTACATGCGCTTCATCCGTCCGGGGCGCGTGGGCGAGGCTTCCGTCATCGGCGTGGTGCTGCTGCTCGCTTCGATCTGGGGCGGCCGCGAGGTCGCGGAGAGCGCGAGCTGGGGTCCGGCGTTCACGCTGCACGGCACGCAGATCGCCTGGGCGATCATCGTCTACGGCGCGGTCGCCTCGAGCCTGCCGGTCTGGCTGATGCTCGCGCCGCGCGACTACCTGTCGACCTTCCTCAAGATCGGCACGATCGTGGCGCTGGCGCTCGGCATCTACCTCGTCGCGCCCGAGCTTCGCATGCCCGACGTCACGCGCTTCGTCGACGGCACGGGGCCGGTGTTCTCCGGGACCCTCTTCCCGTTCCTCTTCATCACCATCGCCTGCGGCGCGGTATCGGGATTCCACTCGCTCATCTCCTCCGGCACCACGCCCAAGATGCTCGAGAACGAGTCGCACATCCGCTTCATCGGATACGGCGGCATGCTCATGGAGTCGTTCGTCGCCATCATGGCCCTCACCGCCGCGTGCGTGCTCGATCCCGGCATCTATTTCGTGATGAACGCCCCGGCGGCCGTGATCGGCGCGACCCCCGAGAAGGCCGCGCAGGTCATCTCGCAGTGGGGCTTCGTGATCACTCCGGAGCTCATCCACCAGACCGCCAAGGACATCGGCGAAACCACGATCCTGTCGCGCGCGGGCGGCGCACCGACGCTCGCCGTCGGCATGGCGCAGATCCTCGCCCAGGCGCTCGGCGGCAAGAGCATGGAGGCGTTCTGGTATCACTTCGCGATCCTGTTCGAGGCGCTCTTCATCCTCACGGCGGTGGACGCCGGCACGCGCGTCGGCCGCTTCATGATCCAGGACATGCTCGGGCACGTGTGGGCGCCGCTCGGCAACACCGAGCTCCTGCCGGCGAACTTCCTCGGCACCGGCCTGTGCGTCGCGCTGTGGGGCTACTTCCTCTACCAGGGCGTGGTCGACCCGCTCGGCGGCATCAACACCCTGTGGCAGCTCTTCGGCATCGGCAACCAGATGCTCGCCGGGATCGCGCTCCTGCTCTGCACGGTCGTGCTCATGAAGATGAAGCGCGAGCGCTACGTGTGGGTGACGCTCGTGCCCACGGCGTGGCTCCTCGTGACTACCCTCACCGCCGGGTGGCAGAAGATCTTCCATGCCAATCCTTCGATCGGCTTCCTCGCGCAGGCGCGCCGCTTCAGCGACGCCGCGGCGAGCGGCACGATCCTCGCGCCGGCGAAGACCCTCCAGGAGGTGCAGCGGGTCGCGTTCAACAACTACCTCGACGCGGCGGTGTGCGGCTTCTTCGTGCTGCTCGTCGTGGCGATGTGCGTCTACGCGATCATCATCTCGCTGCAGGCGCTGCGCGCCACGCAGCCCACGACGCAGGAATTCCGGTATGCGTGACACCGAAACGGCAGGCCTGACGGGCGCGTTTTCGCGGTTCCGCGCCGCGTGGCAGGGCGTGTTCGGCATCCCGAACTACGAGGCCTACGTCGCGCACATGCGGGCGACCCACCCGGGCGAGACGCCGCTCGAGCGCGGCGAATTCCTCGCCTGGGCGCTCGAGCGCCGGTACGCCGGGCGCGGCCCGCGCTGCTGCTGACGTCTTGAGGTTTTTCCTTAGGTCAAAGCTGGCGCGTGAGGTGCCAGCCGGCGCAGTTGCGGCAGCGGTAGGCGCCGAGCGCGCCGACGTTCCTGCGCTCGACGCAGCGCGCCGCCATGACGAGCGCATCCACCTGCGACCAGTAGCGCCGCTTGCTGAGACAGCTGCGCTCCTTGTAGGCCGGCGCGGTGGACGCGCCGGGCTTCAAGCGGGCTTGATGTTCGTGGCTGCCGGGCCCTTGGGGCCGTCGACCACGTCGTACTGCACCGCCTGGCTTTCCTTGAGCGACTTGTAGCCGCTCATCTGGATGTTGCTGTGATGCGCGAACAGATCCTTGCCGCCGTCATCCGGCGTGATGAATCCGAAGCCTTTCGCGTCGTTGAACCACTTCACTTTTCCTGTAGCCATTGTCAGTCAATTCCTGAAAAACACACGTCTATCGAGACTGTTCCGAGCCCCGCTTGCGGGCACGATTTCAAGAGAGGGAATTGGACTGCCACTACAGGCGCCGCTTGGGGCGGCGAAGGAGGGAAGGTCGATTCACTGCTTGAGCATCCTGCGGCCCGCAAGGTAACACACATCCTGGGCCCGTAGGGCCCGCGCCTCGCATTTCTTTTCAGTTAGTGCCGCGGACCCTTTCTGCCGCCCTCGTTCGAGTCGGGCGTCGAGCGCTTCGGCGCGCGCGCGGCCGTGGCTTCGAGGAGCAGACCTACCGCCTGGATGAACACGTCCTGAGGCACCTCCTCCTCGCCCGAGAGCATGCGTTGGAGGCTGTCGGTGGAGACGCTCAGCGCGTCGCCCAGCGCTTCCAGCCCGTTGCACAGCTGCACCGCGCGGCGCAGCGCCATCATCGGCACTTCGGAGTTCTTCATGCCGCATTCTAGGCGCGGCGCAGCGCCTTGAAGAGCACCGGCTCCCAGGAGCGCACCGCGAGCAGGACGCTCACCGGCTGGCGCTGCTCGAGCGGCAGGCGTGCATCCGCATTGTGCTGCTCGCTGTATTCGCGCGCGATCTGCTCGATCTGGCGAAGCAGCGCCACCTGCGCCTCGGCCGCTACGCGCACGCTGATCATGCGCATGAGCTCGCCGGCGGCGCCGAAGCCGTGGTCGAAGAAGTCCGCCATCTGCGAGCGGACGTAGCGCATGATCGGCCCGTCCGGGATCCACGAGAACGTGCGCGAAATGCGAAGGCGGATGCGGTTCCTCTCGTGGAGCTCGAGGATCCCGATGCGCTCGAGGCGCAGCAGGAGCTCGAGGCACTGCGCGTCCGTGAGCTTGTAGGTCTCCACGATCTCCTCGGCGCGCATCTGGTGCAGGGCGCACACCGCGACGAGGAGCAGCGCCGGATCGGACATCAGCTCTTCCTCCTGCGCCTGCGTGAGCCGGTTGACGAGGCGGCTCTCCTTGGGTGTGCCGCGCGCAAGCTCCGCGAGGTCGACCTGGACCAGCTCGCACAGCGAATCGAGCCGCTCCAGGCTGCAGTTCTTGACGGCGAAGATCCGCTTGACGGTCGCCTCGGAAATCTCGAGCGCCCGCGCTACGTCGGCATAGGTCATGCCGCGGGCCTTGAAGTGCATCTTGAGCCCCTCGAAAACGAAAGCCGAAGACATCGTCCTCGCTCCTTTGGCCGACGGGAGTATAAGAAAATGATACTCGATTGCCAGAGTTCTTCTACTGCGTATCGTTTCCTTGAACCCTGCTGGCCCTGCGCGGATACTCGCCGGGCGATGAACGTCGACATCTGCATCACCAGGGCGATGTACTGCACCCTGAAGGAATACGGGCGCGAGCGGCTCGCGCGTTGGACATTGAGAATCGCGCGGCGTCAGATGCGCCTCGCGCGCTCGAGGACTGCGTTCCATGTCTGAACGCAGCCAATTCAGGCTCCTCGCCGAGCGCCGGTTCGGCCCGTTCTTCGGCGTGCAGTTCCTGGGCGCGATGAACGACAACGTCTTCAAGCAGGCGCTCGTGATCCTGCTCGCGTACCAGACGGCTTCGTTCACCTCGATGTCGTCCGACACCCTGCAGAACCTGGCGCAGGCGCTCTTCGTCCTGCCGTTCTTTCTTTTTTCGGCGACCGCGGGAGGGCTCGCGGACAAGTACGAGAAGGCGAACCTCATCACCGTCACCGTGGCGCTGGAGCTCGCGGTCATGCTCCTCGGCGCGGTCGGCCTGGCGCTGAAGAGCATTGCAATCCTTCTCGCAGCGCTTTTCCTCGGCGGCGTGCAGTCGGCGCTCTTCGGGCCGGTGAAATACGCCATCCTTCCCCAGCACCTCAGGCAGAGCGAGCTCATCGGCGGCAACGGCCTGGTCGAGATGGGCACCTCGCTCGCCATCCTCGGCGGCATGATGCTCGGCGGCTGGCTCGTGACCCAGCCCGGCTGGGGTGTCGGTGGAGTCGCGGTCCTGACCTGCGCGCTCTCGGCCGCGGGGATCGCGCTCTCGCGCTTCATCCCGCGCGCGCCTTCCGCCGACCCCGGGCTCCGGGTCAACTGGAATCCGGTCACGGAAACGGTTCGCATCCTGCGCTTCACCGCCCGCAACCGCACGGTGTTCCTGTCGGTGCTCGGCATCTCGTGGTTCTGGTTCTACGGCGCGATGCTCGTCACGCAGTTCCCGAACCTCTCGAAAAACGTGCTGGGCGCCGGCGAGAACGTCGTGACCCTGCTCCTCGTCGCCTTTTCCCTGGGCATCGGGCTGGGGTCGCTGCTGTGCGAGCGCCTGTCCGGGCACAAGGTCGAGATCGGGCTCGTGCCGTTCGGCTCGATCGGCCTCACCGCCTTCGCCGTCGACCTGTGGCTCGCGACCGATCGCGGCTTCCAGCTCGCCGGTGCCGGGATGGGCGAGTTCATGGCCGATCCGGCGGGAAGGCGCGTGCTCATCGATCTCGCGCTGATCGGCCTGTTCGGCGGCTTCTACATCGTTCCGCTCTACGCCCTGATCCAGAGCCGGACCGACGCGCAGCATCGCTCGCGAATCATCGCGGGCAACAACATCGTGAATGCGGCCTTCATGGTGGCGGCAAGCGCCATTGCCGTGGGCCTGCTCGCCGCCGGCCTCACCATCCCGCAACTCGTCCTCGTGCTGGGATTGATGAACGCACTGGTCGCCGCCTACATCTACAGGCTGGTGCCCGAGTTCCTGATGCGCTTCCTGGTGTGGATCCTGATCCACTCGGTGTACCGGCTGCGCAAGGTGGGACTCGAGCGTATTCCCGAGGAAGGTCCCGCGATCCTGATCTGCAACCACGTCTCGTACGTGGACGCCCTCGTGATCTCGGCCGCATGCCGGCGGCCGATCCGCTGGGTGATGGACCATCGCATCTTCAAGGTACCGGTGCTTTCGTTTTTCTTCCGCACGGCGCGCGCGATTCCGATTGCGCCCGCCAGGGAGGATCCGGCGCTCCTCGAGCAGGCCTATGCGCGGATTGCGAACGAGCTGGAGGCGGGCGAGCTCGTCGGCCTCTTCCCGGAAGGCCGGCTCACGGCCGACGGCGAGATGAGCGAATTCCGCGGCGGCATCATGCGCGTCCTCGAGAAGACGCCGGTTCCGGTCGTGCCGATGGCGCTCTCGGGCCTGTGGCAGAGCCTCTTCGCGCGCAACCGCGACAAGTTCAGGCACATGACGCGCCTCTTTCCGCATGTCCGCCTCGCGGTCGGCGAGCCGCTCGCCCCGCGCGCCGTGTCCCCGCAGGGGCTGCACGCGAGCGTGCTCGCGCTGCGCGGCGAATGGAGGTGAGCATGCGCCGTGAAACCCTCGTCCTCTTTCTCCTTGCCGGGCTGCTGCCGCTGCTCCTCTTCGGCGCGGCACCGATTCACCAGCCGGCCGGGTACCACGATCTCGCTGACCAGCGCCCGCTTTTCGGCATCGAGCACTTCTGGAATGTCGTATCGAACCTGCCCTTCCTGGTGTTCGGTCTGATGGGCCTGCACCTCCTGCGGCGTACGCAGGAGGAAGCAGCCGCGGCGTGGACCGCACTCTTCGCCGGAAGCGCGGCTGCGGCCTTCGGCTCGGCCTGGTACCACATCAATCCCGACGACACGACGCTGATCTGGGACCGCCTGCCGATCGGTCTCGCCTTCATGGGCTTTTTCACCGGTCTCCTGGTCGAGCACCTCGATGGGCCGGCGAGGCGGATCGCGCATCGCCTCCTCGCGCCGCTCGTCGTGCTCTCCGCCGTGGCGATCTGGTGGTGGTCCGCAAGCGGCGACCTTTCCCTCTGGGTATGGGTGCAGGCCGCGCCGATGCTGGCGGTGGTCCTCGTCCTCGCGTGGCTGCCGGGCCGCTATACGCACCGGCGCTACCTCGCCTATGCGCTGGGCTGCTACGCCGCCGCCAAGCTGTTCGAGGTCGCAGACCTGCAGCTCATGCACTGGACCGCAGGCCTGATGAGCGGCCACACCCTCAAACATTTCGCCGCCGCCGCCGGCGTCTGGTGCTTCTACGTCATGCTGCGCGAGCGCAGCCCGATCCTAGAAATGCGCGGAGAAGCCACAGTACGGCGGTAAACAGGTTATTGCTCGGAGGCCTCGACCGGCACGGCGAGCTCGAACCTGCCTTGCGCGCTCAGAGCTTGATGTTCTCGTCGGCGACCACGCGCTGCACGGCCTGGCGCTTGAGCATGCGGTCCTTGAGCGCGGTGTAGTTCTTGAGCTCCGCCACCGGCAGCTCGCGCCGCACGCCCCAGACGTAGAACACGAAGGCATAGGCATCGAGCACCGAGTACTTGTCGGAGAGCCACTCGCGCCCGGCGTACATGCCGTCGATCTGCTTCAGGTACTCGTGGAAGCTCTTCTTGCCCTGCGCCTGCAGGCCCGGAAAAGCCGACTTGTCCTCGGTGTAGCGCTCGGGCCGGCCGATGTGCGCGTGCGCCGGGTGCACGCTCGAGGCGAAGAAGCCGATCGCGGAAAGCGCCTTCGCTTCCTTCACCGGGTCGGCCGGCCAAAGGTTGAAGCGCTTGCCCAGGTACGGAAGGATGGCCGTGTTCTCGCTGAGCGGCGAGCCGTCGTCGAGCTTGAGCGCCGGTACGCGTCCGAGCGGGTGGATCTTCATGTAGTCGGCGGTCTTCTGCTCGCCCTTGGCGAGGTCCATGCGCTTGGGCTCGTACTTCTCGCCGCTCTCCTCGAGGACGATATGCGCGGCCATCGAACAGGCTCCGGGGGCGTAAAACAGGGTGATCATGGGGGAACTCCTCGTGGTTGAAATAGGTTAATGCGCGGCGAAGTGGGCTTCGTAGGTTTCGCCCCACTGGCAAAGGCGCTCCATCACCGGCTCGAGCGTCCGGCCGAAGTCGGTGAGCGAGTACTCGACGCGCGGCGGCGACTGGTCGTAGACCTTGCGCGCGACGATGCCGTCGCGCTCGAGCTGGCGCAGCTGCTGTGCTAGAACGCGCTTGCTGATGCCCGGCACGGCGCGCTGCAGCTCGTTGAAGCGCGCGATGCCGTCCGTAAGGTGATAGATGACCAGGATCTTCCAGCGGCCGCCGATGACGTGAAGCGCCGCGTTGACCGGGCATTCGAAGACCGGCTTTCTTTTCATGTCCATGGGATCGCCTCGGTAAACGGGAACGGTAATACGGAGGTAACCAGGTGACGTTCTGATGCCTACTATACAACGCGCGGGCGCGGCTCTAGAGTTTCTCGACTCCAACAGGAGAACAACATGATCTCCCTGAACATCAACGGCAAGCCGGTCCAGGTGGACGCGGAGGGCGATACGCCGCTGCTGTGGGTGCTGCGCGATTACCTCGACATGACCGGCACGAAGTTCGGCTGCGGCATGGCGCTGTGCGGCGCGTGCACGGTGCACGTCAACGGCGCGGCCGTGCGCTCCTGCGTGACGCAGCTCTCCGCGGTCGCGGGCAAGCGCGTGGTCACGATCGAGGGACTGTCGCCGACGTCCTCGCACCCCCTG
>Ga0105340_1001227_pt1 | contig 11696 bp, 11 predicted proteins | sample EasRivMeERMLT700_FD_89676 | JGI IMG/M metagenome (GOLD analysis project Ga0105340, IMG submission 89676) | Soil microbial communities from meander-bound floodplain in the East River, Colorado, USA - East River MetaG ERMLT700 | ecosystem: Environmental > Terrestrial > Soil > Floodplain | place... | reverse complement strand
TTCGCGCCGAAGACAGGACTGTGTCCGGCCGGCGCACGTCCATCCCGATTCAACCGGTAGACGGTGACGTCCGCTTTGCCGTAATAGTGATCTGTCCGACCGTCTGCAAAACGTTCCACGCGGGATCCTTTCGGCCCGCCTTCGCGCGTTTCGCGCTTCGGCGGGGCAAGCCTGTTCTCAGGCAGCTAAGCCCAGATCCTCCAGCCTGAACCTCGCAATCCTGTACACCTGCCCGAGTGCTTCCGCCAACTCGTTATCCCTTGGCGATCGGCTGCGCGCTTCAAGCGCCGCGAACACATCGTCCTTCGTGCTGTGCTTCACCGCAAACAGAAACGGGAAGCCGAACTTCGTGCGGTATTCGGCATTGAGTTGCTTCAGCCGCGCCAACTCGGACGGGTCAAGGCGATCGAGACCCGCTCCTTGCTGCTCGGCGATAGACGCGCTACTGATGCGCAGGCGCGTCCCGAGATCGGGGTGGGCACGAAGAAGCGCCAACCGTTCGGCATCCGTCGCCGCCTCAACGACGCTCGTCATCGCGGCGTGAAGCTCGTCGAGCGATCCGAACGGCCGTCGATCCCATGCCCGCTCGGCAACCCACGGCGAGTCTTCGAATATCGATCCCAGTACACGTACGAACTCCGTCCGATCGTGCGCATTGAGTTCGGCGATCGTCATCCCTGGCACACGCTCGAACCCTCGACGCACACGTCGCGCATGCTTTCAGCTCCTCCGAGCGTAAACAGCGCGCCAAGCGCCGCCTCCGCGCGGTTTAACATAACGCGGCATGGGCTTCGAGCACACTATCGAGGTGTGGGGAGTTTTCGCGAGCGGCGCCGTCAGTGACGATGCGTGGCGTGATGTTAACGTGGTTGGGCAGTGCGCCCGGTATCGCCGCTCGAGGACCCGCTGGTGAATCCTCCCGACGTCGCGCCGCCTGCGGATCCGCTGGACGAGCTCCCCGACGAGGTCGAGTCGCTTCCTGCGGTAAACCCGTTGCCTCCTGACGCATTGCCGCCCTGACGGACGAGACCGCCTGTCTCCTCGGCGATCGCCTCGCGGGGACGCACGCGTGCATAGCCGACTCCGTTAATCGCTCGCCCGCCATTATCCGGCGCACTCGTGGCAGAACCGCCGCCGTCCACTGTCACAAATCCGACTCCAGGCACGTACTGCGAGCCGTCGCGACCCAAGTACGAGTACGCAAACGGCGAATAGTAGTACGCGTCGTATAGAGACGCGCCGTACGGGTACATCAGGGACCCATAGAAGTAGGGTGAGTACGAATACGCCGCGTTCCAGGCCCCCGAACCGAAATAAGAGGCACCAAAGGGATCGAAGAACGATCCGAACGATCCCGTCCCACCGGTGTTCGCTCGTTCCACCACGAAGCGCCCGGGATATGAGAGCGCGACCATCAAGTCGATCACGCTGTCGGGCACACCGGCGTCATCCAGACTGATGAGGCGCCGGCTGTTCAAGTCGAACCGTGCGTTGGTCGCAATCAATGCGGCTTCCACGGCGCTTGGCGATACCTTCCCACTCGCTTCCTTCACATCGTCAATCGTGAGCGGCGCGCCAAACCGCGACGCGATCGCCGCGGCACGCTGATCCGGGGCGCGGCGATAACGCCGAACACGGATGCTCTCGCGACCGGAGATCTCGACGACCTGCACGTCAACCCAGATCCCGTTTCCGGCCATCACCGCAAGACCGGATACTTTCCGCGGCGTCTGGTTGCCGCACACGAGCTCCGCGTTTGCAAAGAGCATCGTGCTCGTGCGTGACCACTCCGCGCGCTGCGTGCCACGGCAGTCCGCGTCGGCAATGGGATGCCCCGCTCCGTCCGCCACGATCGTCTGTTCAAGCGCGGGCTGATTGCTGACGAGCGTCTTCAGCGAAATCGCTGCAGGCTCGCTAGCTGGTGTGACGCAGATGGACACGCCACTCAGGGATGGGCGCGCGGCCGGAGCGCCGGCTAGCTCGGTGGGATCCGGATTCGCGGCGCGCTGGCTTTCGTCCACCAGTTGCCAGCACCCAAGCCACGGGGTCCACCGCGCATCTGCACTCTGCTGCTGCCCCTGCGCCGGCGGGGCAATCACCAACACGAACAGGAGTAACGCGGTCGAGATTGTGGTGTTCATCATTTTGCCTTCTTGCGTAAGTCCATTCTACGTAGACAGGGCTTCGCCGAGCCAAATTAAAACAGCAGGTTCACGCCGGCCGACAGCCTGAAGCCCGCGAGATCGATCGGGTCGAAGTTCTGGAAGTCGCGTCCGAGTTTTGCTGACGCCCAGAGGTACCGTCCTTCGAGCGACATGAACAGGATTCGCGTGAGCCTGATGTCCACGCCGCTGAAGGCGTGCGCACTGGGCGTCCACCCCTTCGAGTCGAACAAATCCGTGAAGATCGGCTGAGGCGCCGGCGCGAGGGCGTCCACGAAGTCGCCTGACTGCGTGAAGTCGTACCAGAGGGCACCGCCGCCGGCGCCCACGTACGGGACAACCCGCGCGGGAATCCATGCAAACCGGCTGATGCCACGGCCGCGCGGCGTCACCGCGAAGCGGATGCTGCCGGCCAGGTTGACTTCGCGCAACCGCGTGTCCTGCGTGATTGGCTGGCGGTTGTTGTCCACGAGATTGCGATACTCGGATGCGATCGATACCTGGCTGCCGTCGACGCCAAACGTGACATCAACGCGCGGCGTCAATGCAATACCGACATCGGCGGTAAAGGCCGGAGCGTTGAAATCGGTTCGATCGACGGTGAGGTGCTGCTTCACGAAGTCGAAGAGATCGCTCCCCGCGCGGGCAAAGATCCAGCTGCCGCGGAGCCCCACCGATCCGCGCGGCCGGCCGAACAGGAAGTCACGACCGCCACTGGGCTGGCTGGCCGAGGGAGCAGGACTTGTCGGCGGGTCTTGATCCTCGGCCGAGGCAGCGGCAATCGAGGGGACACCAAGCGTCAGAACCAGGACGAAAAGCACTCGGACGACGGACCGGAATAGATGAAAGCCGAGGCTCTTCATACCTGCTGACCATTCTATTTACTTTGAGATTGGCCGGAAAATCAGATCGCGCCACCTGACAACCCGGGGTTGAACGTCCAGTCGGGACGACTCCGGCGTCCCCACGCGACGTCAGCTTCCGGCTGGGACCCGTCGGATGGCCCGTGGTACCCGGCCTCATAGCCATTCGACTTGTCTTGCTGGACGTGTTGCGACATCGAAATCGGCAAGACCTTACCATTTCATTGATAATCAGAAAGGGTCAACACACGAGAATGACGTGAGAAGCCCTGCAGTCTCTGTCACGCATGACGAAAGAGCGCGCGGCCAGACACATTCGTCGACATCGTTTCAAAAGCTCCACACAAATGTACGAACCACAATGGATCGGACCCGCGGATCGGTCGTGATGGCGGCAAGCAACACAGGTCTTAGGCCTCTTTCTCGCAGATCTCGCTTGATGGTCCGCGACTTGCTCGGCAGATGACACCCAAACCATCGTAGGAGCGTGACAATGATCAAGAAACTTCTGTCGGCTTCGGCCGCTCTGGCGGTCCTGGCGGGCGCGCCCGCAATCGCGCATCACTCCGCCAACGCCGAATTCAACACGACGGAACAGCTCACAATCACCGGAGTGCTCTCCAAGGTCGAGAATGTGAACCCGCATTCGTGGTGGTACGTTGACGTCAAGAATCCCGACGGGAAGGTCACGGCGTGGAAACTGGAATCCAACAGCCCTAGCGGCCTGATCCGGCTGGGTCTGAAGGTCAAGAGCGAAGTCAAGGTGGGAGACACCATAAGCTTCAGGATCTCTCCGGCCTGGAAGGACCACCCCGACGGAGCAAAGATGGGTTGGATGAGGGCGCTCACGGTGAATGGCAAGGAGTACGTGCTCACCGAGCTCTAGGCTGTGATCAACACGCCGGTAGATTTGTACAGCCGCGGCTAGACGCACGACCAAGGAGGCGGGTTAAAAGACCCGCCTCTACCCTGCAGATTTCTACGCACTCCACCCTCCAGCCACCCTGGTACAAGTTCGTTGCGGCCGGGTCCCGCCGCCAGTGGTAAAAAGAGAGCGTGACCACGACCGCCTCCCGGGAGATCGAGTTCCTGTTGAATGGCCGGCGGGTTCGTGTCGACGCGCCGCGGACTGATACGACGGTCCTGGATTTCATACGCGGGCAAGGCTTCACCGGCGCCAAGGAAGGGTGCGCGGAGGGCGAATGCGGCGCGTGCGCGGTGGTGCTGGTCACATCACACGACGCGACGAGCGCATACCGCGTGGTGAACAGCTGCTTGATGTCGCTTCCGGCGGCTGCAGACCATGAAATCTACACAGTGGAGGCGCTGGCCGAACATGGCGAGCTTGCGGACGTCCAGCGCGTGATGGCAGCCGCCGGCGGCTCCCAGTGCGGCTATTGCACGCCGGGCTTTGTGATGAGCCTGTTTGCCGAACACTATCGGCCGGGTCGAGTCGGGCCCTGCGACCCACTCGCCCTGGCGGGCAACCTGTGCCGCTGTACCGGATATCGTCCGATTCGCGACGCGGCGCTCGCGCTCGGTCCGGCGCCTGCCGGTGAGTTTCGGGATCGCCTCCAGCGGCCGGCACCACGGATCGACGCGATCGCGTTGGATAACTTCTCGCGTCCGACGACGATCGATGGATGCTTCGCCACGCTTGCAACCCATCCCGGGGCCACGCTCATTGCGGGCGGCTCGGACCTGGGCGTGGAGTCGAATCTCCGTGGCCGTCGCTGGACGCACCTCGTCAGCCTCGAAGCGATCGACGAGCTGCGGGAGTGCACCGAGACGTCCACGTCTGTAAAGCTCGGCGCGGCATTGCCACTTGCAGATATCGAACGGCGCTGGAGCAACGCGCCGGCGGTCTTCTCTGAGTGGCTGACCCTTTTTGCGTCGCCGCCGATCCGGAACCGCGCCACGCTCGGAGGCAACCTCGCGACCGCTTCTCCAATTGGCGACGCGGCTCCGCTGCTCGCGGCGCTGGGGGCGATCGTGCACGTCGCGGGTCGGGATGGCCGGCGGGAGATCCCCCTCTCGTCGTTTTTCACTGCGTACCGGCGGACGGCGATGCGCTCTGACGAGATCCTGACCACGATCGAAATCCCGAAGCCATTCCCGCAGCTGCTGCGCTTCTACAAGGTGTCAAAGCGGCGACTGGATGACATCAGCACGGTGTCGGCAGCCATGGCGATGGATTGGGACGCCGGCGGCCGCGTCCACCGCGCGCGATTCGCATTCGGCGGCGTGGCCGAGACGCCGCTCCGCGTGGTGGAAGCCGAGGAGGCTGTCACCGGGCAGTTCTGGAACGAAGCGGCACTCGAGCGTGTGCAGCGGATCATGGAGCGGGCGCTCACGCCGATCTCCGACGCGCGCGGATCCAAGGAGTACCGGTTGGAGGTGTCGAAGAGCCTGGTCGAGAAATTCTGGTGGGAGCATCGCTCATGACGATCACCGGCCAGTCTGTTCCGCACGAGAGCGCCCGCGGCCATGTGACGGGCAGCGCGCTCTACACCGACGACTTGATCGCGCGGTTCCCGGACGTGCTGCACGCCTGGCCGGTGCTCGCGCCGCACGCGCACGCGTTGGTGACCTCGCTGGACGTGACGCCTGCGCTTGACGAGCCGGGCGTCGTGATTGTGTTGACCGGCGCCGACGTTCCTGGCGAGGGCGACACCGGGCCCGCGCGCCACGACGAGCCGCTGTTTCCGGCCGAAGTCATGTTCCACCACCAGCCCGTGGCGTGGGTGTTGGGCGAGACGCTCGACGCCGCGCGACGCGGCGCGGGCCGCGTCCGTGCCGAGTACCAACCACTGCCGGCCATCCTCACGATCGAGCAGGCGATTGAGGCTGGAAGCTTTCTCACCGATCCGCTGCACCTCTCGAGCGGCGACATGTCCGTTCTCGCGTCGAGCCGTTCCGTCTACGACGGCGAGCTGGTGATTGGCGGCCAGGAACATTTCTATCTCGAGACGCACGCGTCGATCGCCTGGATCGATGAGAGCGAGGGCGTCTCGGTGCACGCGTCTACGCAGCATCCTTCCGAAACCCAGGACGTGGTTGCGCGGGTGCTGGGGCTCAAACAGCATCAGGTCACGGTCGAGTGTCTCCGGATGGGCGGCGCGTTTGGTGGCAAGGAGGTCCAGGCGAACACCTGGGCAGCCATCGCCGCGCTCGGGGCGTGGAAGACACGCCGGCCAGTGCGAGTGCGTCTGACGCGCGAGCTCGATATGGCGCTGACGGGGAAACGGCATCCGTACCTGGCTCGGTATACCGCAGGGTTTGACGCCGACGGCCGAATCACCGCGGTCCGTCTCGCGCTGTATTCCGATGGTGGGTGGAGTCTCGACCTGTCGGAGCCGATCATGTGGCGCGCGCTCTTTCACTGCGACAACGCCTATCGTCTGCCGGCTGTGGAGGTCACGGGTCGTGTCTGCCGCACGCACAAGACATCGCAAACGGCGTTTCGCGGATTCGGCGGACCGCAGGCCATGATCGTGATCGAGGAGATCATGTCTCTGGCGGCGCAGCGGCTCTCGCTGTCCGCCGATATCGTGCGTGAGCGCAACTTCTATCGCGAGGGCGATACGACGCACTACGGCCAATGCGTCGATCATGCAAGCCGCATCGAAGTCATCTGGACACGGCTGAAGGAGACGAGCCGCTTCGAGAGCCGCCGCAGCGAGGTTGCGAGCTTTAACGCCAGCCACTCGCACCAGAAACGCGGCCTCGCGATCACACCCGTGAAGTTTGGTATCTCGTTCACGTCGACGTTTTTCAATCAGGCCGGCGCGCTCGTCCTCGTCTACCGCGATGGCAGCGTCCAGGTGAATCACGGCGGCACTGAAATGGGGCAAGGCCTCTTCACGAAGATCCAGCAGATCGCGGCCGAGAGCCTCGGTGTCACGCCGGAACGCGTTCGTCTGATGCCCACACGCACGGACAAGGTGCCCAATACCTCGGCAACCGCCGCGTCGGCCGGCACCGATCTCAACGGCGCCGCCGTGGCCGACGCCTGCGCGCAGCTCAAGGCCAGGCTCGTTGCGGTGGCGGCGGGTCTCCTCCAGTGTGACGCATCGGCCGTTCGGTTCGATCGGGACGCGGTCGCCGCCGGCGGCAACGCGATGCCCTTCGCAGCCGTGTGCGAGGCCGCGTACCGGCAACGCATCCCGTTGTTCGCGCAAGGGTTCTATCGGACGCCGAACATCCACTTCGATCCGAGCACGGGCCGGGGACGGCCGTTCCACTACTTCGTCTATGGCGCCGCAGTATCCGAGGTCGAGGTCGACGGCTTCACCGGCGATTTCCGTCTGCTGCGCACTGACATCCTGCAAGACGTGGGCGACTCCATCTCGCCGATCGTCGATCGCGGTCAGATCGAAGGTGGTTTTATCCAAGGCGTCGGCTGGTTGACGATTGAGGAGTTGCTCTGGGACGCGCAGGGACGCGTCTCGACCGGCGGTGCATCGACCTACAAGCTGCCGTCGTGGTCCGAGGTGCCAGAGACCTTCGAAGTCAGCTTCCTCGAACGGGCCACGCAACCGGGCGTGGTCTTTGGCAGCAAGGCCGTCGGAGAGCCGCCGCTGATGCTGGCCATCTCGGTGCGGGAAGCGATCCGCGAGGCGGTGGCGGCGTTCGGCGACGGCGCGGCAGCCGTCACGTTCGCGAGTCCGACGACTCCCGAGCGCGTGTTCTTTGCGGTCCGGCACGCGCGCGCCGAGCGCGCGGCCTTCCGATGACGGGCGTCGAGCTCCTCAGAGCTCCCCTGTTTCATACGCCCACCAATCCGTTCCGCGACGAGCGAGCCCTGGTCTGCCATGAGGACGGCGGACTGCTGATCCGTGATGGACGCATAGCCGCGAGCGGCGACTACCACGCGGTGAAGGCCTCCTGTCCCGAGGCGCAGACGGTCGACTGGCGCGCCGGCTTCCTGTTACCGGGCTTCGTCGACACGCACGTGCATTTCCCGCAACTGCGTATCATCGGAGACCTGGGACGGTCGCTGCTCGACTGGCTCGAGCACGTCGCCCTGCCCGAAGAAGCACGGATGGCGGATGCCGCGTACGCGACCGACACGGCCCACGCGTTTCTCCGTGCGCTGGCCAGTCACGGAACCACGACAGCCCTGGTTTTCGGCGCGCATTTCGCGTCCGCCACGGCCGCGCTCTTCGATGCCGCAACGGTGGCCGGCCTCCGGCTGATCAGCGGGCTGGTCGTCTCGGACCGGCGCTTGCGACCGGAACTGCATCAATCCCCTCCGGACGCGTACCGGGACAGCACGGCGCTAATTCGTCGCTTTCACGGTCGTGGCCGCCTCCTGTACGCGGTGACACCGCGCTTCGCCCTCTCCACATCCGAAGCGATGCTTGAGGTCTGTCAAACACTTCTCGCCGAACACGACGGCCTTCGCGTTCAGACACACCTCAACGAGAACACGAGCGAGGTCGCCGAAGTCGCGCGCCTTTTTCCCTGGGCGCAGGACTATCTGGCCGTGTACGAGAGGTACATGCTGACCGGTTCGCGGGCGGTGATGGCCCACAACGTCCAGGCATCCGACGCGGAGCTCGAGCGGCTCGCTGCGACGCGCACGTCCATTGCGCATTGTCCAAGCAGCAACGCGGCGCTCGGCAGCGGGATCTTTCCACTCCGGCGACACCTCGATGCCGGGGTCGCGTGCTCGCTCGGCACCGACGTGGGCGGGGGCACCGGATTCGGGATGCTGAAGGAGGGACTCCAGGCGTATCTCATACAGCGCGTGGCGCCAGACGGCGTGTCGCTCGATCCGGCACGATTGTGTTACCTGGCAACGCTCGCCGGCGCCGAGGCAGTAGGGCTTGGCGACGAGATTGGGGACTTTCGCGCCGGAAAGCGGGCGGACTTCGTCTACCTGCGTCCGCCAGCCGGCAGCCCCCTTGCGGGCGTGCTCGAGCGCGTGGAAAGCCCGGAGCAGGCGCTCGCCGCGATCTTCACACTTGCCGGCGAGGAAAGCGTGCAGGAGGTTCGGGTGGAGGGCTTGCCCGTCTACCGTGCGGCCAGCAGCGGCTCGGTCGCTTGACGCTCTGGCATGGAGCGCAACCGATCGTGATCAAGATTGGTTGATGATTTTTTTCCTCGCCTGTTTGAGTGCCTCGCGCAGCTTGGGCTGTTGCTTGTACCAGTACTCTGAAAATACCCCGCTCATGCGTCTGTCGGCGTACAACTGCATGAAGTAGGCAATCAGGAATCCGGCAACAAGCCACATGAGCCGCCGCGGATACTCGGTAAGGTGCTTGCCTGTGGCAATCGCCGTGTCGATCGGGCTGGTCAACAATCCTCCTATGAGGCCACCGACGGCCACAATCGCCGACCAGATTTCGCTGGCGCTGCGGCCCCCATTCCATCCCGATGCCACCACCAAGACTGCGATGCACGAAGCCAGATAGATGTAGTACGACAGCATGCCAACCACGAACTCCTTCTTCATGCGGCTGAGCAACCGATCTTCCGTCTCGCTGAGTACCTTCTGGACGTTCGCCGCGCGCTGTAAGGCGAGTGCCGCATGCTCTGGCCGGTCAGGGTCCGTGATCACGACCTGCGCCCCCCTTGGGAGGTTGCCCGGAGAATAGTCTGCCGTCCCGTGTGCGACGCGCTCGAGAACGCTTATGTGGAGCTTCGGCCTCACCCCGTACTTGCCACACATCTTCTCGATGTCTCTGATTTTCCACCGATAAAAGATTCCCAGGCCGGCCCTTGGCTCGTAAAGCTTGTCGTCGGTGTTCGCATGCTCCGCGTATGACCGTCGTTCATCCGCGTTCAAACGAAGGCCTTTCGTGTTCCGGTCTCGGCGCCCGGCTTCCGCGAGCATCCAATCAAGCGCCACCAGCGACAATCCCTGCTTCGGATAGCCGCCCCCGACATTTGAGTGCGCGCCCGCAAACCACACCTGCTCTACTCGACCCTTCTTCTCTTCCTTTTCGTCCCACAGCAGAGGCCCAAACGACTGCCGGTCGTCGTCGATCGCGAGCGCGTGGCAAGCCCGGTCAACGATCGTGCTCAATTTCCGGTCCGGAAACTTGAAGCGATGGACGACGGTGTTCACGACATCACTCAGATGGAATGGAAGGCCGACAGCGTCCACCGTGTCCCACACTCCGAGGAATCGAACCCTCACCTCTTCGTCGTGAGAATGCTGCCGCTTGAAAGCTTCGCCGGCCCCTTCGGCTACTGTCTTCGGCTCTCCCAAGACAAGCTTCGCAAGCTTGGTCCGATAGCACTTCCGGTAGGCCTTGTAGGCCTTCCTGACCGTGTCTTCAAGCCCGTCTGACGTTCGACGGTCAAGTTCTGAGGATTGATGACGCCGCAGGTGGCAATGAACCCGACGAGCGTGCGCACGGTGAATGCGCCGCGGCTGAACCCGAACATATAGATCTCATCGCCAGGGTCGTAGACGCGGGCGAGCTCCTTGTAGAGCCGTCTCACGTTGCGGCTGAGACCAAACCCGGTCAGGCCGGCAAATATCTTGAGGGGCTTGAAATCCTCGGTTCCAACGCCGTCGTCGTAGAGAGCGATCTGCGGGGTCAGAACCGCGTCAAAGCGGTGGCCGTTCAGATCAACGGCCTCGAAGAGCTTGAACACGTTCGTGCCGCGTCCCTTGATCGAGGTGTTGCCTGTGCCGTCGGAGCACACGACGATGCGCTTTGCCATGCTGACCTGATTGCGGCCGATCCTAACCCAACGTCAACCGCTCGTATCCCCTCGCTTTCATAAACGCGCGAGAAGCGAGAAACCTACGGCCCGACTATGATTCCAAGTTCATGACCCTTCACCGTCTGGCCGATGGCCTTCTCTACGCGTTGCAATTTGTCCCGTACTTGCTGACCCTTCCCGCGAGGAAGACGCAGCCGGCGTCGTGCGGATCGGCCTATGACCTTGGAAGCTGGCGAGACGTACCTGTCACGTTTGATCAGCTGCGAATCGAGCGCCATCTGAGCGAGATTTCCTTGAGGGATCGGAAAATCCTGCACGTAGGCGTCGGTTCCTCACGCGTTGCGGCGAAATTTCACCGCCAATGTCATCTGATCGATGGCATCACCGTGATGGAAGACGAAGTGAGTCACGCGGAAAGCCTGGGCATCTCCAACTATCGCGTCTACTTGATGGACAAGTACGGCGATTCGATTCTTGGACTGCCCAACAAATACCATTACATCCTCGACAACAACCCCAGCTCCTATGCACCACACCGCGATGCCATGCAGACCATGTTCACGCGATACATCGACCTGCTGGAAGACGGCGGGGCGGTCGTGACCGACACGCTCGGCATGCAGCATCACCGGCCGTTTGCCTTTCCAATAGACGATGACGACCTGATGGCGTTCGAGCGCAAGCTGCCGGTGAAGTATGTCAAGGTGAACCGCACCGTTCGTGCGCTGATCAAGAACGTGAACGCGTAATCTGCGATGGCCGCTACGTCGGTCGCCCTGGCCGCTATTGCATACAGTCCGAATACCATCCGCGCCGCACTGCAATAACGCCGGGACGCTCGATCCGGTCCGCTCCCTCACATTCCTCCATACCCTGGTCGGCCAGGCGATAGCGTCGCGCCTCGGAACCGCTCGACCTACTTCAGCGTGAACTCCACATACAGTTTGGAAATGCTGATGTGGCTGGCGGCCTGCTGCGACTGCTTCCA
>Ga0105340_1001226_pt1 | contig 11703 bp, 7 predicted proteins | sample EasRivMeERMLT700_FD_89676 | JGI IMG/M metagenome (GOLD analysis project Ga0105340, IMG submission 89676) | Soil microbial communities from meander-bound floodplain in the East River, Colorado, USA - East River MetaG ERMLT700 | ecosystem: Environmental > Terrestrial > Soil > Floodplain | place... | reverse complement strand
CCGCGCGCCGGTATCAAACAACACTGCGATGAGGAAGCGTTCTCGAGGCGACTTACATGCTTTGTACAATTTCTCGATTTGCTGCTCCTTAAGAAAATCGGGCGTCTTCGAAACGGTGCGCGTGTCAAGCCATCCGGTCAGCTTCTCTGATCTTATCCGGCCAATTCTCCAGCGAAGATAAATCTGCAAGGCGCGGCGAATATCCACCTTGGACGCATGAGAATAAGGCAGCTCCTTTCTGCTTTTCAGTGTCCCTGAGGCCAGCGATCGTTCAAATCTTTCAACATCTTTGGGTGTGATTGTTTTGGTCGACTTCCCAAAGAATTCGAGTGCCGGCTTTAGGACATCGACATATTTCCACTGCCGCAATTCTGTGATCCTTTTGCCACGATTGACCTTCCCAAGAGCGAGGTCGTCCAAAAAGCGCAACAGAGCCGTTTTTTCAGCACGAGGCATGTTCCACTTACTAATCCCTTCCTTGCGCCTTTCAATCGACCGATTGTAAATATCAATGCGAGGTGCCATGAACTCCCATGGCGGCTCTGGTTAATAAATCTTTCTAACTGGGACAGTTATGTCCCACTCCCGGCAGGAGCATTAGACAAAAGTGTCCCAGTTGGAATTGGCTCCACAAGGGATCTCAAACCCGGCAAGCGGCTAGAGGTGATGGCGGCTAATCGTGGTTAGTCGTAGGGTGGGTCTCGCTCTCTGTCGTCAATTTGCAATAGAAGCGTTCACAGGCAGCGAAGCATGCGCGAAACGTTCGCACTTGTAACACCGTAACGTTTGCAAATACTTCTCTAATGACGCCGCGTTTCAAGGAGTTAAACAAAGTGCGAATCATTTGTGAGCGGTTTGGAGATTTCGAGGGATACGTGATTTCATCGCGGCTCCTCAACGGGAGATGGATCTACAAGGTTTCGTTTGCGGAAGACACTACAAAGCCCGAGACCTTCGACAATTGGATTCCTGAAGAATGTCTTGAGCTGACGAAATGAGACTTGGCTCACCAAATGATGAGGCGCGGAGTTCACGGCTCTGGCCGCGATTGGTTTTTGAAGTTTGGCTTTAGACAGTAGATCAAGCTGCTGTGGCAACGGAGCCCCTTCATGATCTGCTCTTGGATTTGCGGCCCCGCTAGGCTTTGCTCAGGCAGTGTTCGAAGCTAATCTCCGTTCGAAAACCTAAAGCCGACGGTTACTTAGCTTTAGCCGCTCGGTACTTAGCCCAGCGTGCCCTCGCCGCAGCTGCAATCTTCGCACGTGCCGCAGCGCTCATCTTACGGCGTCTTTTGGGCTGATTCCGCCTGGCGGGGGAATAGGCCACGTTTCGCCCGACAACCGAGGCAAGTTCACTCTCCAGTTCCTCGATACGTTCTTTGATGGCAACGGCGCGCTTCAGCTGGGCCACGGTCAAGTTCGCAAACAGATTCACGAAAGGGGAGTACCAGAAACTCATTTAAAGTCAAGAGCCATCGCGAGTTGCAGCACGATATGGGGGAAAGTTATCTACTACTTTCATGTGATTGACTCGTGATAGGTGTTTTCTGCTAAGAACTCGAAGTTTGGCATTCGTTGTCGCCAGATTTGATGAAAGGCGGCAGCTGCTCGGAACGTATCAATGCATAAGCCTATTATGAAGAACTCAGCCGCTTCAAAGAGTCACGTTTCCGCAAAACGAATTCGTGCAGAAATTCGGCGCCTTCGCAAAGAATTGGGCGAAATATTCAATCTATCCGCCACCGCTTTGCCCACGCCGGTCGCTCCGATTTCCTCTAAGCAGAAGTAGTTTGCTCCGAAAGTAGTTCTGACGCCAAGGGGCCCATGGATGGAAGGCGATTACACGGACTGTGGTCAGCAAATCAGTTTATTGCCGGAGGTGAGTTCCCTGGGCATAGCAACTGCTATTTCCCTTTCCGACTTCGACAAGTGACGGCCTACAAGGCTGGACGATTGCAGATGTCGTTCTTCGAATGATCACTATGTGACACTTGAGATCGAGAAGCTTCGATGAGCAGACATTTTTGCATTGAAGATTGGAAGGCGTACGCCGCGCAGTGCTGCTACTCGATCAATCGAATGGCCAAAGGCAAGGAAATTACCAGACAGCAACTGAGACGCAGCTTTCTTCAGTGCGTGGGCAAATCTCCGAAAGAATGGGTGGAACTGGAGCGGCTTGAAGCGGCCGTAAGGCTGCTGCTTGACGGGAAAGCGGTAAAGCAGGTTTCCATCGAACTTGGGTTCAGTGACTGTTCTCACTTCATTCGATTCTTCAAACGAAAAGTCGGTCGTTCTCCCCGCGAGTTCTCGAAATGTTCCCCAGGGGCTATCGATAGATGCAAAAATGTTCCCCAGGGGCAACTGCTTTGACTTTAAGTCGCAACGATTGTCGTTAGGATACGAGTAGAAACCAGTTAAGGGCTGAAAGCCCACTCAAGTATGAAAAGCTACGCCTCTCTTCTCCTGTTGTGTGTTTTCCCACTAACCGCCAGGACTGAAATCCAATCGATAGTGGAGCGCGGTCCGCATCATAGAACGTGGCAAGCTGTCCGCCAGGTGCATCAGCCGGATGGGACGATGCGTGCCGAGACGAACGCGTGTGTCGAGTTGCAGGGCGGGCTGCATCGCTGGACGGAACAGGGCTGGATGGAGACACGCCCGCGAATTGAAGTGTTTCAAGACGGAGCAGTAGCCAGGGAACTCCAGTATCAGGCCATCTTTGCCCCAAATCTGGCCACGCCCGGCGCCATTGATCTGCTGCTGCCCGACGGCCAGCGGTTGCAGGGACATTTGCTCGGGCTTGCGCTCACCGAGGGCAATCAATCCGTGCTGATTGCGGAGGTGAAAGACTGCGCAGGCGTGATTGGTGGGGCGGAGCAGAACGAGGTAACTTTTGCCGACGCATTCACAGACTTCGATATCTCCGTGCAGTTTGTCATGCAGCGGGACCGTATCTCCCAAAATGTCATCGTCCATCAGCAGTTGCCCCATCCGCGTGAATGGGGCTTGACGGAAAATGCGGTTCTGGAGGTCCTGACGGAGTTTACAACGTTTCCGAACGTTCATGCTGAAGCACGGGACGCTGTCGACGGTGTGCCGGGCCAATACGTGAGTTTCGAGAGCATGGAGTTCGTTTCGGGCCGGGCTTTCTCCATCGGAAATGAGGCAAACGCAACCGGTGTTTTGAAGGCCTGGGAAGTTTTCGAAGGTCAGCGCTCGTTCCTGGTCGAGAGAATCCCGTGGCGAGCGGTCGCCCCGGAGCTCGCGAACCTGCCGCCGGTGGCTAAGACCTGGCGCAAGAAGGATGGGCCATTGATGGCGCGCAAGCAACTGCGCCTGCCACGACGGGAACAGGCGCGCGCCGCGGTGAAGCCCATTCAAGTGGCGCAGGTCAATCCGAAACGGGGCTATCTCATCGACTGGGAACTGGTCAGCAGCGTCAACTGGTTTCGCTGGAGCAACTCGGTCACGCATTACATCGCCGGTTCGATCAGTGTGAAGACCAACATTTTCGAGGGCGGCACGGTAATCAAGTATGCCCCCACCAACACCGCCAAGCTCAGTATCACCGGACCTGTTACATGTCTGAGTTCCATCTACGCGCCGATCATCTTCACGGCTCGCGATGACCACTCGGTCGGTGAGGCTATCGGCAGCGCTTCTTTGAGTGGGATGTATGCCAACAACGCGCTCTATCTCGACAACTACAGTTCCGGCCAGATTTATGAGTTGAGCGACTTGCGGGTGAGCCATGCGGACACGGCGATCAAGTTCTACTATGGCAATGGCCACAAGCTTCGGAACCTGCAGATTGTCAACTGTAACTATGCGGTCTCCAGCTATCAGTCGGAGTTCCAGGTCCTGAACGGTCTTTTCTCGAAGATCAATACTTACGCGGTCCACGCCGCTTATACCAGCGGGACCATCGGCACGCTCCAGAACGTCACCATTCGCGAGTGTAACACCCTGGTGCCGACGTATGGCACGGCGCGCGTTACCAATAGCCTCTTGATTGCCGTCACCAACATCGGCTCAGGAACTTTCAGTGGTGGATACAATGGCACAAACAGCAGCCCCGCGTCCGTTTTTCAGCCTGTGGGGGCAGGATATTCTTACCTCACCAACAACAGTTCTTTCCGCAATGCCGGCACCGCAAACATCGATTCCACACTCCTCAGTTCACTCAAGCAGTTGACGACGTATCCACCGATTCTCGCTGGCCACATAGTTATCCTTGGTAATACCAATCTGACGCTTTCGCCTCAGGCCGGCAGAGACACCGATACGCCCGACTTAGGCTACCACTACCCGCCAATTGATTACACCTTTGGCGGCGTTTACCTCACCAACTCGACGATCACACTCCAGGCCGGCACCGCGATCGGCCTCTACTCACCAACCAATGGAGGCTCAAGCTACTATGGCATCGCGTTGGCCGATTCGACAAAGCTCTTTTCGGACGGCAACGCTACGAACCTCAATCGCATCGTTCGCTACAATATGGTGCAGGAGCAAAGTACCTCCACCTGGAACACAACGCCGTCCGATCACATCCTGACACCCTTTAGCGGCACGGGCGCCATCGTGGGGCCCGAGCTGCGATTCACCTTCACCGAGTGGGCGATACCCGCGGCCGATGTGAATCACTTTTACGGCTACACCGAAACCGACGTGGTTGCGCCCTTTAGCCACTGCCAGTTCATCGGCGGCAAGTTCCGGTCCGAGCGGCCGCAAGTGAATCTGACGAACTGCCTCTTCCATCGCGTTGCAACGGCCCTCGAAGGAAATGATTACGAGATCAATCCGACCTTTCAGAATGCCCATTTCTACGGCGGAAGTGTTACGTTGTATGCGTTCTCGGGCGGCACCTGGAAAGTTTATGACAGCCTTTTTCACGGTACGACCGCCTCCCAGGCAGGGACAATTACCCACAACTACAATGGCTACGTCACCAACGCCAGCAGCCAGTGGCTGACGGGCAGTGGCAGCGCGAACATCTGGACGAACATGTTCGATTACCAGACCGGCGCGCTGGGCCGTTTTTACCAGCCGAGCGATTCGCGCTTCCTAAACCAGGGCAGCACCAACGCCAATTACCTTCAGTTATATCACTTCACCTGCACCACCAATAACGTGAAAGAGACGAACTCGGTAGTGGACATCGGTTTCCACTATGTCGCTACCAGTGGGGGCCTTCCCGTCGACACCGACAGCGATGGTGTCCCGGATTACTTGGAAGATCTCAACGGCAACGGCTCGGTCGATTCTGGAGAAACCGACTGGACCAGCGGGAGTGATCCCGGCTTAAGGGTCCTGATCACGCGGCCACGAAACGGAAGTGTCCTGCCATAGAAGGGAGAACCAAGATTATGACCATTTCATCCAAATCGCTTACGAACGGGATGTCGACCCTGCGTGCTTGCCTTTCGCTTGGACTCTTGCTCGTGCTGTTCTTTGTTCCAGGAGCGGCGAGGGCCCAATTCTGGTACTGTGACCCAAACACGGGCACAATGTTCGCACTAAACCTTTACTGTGATTCCTGTGGTTACTGTAGTAGCCCGGACGATATCCAGCCGCCGTGCACTCCTGCACCGGGGGAATGCCCAACCAACTGTCCGCCTGGCAGTCCGAACTTCAACGGTCCGGGTGCTGGACCTGGCTCGGGATCTGGGCCTGGCGGTGGTCCTCCTGGCGGTTGCGGTGGTTGTGGGCCGTTGATGAGCATTTTCGGGGGCGGCGGTCTTTTCGGGGCAAGTCCTTCGAAGGGGATGGCATATTGGATGGTCACAGAACCGATTCCAAATGTGTGGATACAGGATCGCCCCTTCTGGTACCGCTCAAGCCGTGGGGGACCGATTGAGTTGACGTTGACCTACAAAGGTCGTCTCGGCGCGAATGGCGCGCTCGACAGCGCCGATACCAATATGTTCTCAGTCGGCACAAACTGGTTCATGCCGTGGCGATCTTATGTTGAACCATGGAACAACGGCGGCACGATGAACTATTTCGTCAGTCTGGGGGATGGAACTCTCTTGAACCTCGCACTCAATGCCTACACCCGTGGGTCCTCCATTCAACTAACAACGGAAGACGGCCTCTATGTAATCAAGTTCCCGTCCGGCAAAAAGCACATTTATGGAACGACCTTCGAGTACGGTGCCCTCACGCGTTACCTGCTGAGCGCCACAGTAGACGCCCAGACCAACCGGCTGGATTTCACCTATTCGATCGCCGACGGCCTCGCCAAGCTCACTAACATTACCGACTTCGACGGCAACCAGATCACGTTTGAATATACCAACAGCACGCGCTACCCGGCGCTGATCAGTAAAATAGTTGGCCCCTACAACCTCACGAACTATTTCACTTACAACACCAACGGTCAGCTTACCCAAATCAAGGATGTGATCGGTTTGACTTCCGGCATGCAATACGACACCAGCAACCGCGTCTCGCACCTGATCACATCTTACGGCACCAACCGATTCAACTACCTGCTCTCCACCAACGGCGCCTGGCAGGGCATTCAGGTCGCGGAATTGGATGTGCGCAAGCACTTCTACCTCTATGGCATCGGGCCCACGAATATCCTGCCTTCCGCTTACGACGATTACGTGAGCCTGTCCCAGTTGGTGACCAATACCGGCATGACCGAGACCTTCAAGACCAACAATTTCCATGAGCGCAGCAGCTATTACTGGGGGCCGCGCCAGTTTGCCAACCTGCCCATCGGCGTGCGGACCAACATCGATAACAACACCTTCGATATCAGCCTGCTCACGACCAATAACTACAACATCGGTCGCTTGCGCCATTGGCTTACCCGCGGGAATGCCAACACAAATTTCACCATGAACACACTCGCCCTGGAGCGGGAACCGAGTCCGGACGCTGCGGGCAACTCGGAAGGGTTGATCATTTGGTACGATTACCAGGATAAGATTAGCACTCAACCTCAGTACGCCCGCGAGCGGGAACCAAGATTGGTGCAGCAGCCCAAGTTCATCGCCTACAAAGTGGGCACGGTGACCTCGGGCGGAAACGCAAAAACCAACTGGTATGTGAAGTACACCCAGTACAACAACCTGGCTCGTCCGACGATGACCAGGGAAACGTACGGGGAACCGACTGCAGGCACGCAGCTTTGGCGAACCAACATCTATACGTACGCTGCTAACGGCACTGATTTGGAGACGGTGGTACAGAATGGCATTGGCGTTCTCACAAATCTGTTCAACGGCGCGCACAGGCTAGTCACGAACTACAACGCGTTGGGCGAAATGACCACGTTCACTTATAACGAGGAGAATGAGCCGCTCTCGCTTTCAGTTCCGAATGGACTAACAAGCGCAAATGACCATCATGGCGATGGACGGGTCGCCGCCGTCACTGAATCCGATGCCAATGGCAATCCCCTTCGTACCAACTCATATACGTATGCGAATGGTCTCGTGCAGACGCAGACAGATGAGCGAGGGCTAACGATCACGAATCAGTGGGACGCTCTGGGCAGGTTGTTGAAGGTGAGCTATCCGGATGGCACCTTCGTTTCCAATGTTTACGTAAACCTGGATATTGTCCGAACCGTCGACCGGATGGGCTTCAGTGAAGGCTTTGCATACGATGGCTTCCGTAACCTGATTAGGTACACGAACGCCAACCAGAAAGTGACAATATTCACTTATTGCGATTGCGGTAGCCTTGAATCAATAACGGATCCCCTCAACAATATCACGAGCTACACTTACGATAACGCGGGACGGCAGGCGCGGATCACTTTCCCGGGCAACAGTTATACTGACTTTGTATATGATTACGCGGGAAGAGTGCTCAGGACACTCGACAGTGCAGGCGTGAGTATAACAAACTATTATACAGTCGATAGCAAGGTATTCAGCGCATCTAACGCCTTTGGACGTCTATTCTATCGTTCGTTAAACGATCACGATCAGACCGCCGTATTCGTCGATCGTAATGGCGTGACAAATTGGTTTACACACGACGTTCTTGGACGAGTGCTGGAGCACATTCATAAAGTCAATGAAATTACGCCGGGAGATGAGTATCAAGTCGTGCAGGATACATACGAGTACGCCGCGAACATTCCCGGACCGGTGGCGAAATTTCGAGAGTCCAAGCAATGGCTTCTGGGTGTTGCGACAAATGGCACCCGTATCGGGAGGCGTCTCGAATTTGCCTACGATGCTCTCGGCCGTAAAACGAATGAAGTGCACGTTGATCTCAGCGGAAACCCAGTCCTGACGATTCGGGGCAGCTACAGCGCGGGAGGCAATCTAGTGAGCCTGACAGATGGGAAAGCGCAAGTTACGTCGTGGAAAGTCGATCAATACGGCCGCATGACCAATAAGGTGCACAGCGGCAGTGAAATCTACCGGTTAGCGTATGACGCCAATGGACGAATGACAAATCGATGGACACCGGCAAAAGGTATCACCGTGTACACCTATGACAACGTGGGGAACTTGACTTCGATAAATCACCCAGCCAGTACGGACATTGCATTTGGGTACGATGGGAACGACCGCATCACGAACATGGTGGATGCTGTAGGAACTACTCGCTACCGCTATACGGCCTTCGGGTCGGTGGAGACGGAGGACGGACCTTGGGAGAATGACACAGTAACTTACAGCTACGATAGCGGACAAAGGAGGAGCAGCCTGAGCATTCAAGCGCCAAACGCTAGTACGTGGAACCAATCCTACACCTATGATGCGGCCAACCGCCTGAGCACATTGTCGTCGCCTGCGGGGGCATTCACCTACGGATACCATGCAGGACTGGCGGGATCATCGCCGGCATCGCTGGTCAAGAGCGTTGCTCTGCCTAACACCAGTGCGATCACCAACAATTACGACACACGTGGCCGCATGCTCGGCACTTGGCTGCGCAAAAATAATGGGACGCTGCTGAACAAGCATGAATATCAGCTGAATGACCTTGATCAACGCACGAAACAAACCCGAACTGCGGGTGATTACGTGGACTATGCCTATGATCCGCTGGGGCAGTTGACCAATGCCGTGGGCAAAGAACTTGGAGGGGTCACCAACCGGTTTCATGAGCAATTCGCTTACCGATACGACGCTGCAGGCAATTTGACGAATCGCGTTCAGCACCGACTTACCAACAGCTTTACTGTCAACTCCCTGAACCAACTTACCGGTGGCAGTCGCGGCGGCCGATTCTCCGTTGGCGGCACAACTACGGGACCAGCAACCAATGTGACGGTGAATACCTCGAACTCGGTCCTTTACCTGGATTATACCTTCGCGAGTACGAATCATTCACTGGTCAACGGCACGAATACTTTTACCGCTATTGGGAAAGACAACTACGGCCGGATAGATACGAACATCATCACAGCGTATTTGCCGGAGAGCCCGACTTACGCGTACGACGCCAACGGCAACCTCACCTACGACGGCGTCAAGGCGTTCACGTACGACGACGAAAACCAGTTAACGCAGCTTACCGCCTCGAACGCATGGAAGAGTGAGTTCACGTATGATGGACAGATGCGCCGCCGCATTCGCCGGGAATTCACCTGGCAGAACGGGGCATGGCTATTAACCAACGAGGTTCGCTATATTTATGATATCTCTGTCGTAGTGCAGGAGCGCGATAGTTTTAACACGGCGACGGTGAGTTACACTCGTGGAAGCGATCGGAGTGGTACGCCTGAAGGCGCTGGAGGAATTGGTGGACTTCTGGCGTTTTCTCGACATTCCGCGCTTGGAGCACAGCACTCATACTATCATTCAGATGGGAACGGAAATGTCTGTGTATTGGTAGGGACAAATCAGAGTTTGGAGGCGACATATTGTTACGATCCGTTCGGCGCGATGCTTTCGATGAGCGGTCCTTTGGCTGCAGCCAACCTCTACCGCTTTTCGAGTAAGGAGGTGCACGAAGCTTCACGACTGACCTGCTACTTGTACCGATATTATGATCCTAATCTTCAGCGGTGGGTGACTCGAGATCCAATCGAGGAAGATGGAGACATGAACCTCTATCGGTATGTGAAGAGCGCGCCGATCGACTCAGTGGATGCATTTGGCCTCTATGTTCTCGACGAGGACGGATTTCCGTTGACTCCGACAGGCACGGCGCTCGACAGCTACTTCTACGATGAGGAAACAGCAGAGGAACATGAAGAGATCATGGACGAAGCTGCCGAAAAGGTAAAGAATGCCGCTGAAGAACTCGCTTCTATGGCCTGCCCTCTGCCGGGTGGTCCTTTGACGGGCAAATTACTTGGTCGCGCCGGAAAAGCGCTGGCTAACAAAATAAAGGGCTCGTACAAGCACGTCTTCAAGAGCGGGAAGGAATACATCGGCAAAGGCACAGCGAATAGGATGCGTACGTCGGGCGCAGAAGTGTCCAGTGCTAATAAGGACAAGCTAGTTGGTTCGAAGTTCGAGGCGTCGACCCCGAATACAGACAAGCAGGCGTTTATCGATGAAGCGGAAAAGATCCGGGATGCTGGTGGCGTGCCCAATCCAAATCTCTACAACAAAATCAACTCCCCAGGCGAAAAATACCTCCATTGAGGGGGAGCGTCAAAGTAATTGGGTTGCGCGATGCATGGAGAGTTGTAGAATTACCAGACGCGTATGAGCTCGCCCGAGTTTCCCGACGATGAGAATGGAGTCGTCCTGAGAAGAATGTATGATTCCGGCGACGACTTGAGCCAGCCTCGCGTGATAGATTTTTGCTTTGCATTTCCTGAGCGACGTCAGGCTCTCGCGTTCGCCGACATTGTCGATGACCGAGAGTTTGAGGTATGCATTTCTTTGTATGGGTAACAGCAGATGTGGCAAGCAAAAGTTAAGTGCCATATGCTGCCGACTCACTCAGAGATTACAGAGCTTGAATCGCGGTTGAGCATGCAAGCCGAATCTGTGGGCGGGGAAGCAGATGGCTGGGGTTGTTTTAAAGTCGAAACTGAATGAAGAGATACTACGACGATGGACAATTGGCAGAGATAATTAGTCCGTAAGCTCCTTTTCGACAGAAGTGAAAGTGGTCGGCCAAGTATTTACACTGGTAGTTGTCGACTATGCGCAAGGGAAACTGATCCATCCTGTTCAAAGACGTCGAAGCTCTAGTGAATTAACCTCAACTATGGGGAGGCCTTTGTGGGCGCGGACTTCGCAGCTGACATCGTCTTCTGTGTCCCGGTCGACACTAAACTCGCAAAGCAATGATTAGAAATGATCGCTCGCATATTTCTGCAGAAATGTCCACCTAGGGTCTGGCCGAACCGTCCACGATAATCGCTCTGCCGGGTAGCGCCGCGCAACTGCGGAAATGGCAGTAGGAACGTCGGTGTCGGCCGCCACGTAGAAGTAATAATTGCGCTGCCCGCCGAAAGTCTCGACGAGAGCGGGGACGCCCATCTGGTCCACGTCGAACGCCCCGACCAACTCGCAGTCCATATCCACAAGCCCATTGTTATAGTCAGGCTCGGGCAAGCCGTTCGGCTTGCGCTTCGTGAACTTGTGGGTCACGATTGCCAGCGTGGGAAAGAGCGGGCGTAGCGAATCAACATCGAAGTTGGCAGGACGACGGAGTAAAAGCGGAAAGCCCTCATAAGTCTTCTCTGCTGTGAGCCATGAGCGCATGACGTATGAATGCGCCCTAACGACCCAAGCTCAGTGACCCGGGCCACAAGATGCGT
>Ga0105340_1001224_pt1 | contig 11710 bp, 11 predicted proteins | sample EasRivMeERMLT700_FD_89676 | JGI IMG/M metagenome (GOLD analysis project Ga0105340, IMG submission 89676) | Soil microbial communities from meander-bound floodplain in the East River, Colorado, USA - East River MetaG ERMLT700 | ecosystem: Environmental > Terrestrial > Soil > Floodplain | place... | reverse complement strand
CGCCTCGACCTGGGCCATGAGCGCCCGCGCCGCCGGGTGCTCGGGCCGATCGCCCAGCACCGATCGGAGCTCACCCGCCGCTTCCTCCAGCCGCCCCCGCCTGAGCAATCGCTGCACGGCGCGCAGCCGGCCGACGGTGGTGATCTCGGCCTCTGCGCGCGCAAGGGCTTCCTGCGCGCCCGGGAATCCCGGCTCGAGCCGGATCACTTCCCGGAGCTTGGCCGCGGCCGACTCCCAGTCTCCGGCCATGGTCGAGTCTTCGGCGCGCTCGAAGGCCCGGCGAGCTTCACGCGCGCGCTCGACCTCCCGCAGGAGCTCGGCGGCTTCGAAGTGCGAGGAATCGATCTTTCGGACCTGGCTCAGGGCCCGCTCGGCGGCTTCGAGGTTCAGGACCGCCATCTGCCGCCGGCCTTCTTCGATCAGCTCGGCGATGTGACGCAAGCGGCCCTCGGCCGCCTCGCACTCGGCTCGGAGCGCCTTCGCATCCGCATGATCGGGCCGGAGGGTGAGGATCTGATCGAAGCAGTCGGCGGCCTGTTTCACCTGCTTCACCTGCAGGAGATCGCGCCCCGCCTTGAGGAGCTTCTCGATCCGCTCGCTCTCGTCCTTCCGGCGGAGCGCCTCGTCGAGAAGCTTCTCGGTGCGCTGGATCGCGAGCCGGACCGGGGTCGAATCGGGATCGATCCGCAACACGGCCCGATAGCGCTCGAGCGCCTCTTCCAGCCGACCCGCCTCGCCGAGCTCGTCTCCCGCGGCGATGCCCTTCCGAATCGAGCCCTCGCGCCGCGCCGTCTCCAACCGCTGCTCGATCTCGCGGGACGCGGGGGCGAGCTCGCGGGCCCGGTCGAGGGCGACGATCGCCTGGGCGTACTTCCCCTCGTGCATCAGGCGATCGCTCTCGACCATCAGGCGTGCGACCTCGGAGCCGAGATAGAGCTCCGAATCCGCCGACAGATCCTCGGCCAGCGATTCCAGTCGGCGAATGATCGGGGCGAAGTCGCTGAAGCGGTCCCGCAGGCTCTTCTCGAGGCACTGGCCGACGAGCGCCACGAGCTCGTCGGGGATCCGAAGATCCGTCGGCAAGGGCGGCGGGGACGAGTTCACGATCTTGTACATGACCTGCGTGAACGTGTCGCCGTCGAAGGGCTTCCGCCGCGCCAAGAACTCGTACAGCACGACGCCGAAAGAAAAGATGTCGGAACGGTGATCGATCGCCAGGCCCTGGATCTGCTCCGGCGACATGTAGTGTCCGGTCCCGACGATGGTGCCGGTCTGGGTCAGCTCGCTCGGGACCTCGCTCAGGAGCTTGGCGACCCCGAAGTCCATGATCTTCACCTGGCCATCGGCCAGGACCCGGATGTTGCCGGGCTTCACGTCCCGGTGATAGACGCTCCGGCGATGTGCATGGTGCAACCCGCGTGCAACCTGCACCATGATGTCGATCTTCTTGCCGATCGACAGCGGGTCATCCGTGTCGAGGATGTTGCGGAGATCTTTCCCCGGCAAATACTCCATGACGAGGAAGGGCACGCCGTCGTCCTCGCCCAGGTCGTGGATGTTGACGATGTTGGGATGCGAGAGCTGGCCCGCGGAGCGCGCTTCGGCGAGGAACCGCTCGGTGAACGAGCGGTTGGTGAGCAAGTGGCGGGCGATGACCTTGATCGCAACCGTACGGCCAATGCCGGGGTCGCGTGCTTTGTACACGACCCCCATCGCTCCCTGGCCGACGATCTGCTCGACCGCGTATCGACCGATCTTCTCGGGTAGCTGCGCCATGCCTCGTATACCAGCTCGCCGCTCGCCTTGCCTGGCGGGATTGCCGGCCCCGGAAGCCCCCGCGCGCGACGCGGGAAGACGGGCGCGGCGAGGATCACCATGGCGGGGCCCGGCAGACGCCCGCTCGCGGGGGTGCGCGAGCTGGAACCCACCCCCGCTGGGTCGGGCGATCCTAGCACAGGGCGAGGCCATGCTAAGCTCGGGCCGCTCGGGTCGGTCGATTCGGGCGGGTGGACGATGGGTGGACAATGGGCGGACGATGGGATGGATCGCGCACCGCTGCCGGAGGTACCCCGTGAAGGTCAAGCTCGTCTATTGCGCCGCTTGAAACTACGAACCACGAGCCATCAGTTTGATGGAGAGGGCGTTGTCCAAGCTCAAGTGGGACGTCGAAGAGTGGCAGCTCGTACCCAGCGACGGCGGGAGGTTCGAGATCTCGGTCGACGGCGAGCTCATCTACTCGAAGCTCGAAACCGGCTCCTTCCCCGACGAGGACCAGGTCATCGGTTTGATCCGCAAGCGGATTGCCGGCGCGAGCTGAATCCGAGATGACCCGCCCCCGCGGCTCCGCCCCCCGGCGCGTGGTCCGGCTAGCGATCGGTTGCTTCGGGTTCTTTGGGGTACTCGCCGGCACGGCGGCGCTGCCCTCCTCCTCCCGCGCCCAGTCGGAGGCTCCGGCGGACGCTCCCGCTCCGCCCGCCGCTCCCGTCCCGCCTGCCGCGGATTCGGCCCTTCCCCCTCGTACCCTCCACGAGCTCCTGACTGAGGTTCAGGGGCGGCTGGTGGAAGTGCGCATGCTGGATCTGCGGCGCACCGAGGCCGAGGCCGAGCTCGCGCACATTCGGCAGAGCCGGTCCTTCGAGGTGGACATCGAAGGCGAGTATCGCGACGAGGATCTCGATCGGTTCGAGCGGAACGGCAACGACATCAAGATGGGTTCCCAGGAGGACATCCGCCGGAGCCTGACCTTCGCCGTGACGCGCCCGCTCCTCGGGCTGCCGCTCGAGCAGCGGATCATCGTCGCCAACGAGCAGCAGCGGCTGGCTGAGCTGCGCGAGGAGACGATCCTCACCCGGCGCGAGGCCATCCTGGATGTGGTGGAAGTCTATGTGGACCTGCAAGCGGAGCAGGACCTCGAGCCCTCCCGGGAGCGCGCGGTGGTCCTGGCGGAGGAGCGAGTGCGGATGATCGAGGCTCGGCGCTCGCGCGGGGAGAGCTTGCCGAAGGACGTGCTCGCGGCTCGCGCCCAGCTGGCGAAACGGGTGGGAGATCTGGCGCAATCCCGCTTTCGAGTGGAGGAGCAGCGGAACCTCCTGGGACAGCTCGTGGAAGGGGCTCCGCCTGGGCCCTTTCGCACCGTGGAGCTCGACTGGAGCGCCATGTCACCCAAGGTCGGGCAGAGCGGCGAGACGGCCGCGCCGCCGCCGGCAGAGAAGCAGGAAGTGGCTGGAATCTGGTATACTTTGCCTGAGATCGACCTCACGTTCTATTACACCATGCAACACCGGGATCGGCGCTTCGCCGACGAGTACGACGAGGAAGATGGGCATACGCCCGGTGTGCAGCTCAGGGTCGAATTCCCGCTCGATGCCTACCGGGCCGCGCGGTCGTTTGCCCGCCAGGCTCGAGCCCGAGCCGAGCGCCAGCGGATCGCCGTCGAGTCCCTGAATCGCCAGACGAGCGGGCTGGCTCGGCAGGCGGATTTGGCCCACGCCGCCGCCCAAGCCCAGGTCGATGCCGCCGCCGCCGACCTCGCCGTGCGCGAAGAGGAGCATCGGATCTCGAATCTCCGCGCGCAGGAGGGCGAGGGCGACAAGCAGGCGATAGCCGCGATCGATGCCGAGCTGGGAGTGATCGATGCCCGGGCCGAGCTCGGACAGGCGCAGGGGGAACTCGCCCGGCGCTTCTTCGAGCACCGGTTGATCGTCGGCGAAGATCTGATCGAATTATCGGCGGCCGTGTCTCGATTGGAAATGGATGAGAGTGCCGCCGCCGAAGCGGCGGGCGGAACCCGGAACCCGTAGCAGCCCGAACCACGAACCCTGACCCTCGGAACCCCATGCGTCTCGGCGATCGTCCCCCCAATCCCCTCACCGCGCAACAGAAGCGCGCGATCAAGCTCGCGGCGGTGGTGGGCGGTGTGGTGGTCTTGGGATCGATCCTGATCCGGGCCAGCTACCGCGAGCTGCCCGGCTACGTGGTGGGGAGCGAGATCCAGATCTCGAGCGCGGTCGAGGCGATCGTGACCGAGGTCCATCGCCGCGAGAACGAACCCTATCGGCGTGGGGACAAGCTCGTCACCCTCGAGAACCGCGGGCTCCAGACCCAGCTCGAAGGGATCGAGCGGGACCTGGACGAGCTCACCCGATCGCTCGCGATCGAGCAGTCGCGCGACGGTTTCGAGCGCCGGCGGTTCGATCTCGAGAGCTCGATCGATACCGATCAGAGCGAGCTCCTGACCAGCCGGGCGGAGCTCAGCTCCTTGGAGCAGCTGCTGCCGGGTCTTAGCGAATGGCGGGATCTCTCGGCCGAGCGCTTGCGCCGCGGCCAGGAGCTGATGGCGCAGGACGCGCTCACGCTCACCGAGCTGAACGAGCGCCGGCGGGTGGCCATGGAAGCCGACAGCCGCTATCAGGAAGCGGTGGCCAAGCGGGTCATGCTCGAAGGGCGGGTCAAGCGACTCGGGCAAATCCTCGGGTTCGAGCGGCAGCGACTGGGGCGCTTCAACGAAGAGCGGACCGACCTCATCACCGAGCTCGAGCTCAAGCGCCGCGAGAAGGAGGGCCAGCGGGACGAGATCCAGCTGGCGATCTCACGCCTGAACCTCTACGCCACCGAAGATGGGATCGTCACCAAGCTCCTTCGCCGGCCGGGCGAGCTCGTCGCGAGCGGGGAGCCCGTGCTCCTCGTCATGCGCGACGAGCAGCTCTGGGTCGAGGCCTATCTCAAAGTGGCGGAGAAGAAGTACGTGCGGCCCGGCGATCCGGTGGAAGTGGTGGCGCCCGCCTACTCGGGGACCCTCAAGGGCCGGGTCATGACCGTGCGGCCGAAGCTCGAGCCGCTTCCCGGACCCCCGTCGGCGCTCCTCGGACAACAGAACTACGTCGTGCTCGTCATCGCGCTCGACGATCCCGCCGCCGCGCGCAGCGCTCTCAGCCCGGCGCAGGAGGTCACCACCCGGGTCCGCCGCCGCCTATTGGGCGAAGATCAGGCGATCGCCGACGGCGTGCAGTCGCCGCAATCGCCTTAGCTACTCCACCATCGGATCGGATTCCCGCCACGAGATCTGGAGGACGTGGTCGTCCACCAGCTCGGCGGTGAGCTCGCTCACCTGCAGATCGCCGTTCGAGCGCACCGTGCCCTCGATGATGGTGTGGGGCGGCCCGATTTCTCGCTGCTTCCGCTCGAGCGACTTGAGCGAATACTCCACGTTGGAAGTGGTCAGGATGGTTTCCAGGCGCTCCATCGTGCTCTTCGGCTCGGTGGTCACGATCCGGAAGTTGGTCTCTCGCTGCGCATGGAGCATGGTCTCGGGGACCGCTTGCGGGAGGAGATCGAAGAGGCGCGAGATAAGCAGCACGAAGCCGGTCCCGACCACGGCCACCATGGTCTCGTTGGCACCGCAAGCCATTCCCAGCCCGAGCGAGATGATGAGAGTCCCCGCATCGCGCGGATTTCGGATGGCATAGCGATAGCGGATGATCGAGGCGACGCCGATCAGCCCCACCGCCCGCTCGATCTGATCGCCGATGATCATGATGAGGAGCGCGCCCGCCATGGCCAGGAACGCGTGTGCATGCACGACGCTCTGCCGGTAGCGATCCATCTGCTTGCGATAGGAAATGACAACGCCGAGCACCGCCGCGAGCATGATGCGGCCACCAAGCATAAGGGTGCCGTTCAGGATATCGCCGAACATGGGATCGATAGGCTCTAATGGGCTCTAATGGCTCTTGGCCGCTGCCGTGGTGAGGAACACGGGGTCCTTTCCTTCGGCGGCGATGAGGAGCGGAGTCCGATCGCCGTCTTGGGGAGGCCCGAGCGCCACCACTCCCTCCACCTGTCCGAGCTCGGCCAGGCCTGGAACCGCCGCGTGCGTGATCGTGCCGTCTCGCGGGTCCCAGAGGTAGAGCGCAGTTGTTGAGAGATCCGCCGGTGAGTCCGTGGCTCCCGCGAGCACCCACACCCGGCGGCGCCAAGGATCGTAATCGAGACTCCGCACTCCGCGCCCGCCGAGATCCAGGCGCCAGACCGTCGGTGTTCCGAGCCGAGCGCCGGCCGGCGGGCGAACCGGAAATAGCGCCTCGATCGGACCGAGCCCGACCACGAACGCGAGGTTCTCGGTGCGCGGCGAGCGGGCGCCGAAAAGGAGCTGATTCGCCTCAGGATACCACGCCAGTCCTTCGAGATTGATCGCTCCCGGCTCGACCCCGAGCGCCCGGGCGAAGGTGTCGGTGAGGTTAACGGCCAGCTCGAGCCTGGGCTTGCCCCCCGCGAGCGAAGTCGCCGGCTCGAGCTCCAGGAGCCGGGCCAGGTGCCGGCGCTCGGCCTTGGCGGCGCCCTTCTTGGTAAGGGAGTGGGAGGTGAGGAGGTAGACCCGGCCCAGGGAGTCGGCGGCGGCCGATTCCAGGTCGTCGAGCGGTTGGGCGAGCGGGATCCGCTGGGGCGGATGGTCCGGCTTTCCGTCCCAGAGGAAGCACCCGGACTTAGTCTCATCGTCGACGAGCACGATCCGCCCATCGGGAAGGCGGCAGGCGCCGGAGAGCTCCCGAGGCCAGAGGGTGGTTTCGAACTCCGCCGCGCCCGCACGGGCCAAGAGGCTCACGAGCGGAGCCATGGAGAGGAGCAGGAGCGGAGCCCGGCCGCGGCGGCGCATCGGGAAATCCTCCGGAAACGAAGAAGGCGGGATCGGAGATCCCGCCTTCAGGGAACCCTCTCGGGCGCGTGAGCCTACTGGACCACGACTGGGGTGGTCGCCGTCGAGAGCGCAGCGTACTGCTTCTCGAACGCGTCGATCGCTTCCTTCTTGTCGGAGGTGACGAATGCCACGACCCCGTGCGAGAAGTTCACGAGCTCGACCTTGCAGTCCTTCGTCGAGGCCATCTCGCGACAGATGCCGCATCCGAAGTCGGTGGCACCCTTCGTCGCCTTGGTCTGCAGAACCTTGACCGATTCCGGATTGTCGGCCGAGTAGAGCACCATGAGGGCGCCCGACGGCATCCGGACGGTCTCGACCTTCATCCCTTCCACGCTCGTCGTCTTCATGGCGCCGCAGCTGGCCCCGGAGGCGGTCTTGCCCGTGCAGTGGGCCCCGCCAGCGTAAGCCGCGGCCGCGAAGGTCATGAGGGAGAGGGCGAGAACGGACGGAACGATGTACTTGCGCATTTGGACTCCTTCAACGCTGGGCCATTGTACCGGGGGGTACCGAAACCCCGGGCTGCCGGGGTGGCTCTGCCCTGCTCGAGGGACGAGAACCGCATGTAGCATAAGTTACGTCAGATCGGTGGGGCTGGCTGTCACCACCATGTAGGTCCATTGTAAACAAAATGTGAAATGGTGCCCAGGGGGGGCGCGCCCGGGCATGCTAAGCTCGGGCGAACCCCAGGGCCCCCGGGAGCCACGGGGCCAGCGAGGGCTAGGAGCCGAATGGAATCCGTTCTCGTCACTCCACATACGGCGCAAAGGGTGCCGCCGGCCCTTGATCTCTTCGCGGAGGTCGAGCGGCTCAAGCGCGAGCTCAATGCGGTCATCCTGGCCCACTACTACCAGGAGCCGGATATTCAGGACGTGGCCGATTTCGTCGGCGACAGTCTCCAACTCTCCCAGCAGGCGAAGCAGACCAAGGCCGATGTGATCGTGTTCGCCGGGGTCCACTTCATGGCGGAGACGGCCAAGATCCTGAACCCCGAGAAGCAAGTCCTTCTGCCCGATCTCCGCGCCGGGTGCTCGCTCTCGGACACGTGCCCGGCGGACCGCTTCGCCGCTTTCGTGGCTGAGCGACCGGATCACACGGTCATCTCTTACGTGAACTGCTCGGCGGCGGTAAAGGCTCTGTCCGACATCCTCTGCACGTCGTCCAATGCGGAGCTCGTGATCCGCTCGGTCCCGCCCGGGCAGCCGATCATCTTCGCTCCCGACCAGAACCTCGGCCGGTGGCTCGAGCAGAAGACCGGCCGCAAGATGGTGCTCTGGCCCGGCACCTGCATGGTGCACGACATCTTCTCGGAGAAGAAACTCGTGCAGCTCAAGATGCGCTACCCCGATGCGCCGGTGGCCGCGCATCCCGAGTGCCAGGAGCGGGTGCTGGCCCTGTCCGATCACATCGGGTCCACGTCCTCGATCCTCGATTTCGTGACCCGCAGCTCGGCCAAGCGTTTCATCATCGTCACCGAGCCGGGTATCATCCACCAGATGCAGAAGGCGTGCCCGGACAAGGAGTTCATTCCGGCGCCGCCCAACTCGAATTGTGCGTGCAACGAATGCCCGCACATGAAGCTCAACACGCTCGAGAAGCTCTACCTCTGCATGCGCGATCGCCGTCCGGAGGTGGTGCTCGACGAGGAGATCCGGCGCCGGGCGCTCGCGCCGCTCGAGCGGATGCTCGAGATCAGCGCTCGCGGAGCGGTTCTCACGCCAGATTAGTTCCAAGCCCGGACGAGTTCGTTTCCGCACTGGACGAGGGGAGGTGGGTCTTGCCTAAAGCCCCGGTCAAAGAGCTCTCGGTGCGTGCCATCCGCTCCGGTGACGTCGAGGCGATCGTCCAGATCGACGCCGAGATCAGCGGCGTCAAGAAGGCCGGATTCTGGCGCGGTATGCTCGGCGCCTACTTGGCCGACCCCCAGGGCGAGCCGTCGGGCGGGCCGAGCGATCTCGCCCCCGATCTCTGCCAGGTGGCCGAGCTGGATGGGCGGGTGGTGGGGTTCATGGTGGGAGACATCCAGTCCTACCAGTTCGGGATCCCGCGCTGCGGCCGGATCGTCACGATCGGCGTCCATCCCGATTATCGCCGGCTCGATATCGGCACCAAGCTCATTCAGGCCATGTTCGAGGTGTTCGGCAAATTCCGAGTGCCGATCATCCAGTGCCTGGTGCGGCCGCAGGATCCATTGCGGACCTTCTTCCGCGCGAACGGCTTCGAGGAAGTGGAGTTCTTCGCGATGGAGCGGCGGGTGGCCGGCTAGGTCGCGGATCCTGAGTGGGTTTCGCCGCCTGCGACCACGCGTCGAGAGCGGCTCAGTTGCCGCGGGTGACCGTGAGGATGGTCACGGTCTCGAGCGGGCACTCGGCCGGGAAGGGTCCACGAGTCCCGGTCTTTACGGCCGCGATTCGGTCGACGACCTCCATGCCGCTCACCACTTCGCCGAACACGGCGAATCCATAACCGCGTGTGGTCTCGTTCTTGTGGTCGATGAAGCTGTTGTCGGCAACGTTGATGAAGAACTGAGAGGTCGCGCTGTCGACCAGGTTGATGCGCGCCATCGCCATCGATCCACGGCGGTTCGAGAGTCCGTTCCCCGCTTCGTTCTTGATCGGCGCCCGCGTTTCCTTCTTCTGGAAGGTGGCGGTGAAGCCGCCGCCCTGGATGACGTAGCCCTCGCTCACCCGGTGGAAGATCGTGCCGTTGTAGAAGCCGTCGTCCACATACGAGAGGAAATTGGCCACCGAGACCGGAGCGCGATCGGGGAAGAGGCGGATCTGGATCTCGCCCATCGTGGTGTTCATGACCACGGTGGGACCGCTGCTGGCCGCGGTGGGACCGCTGCTGGCCGCGGTGCGGTCCTGGGTGGGCGCGGTGAGCGACGCGCGCGGCGGATCGTCGGCTTGAGCGATCCCGTGGCCGAGGAGCGGGAGGATCCCGAGGCAGAGCAAGGTCCGAATCCAACAGCGCATGGTGGGTTCCTCGAAAATCAAGGTGTGAACCCAGCGAGGCTACCAGTCTGGGTGACTCGTGACAACGCCGGCCGTGGATGGCACCCCATCATGGAGATCGCACGCAATCTGGGATACCTTGGCGCGGCCGAACGGTTCCCGCTCGGCCGAGAGCGCACGCCGGCCGAGAGCGACGCACGCTGGGGGAGGCCCTAGCGAGGTGGCGGGATCGTAGGACGGCCCAGGAGAAATCGCATGACGATCGCGGGCCCTAACCCGCTCGAGGATGGCCGTCGGGTACGGGTTTCCGATCCGGCCTCGGAGACGGCCCCGCCGATGGCCCAAGACTGGCGGATCCCCGAGCGCCCGATCCCCCCTGGGGTTATCGTCCGACCCTTCCATGGCCTTGTCTGGCGGGAGGCGATGGGGGTGGTGCGCCTGTACCAAGCGGCCTTTTCCCCTGAGCTCCGGATCTCCGAGGCGGCCCTCCTCCGCCTGACTCCCCAGGTGACCGACGAGGTTGGCGGGTGGGTGTTCCTGGTGGCGGTCCGCGGGGAGGAGGTCCTCGGCTTCGCCGTGGCTTACCACGCCTCGGCGATCCATCTGGGTTATCTCGCCTACCTCGCGGTGGCCGAGAGCTGGCAAGGCCGCGGGCTCGGGATGGCTCTCCTCGGGTCGGTTTTCGACCATTGGGCCCGCCAGGGGCCGCGCGCCCCCCACTGGATGTTTCTCGAAGTGGAACGCCCGGAGCTCGCGGCCGATGACAAGGAGCGCGCCAACCGGGATCGCCTGATCACCACCTATCAGGGCATCGGAGCGCGCTGGTTCCATGCGGATTTCCAGGCCCCGCCTCTCGGACCCGGCCTGCCGATCGTCCCGTATTGGATTCTCGTCCGTCCGCTTCGCGAACCCGATCTGAGTTCCGCCTCGCTCAAAGTCGCGCTCGCCGATCTCTACCGGGAGATCTACGGGCTGGCCGAGACCCATCCGCTCGTCAAACACTGCCTCGCGAGCTTCCAGCCGGACTAGCAGTGCTGATCTTCAGCACCTGCTAGAGCGATTCAGCGCTCACGCGCGCGCCGCGGATCGAGCGCGTCCCGGAGGCCGTCTCCGAGGTAGTTGAGCGCGAAGAGAGTCGTGGAGAGGGCGGCGCCCGGGAACACGACCAGCCACCAGTTGGTGCGCAGGATGCTGATCGCGGCCGCGCCTTCCGCGGTCAGGAGCCCCCAGCTCGTCTGCGGCGGCGAGACCCCCAGACCGAGAAAGCTCAGGAAAGCTTCCTCGAGCATCACGCTCGGCACGGTCAGGGTGGCGTAGACGATCACCGGCCCGAGCAGATTGGGGACGATGTGCCGGAAGAGGATCGCGGGTGAGCTCGCCCCGAGGGCGCGCGCCGCTTCGACGAAGGGCTGGCTCTTCAGGCTCAGGACTTGCCCGCGCACGATCCGGCTCATGGTCAGCCACTGCACCGCGCCGAGAGCGATGAAGAGGAGGACGAGCGAGCGCCCGAAGTAAGTGACGAGTAGGATCACGAAGAACATGAAGGGGAGCGAGTACAGGAGGTCCACGATCCGCATCATCAGGTGATCGAGCCGTCCGCCGGCGTAGCCCGCAATCGCCCCCCACGTGACTCCGATCAGGAGGCTCACGAGGGTCGCCACCAGACCGACCAGGAGCGACATGCGACCGCCGTGCGCGATCCGCACCAACAGGTCTCGCCCCGCGAGATCGGTGCCGCAGGGATGCTCGGGGCTGGGTGGCTCGAGCTGACGGGTGAGATCCTGCGCGTCATAGGCGTGCGGCGAGACGAGGGGCCAGAGGAGACAGAAGAGGAGCATGACGGCGAGGGCGGCGGCGCCGGCGGTCGCCGCGCGATGGCGGCGAAAGGCCTGCCAGGAGGCGGACGAAGCCCCCGCGGCGATCACGCTGGCCGTCATTGCAACTCCACCCGCGGATCGAGGGTGCGATAGGCGAGGTCCACCGCGAGATTGAGCAGCATGAGGAGCGTCGAGTAGAAGAGGACGGTCCCCATCGCCACCGTGTAGTCCCGGTTGAGCGCGCTCTG
>Ga0105340_1001223_pt1 | contig 11713 bp, 9 predicted proteins | sample EasRivMeERMLT700_FD_89676 | JGI IMG/M metagenome (GOLD analysis project Ga0105340, IMG submission 89676) | Soil microbial communities from meander-bound floodplain in the East River, Colorado, USA - East River MetaG ERMLT700 | ecosystem: Environmental > Terrestrial > Soil > Floodplain | place... | reverse complement strand
TTCGTTACTGTCGATTGTGCAGATGCCGGGCGGGGTCCCGGTGGGGACGATGGCAATCGGCAAAGCGGGAGCAGTCAACGCGGCGTTGCTTGCGACAGCGATTTTGGGAAACAAGCACGACAAGTTTCGGAAGGCGTACGAGCGTTTCCGAAAAGTGCAAACGCAGCGCGTGCTCGACGACCGGAAGCTGGATAAAGTCGCAAAATGACGGCGATTCTTCCCGGTGCGACGATCGGTGTTCTGGGCAGCGGGCAACTTGGCCGGATGTTTGCGATTGCGGCGCGGGAGTTGGGCTATCGCATACACATTTACTCCCCGGATGACGACTCGCCAGCGGGGCAGATAGGCGACAAGGAGTTTTCTTTTGCCTATGAAGATTTGGAGCGTATCCGCGAGTTCGCGCGCGGCGTGCGCGTGGTGACGTTTGAGTTTGAGAATGTGCCTGCGGCGTCGACGGCGGCGGCGGCGGAGTTTGCGCCGGTGCGGCCCGACGGACAGGTGCTGCACACGACGCAAAACCGGCTGCGCGAGAAAACATTCCTGGCGAAGAACGGGTTTCCGACGACACCGTTTCGGGCTGTGAATTCGCTGGGTGATTTGCAAACGGCCGCGAAGGAGTTGGGTTTGCCTGCGGTGCTGAAGACGGCGGCGTTCGGTTACGATGGCAAGGGGCAACAGAAGTTGCGCGACGCGGCGCAGTTGACGGAGGCGTTTGCGGCGCTGCGCGGCGCGGAGGGCATTTATGAAGCGTTTGTTGATTTCGAGAAGGAACTCTCGGTGGTGGCGGCGCGGACGTTCACGGGCGAGTTTCGTGCGTTTCCGGTGTTTGAAAACACGCATGCGAATCACATCCTCGACGTGACATTCGCGCCGGCAGCGATTGGTCCAGGGCTCGCGAAAGAAGCGGTGGACCTCGCAGCAGGAATCCTGGAGAAGCTTGATGTCGTGGGGTTGGTGACGGTGGAGATGTTTGTGAGTCGGGATGAGCGATTGCTGGTGAATGAGCTTGCGCCGCGGACGCATAATTCCGGGCACCTGACGATCGACGCGGCGGTGACCAGCCAGTTCGAGCAACAGGTGCGCGCGGTGTGCGGATTGCCGCTGGGATCGACGGAACTGAGACAACCGGCCGCGATGGCGAATTTGTTGGGGCACCTTTGGGAACCCGGCGAACCGAATTGGACGGCGGTGTTGGAGGACCCGGCGGTGAAGTTGCATTTGTACGGGAAGCGGGAAGCGCGCGTGGGGAGGAAGATGGGGCACTTGACGGCGGCCGCGGCAACGACGGAAGAAGCGGTGCGAAGGGTGCGAGAGGCGCGGGAGCGGTTGGGGAGCAGATAGTAATCAGTAATCAGTCACCCAGTAAGCAGTGACTGGCCGACCGCGTAAACGCGGAACTTCGACCGGGTATCGGATGCGGGCACGCCTGGCTGTTTCCAAAAGCGCCAGGGGACAGGTTCGAACACGCCTTTTCAGTCGCGATGGCGCAATGTATGTTGGCGGCATGCCATTGTATGAGTTTCAGTGCGGGAAGTGCGGCAGGGACAGCGAAGTGCTGGTGCGGTCGACGAAGTGGGAGGGAACGGCGTGCCCGCATTGCGGTTCGACGAAGTTGAGCAAAAAGTTGTCGGTGTTCGCCTCCAGTGGCGGGGGCGAAGGCGCGCCCGTGTGCACGGGCCAGCCGAAGTCGTGCGGGTTGTGCGGCACCGGCAAGGCGCACTCGCACTGACATTCAGTTTAGTTTCGCCAACTCGCCGCGCACGAGTGTGACGAGCGGCTTGATCGTTTCGCGGTCGAAGGCGAAACGGCATCCCGCGGCTTCAAACAACTCCGGCAATGGCCGCGAACCTCCGAGGGCCAGCGCGCGGTGGTAGTCCTGGATGGCGCGCGGCTTGTCCTTGCGCGAGTTCCACCAAACCTGCAGCGCGCCGAGTTGCGCGATGCCGTACTCCACGTAGTAAAATGGGCTGGTAAAGATGTGCGGCTGGCGGTGCCAGAGATTAGCGCGCACGTTTTCGTGACCGTTCCAGTCTACATCGCCGCCAAAGCGCTTCATCAAGTCGACCCAGGCAGCACTGCGCTCGGCGCGCGTGTGGCCCGGGTGCGTGTAGATCCAATGCTGGAAGGCGTCGACGGTCGCGATCCATGGGAAAAGGCCGATGATATTTTCGAGATGTGTGCGGCGGGCGCGGCCTGCCTCGGGCGCGGCGTAGAATTCTTCGAGGAATTCGTTTCCGAGCAGTTCCATGCTCATGGAAGCGACTTCGCAAAACTCGATGGGCGCGCTGCGATAGGCGTGCAAATCCTCGTCGCGCGTGGCGAGCGCGTGGAAAGCGTGCCCGGCCTCGTGCAGGATGGTCTCGACGTCGCGCTGCAAGCCAACCGCGTTCATGAAGATGAACGGAAGGCGCGCTTCCTCGAGAGTGTATTGATAGCCGCCGGGCGCCTTGCCTTTGCGATTGGCGAGATCGAGCAGGCGGCGGTCCTGCATTTCCCGGAAGCCCGCGGACATTTTGCGGTCGAGGTGATCGAAAATTTTCTGCGTGCTGGAGACCATGCGATCGACCTGTTCGAAAGGCCGCAAGGGAGGACGATTCAGCGGATCGACGTTGAGATCCCACGGGCGAAGGGCGTCGAGCTTGAGTTGCTGGCGACGCACCGCTTGCAGCTCGCGGACGACCGGCACGATCTCAGTCTCGATGGCGTCGTGAAATTTGCGGCAGTCTTCGGGTGTGTAGTCGAAGCGCCCGCGCATGCGAAACGCGTAATCGAGGTAGTTGTCGAAGCCGGCGTTTTTGGCGATTTGCTGGCGCAACTTGACGAGGCCTTCGAAAATGTCCTCAAACTTTTCGGCTTCCTGGAGGCGGCGCTTTGCGACGAGTTCCCATGCTTCCTGACGGAGCGGGCGATCCGGTTCCTCGAAGTAGCGGCCCATCTGGACCAGGGTTTTCTCCTCGCCGCGAAAGTTGACGGTGAGTGACCCCGCGAGTTTCTGATATTGCTGTTCGAGTTTTGCTTCCTCGGTTTCGAGCGGCACGTTCTCAGGACGAAACAAATCGACTTCGAGTTTGGTGTCGCGCTGGAAGACTTCGTAACGCTTGTGATCGAGTTGGCCGCGAATGGGATGGTGCACGAACAGTTGCTTGAGTTTGAATTGGCGCGGCTTGGTTTGCGGGAGAATATTTTCGATGAAATGGAGGTAAGCTTTTTCGGCTTCGGGATCCTCGGTGTGGCACGTCATCGCGATGTAACGGCGAGCGCCGGTTTCGTCGAGGACGGCGCGAAGTTCGCTCCAGTCGAGGAGCCAGCGCTCCAGTTCGGCGACAGTCGAGAGGTCTGGGGCGCGCGTTTCGAGTTGATCGAACAAAGGCGCGAGGTGGTCCCAATTGCCGGGATCGACTTTTTCGGGCACAAAGGTGCGCTTCCTGTGGGGTGGCAATTCCCCAAACGGCAGCAAATTCATAAGGGAAACAATGGCGGGAAAACGGAAAAACGCAACGGGGGAAGGGCGTTTATGCGAGAGGATTATGCACCCGCGAAACCTTTGTGTGGCTGCGGGGTCTAAATAGACGTATAGTGAACCTCGTGTTGAGTTGGTTGCGCATAGTGATATTCGTGGCGATTGGTCTTGGGCCGATCGCCGGCCACGTTTCCGCCGCGGGGTCGACGACGCGCACGAACGTGCTGGATTGGCGGGTCGAGCAGGACAAAGTCACTGCGGACATCAAAGGCTGGGACGTGCGCACGTTGCTCGAGCAGATTGCGTCGGCGACCGGATGGCAGGTGTTCATGGAGCCGGGCACGAAATATGCCGTGTCGGCGAAGTTCAAGGACCGCGCACCCGGCGAAGCGCTGCGATTGTTGATCCCCTCGTTGACTGCGGTGTTGGTGCCGGCGTCGAATGCGCCTCCGCGCTTGTTGGTATACAAGACGTCGGTGAAAGAAGCGACCCAGCGGATCGCGCCAGTAGGGAAACGAAAGTCGAAGCGAATCGAGAACGAGTTAATCGTGAAGCTGAAGCCGGGCGAGAGCATTGACGATATTGCGAAGCGACTGGGCGCGAAAGTGGTGGGCCGCATCGATGGGTTGAACGCGTATCGGCTCCGTTTCGGCGACGCGGATAGCGCGGACGCGGCTCGTGATTCTTTGCAGTCCGATAGCGGCGTGGATTCGGTGGATTACAATTATCCGGTGATCCGGCCGCCCGATCCCGAGCCGTTGAACCTGAGTTCTGCGCCGCCGATGAACCTGCGGCCGACGGCTGCGGCTGCGGGCGACCAGATTATTGTGGGGTTGATCGATTCGGGCGTGCGCAAGCTCGGCAATAATCTCGATGAATTTTTGCTGCCGGGAATTACGGTGGCTGGAGGCGACGGGACAACGGCAGACGGCAGACCGAAGCACGGCGATTCAATGTTCCAGACGATTCTCAAGGGCGTCGAAATTGGACAGCAGGGCGCGACGGGCTCGAAGGTGCGCATACTGCCCGTGGATGTTTACGGCGGAAGCGAGATGACGACGACGTTTGATATTTCGGCGGGGATTTTTCGCGCGGTCGAATCGGGAGCAAAGATCGTGAACTTGAGCCTGGGCAGCCCGGTGGACACGCCGTTCCTGAACACGCTGATCGAAAACAGCGCGCAGCAGGGCGTATTGTTTTTTGCGGCGGCCGGGAACGAGCCTGTGACAAGCCCCACGTATCCGGCGGCGTATCCGGACGTGATTGCAGTGACGGCGATTAGCCGCAACGGCGAGATCGCGCCGTGGGCGAATTATGGCTCATTTGTGGACGTAGGGGCGCCGGGTTCGAGTATCGTCACGTTTGGCAACCAGGCCTATGTAGTGACGGGCACTTCGAGTTCCACTGCATTTGCCTCGGGAATTGCGGCGGCGGCCTCGCAGGCGACCGGTAAGAGCGGATCGAGCCTTTCGCCCATAGTGATGCAATCACTGGCGATCCCGGGCCGAAAGTATTAGCTCGCCCTTGAGACGAGCCTTTGCGCCGCGCACAACTGACTGCACGATGGGGAGGGCATCCGGTTTGTCGAAGCGCGCCACTAACTTTTCGTAATAGGCCTTTCCTTTTGCGGATTTGCCAGCGTCCGAGAGCAGATCGCCGGCTGACTTCCACGCCATCAACACTTCGAAATCCTGCCGTGGGAATTTCTCCGCGACTTCCGCGTAGGCTCGCACGGCTTCGGTGAGATTCGTTCGCGCGGCGTGGATGTTGCCAAGGCTCCGCAACGCTTGCGCGGCCCAGATCGGTTGGTCGCTGTAGGCACGGACAAGGTCGGTGTATGCGACCAATGCCTGGTCTTCGAGTTTGGTGCGCTCCAACCCGCGGGCTTGGGCAGAAGGAATGTGAAAGTCGCGACTGGCTTTCTCGAAAAGAGTTTTCGCGGCATCGTAGCGCTGTTGCGGGCTTTCGAATGTGCACGTTGTTGGTCTTTGGCTGCAACCTGCGAGCCAGGCCAGGACGGCACATACGATTATGACGCTAACGCGTGACATTGGTCCCATGACGAGTTTCGAGTTCATACGTAAAGCGTTGTTTTGCGCGCGGCTTGAGCGGCACGACGAACTTGACCTTGTTGGCATCGACTTTCTCGTGCGTCGTCGGAGTGCGAAGCGTCCAGTCGCCGGTGAAGTTGCGCCGAATGTCGAGCACGACATCGATCTCTTTCGAGTTCTGCACTTCGATTTCCCAGGTTTCCTTGGTGGTCCACCCTGTCACATTGCCGCGAGTGTCGAACCGCAGGTCGGTTTTCACCCAGTTCATGAGCCTGGGCTTGACCATCACTTCGAGGTCGTCGCCGAGTTCGAGTTCCACCTGCTCGTCGACAGGGACGTACTTGACGGACGTGCGGCCCACGAACGAGTAGAGCGAATCGGCGCTGACCAACCGAAAGGCTTTGACGTCGCCATCCGGAAGGGGCTCATGGCCAAGCCGGCTGGGTTTGTCATTCTTGAAGCGGTAATAGCGAACAACGCGATCGCCCCCCTGTTCCTTTTCGTACTTATAATAGCTGGTGATTGGGACGCCGTTCGTGCTGAAGGACGGCAGGCGTTTGGCCCAGCCGTTGGGAACCGTGTCGCGTCCGCCAACGGTGTAGAGATAATACTCGGAGAGGTTTTCCTTGATCATTTGCTTGAGCTCGACGCCGGCCATCAGGGCCTTGTCGAACTTCCCGTCCGCTTCCCGGTAGGCGAGATACATTTTGTCACGCGATTCGTTCTGTTCCTTTAAAGCTTCGGTCATCGCCCTGGCGCCGCTGCGACGAGCGAGTTGGCCGATCTCCTCGACGAGGCGGATGACGCCAACGACGAGGCGCAATTGAGCGTTATCGTAATCTTCGCCGCTGTTGTTTGTGACGCGCACGTAGCCTGCGAGACCAGCCGCCTTCTCGTTCCGCTCAGCCTCGACGACATAATCGGCGGACCACGCGATGCCGCTGGTGAAGTAACGAATTTCAACCTGCACCTCGCCGGCGTGTTCGCTGTTGATACGCCACTCGAGCGTGTTCGTGACCCGGGGCGGGAAGCTGACATCGAGCACTTCGACCTGGTCGGCGTGGGTGAGCGCACGAAACTCGACGGAGGTCGGATCGATGAGCGTGTTGGCCCAGGAGAATTCGAGGCGGTTGAGGCCGCGGCGGAAGGTGAGCTTGCGGGTCTCCTTGACGAGCGTGAGATCGACCGAGTTGTATATGGTGAGAAGCACCGAGTCGCGTCCCGGCAAGGTGACCACGCTGACGCGAGCCAACGCGGGCGAGGCGAGGGCCAACAGGACGAGAATGAACTGAAGGGCTCGCATTATCGTGTGGCGTTCGTGCCGTGGCGCGTTGTTAGTTCGTAAGTGAATCTTTGTTTCTCGCGCGGCTTGAGCGGCAGCACGAACTTCACCTTTGTGGCGTCGACGTTTTCGTATTCGCCACGCGTGGTCAGGCTCCAGTCACCAGAAAAATTGCGCCGAATGTCCAGCACGACGTCGATCTCCTTGGAATTCTGCACTTCGATGTCCCATGTTTCCCTGGTTGTCCAGCCCTTTACGTTCCCGTGCTGATCGAACTGAACGTCGGTCTTGATCCAGTTAATCAGGGTGGGTTTCACCATCACTTCCAGATCGTTGCCCAGTTCGAGTTCGACCTGCTCATCGACCGGGATGTATTTCACCGCGGAGCCGCCGATGAAGGAGTAGAGCAGATCATCGCTCACGAATCGGAAGGCTTTCACCTGGCCGTCGGGCAGCGGTTCGTTGCCGAGCTTGCTGGCTTTGTCGTTCTTGAACCGGTAATATCGCACGACCGCTTCCCCCCAACGTTCCCGCTCATATTTGTAATAGCTCGTCAGCGGCACGCCGTTGGTGTTCAGCGACGGCAGGCGCTTTGACCAGCCGTTCGGAATCGTGTCGCGCGCGCCAACGGTGTAGAGGAAATATTCGGAGAGTTCTTCCTTCGCAATTTGCGCCTGGCCGGCGACCGCGGCGCGCTCGAGGCCGCGGACGCGCTTGGCGAGTTCGAGCTTTGCCTCCGGGGGCACCGCGCTTGCCGGATGGGGAGCGGGTAATTGGCCGGGGCGGCCCATCTGCGCGAGCTTCGCGATCTCGTCAACGAGTCGAATCACGCCGACGACGAGGCGCACTTGCGCGTTCTCGTAATCCTCGCCGCTGTTGTTGTTCACGCGCACGTAACCGGCGAGCGCGGCGAGTTTCTCGTTGCGCTGCGATTCCAGGACGTAATCCGCCGACCAGCTGATGCCGCTGGTAAAGTAGCGAATCTCGACCTGCACTTCGCCCGCGAACTCGCTTTGGATGCGCCATTCGAGGGTATTCGTGACGCGTGGGGGGAAACTGACATCGAGCACGTCAACGTCGTCTCCGTGCGTCAACGCGCGGAACTCCACGGAAGTAGGATCGATGAGCGTGTTGGCCCACGAGAACTCAAGGCGGTTCAATCCTTTGCGGAAAGTCAGCACGCGGGTTTCTTTGACCAGCGTGAGATCCGCCGAGTTGTAGACCGTGAGTTGGACGGTATCGCGGCCGGGCAGGGTGACGACGTTGATCCGCGCGTGGGCGCTGACAACCCCGAACGCGGCGAAAACCAGCAATGAATGGAACAACTTGCGCATGAAATTCCTTAGTAGGCTATGGGCTCGTTGCCCTGCACGTTCAGGCGATTGATGTTGAACGTGACGACAGTTTTCTTTTCGCCGGAAGTATTCGCAGGCAGGGTGAGATGATATTCGAACGTGAAAGCGTCCTTCTTGCGAAATTGCTGCGTGTGACTGTTCTCGGCCATGCGCCAATAGCCCGGGATGTGCTCAACCAGCACGAGGTCGACGGTCGTCTTCTTGAAGTTTTCGATTTCGATTTTGTAAATCTCGTCGGTATCGTGCAGCACGATGTTGTTGCCGCTGTTGCGGCGAATGTTCGTCTTGTCGTCCTTCGTTTTCCGTTGCGTGACTTTCACGTCGCGACTTTGGCCGATGTAAAGTTTCATCTCGCGATCGACGGGCGTGAGCGTGGCCCAGTCTTCGCCCGTGAACGTCACGCCTTCACCGGCCTGCTCGCCCTCCGCGGCGGGTTGCTCCTTTGTCTTGATGAAGATGCGGACCTTGCCGGGCAGCAACGTGTGTTGGCCGAGTTTAGCGGCGGTGTTGTTGGTGATCACGTATGAGAGAGGAATGCCCACGGTCTTTTTCTCGTATTCGGGATCCCAGGGCAGGGTGGCGGCGTCCCACGTGAGCACCTTGCGCATGGCGACGCTCTCGATGCGTTCTGAAAGCATTTCCAGCACTTCTTCGTGCGCAATGGTCTTTTTGAAGGCCGCGCCGTAGCCGATGTTCACCTCGGCTTCGGTGAGGTCTTCACCCGAATCATTGCGAAGGCGGAGGTAATTCCGAAGCGTCAACGAAAGTTCGTTGGGTTCGGCGACGGCTTTGTAAACAATGTCACGATTCAACCCGGAGAGCAGATAGGAAATGCGCACGCGCTCTTCCTGTGCTGCGCCGCTGGCGATTTCCCAGATGAGCGCGTTCTCGTTCGGTGGATAACTGGTGTTGAGGATGACCACGTCCTTTGGGTGCGTGAGGGCGCGCACCTGGATCGAAGTGGGGTCTATGTTCACGCCCCGCCATGAGAAATCGACTTTGTTGACGCCCTTTTGCAGCGTGATCAAGCGCTCCTCCTCGACGAGCGTCGCTGTCGGATTGCCGAGCGCCACGACGACGCGCGCTCGCTCCGGCAACGCCACCAGTTTCACTCGCGCGAGCGCGTCACCGGTGTATAAAATCAGGACACATCCAATCACCAGACCAATGCTGTTTTTCATAATGTTTTCAGGCACTTCGGGCCACGCTGATTGGACGGGACGCATTGAAAAATGCTCCCGCCGTGAAGTCCTGCTAATAAAGCAATTGGCCAAATTTGCTTTTCTTTGCGGGAGGTGTTTTCGATGATGCGCCGCGACGATGGCCGTTCAGTTGTTTAACACGCTGACCCGCAGGGTAGAGGAATTCATCCCCTTTGATGCCGCCGGCAAGAAAGCAGGGATGTATTGCTGCGGGCCGACCGTGTACGACTTCGGGCACATCGGGAATTTTCGGACGTTTGTGTCAGCGGACCTCGTGCGCCGGTTTCTTGAGTTTCGCGGCTACGAGGTGACGCACGTGATGAATATCACGGACGTCGAGGACAAGATCATCAAACGCGTGTCCGAAACGAAGACGCCGTTGCGGGAATACACGGGCAAATTCGAGGCGGCGTTCCGCGAAGACTTGAAAGCGTTGGGATGTTTGGAGCCGCATCATGTGCCGCGCGCGACGGAGCACATGCCCGAGATGATAGCGTTGATCGGCAAGTTAATGGACCGCGGCATCGCTTACAAAGCCCCGGACGGGTCTGTTTATTTCAGCATTGAAAAATATCAGGCGTGCGGGTGCCGCTATGGGCGCCTGGTGAACTTGAATTTTGACGAGATGCGACGCGGCGAGCGGGTGCAATCGGACGAATACAGCAAGGAATCGCTGGCGGATTTTGCGTTGTGGAAGGCGCGCGTGCCGGGAGACGGCGACGTGTTCTGGCCGAGCCCGTGGGGCGAGGGGCGTCCCGGCTGGCATATCGAGTGCAGCGCGATGAGCATGAAGATCCTGGGGCCGAGCTTTGACTTGCATATGGGGGGTGAGGACCTGGCGTTCCCACATCATGAGGATGAGATCGCCCAGAGCGAGGGAGCCGGTTTGCAAGCGGATGGCCGACCATTTGTGAAGCACTGGCTCCATTGCGCGCATTTGCTCGTCGAAGGGAAGAAGATGAGCAAATCTCTCGGGAATTTTTTTACGATCCGCGATTTGCTCGGCAAGGGCTATAGTGGCCGGGAGATTCGGTATCTGCTCTTGAAGGGGCATTATCGTGAAACCTTCAACTTTACGCTGGAAGGGCTGAACGAAGCGCGGGCTGCGCTGGGGCGGTTGGACGAGTGCTTCGGGAAGTTGCGCGAAGTGGCGGGATCAACGACAGGTGATGCGGACATGGATTTGGTCGAAAAGTTTGCGACGGCGCTGGATGACGACCTGAACGTTTCGGCGGCATGGGGCGTGGTCTTCGATTGGGTGCGCGAGGAAAACCGTCGGTTGGCCGCGAATGAGTTGTCGAAGGAAGCAGCGGCGTCGGCACTCGCGGCCTGGGCAAAGATCGATTCGGTATTTGGGCTGGGGCAAAGGCAGGATGGCGACGCGCCGGCGGAAATCCAGGCGTTCCTTGAGCAACGGCAGGCGGCGCGGAAGGCAAAAGACTTCAAGCGCGCCGACCAATTGCGCGATGAATTGAAAGCCAGAGGCTGGTTGATTGAAGACACGCCGAAAGGGCCGAAGTTAAAGAAGAGTTAAATCGGTAAATGGATTAGACTGTTAAATGAGGACGTGCAGAGTGACTCAAGAATTTCATCATCGAATGTTCAGATTGGAATGCAAGTTGGCGATGGGAAGGGAATGACTCAGAACGCGGAACTGTTGGTAATCGGGCATCGGAATCCTGACACGGATGCGATTTGTTCGGCGATTGGGTACGCCGAATTCAAGCGGCGCACGGGCGCGGCGCATGCGGTGGCAGCGCGTTGCGGCGACACAAACCAGCGGATCGATTTCGTGCTCAATTATTTTGGCGTACCCGCGCCGCGCTTTGTCGCGGATGTTTCGCCGAAGGTACGCGACGTAATGCAGCGCGAGGTGGTGAGCGTGTCGCCCGAGTCGACGCTCAGCGAAACGCTGGGCCTGATGGAGGATCTCGGCATTCGCGCGGTGCCGCTCCTGAATGCCAGGCGGGTTTGCCAGGGGCTCATGTCTGTCTTCAAGATGAGCAAGTTCGTGTGTCCGGCGCCGAATCGTTTGTTTGATTCGCGCCGTGTCCTCGCATCGATCGCGAACCTCGCGCGCACGCTGGACGCAAAGGTCGTGCATGCGATGAATGCCGAAACGGAGGAGGATTTGATTTTGATGATCGGCGGCATGGCCAACGAGTCGTTCGCCAAACGGCTCCCGAATTATCCCCCCGAACGGCTTTTGGTGGTGGTGGGCGACCGGCGCAGAATCCAGGAACAGGCCATCGAGAGCAAAGTGCGCCTGATCATCGTGACGGGCGGCTTGCCGGCAGATGACGACATCATCGACAGCGCGAAAAAGGCGGGCGTGAGCCTTCTCATTTCACCGCACGACACGG
>Ga0105340_1001220_pt1 | contig 11724 bp, 4 predicted proteins | sample EasRivMeERMLT700_FD_89676 | JGI IMG/M metagenome (GOLD analysis project Ga0105340, IMG submission 89676) | Soil microbial communities from meander-bound floodplain in the East River, Colorado, USA - East River MetaG ERMLT700 | ecosystem: Environmental > Terrestrial > Soil > Floodplain | place... | reverse complement strand
GGCGCTGGACGCCGCCAGCGAATTGCTGTTGGTGTAGAGTACGTCCACGGTCAGCCAGCCCGGGGTCCAGTCGACGCAATGGCTGGCCGTGAGGACATGGCGGGGGCCGATCAGCACGCCGCTGCCGGACCAGCCACGCGGCGTGGTGATCCGCACCAGGCACCGCCACGGGTAGTTGGTGTCGTAGTATGGCTTACGTCCGTCTGGGGAGAAGATTGTCGTCGGTCGGTATCTCAGGTCGCCGAAGCGGATCGTCAGCGGTTTGGGCAAACGGATTGGTTTCGGACGGACGGTGAGGATCGTCCGATCGACGGGCATGGACGGGACGCCGGCGGCGGCCCGGCTTTGCGCGAGAACCGCCCGGCCGATCATGACCGGCTCGATGGGCGCGGGGTGGAATCCAACCACTTCGCTGCCGGCGATTTCGACCTCCACGCGCCAACGTCGCGTGCGGCCGGCGCCGCCGTGGGGAATCAAACGCGTGCTGACCGCGGGGATTTCGCCCGCCTTCAGCATTGTTGCCTCCAGCGAACGATGGGTTACCGGCTGAGGCTCATAACGATGCCGCGGCACCTTGATCGCGGCCTCGCGCAGGCGCGATCCCGACAGCGGCCGCGCTGCCTTGGGGGGATACTTCTTCGAGCGTGACTTCTTCATGAGTCGGCCTCCTTTGTGCTGCTAACGTTCAGAATCTTTGCTTCCCGCGCAAATCCTCAAACGCCGAAATCTCGGCGCTATTAACGACCAATTCAACAAGGACTGGCGATTCTGTTCTCTGCGTTCTCTGCGCCTCTGCGTTTTTAAATTGGATGCCATTCACTCACGGCGCGGATCACCCTTTTTTAGAAACGCAGAGGCGCAGAGAACGCAGTGTGTTCCTGATTGTGAACCATTCCGCCTTCATATGCAGTCGCAAAGTTCATCGGCCACGCTTTCGGGATATTGTTCCCTGCAACGCCTCCGGTAGATCGCTGAAGGACCAGCCGGTGGCGACTCGGGCGTCCACTTCGCGCATCGGCATTTGGCGAACACCGGTTGCCAAAGTTTCAGCCATGACGCCTTCGTCGTGATCGTGGCCAAGCAGGTGCCCCATTTCATGAACGATCGCGGTGAGCAAATCCATGCGCCCCTCTTCGCCTTGATCGCCAGGTGTCGTGAATTCCGAATCGTCCCCGGTTGTCGCGTCAATGAACCAGCCGTGGCCCGCGGCGTTACGGTCGAGCCAGATGGTATGGTTCCCGGCCAAACCGAGCAGCCCATCGGCAAGGTCCGCAATCCGGACATCGACAGCGGACAGGGCCGACGTATCTGCTCCCGCGGCCTCCCAACGGGCGATTGCCTCGGTAAGCAGAGGCTCGACTTCCGCCGACGTCAGGCCCGCACCCTGGTACGCAAGGGGCGGAGTGCTGACCGGATCCGCCTGGAGGGCCTGGGCGGCGCTGATGTCAACGTAGTTGATCTTGACGTTCGAACCGCCGGCGCCGACGCTCAGTGTCAGCCGGCCATCGCTCACGGTGACCGTACCGGTCGCTTCGATCCAGCGCACCGACGACGTGGGCGTGCCGCTGAGCAGCAGCGCGCCCTCGGCATTGATCTTGTAGACGCTATTGATGTAACTCGGATCGCCGGCCACGACATGGACGGTATAGGTGCCATTGGGGATGCCCACCTCCCAGAAGTTGTTGCCGAAATGGTTCAAGGTGTCATAGCGCTGATCGGGGGAAAGCGGGTTGTTCCGATCGCGGGTGCTGCCCGAGTTGTTGGTGTTCCAGCCATAACTCCAGCCGTTGCCGCGGCTGGCATAGATTGGGCCGGCGTCCACGAGATAGCCCGTCGGCACTGGTGCCGCTGCCGGCTGGAAGTTGATGTTCAAGCTGTCATTATCGGTGATGGTCGCGGTGTGGACGGTGGTGGCGCCCAGCGTGGCGTTGGTCGGCGTGCCCATGGTGGCGATCACCGTCTCGTTGGCTTCGAGCAGGGCATTATTGACAACCGTGATCGTGATCGTTCCGGTCAGGGCGCCGGCGGGAATGGTGATGGGGCTGGCGCTGATGGTGTAATCCGAGCCGCCGCCGGTCGCCGTGCCGCTGACGGTGAACGGAACCGTCACGGTCTGGGACGACGTCGCGGAGAGCTGGGCAGTGACCGTCATGGCGCCGATGCTTTCGCTGCCGCTCTGGCTGGCGGCGGTGAATGAGACGGTGGGGAGGCTGCCGGATCCGAATTCGAAAGCGCCGATGTCCAACGGACCGACGACGGGCCTGGGCTGCGTGTTGGCCACGGCCACGTATTGGTTGGTGGGGGTCAGATTGAAGCCGGCGCCGATGCCGGGAGCGGTGCCGTCGTCGATGGCCGCGGCGGCGCTGCTGGTGAGGTGATAGTCGAGAGCGCCGGCGTTGACGAAGCCGGGATTGGCCGAGGTGAGGTTGGTCGTCATCTGTGCGGTGGGGCCCGAGTAAATCGTACTGCCGCCGGCGCCGGAGCCGGCGAATAGGTTATTCACGAGCCGGATCGAAGCCGGATAGATGCCGCCGCCCACGCGCACATAGGTCCCGGCGGAGCGGTCGTTGACGATGGTGTTGTTGACGATGAAGATGCCGTTGGACGGATTGGCGCCGCCGTTGTTTTCGGAGCCCCAATCGACGATCGTGCTGTTGCCGGTGCGGCTGTCCTGGCGAATGACGTTGCCGATGATGTACGACGTGCCGCCGTCGGGCAGGTTGATCTCGTAGCTTTCGGTGCCGATGCCGGTCGCGCCGATCCAGTTGTAGAGGAGATAGTTCGTGATGGCCCGCGATTTCACGTCATGGCCCACGAGGGCGTCGTGGCTATAGCAATAGCGCAAGGTCAAGCTGCGCGCGTCGCCGATGTACATGTTGTGGCTTTGGCCGTCGCCGAAGCCGTTGCGGAAGAACTCGGAGTACTCGATGACAATGTCAGAGGTCGCGCCGGCGCCGCCGAGGATGCCGTTGTCGTTGTCGTGGAAGTAGCAGTTGGTCACGGTCAGCCCCGCGCTTTCCTGGCGGATGCCGGCCCAGTTCTTGTCCAAGGCAGCCGCGTCGTGAGCACCTTTGAATTCGATATTCCTCACGGTGAAGTTGCTGGCCGCGGAGCTCACGGTGAAGAGTCCCTTGCGGTTGGGCAAGGAGTAGCCGGTCGCGTCAACGACGGTCCTGCCGGGGCCGGCGCCTTCGACGATGAGATTACTGTCGGTAAAGACGGCGTAGGCATTGGCGCCGCTGAGCGTAATTGGATCGATGCGGATGGTGTCGCCGCTGTTAGCCGCCCCGGCTGCCGCCCCGATGGTGGCGAACATCTTGCCGGGACCAACCGTCAATATGGCCGGGACCGAGCGGTCCTCGAGCACTTCCACCTGCAAACGCAGGCGGCGTACCGGATTCATTTGCTTGACGACGCCACGTTTAAAAAGCTTGCCGAGCATCGAAGTTCCTCCCAAAAAAGTGCCACGGGCTTTGCACAAAAACAGATGAAGCCCCGGGGTGAGGTACTCCGAACCCCGGGGGTTCGGAGTACCTCACACCGGGGCTTATGGAGTTTTTGTGCAAAGCGTCGCACCATAGTCGTCGAACCAGATCTTGCGGGTGTTGTCGGTCCAGATAAACTCCGCGCCGATGCCGGCCCGGCCGGCGACGCCTTGCAACTGGGCGGTGGAGTCGCCGAGCACCGTAAGCGTCCAGTCGTCCGGCTCCGCGGTGGACGCATCCCACACCTTGAGGCGCAGATCCGTCGTGCCCGAAGCATTGGTGTCTACCTGGAAGCGCATGATGTAGTTCGTGTTGGCGCTGAGGGCGAAACTGCCTGACGCCAGGTTCGTGTTCACGCCGTTGACCACCTTGCGGATCGACAGGTTCGTGGAACCGACGAAGATCGCCGCCTTGTAGTAGGTGCTCGAGTTCGCGTCGGTGCGCCGCGCGAACAGGCTCGCGATGGCGCCAACGCCGTTGGTGCGGAACTTGACCTGGGTATCGACGTCCTGGGCGACGGCCGTGTTGTTGGCCATCATCACGTTGCTGTACCCGCCGGCGCCGGTGTTAGTGACTTCGCCTTCGTTGCCCTGGATGTTCACGATCGGGGCACTGCCGGCGACGTCCTGGCGTGTCCATGCCGCCGGCCAGGGGCTACCGTCGGCGGCGGTGAAGCTCTCGCTCAGCACCTTGATGGTGACGTTCGCGCTGCCGGTGCGGTTGCCGTCGTTGGCGGTCAGGCGCAGGACGTAGGCGCCGGCGGCCGAGAACGTCGCCGTCGTATCCACGGCGGCGGCGTTGCCAAAGATGACCGTGCCCGGGCCGCTGATCTTGGTCCAGCTATAGGTGAGCGGGCTGGTGATGGCGTCGTCCGTGACGGCGCCGTCGAGGCTCGCGGTCCACACGCCTGACGTGACCGGTCCCGGCTGCGCGGCGGCGCTGACGGCGGGCGCCATGTTGGTGGTGGCGGTGAAGTTGTCGTACCAGACCTCGGCGCCGTTGCCTCCCGCCTTGTCCTGGAAGTACACGCCGAAGCGGCCGCTCTTGCCGAGCATGCGTGAATCGAGGCTCCAGTTCTTCAACTGCACGGTCCAGGCGGCGGGCTCGGACGCGGTGGTCAGCCAGTATTTCGCCAAGACGTTGGCGGTGCCGTCGGGGTTGGTCTCGACGAGCAGGCGCAGCTTGAACCAGGCAGTCGAGATGGGCTCGTAGGGCGTCTCGGCCTGGACCTTCTTGATGCCGTCCCGGACGAAATAAATCCGGACCGGCTCGTTGATCGCCGCCTCGAGGAGGAAGTAGGTGTCCGGATCGCTGTCGGAGCGGCGGGCGATCAAGCCGACGGAGTCGCGGTTGCCGGTCACCCTGAACTCGGCGGTGATGTCCACGTTCTCGGCGTTGTGACTGTTGATGTAGATGGCGCCATTCGAGCCGGCGAAGCCATTGGAGTTGATATGCCCGCGGTTGGTGTTGATCTCGACGAGCGGGTTGCCGGCGGTCAGCTCCTTGGTCCACTGGGCCGGCCAGGCGGCTCCATTGGCGCCGGTCCAGGTCTCGGTGACGGTGTGCGAGGGATTGGCGGGCTCGTAGTAGACAGTCATTTGGTCGAAGTGGGCAGGGTTGATGCCGTCGTTGGCGGTCAGGCGCAGGACGTAGGCGCCGGTGACAGAGAAGGTCGCCGTGGTATCGACTGCGGCGGCGTTGCCGAACGTCACCGTCCCCGGGCCGCTGATCTTGCTCCAGGTCGTGGTCAAGGTGCCGCCCGGCGGCGGATCGATGACGGTGCCGTCCAGCGCGATTGAGTTGCTCGGCGCGAAGGTGGTGCGGTTCGGCCCGGCCTCGACGATCGGCGTGCCGGCGGGGCGGATCGCTTCCTTGCGGGCGTTCCAGGCGCTCACCAGCGGCAGGGCGGCCTCGTTGGGGAAGTTGAAGTACTTGGAGCGGACGCGGAAGGCTTCGCCGTTTGTCATCTCAACGTAGATGTCGGTATCGGTGCCGACGCCGAAGAGCTCGGGGCCGCCGGTTTGCCCGGCGCCGTTGTCGAGGGCGTTGATGTCGCCATCGCCGTTGGTGTCGGTGTAGTCGATCAGGGCGTCGCCGTCCTTGTCGCTAAAGGAGCCGCGCAGCCAGAACAGGTTCGGGTTGCCTTCGATGACGTTGTTGCGGATCGTCCACCATTCCTTGAAGCCGGTGCCCTTCTCGGCGAGCGTGCCCTTGTCGAAGTAGAAGGCGGTGCCGGTGGGCGACAGGTTGCGGATCGTGTTGTTCTGGAAAAGGATGGCGATGTCGGAGTTGGCGTTGTGAGCGGGGCTGTAGACGGCGAAGCTGGTGAGGCCGGCGCCGTCGATGATGCTGTCTTCGAAAGAGAGCGGGTTGTTGATGCTGCTCGAGGTGGCGTGGACGTTGAGCCCCGACTTGACGTTGCCGTACAGGTGCAGCCGGCGATACTGGTAGCGGTTGGTGTAGGCGCCGTGCTCGATGCCCTGGTAGTTGTAGTAGCCGACGAAATCCTCGATGCGATGCTCCGGCATCGGCGCGTTCTGCCAGGTGAAGATGCCGTCGGCGCCGTTGTTGTGCGCGACGTTGTGGTTGAAAGTCCAAATACTGTCGCCGGTCGCTTCGGGCCAGAGGAAGCCGCTGGTCTGCGAGCTGACGTGCTGCCGCCCCTCGACGCCGACGGCGACGCTGTTGATGACGGTATTGCCGTTGCCGGTGCCCAGCCAGAAACCGGCGGTGCGTTTGCCGCCGTCGGGCTCGGCGTTGACCATCGAACCGGCGTGGTAAATCTTGGACGCGACGGCGCGGTCGTAGAGCACGTCGTGGGTTTCGTTGCCGGCGCCGAAGTCCCACCAGTACGCGGTCTCGAAGGTGTCGTGCGACACGGTGTTCCGATAAGTCACGCCGTGACTGTCGTGCGTCACGAACGCATGGCTGCCGGAGTCGCGCACCACCACGCCTTCGATCAAGGAGCCGCGTGAGGCGTTGTCGGCATGGTGGATGTGGAAGCCGTATCGGCCGGCGATGATGTCCTTGACGCCGTCCGCGTTCTTGTCTTTGCGCGGCCCGGTGTGATAGATCTCCACGTTGCGGACCGTCTGGGGCTGCGTGGTTTGCGTGAAAGCGATGTGGGTGCGTCCCGATGTGGCCGTCGCGCCGTGCACCTTCACGTTGCGGCTCAGATTGAGGACTTCGGCGTACCACGTGCCGTTCACCACGGGATGGTTGTAGGTCAACGCGGCGTTGAGGGTCACGGTGCTGCCGCTGATGGCGGTGATGGTGCGTTCGTCGTACGCCTGCCAGGAGTCGTCGGTACCGCCGGGGTTCGAGATCGGCTTCTTGGTCGGCGTGATGGCGATCATATCCCCGACTCGCCAGCCGCCCGTCGCGTCGACGGTGATCGTGGTCTGGCCGGCGGTCGCGCCGGCGCTGAGGTGCGTCCACGACGTCTTGTCGGCGCCGATGGCGTCAAGCTTTCCGGCGCCGGTGACCCACAGTCCGACGTCGGTCGCCAGGACGACGTCGCCGCCTCCCACGAAGTTGGCTTCGTTGATGTTGATGAACGACAGCTCATGGGTGACCGCCGACGAGGCCGGGCGCATTTGCAGGATGCCGCCGGCCACTTCGACATTGGCCGAGGTGCTCAGGATGCGCGTCATGCTCGATTCGAAGGTAAGCTGGCCGCCGCTATTGATCGTCACGCCGGCGATGGTGGCGTTGGTATTGAGTGTGACGTTGATGCCCGAGCCGATGACGGCCGAGTCGCCGGCCGTCGGTGCGACGCCGCCAACCCAGGTCGGACCGGCGCTCCACAAGCCGGTCTGGGCCGCATTGATCGTCGCCGGCGCGATCCGCGCATCCAGCTCTTCAAGGTGTGGCCGGAACGTCCGTGCGCGAGTGCGACGTGGCGTTTGACGAACCGAGCAAGGTAGCCATTTTCGAAGCCAACGCATGGAGGTGTCCTCCTAAAGAGTACGCGAAATCATCCATTTGCAGCCCGAGCCGCGCCGTTATCGGGTGAGCGCGGCAACGGGCCCCGGCGATTTAACCGATCGAACTCGAATCGTGGAAAACGAGACGCGGCGGACAAACTTCTAGCACACTACGCGAAAGATCGTTGGGCCGATGTGGAAAAGGGCCAGGGCGAAGTGAAGACTTGGAATCCGTTCCGCACGATCTTGAACGCTCCGCATGCTAAGCGCGGAGAGCCAAATTATCCGGGGCGAGTCTCGACATTGATGGGTGGGAGTGTACGGTAGTCGCGCAATCGAATGCAAGCAGAAAAGGTAAGGATTTTTCTTGATGAGCAATAGGTCAAACCAATTCCCTTTGTGGCTCTATTTCGCTCCCTTCGACACCAGAAAGGCGACGACCTCCTTCCAATCCAGTGTCTTCGCGAGCTGCAGGGCCGTCATCCCGTTGTTCGTCACGGCGTTCACGTCGGCTCCCTTGTTGACCAGGAGTTCCACGCCCATTTTGCTGCCAGCGAGGGCCATTTGATGCAGGAATGTCATCCCCTTGTCATTCTTCGAATGCAGCTCGCCCGGGGAGGTCTTCAGAAACTCCTCGAAAGAGGGCACCATGTTCACGGCCATGGGGTGCTCCATGCTTTCGAGGTTGGGAGCGGGATCACTGGCGCCGCCGAAGAGCTTCTTGAAGAAGCCGCCTGATTGTTTCGGCAGCCAGTCGGCGGGCATCAGTTCGGTCTTGGCCGGATCGCCGAAGTTGAGGCCCCAGGCGGCATCGTGTTCGGCCCGTTCTTGCCGGCTCATTTTCGCCCGCATCGCGTTGATGGTGAAGCCACCATACGCCCGGCCATGGATGACGTACATCCAGTCGGTGATGCCAGCGAGCGGCACCTGAACGTCGTCGCCTTGCTGAATCGACCGGAGCCAGTTGGGTTGATTGAGCAGGGCGCCGGAGATGACCTTGCCGTCGAAGTCAACGTCGCTGATCCACATTTGCTCGGCTTCGGGCGCGGCGTCGTCGTGCTTGATCTCCGGCGGATCCTGGAAGGGGACCTTGACGGCGGCCATATCGAGACCCGGGACGATTCGCCGGCGCTCCCACGTGAGTTCGCGCCAGAAAAAGCGAAACGTTGAACGGGCCCGTTCGTAGGCCTTTTGCATCTCCGGATCTTTGTCATTGGCGAAAAAGACCTGTGCCATCGGACGCTCCTTTCGGTTGCCTCACTCGCTTCATCCCACATGAAGACCGCATAGCTCTCACCGTGCCGCCCGCATGTCCTTCTCCCACTCCGCCAGCATGCGCCGCGTGGTCCGGTCGTGTCTGGGACCACTGACTTTGTACTCAAAATGACATGGCATTTCGCCGACAATTCTTGTTTCCGAGTGTTGCCATGAAGTTCAGAAAAAGAGTCGGCCCCACTATTGGAGTAATCGTGGACAACGGAGAAAGCCCCCGAAACATTGCCAACAAAAACAACCTAGCTTACCCAACGCCAGAGTAAAAGCGTAGGTCCGTTGCGAAAACGCGGTGACGCTGCACGTCGCGCAAACTGGCCGAAGGGGGGGTACGCGTGCCTCAACTCATTCAAGTATCACTCGTTACGTCGCGGAGGCTTCTGCCATTTTGTTAAATGGCAGAAGCCCCCCGCGCGTGGCCTCATGGCCGGGCCGCGACATCCTCAACCTGGTCGTCCGCCCCGCGGCTCCTTCTTTTGCAGCGCTCATCAAGTAGAATAGTCCTGCTCTTCATCTCAGGTGGCAATGAGTAAAGTCACGCAAATCTTGTCCGCAATCGAACACGGCGACCCGCACGCCGCCGAGGACCTGTTGCCTCTCGTTTACGCGGAACTGCGGAAGCTGGCCGCCCTGGGATTGGCCGCGGAGAAACCCGGGCAGACGCTGCAGGCGACCGCCCTGGTTCACGAGGCGTACCTCCGGTTAGTCCTGGGCGGGGATGCATCGACGCCCCGCGGGCAACACTGGAACAGCCGGGGGCACTTCTTCGCCGCCGCGGCCGAAGCGATGCGCCGCATTTTGGTTGAGGAGGCGCGGCGAAAGCGCAGGCCGAAACATGGAGGCGACCGGCGCCGCGTCGATTTCGAGCAGGCCCTCAGCATCGCGGACACGCCGGATGACATTTTGGCCCTGGATGAAGCGCTGACCCGGCTGGAGGCCGTCGATGCCGTGGGCGCCAAGGTGGTCAAGCTCCGTTATTTCGCCGGGTTGACCATGCCGGAAACGGCGGAACATCTCGGCATTCCTCTGCGGACCGCGGAACGCAACTGGACCTACGCCCGCACCTGGCTCCACCGTGAACTATCCGCCGCCGATTCTGCGAACGGTGACCGCAATCCATGAAAAACTTCCGCTTTCTTGGCGGGGTTGACTTCCTTTCGTCGCACTTCCTTATAGACAGGCCGAGCTTGTCAACGGGGTCCTAATTACACCGCCCCACAATTAGGGGAACAGCACCTAACGGGAGGGCGAGGCTCCTGCCGAGCCGTGCACACGCAGTTACTTGACGCTTCAGGCTCGGCAGGAGCCTCGCCCTCCCATAACTTGCTCCCTTATTTGCGGGGACGTGTACTTATGAATACGCATCAAAACGAAGCGAAATCGATCTTCTTGCGCGCCGTGGAGATTTGCTCGGCTGACGAGCGCCGGGCCTACGTCGAAGCGCAATGCCAAGGGGATGAACTCCTTCGCCGCGAAGTCAAGGACCTTTTGCAACACCACCAGGGCCTGGGCTCGTTTCTGGAAGCGCCGGCCGCTCCCAACGCCGTGACAACCGAGCAGCAGGCCGCCGAGCGCCCGGGCACGGTCATCGGCCCCTACAAGCTGCTGCAGCAAATCGGCGAAGGCGGCATGGGCGTCGTCTGGATGGCCGAACAGACGCAACCGGTGCAACGCAAGGTCGCCCTCAAGGTGATCAAACCGGGAATGGATAGCCGCCAGGTCATCGCCCGCTTCGAGGCCGAACGCCAGGCGCTGGCCATGATGGACCACGTCAACATTGCCCGCGTCTTCGATGGCGGCAACACAGGAGTCAGGAGTCAGGAGTCAGGAGTCAGAACACAGGGGGAGGATTCCTCACTGACTCCTGAACCCTGTTTCCTGACTCCTGATTCCGGCCGGCCTTACTTCGTCATGGAACTCGTCCACGGCGTCCCGATCACGAAATACTGCGACGACAACCACCTGACGCCGCGTGAGCGGCTGGAGCTGTTCGTGCCGGTCTGCCAGGCGATCCAGCACGCCCATCAGAAGGGCATTATTCACCGCGACATCAAGCCGACCAATGTCATGATCACACTCTACGACGGCAAACCGGTGCCCAAGGTCATCGACTTCGGCGTCGCGAAAGCGACCGAGCAGAAGCTGACCGAGCGCACGCTGTTCACGCAATACGGGACGATGATCGGCACGCTGGAATACATGAGCCCGGAGCAGGCGGAGATGAGCGCCCTCGGCGTCGATACTCGCAGCGACATTTATTCGCTGGGCGTGCTCTTGTACGAGCTGCTGACCGGCAGCACCCCGCTGACCCAAAAGCGCATGAAGGAAGCCGCGTATGCCGAGATTCTCCGCATGATCAAGGAGGAGGAGCCGCCCCCGCCGAGCACGCGGCTGAGCGACTCGGGCGAAGCGCTGGCGTCGATCTCGGCCCAGCGGCACATGGAGTCGGCAAAACTGACCAGGCTGGTGAAGGGCGAGCTGGACTGGATCGTGATGAAGTCCCTGGAGAAAGACCGCAACCGCCGCTACGAGACCGCCAGCGCCTTCGCGGCCGACGTGCAGCGCTATCTGCTCGACGAACCAGTCCAAGCGTGTCCGCCTTCGGCCTCGTATCGGCTACGGAAGTTCGCGCGGAGATACAAAGGGCCGGTTCTTGCCGCAGCGGCCATCTTTCTGCTGCTCGTCGGCGGAATCATCGGCACGACGTGGGGAATGATGCGTGCCGAGCGGGCACTGCAGGCAGAAGAACAGCAGGCCAAAAACGAACGGCTGGCCAAGCAAGCGGAAGCGGTCGAACGGGCCCGGGCCGATCACGAGAAGCAAATCGCCCAGACGGTGCGCCACTTCCTGCAATACAAGCTGCTCCGTCAGGCCGACGCGAACGAGCAAGCCGACGCACTTCTGCGCTCCGGTGAATCGTTGGCCGCCGTGCGGGAGAATCCCACGATCCGCGAGCTGCTCGACCGTGCTGCCGCCGAGCTGACGCCCGACAAGATCGACCAGCATTTCCCGAAGCAACCGCTGGTGCAGGCCGAAATCTT
>Ga0105340_1001219_pt1 | contig 11725 bp, 9 predicted proteins | sample EasRivMeERMLT700_FD_89676 | JGI IMG/M metagenome (GOLD analysis project Ga0105340, IMG submission 89676) | Soil microbial communities from meander-bound floodplain in the East River, Colorado, USA - East River MetaG ERMLT700 | ecosystem: Environmental > Terrestrial > Soil > Floodplain | place... | reverse complement strand
GACGCCTTGGCGCGCCATCATCTCCGGATCGTCGGCCCACCGGAACGCGCGCGGATCCGCCGTGCGGAACTGCGCGATATGAAGACCGTCGAAGACGTCGCGGCCGGCGGCGATCCAGTCGGCTTCCGACGTCAGCTTCGCCGGTTCGATGAGCGGCTGCGGGCCCTGCTTCCGCATCCAGTCGCGATACCCCTCGGGTTCGAGGCTCTTGATGTAGACAGGGTAGGTCCGGACTTCGTCGATCGGCGCGGCGTAGTACTCGGCTTCCGTATAAAACTTCGGCGCGGCCTTCACGCCCGCGATCGGCAGCGGCCAGCCCGCCAGCGCCTCGTCTGTCCAGAGCCGCGGCACATCGGTCCGCGGCGACGGCTGGGCGGCGAGCATCGTGACGGCCGCGATCGCACCGGCCAGCGGCAACGCGAGTCGACGCATCATGCCCGAGAGTTTAGCAAGTCCTTCGCGATTCACGGTTGGCCAGGAATCCAGCCGGGCAACGCGGCCGCCTGCTTCACCCACGATGCCATCTGCACTTCATTCCACTCGTCGTCTTCGTAGATGTCGAAGTAGCGCACCTCTTTGTGCTTGCTTGGACCGGGCGGAACCGGAAGCAGCGACGTGCCGCGGAAGAAGGTCACTTTGACGTAACGGGTGAAGACGTAGAACTGCATAAAAAAACCACGGCCCTCGATACCGTAGAACGGCGAGTTCCACTTCACCGCTTTGCTCACGCGTGGGACCATGCGCACGACGAGCGCGTCGAGCCGCTTCCCGACGGCGCGCTTCCAGCCCGGCATCGCGGCGATGTACTTCTGCACCGGTGCGTCGCCGTCCGCCTTCGCGATCTGCGGGTTGCCGCCGGTGAGGAGGACGACGGCTTTACCTCGTCGCTTCGATGCGCGGCCCTTGCGTGGCTCTCGTAAGCGTGTCGTTTTCACAGGGCTCGTTTACTCCTTTTTGTGGCTCCAAGGGCAAGCATTCAAGTGACTTTCTACGCTTGAGCTATGTCAAACAATATATCTTGTATAACAAGATATATTGCTATACATTGTAGCCATGGCCAAGGACACCTCGCGGACCGATGACCGAACGGGCATCGAACGCGAGCTGAAGCGAGGGTCACTCGAGCTCATTTGTCTGCATCTTCTCGATCCGGGCGAGGCCTATGGATATGAGATTGCCACGAAGCTCACCACTCAGACCGATGGTGCGCTCAGTGTCACGGACGGCACGTTGTACCCCGTTCTCTACCGCCTGGAGCGCGCCGGATACGTGTCCGTGCGCTGGGAAACACCCGAGCGAGGAGTGCCGAGGAAGTACTACCGCCTGACCGACGCCGGCCGCGAAGAACTGGCGCGGCTGAAGCATGAATGGAATTCATTCGCGAGCGCGCTCGCCAGGTTGCTCGCAAATGAGGAGGGAAAATGAGCGGCGATCTTTACGTGAAATCGGTGATCGACCATGTGCCGTACGGCCTTCCACTCCGCGAGCAACTCGCGATGGAGCTCCGCGGCCTCATCGCCGAACGTGTGTCGCACGGGCAACCGCTCGACGAGGTCCTGCAACAACTCGGCGATCCGCTGACACTTGCCGAGTCGTACCTGTCGTCGATTCCCCTCAGCAGCGCCGGCATCCTGCGTCGCATCGTCGCCAAGCTTATCGACGGCGTCCTGGTTATCGCTCTGGTTGCCGCCATCGCCGCGTCGTTCTGGGTCATTCTGCGGATCGAGATGGACAGTTTCGCCGGCCCAATCGTCTTCATGCTGAGCCTCTTTGGTGGGACGTTCGGGTTTGTCGCCTACACGGTCATCGCGGAGTATCGCACCGGCCGAACTTTGGGCAAGCGAGCCATGGGCATTCGCGTCGTCAGGGAGTCGGGCGCGCGGATCAGCCTTTCTCAGTCGATCATCCGGCAGGTTCCTCTTCTTGGGCAGTTCATCTGGATCGACGCCTTGTTCGCGCTCTTCAACGATCGGCGTCAACGCGGTTTCGAGATCCTGACGAAGACGCGCGCTGTCGCTCTTCTGGTCTGCATAGCCACCGCTGTGCGCTGAGTGCATAATCGGCATGAGTTGCTGCCGCTCCGCACGCTCGTCACCGTTCTTCTGTTGCTGTCGATCGCGTCGGCGCCGCGCGCCGCGCAATCAGTCGCGCCCGAAGCCGGCATCACCGGTCGTGTCCTGACACCCGACGGCGCACCCGTCACGCAGGGCAACATCACGTTGATGACGTTCCCGACCAATCGCGTCAACGCCGCGATCGATCGCACCGGGCACTTTCGCATCCTGCCGGACGGGCAAGGGTGGCGGCGTCTCTTCATCTCGGTGCCAGGCTTCGCGCCGTATCTCGCGAACGTCACCGTGCCCTCGTCACGAACAATGGCGCTGCCCGACCTCAAACTTCAAGAGGCCACGTACTTCCACGCGCGGTTCGTGACGAGCGATGGTGAACCGCTGGCCGCGGGCGGGTTGCGGCGGCGAGCGATCGACAGGGACGGCGTCGCGATTCTCGATCCGTTCGAGCACGTGCGCGAGCAAATCGAGCCTGATGGATCGATCACGATCGGCCCGCTGCCGGCCGGCCGGCTGCTGATGGCGTTCGATCGGCAGCCGTTCGCGCAAACGCGGTTGCGCGACATCGACATCAATGGAACGAAGAAGGTGATCGAAGGCGGCACGATCCTGATCGCGCCGGGCTCCCAGCTGCACGTCGAGATCGTCGATGGGGCGGAGAAGCCGGTGCCGAAGCACGAGGTGTGGATCGAGGACGCGGCGCTGCCGTCACCGCTGTCGTTTCAGCCGGTGAGGACCAACGAGCAGGGACGCGCCGTCTTCGATCGCCTGGCGCCGGGGCGCTATCGCGTGTGGACGCGAACGGCCGAGCGTTGCGCGGGGCGCGTGGAGCTGACGCTGTCACGCCTGGTCGCGGTCGGCAGCGCTGCGACGCGGGCGAGACTGGTGGTCGGCGGCCGTGCCACATTCAAGATCACGACCGTGCTCGGCGCGCTGTACTCGAGAAGCGTCACGTTGGCGCCCGATGCCCCGGCGACTTCGCCCTGGCAGTCGCGAATCGCTGACTCGCTGTCGCGGCGGCTGCCGAACATTTTCGGATCGCCGTCAAGCTGCGGCGGCGTCACCGACTCGGAGGGACGCGTGACCTTGACGCCGTTTCCCCCGGGGCCGGCGCAGTTGCGCGTGAGTCTGTTCAACTCGATTTACATCGCCCGCGTTACCGTGCCTGAAAACGGTGCCGAGATGGCGATTGCGATCCCCGATGGCGTCACGCCGGTGCACGTCACCGATCAGATCAGCCGTCAACCGGTGGCCGCACAGGTGATCTGGGTGGGAGGCGGCGGCCGCGTCGAAGCAGCGGCAACGCCGAACGGCGATGTGCTCCTCGAAGGCGTCGGCAAGGTCGGCGGCGCGCTCACCATCAGCGCGCGCGAATACCAGACCCTGGAAGGCCAATTCGACGAAACGCCCGAGACGCAGCAGGAAGTGGCACTGATGCCGTCGCCGATTGCGAGGGTCGCGTTGCGCGTCGTCAGCAGTGACGGGGATGCGATTCCCGCGGCGGTGGTCGAATTGCTCGCACGTGGTGCCGGCGACGCCGCCGAGTTCGTGGTTTCGGATGCCAAGGGCGTCGCGACGTTTCTCGACGTGCCGGAAGGTCCATTGCAGTTCGGCGCTCACGCCGATGGATTTGCGTCGTCGACCGTGCGAGTCGCGGAAGACGCGCGCGTCTCGATCGTGATTAGTCTGAAGCTCGCCAAGTAAGGGTCATCGTCCGCCGCCGGCCATTTCGAGCCAGTCCAGTTCCTCTTCGATCCGATGAAAGGCGTCGTCTCCGATCTCGTGAGCGGCGCGCATCTCAAGCAAGGCACGGCGCGCATTATCGAGCGCGACCTGATGCATCTCGTTGTGCCCTGAGTGTGCCGCATCGCCTCCGCCTTGATCGCTGAGGTGCGCGGTGAATTCCTCCCGCACGGCCTTCGCAACCGGCGATTCGTCCTGAGCAAGGCTCGCCAATCCGGCCTGCAGCGCGCGCTCGCGCGCGACCCGGATCTCGTGGCCGACCGGATCCTCATCGTGGAGATTGAGGGTTCGTAGTAGTGGCTTGAGCGTCAATCCCTGGATCACGAGCGTTCCGACCACGACTGCGAACGCCGTGAGCAGAATGAGACCGCGATAGGGGAATCCGGCAGGGAGCGCGAGCGCCGCGGCGAGAGACACGATCCCGCGCATACCGGACCACGAAATGATCAAACCGCTGCCGATCGTCGGCCGTAGCATCGGACGTGGCGGATGAAAGCCGTGGAGGCGTTGCTGCCAGCGGACGATCGCGTTGAACGGCATGTGCCAGGCAAGGCGCACGAGGATGACCGTGATCAGAACGGCGCCGGCAACCGCGAAGTATCGACCGGTGTCGGCGGGTTCGAGTCCATTGAGGATCGGCCGAAGCTGAAGCCCGATGAATATGAAGGCGAGGATGTTCAGCGCGAACACCACCGTTTCCCAAACAGCGTAGGTCGGGACGCGTACCCGCGCGGGAATTCGCGCCGGTGCGGTCTGTGCGACCGACATTGCATAGCACACCATCGTCAGCACGCCAGACAGCCCGAGCCTCTCAGCGAGCATCCAGACGACGAACGTCGTCACGAACTGAAGGATGATCGCGGTCGGCACATGATCGATCCGCGCGAACACCCGGAGCGAAATCCAGCCGAGCGCCGGGCCGGCGATGATACTCCCTGCCACTGCGAGAAGAAACGTCGGCGCCACGTCGCCGATTGCGAAGCCGTTCGCCGCGACGGCGCCGACGGCCAGCCGGTAAATCAGCAGCGCGCTCGCGTCGTTCAGCAGACTCTCGCCTTCGAGGATCGTTAGAAGGCGATGCGGTGGCCGGAGCTGTCGAAGTACTGCGGTTGCCGCGACTGCATCGGGCGGGGCGACGATGGCGCCGAGCGCAATTGCCGGCGCCCAGGGCACTTCCGGGATCAGCGAGCGAACGACGATGGCAACGGCGGCGGTGGTGAGTCCGACGGCGAAGATAACGAGGCCTGCGACCGGCAGCCAGTTGTCGCGCAGATCTCGAAGCGATGCGTCGTAGGCGGCGTCGAGAAGAATCGGCGCGACGAAGAGCGCCAGCGCCAGTTCAGGCGGAAGCGTGAACGACGCGGTGATGGGCACAAACGCGAGCAGCGCACCGCCGAGGGCGAGGAAGACTGGATAAGGGGCGCCGACTCGCCGCGCAAGACCGGCGAGGATCACGGCGGCAAGGAACAGCCCGAGCAGCAGTTCGAGTTGCAGCATTGGTGGCAGCCTAACTTTACTGGCTGCCGCGAATCTTGAAAAAACAGTGGATTACTTGGTGGCGATCACCACCGTTTCCGGCGTGGGCAGCGCGTGTGTCGTCACGCCTTTGAACCCTGCCTCGCGCGTCATCGTTTGCAGTTCAGCCAGCGTATACGCGTCACCGGCCGGGGTGCCTGACAGCATCATCAAACTGAATCCAGCCGGAATCGGCGGTGACACGCGATCCTCGTTGGGAACGAACTCGAGGATCACGGCCCGCCCGCCAGGCTTCAGCGCGGCGGCGACTTTTCGCAGCAGGACGGTGCACGTCGGAATGTCGTAGTGATGAAGAAAATTCGTCAGCAGCGCGATATCGTAGCCGCTGCCGTACTCAACCTTGAACGCATCACCCGGCAAGGTGCGATACCGATCGTGCACGCCGGCCCTGCGGGCATTATCCGCCGCGACGGCGAGCACGCCCGGCCAGTCAACGGCGGCGACTTCGGCGCGCGGGTTCTGCTGTGCCAGCACCACGCCGAATATGCCGTGTCCCGCCGCGATGTCGAGCACGCGCACCGGTCCCGAGGACTTGATGTGCAGCGCGTCGGCGATCCCGAGGGCCGCCGGCATCATCATCGGCACCATTGCCTTTGCGAAGTTCACCCAAAGATCCTGCTCGATCCCGGCCACGTGGTTGTCCTCGGGCGTGACTGTGCCGCGCCGGACGGTTTCGGTCAGGTTGTCGAAGTTGCGCACCACCTCCGGAGAGGTCAGGAACTCGAGTGTGCCTCCCAAGTACATCGGCGAGGACTTCGCGAGAAACGCCGCCGAGTCCTGCGTCAACTGATAGCGATTGCCGGTCTTGGTCAGAAGGCCGTTGATGGTTAGAAAGTCGCAGAGGATTCGGGTGCCGCGCTCGCTCGCGCGGCATCTCTTTGCCACCGCCGCTACCGTATCGGCACCTTCGCCGACGGCGCTGAAAATCTCGAGATCAACCGCGGTCTTGATTGCGGCCGTGCGCTCGAATGCAAACGCCATGTCGAAGAATCTTTCGGGAGTGGGCTTGGTGCCGCCGGTCGTCATCACTGGCCTCCTGTTAGGGACTGAACCATACCATTGTTAGGGTAAGCGCCCACATTGGTTAATTGACCAACGTGCTCGCTTTGCAAAAAAGATCAAAAATTTTTCGCGAGACGCAAGATCGTACTTGACATGTGCGCAACACGATTTTATTGTGTCCAACGCTGCGCGCGCCGAGAAGGCACGAGTCAGCTTTGGTGGTCCGGGAATACGGATAGTTGCGTTAGCGAAAGGTGAAGTGCTTCGCAAGAGGCGCAGCGCAAGACGCGGACGTCAGTTGAACGTATTCGCGGGAAAGAAGCGGCGACGATGCTCGAGAGTCGTCACAGCTTCAAAACAGAAGGCGCGCAAGCGTCTTCGACCAGCGGGTTGACAAGTGAGTTTTCGGTGCGCGTCGCGTTGTACGGACACTCCACGTCGAGCCCGGCGATCCAAACGCCATCGCGCCGGGCGATCAAACCAGCAACTGGTAGCCGGTGCCGTGAACGGTGACGAGATACCGCGGGTCGTGCGGCTTCGGTTCGAGTTGCATCCGCAGCTTGGCGACGTAGTTGTCGACCGTACGCGTAATGGTTAGCTGGCTGTAGCCCCAGACATCGCGCAGCAGCTGCTCGCGGCTCACCACCTCGTTGCGATGCGCGAACAGATAACGCAGCAGCTCGAACTCCCGGGCCGAGAGCGCGACGCGTTGCCCCTTGCGCAGCACCAGCCGCTGCTGCAGCTTGACCTCGATATCGCCAAACGCAAACTCTTCGCCGCTCAGTGCGTGCCAGTCGTCGCGCCGCACCTGCGCGCGTACGCGGGCCAGGAGCTCGTGCACGCCGAACGGCTTGCTGACGTAATCGTCGGCGCCGAGGTCGAGCCCCTTGACGCGATCGCGCTCGTGGGTGCGGGCCGTCAGCAGGATGATCGGCACGCGCGCGCCCTGCGCCCGCAGCGATCGACAGACGTCGAAGCCGCTGATGCCGGGCAGCATGACGTCGAGCAGCAACAGCGAGAACGCCTGCTGCGCGAAGGCGCGCAGGCCTTCTTCGCCGGACGCGACCGCCGTGACCTGATAGCCGTCGAACTCCAGGTTGTCTGCGAGCATCGATCGCAGCTTCGGTTCGTCCTCGATCACCAGGACGTGGCGGATATCTTCGGCAACGTTAGCAGCGCGGTTCATGAGGCAGTCTCCTGGGACTCGACGGCTCTCGATGCGACGGGCGCGGGGGCGTGGACGCGCGGCAGGGTGATGCGAAACGTGCTGCCGGCGCCGGGGACGCTGGTCATCTCGACGCGGCCGCCGTGGGCCTGCACCAGATCGCGCACGATCGGCAGGCCCAAGCCGAACCCCGGGCGGTGCAGCGGGCTCGACGCGCGATAGAACCGATCGAAGATGCGCGGCTGATCGGCCACCGCCACGCCGACGCCCCGATCGGAGACTTCGACGATCGCCAGGTGGCGATCGCTGCGCACACGCACGGTAATCTCCTTGATGGCGTCGGAGTACTTCACGGCGTTGTCGAGCAGGTTGGCCAGTGCCTGCTCGATCGCCGCGGGATCGACGTGCACGTACGGGCCCGGTCCGTCGATGTCGACGGTGAAGGTGAACTGCTGGCCCGCCAGTCCGTGCGCGAACGCGTCCACGGTTTCGCGCGTCAGCGCGCCGAAGTCGACGTGCTCGAGCTCGTAGTTGCGATCCTGCTGCACGCGCGAGAACTCGAGCACGCGCTGCACGAGGATCGACAGCCGCGCCGCCTCGGCGCGAATCGTGTCGAGATACTCGCCCAGCTTCTCGGGCGAGCGGATGCGATCCAGCTGCAGCGTTTCGGTCGCCGCGCTCAGCAGCGACAACGGCGTCTTCAGTTGATGCGAGACGTGGGCCACGAAGTCGGTCTGCATCTCGGCGAGCTCCGCCGATCGGCGATGCGCCTGCACGGTCAGTCCGAGCGCGACGAGCATGAGGGCGACGGACAGCAGCGTCGGCCAGTAGCTCTGGCTCATGCCGGCCACCGCGCCGGCGATCTCCGGCGCTCCCACCTCGATCTGCCAGGACTTGTTGGCGGCGCCGCCGGACATGCGCGCCTGGATTTCCTCCGCCGGATAGAACAGCATCGGAAATGCGAGCCGGCTACTGATCGTGGTATCGACATCGGCGCTCCCGTAGATCAACGCGCCGCCGTCGTCCACCACGCGCAGTCGCAGCGGCAGATCGCCGGACCGGGGTGCCAGCAACGCATTGATTCGCGCGCGCCTGGGCTCTTCGAACAATCGCGCCGGCATGGTCTGCGGATCCACGACGATGCCCAGGACGGCGAAGTAGTCGAGACGCTTCGCATCATTCCAAAACACGCGCAACAGCACCTGATGCCGCTTACCCGGCCCGACGTTTTCGGCCGCAACATAAATGTGCTGTTCCGGGGCGTGGTGTTTCGCCAGCGCGAAGACGGCGCGGCCGAGCGCGGGATCGCGCTCGAAGCGGCCGTCGCGGCCAAAGAACAGCACTTCGCCCGGCGTCTCGGCGTCGGTGCCGGCGCTCCACGCCAGGAACCGATCGACGTGCGGATACGCTTCCAGGCCTTTCTTGTATTCCTGCGCCACCAGGTCGAACCGTCCCGCGCGCAGATCCGGCTGGCTCACCGCAGTCAACGTGTCGAGGACCGGTCCGGCGAGCGCGCGGTGCAACTCGTTGGCGATCTCGGTGGCGGCCTGCTCGCTGATCTGCCGGACGATGACCTGGGTCTGGGACTGCAGAGCTGCGATCGCACGGTACTGGAAATACAACACTAGCGTGGCGGCGCCAATCGTCGCGACGATTGCGAACACCAGGGGGCGCGCGCGCCAGAGCGTGTGAGTGAGCCTCATCGAGGCCTGATGATCGCGCACGTTATGCTCCTGCAACGGGGGTGTCAAGACGGCGCGCTCGACACCCCCGTAACAAGATTCGGTCGTTACCGGCTGCCGGTGGCCGTGTAACGTAACTCCTGTCCCATCACCTTTGCCGGATCGGCATTAGGCTTGGGCCGGAATTTCTGGACGCGGCCGCCGAACACCTCGGCCGTGTACATGTTTCCCTCCTGATCGACGGTCAGCGAATGCGGGCCGTTGAATTGTCCCGGCTGCCCCCCGGGTCCGCCCCAGCCATACAGGTACTTTCCATTCAGGTCGTACTTGAGCATCCGCATGGTGCCGCCGTCGGCCACCCAGATGAATTGATCCGTCGAGATGAAGTGCGCGTACGGTGACGAGCGTACGCCGGTGGTGAACATGTCGAGGAACTTGCCTTCCGTATCGAAGATCTGGATGCGGCGGTGGCCACGGTCCACGACGAACAGCCGGTTGTCCTTGCTGATCGCGATGCTGTGAACAGTGTTCCATTCGTTCGGTCCCGGGTTGCGCGGATCCTTCGGCGGCGTGCCCCAGTCCTTGATGAACTTGCCGTCCTTGGTGAACTTGGCGACGCGCGTGCCGCCGTAGCCGTCGCTGACGAAGAACGTGCCGTCGGGCAGCCAAGCAATGTCTGTCGGCCGATCGAACAGCCGTCCGCCGTCGCGGCCGCGCTGTCCCTTGGTGCCGAGGGTCATCACCAGCTTGCCGTCGTAGGTGAACTTGTGGATCACGTGGAGCTGATCGTCGAACACCCACACGTGCTTTTCAGGATCGTAGGGGCTCATCTTGATCTTGTGCGGGCCGCGTCCGCACGGCGCTTCGAACAATTTGTCGTGCTGCGGCCACCACTGCACCATCTTGCCGGCGCGATCGACGACGAAGATCACGTGGTGATAGCGGCGCTCCCAGCCGCGCTTCTCGGCCGCCTCGCACGTCGCGCCCTTGCCATCGTCGTTGCCGGTAGCGCTGCCGCGCGAGGGCGTGAGCAGCGCGTACGGGGTCCAGGGCTTGGCGCCGCTCGGCAACGGCAGCTCGCCGCGTTGCGCGATCCAGATGCGATCAGGTGTTTCGGCGAAGACCGCGCCGACTGAACCCCAGGTCCAGCCGTCATGCTTCACGCCGTCGGGACCGTCGGGGAGCGGCTGCGGCCAGTTCGGCACCGGCTCATACGGGCCGAATTCCTCCTGTCCGCCGCGCTCCTGTACAGAGTCAGCCGGCACGCCGACCGTCGAGAGAGCAAATGCCAGCGCTGTGATGGGCAGAATCGCGAGCAACGATTGACGTATGCGCATCAGTCCGTCCCTCCCCTCATGTAACGTCCGATAATGTTGGCCGGGTTGGCGCCCTTCTTCGGGCGGAACTTCTGCGGGCGTCCGACGTGGACGTCGGCGGTGTAGAGGTTGCCCTCGGTGTCGGTGTGGAACTGATGCACGCCCCAGAAGCCGCCCGGGAATGCACCGAACGTGCCCCACGAGTACAGGAGTTTTCCGGTGAGGTCGAACTTCGTGAACTTCTGGGTGATGCCGTCGGCGACCCACAAGTGCTGGTCTTCAGAGAGCAAAAGCGAGTACGGCCGCCGGACGTTTGGCCACGCATCGAGGAACTTGCCGTTCTCGTCAAAGACCTGGATGCGCGAGTTCGCCCGATCGCTGACGTAGATCTTCCGGTTCTTGTCGATCGCGATCGCGTGCACCGTGTTCATGTAGCCGGGGCGCGTCTCGGTGGGCTGGGTGCCGCGCTGTAACAACGTCATGATGAAATTCCCGTTCTTGTCGAACTTGACGACGCGCGTGTTGGTGTAGCCGTCGCTGACGAAGAACGTCCCGTCGGGCAGCCAGGCAATATCGGTGGGCCGCGCAAAATGCGTCGCGTCGTTGCCGGCCTGCATCGGCGTCCCGATCGTCTGCACGAGCGTCTTCCCGTCGCGGGTGAACTTGTACAGGGCGTGCGCGCCGTCGTCGACGAGCCACACGTGCCGTTCGGCATCGTACGGGTTGACGAGGATGCGGTGCGGCCGCACGAACAACTTGTTGTGCTGGTCCCACGACTCGATCAGCTTGCCGTTGCGATCGACCACGTTGAAGACGTGGTCCCATCGCGGATGGCGGGTCGGATCCTTCTGCGACATGTCGTAGCCTGAGGCGTTGCGCTCGGGGATGAAGCTATCGGCCCCGCCGCCGCCCGCTTCCTTCAGTACCGGCAGGCAGCCGCGGTTGAAGATGTAAACGCGGTCCGGGCTCTCCGCCCAGATCCCGGCGGTCGACCCGATGATGTGACCCGCGCCGCAATAGTTCTGCGGCCATCCGGTCACGAGATCGTACGGACCGGTTTCGTCGCCGCCGCCCTTTTCCTGCGCGATAGCGACCATCGTCAGAAGACACGCAACTGCCGCAACCGCGGCGCCCAGGCTTTTAGTCAATGTGGACCTCCCCTTCAAGATGCCGAGCCTATCGCCAACCAGAGGGACGGGATTGTCAAAGGAT
>Ga0105340_1001217_pt1 | contig 11739 bp, 16 predicted proteins | sample EasRivMeERMLT700_FD_89676 | JGI IMG/M metagenome (GOLD analysis project Ga0105340, IMG submission 89676) | Soil microbial communities from meander-bound floodplain in the East River, Colorado, USA - East River MetaG ERMLT700 | ecosystem: Environmental > Terrestrial > Soil > Floodplain | place... | reverse complement strand
GTGTCGAGCGAGAGCGGCGACAGCGGGCTCATCACCGGCTACTACGAGCCGATCATCGACGGCAGCCGCACGCCGAGCGCGGCGCACCGCTACCCGATCTTCGGCGTGCCGGCCGACCTGGTGGTGGTGGATCTTGGCGCGGTCAGCCCCGAGACGCGGCCGCTGCGCTTGCGCGGGCGCCTCGACGGCCGGCGCCTCGTGCCCTACTACTCGCGCGGCGAGATCGATGCCCGCGGCGACTTCGCCGCGCCGGTGATCGCCTGGAGCGGCGACCCGGTAGAACTGTTCTTCCTCCAGGTCCAGGGCTCGGGCCAGGTGCGGCTCGAGAGCGGCGAGCACCTCCGCGTCGGCTATGCCGACCAGAACGGGCATCCCTACCGTTCGCTCGGCAGGCACCTGGTCGAGCGCGGCGAGCTGGTGCTCGAGCAGGCCTCGATGCAGGGCATCAAGGCGTGGGCAGCCGCCAACCCGCAGAAGCTGCAGGAGGCGCTCAACCAGAATCCGAGCTACGTATTCTTCCGCGAGCTGCCCGCGACCGACGGCCCGATCGGCGCGCTCAACATCCCGCTGCATGCGCAGCGCAGTCTCGCGGTCGACCGGCGCTCCGTGCCGCTCGGCGCGCCGGTGTACCTCGCGACGACCTTTCCGCTTTCGGAGGAGCCGCTCGAGCGGCTGATGGCGGCGCACGATACCGGCGGCGCGATCCGCGGCGTGGTGCGCGCGGATTTCTACTGGGGCACCGGCCCTGACGCCGGTGCGCAGGCCGGGCGCATGCGCCAGCAGGGAAGGATGTGGCTGCTGTGGCCTACCGGGGAGCCGTTGCCGTCCGGTCCAGCAGCTCCTTGAGATCGTCGGGACCGAGTCCGCCGGACAGGCGCTCGCCGTTGGTGAGAAACAGCGTCGGCGTGCTGTTGACGCCGAGCTTGTGGCCGACGTCGATCACCTTGTCGACCGGGTTCGGGCAGCTCGTGCCGGCCTGCGACACCTTGGGCTGCGGCGCCGCGGCGAGCTCGAGCCAGGCCTTGGCGCGATCCGGCGAGCACCACACCGCGCGCGAGTGATCGGCGTTCTGCGGACGGATCACCGGATACATGAAGACGTAGATGGTGATGTCGTCGAGCTGGGCGAGCGCGCGCTCGAACTGGCGGCACGCCGGACAGTACGGATCGGAGAACATCGCGAGCACGCGCTTGCCGTTGCCGCGCTGGATCTTGACCGCGAGATCGAGCGGCAGCGACTCGAACTTGATCGCGTTCAGCTTGCGTATCCGCTCGCCGGTCAGGTTGCGGTCGGTGCGAGTCTCGATGATCCGGCCGACGATGAGGTGGGTTCCGGTGGCATCGGTGTAGACCACCTGTATCCCGTCGCCGTCGCGGATGCGCACCTCGAACAGTCCCGCGACCGGCGCCGGCTGGACGCCCTCGATCTTGGCGCCGCCGAGCTTGGGCTCGAGCGCCTTGCGGATTTGCGCTTCATTGGCCCACGCAGAAGTCCCGAACACCAGGATCGCAATGGCGAGAAATCGGCGCATCACGTCATCGCCTGGCGCATCAGCATGTTCTTTACGACCGGGAGCCGGTCGGTCAAGTTCAACCCCGCATTGCGCAGCCAGGCCGCGAAGCGATGCTCCGCGCCGAACAGGCGGAATAGCGAGTCGACCATGGTATCCATCGCGAGTATAGGCTCGGCGCGGGCGCGCTCATAGCGCCGCAGCAGGCGCAGCTCGCCCGGATCGCGCTGCGGCTCGCGGGAATACAGTACCGCGGCGAGTGTGCGCGCGTCCTGCAAGCCGAGATTCAGCCCCTGCCCGGCCAGCGGATGCAGGACATGGCCGGCGTCGCCGGCGAGAGCCACGCGCGGCGCCACCAGGCGCTCGGCCGCGAGCCGCCGCAGCGGATAGCTGCGCGGCGCAGTGACGATCGCGAGCTCGCCGAGCACGTTGCCGGCCGCCTGCTCGACCTCGCGACACAGCGCTTGCGGTTCGAGTGCACCGATCCTCTTGGATTCCAAGGACGGTAACGACCAAACCATCGACACGTGGTTACCCGGTAGCGGCAAGAGCGCGAGCACCGCGCCGCGCTCGAACCACTGGCAGGCGACGTTGCCGTGCGGCTTCTCGCAGCCGAAGTTCGCCACGACCGCGCTCTGGCCGTAGTCCCGGTCGGTGGCCGTGATGCCTGCGTGCCGGCGCACGAAGGAATTGGCCCCGTCGGCGCCGACGACCAGCTTCCCGGAAATCCTGCGGCCATCGTGCAACGCAATCGTCGCAAATTCTTCCTCGATGCTCAGGGCGTCGCACTGCGCGGGCGCGAGGATATCCGCTTCGAGCCCGCGCCACAGCGCGTCCTGCAGCAGCGAATCCTCGACGATCCACGCGAGCTCCGGGACACCCGCGCCATAGGCGTCGAAGTCCAGCCTGGAGGAATCGTCGCCATGAATGCGCATGGCGTGCACCGGGACCCGCCGGTCTTCGGGGATCGCCTGCCACGCGCCGATCTGTTTCAGAAACGCCACGTTGCCGGGGCTCAGGGCGTAGACCCGCGCATCGAAAGCGGCAGCCGCGGATGCAGGACGTTGATGCGCCACGAGCGCCACGGACAGCCCGCGCGCCGCGCGCGCGAGGCTTGCGCCGACCGGACCGCCGCCGACGACGACGAGGTCGTGCCGCCCAGGGTTTATAATCGCGTCTCGATCCGTGGCGAATTAGCTCAGCTGGTTAGAGCAGCGGAATCATAATCCGTGTGTCCGGGGTTCGAGTCCCTGATTCGCCACCACTCATTCATACGCCGGCGGTCGACTTGATCGCCGCGACCATCGCGTAGGGCTTGGCGGTCTTCGGCAAGTACCACGCCGCGCCGGCCGAGATCGCGCGCTCCATGGTGACCGGATCCTCGGTCGCGGAGACCACGATCACGCGCACCTGGGGGAACGCGCTGCGAAATCGCAGCAGCGCTTCGATGCCGGTGTAGCCGGGCAGCCCGAGATCCAGCAGCGCGAGCCGGAAGTCCGCGAGTCCCATGCCGTGCGCGATCGCCGTACCGAGCTCGGTCTCGGCATGCACGGTCGCGCCGGGAATCGCCTTGTGCACCATGGCGGTCAAGGTCTCGTGGATCAGCGGGTGATCGTCGATGATCAGGACGTCCATGGCTAGGGCTGCGTCTTGTACTCGGACTGCGCCTTCGGCCGCACGCCGACGAAGCGGGCGAGGAACATCCCCGCCTCGTACAGCAGGCACATCGGCACCGCCAGCATGAACTGCGACAGCACGTCCGGCGGCGTGACGACGGCGGCGACGACGAAGGCGCCCACGATCACATACGGGCGCGCCTCGCGCAGCTTTTCCACCGTGACGATGCCCATGCGCACCAGCACGATCACCACGATCGGGATCTCGAAGGTGATGCCGAAGGCGAGGAACATGGTGATCACGAAGCTGAAGTACGCCTCGATGTCCGGCGCCGGCGTGATCGACTTGGGCGCGAAGTCATGGATGAAGGCGAACACCTTGCCGAACACGAAGAAGTAGCAGAACGCCACGCCGAGGAAGAATAGCACCGTGCTCGCGACGATCAGCGGCATGGCGAGCTTCTTCTCGTGCTCGTAGAGCCCCGGCGCGATGAAGGCCCACGCCTGGTAGAGCACGTAGGGCAGCGCGACCATGAAGCCCATCAGCGCGGTCACCTTGACCGGCACCATGAACGGCGTGATCACGCCGGTGGCGATCATCTTGGAGCCCTCCGGCAGCGCGTTCATCAGCGGCAGGGCGAGCAGATCGTAGATGGTTCCCGAGCCCGGGTAGATGAACAGCACGACGAAGATCGCGAGCACCGCGCCGACCGCGCGCACCAGCCGCTGGCGCAGCTCGATCAGGTGGGAGATGAAGCTTTCCTGCTCGCTCATCCGACCTTCGCCTGCGCGGGCTTCTCCGGCTCGGGCGCCTGAGGCTCCTGCTTCTTGAGCTCTTCCGCCGCGATTTCAGAGGGATTGCCGACCACGGCCTCGACCGACTTGTTGAGCTCGGTCTCGGTCTTGTTCATCTCGCTTTGCACCGAGCTCTCGAAGTTGCTCGCCGCCTGCTGCATCGAGTCGCGCATCCTGCGCAGCTCCTCGAGCTCGATCTCGCGGTTGATGTCCGCCTTCACATCCGCCACGTAGCGCTGCAGCCGCCCGGCGAGGTGGCCGACGGTGCGCGCCATGCGCGGCAGCTTCTCGGGGCCGATCACGATGAGCGCGACCACCCCGATCACCAGGAGCTCGGTAAAGCCTATGTCGAACATCGGACCCTAGAGAATAAAAAGGCGCCCGCGCGGGCGCCTTGTCGGAGCCGGGTGACCGCTCAGGCCTTCTGCTCGGTCTTGCCCTTGACTTCGCCTTCGATCGTCTTGCCGCTCACTTGCGGCGCCGGGTCGGCCGGCTTCTCGCCGCCTTCGCGCATCCCGTCCTTGAATCCGCGCACCGCGCCGCCGAGGTCCGTGCCCATGTTGCGCAGCTTCTTGGTGCCGAAAATCAGCATCACGATCACCAGGACGATCAGCCAATGCCAGATGCTGAGCGAACCCATATTTGCCTCCTATCGTTGCTTCTGGAGCATGGGCCCGAGAGGAGCCGGGCCGCCCAGAACGTGCATATGGACATGATACACCTCCTGATGCCCCACCCGGCCGTTGTTGATGATGGTGCGGAAGCCGTCGGCCGCGCCCGCTTCGCGCGCGAGGCGGCCGGCGATGGCGAGCATCTTGCCGAGCGCGGCCTGATGCGCCGCACCAGCGTCATAAAGCGTCGCGATGTGCACCTTGGGAACGACGAGCAGGTGCACCGGCGCCTGCGGGCGGATGTCGTGGAAAGCGATCACTTCGGCATCGTCGTAGATCTTCTTTGCCGGGATCTCGCCACGCACGATCTTGCAGAAGATGCAGTTTGCCTCAGGGGTGGTCATTTCTTCCTGGCCGCTTTCTCATCGATTCCCGAGATGCCTTCGCGCCGCTGCAGCTCGGCCAGCACGTCGCCTGGTCCGAGGCCGTGGCGCGCGAGCACGATCATGCAGTGGAACCAGAGGTCGGTCACCTCGCGCACCAGGTGCAGCCGGTCGCCGCTCTTCGCCGCGAGCACCGTCTCGGTCGCCTCCTCGCCGATCTTCTTCAGCATCGCGTCGTCGCCCTGCGCGAACAGCTTCGCGACGTAGGACTTCGCCGGGTCGCCGCCCTTGCGCTCATTGATCGTCTCTGCGATCCGTTCCAGGATTTTGGCGTTTTTCATCGCTTGTAGATGAGCGCAGGGTCCTTGATCACCGGGTCGATGGTCACCCATTTTCCGTTCTCGAGCTTGCGGAAAAAGCAGCTCTCGCGGCCGGTGTGGCAGGCGATGCCGCCGACCTGCTCCACCTTCAGCAGGATCGCATCGGAGTCGCAGTCGATGCGCACCTCGCGCACTTTCTGCACATGGCCGGATTCCTCGCCCTTGCGCCAGAGCTTCTTGCGCGAGCGGGACCAATACACGGCCTCTCCTCTTTCAGAGGTTTCCTTCAACGCTTCCCGGTTCATCCAGGCGACCGTCAGGACGCGTCCCGACTTTGCGTCCTGCGCGACCGCGGCAACGAGCCCATCGCCGTTCCAGGGGACTTCATCCAGGAAATTCAAAGGCGCACCTCGATGCCGCGCGCGCGCATGTGCTCCTTCGCCGCGCGCACGGTGAAGTCGCCGAAATGGAACACGCTCGCCGCGAGCACTGCGTCGGCGCGCCCCTCGATCACGCCTTCGGCGAGATGCTCGACCGAGCCCACGCCGCCCGAGGCGATCACCGGCACGCCCACGGCGTCGGCGACCGCGCGGGTCAGCGCGAGGTCGAAGCCGTCGCGCGTGCCGTCGCGGTCCATGCTGGTGAGCAGGATCTCGCCCGCGCCCGCCTCGGCCATGCGCCGCGCCCATTCGACCGCGTCGAGTCCGGTGGCTTTGCGACCACCATGGGTGAAGACCTCCCAGCCGGCGGCATTTTTCTTTGCGTCGATGGCGACCACAATGCACTGGCAGCCGACAATGCCGGCGGCGTCGCGCACGAGCTGCGGGTTCTGCACCGCGGCGGTGTTGATCGACACCTTGTCTGCGCCCGCGTTGAGGAGGCGGCGCACGTCGCCGACCTGGCGCACGCCGCCGCCGACGGTGAGCGGGATGAAGACGCGCTCGGCGACCGCCTCGATCACGTGCAGCAGCAGGTCGCGCTCGTCGGAGCTCGCGGTGATGTCGAGGAAGCAGACCTCGTCCGCGCCTTCGCCGTCGTAGCGCGCGGCGATCTCGACCGGGTCGCCGGCGTCGCGCAGGCCGACGAAATTGACGCCCTTGACCACGCGTCCCGCGGTCACGTCCAGGCAAGGAATCACTCGCTTCGCCAGAGGCAAGGCTATTCCTTCCCGAGCGCCTTGTTCGCCGCCGCCTGCGCTTTCTTGAGGTCGAGCTTGCCTTCGTACAGCGCGCGCCCGGCGATCACGCCGATGATGCCTTCCGGTACCAGCTTCTCGCACACGGCCTGCACGTCCTTGAGGCTGGCGAGGCCGCCGGAGGCGATGATCGGCGTCTTCAGCTGCTGGGCGAGCTTGAACGTGGCGTCGATGTTGACGCCGGTCATCATGCCGTCGCGGCCGATGTCGGTATAGATGATCGCTTCGACGCCGTACTCCTCGAACTTCTTGGCGAGATCGATCACGTCGTGGCCGGTGAGCTTGGACCAGCCCTCGACCGCGACCTTGCCCTCCTTCGCGTCGAGCCCGGCGATCACGTGGCCGGGGAACGCGTAGCAGGCGTCGGACAGGAACCCCGGATTCTTGACCGCGGCGGTGCCGATCACCACGTAGGTGATGCCGGCGTCGATGTAGCTTTCGATCGCGTCGAGATCGCGGATACCGCCGCCGAGCTGGACCGCCACCGCGTCGCCCACGGCGGCGACGATGTCGCGGATCACCTTCTCGTTCTTCGGCCGGCCGGCGATGGCGCCGTTCAGGTCGACGATATGCAGGCGCTTCGCGCCCTCGGCCTTCCAGTGTCTTGCCATCGCCACCGGGTCGTCGGAGAACACCGTCGCCGTGCTCATGTCGCCCTGCTTCAGGCGCACGCAACGGCCGTCTTTCAGATCAATCGCAGGGATGATGAGCACTTCTGTGCTCGTTACGAATCAAGCAATGCTTTGGCTCACGGGCGCCAGCGCACGAAGTTGGAGAGGAGTTGCAGGCCGGCGGACTGGCTTTTCTCGGGATGGAACTGGACGGCAAAAATATTATCCCGGGCAATGGCGCAGGTAAAGGGCGAACCGTAGATCGTGGTGGCGGCCGTCAACGCCGGCTCTCGCGGCGCGGGATAGTAGCTGTGCACAAAGTAGAAGCGGCTGCGGTCCGGGATCCCGGCCCACAGGGCATGCGGGCGCGCCTGCGCCACCTCGTTCCAGCCGATATGGGGGATCTTGAGCCCGCCGGAGAGAGAAAAGCGGGGCACTTGCCCGGGCAGCAGGCCGAGACCCGCGGTGTCGCCTTCTTCCCCGCGCTCGAACAGCATCTGCAGCCCGATGCAGATGCCGAGGAAGGGCTTGCTGGCCGCGGCATCGACCACGGCCTTGCGCGCCCCGCTTGCCTCGAGCTGCCGCATGCAATCGGGCAGCGCCCCCTGCCCCGGAACGACGACTCTTTCCGAAGAAGAAATCGCCCCCGGCTCCGCCGTCACCACGACCTCGGCCTCGGGCGCGACGTGCTCGAGCGCCTTCGAAACCGAGCGCAGGTTGCCCATGCCGTAATCGACGACCGCGATCCGCATAGGAAACTCAGCCCTGGAGCGTTCCCTTGGTCGAAGGCACGCTGCCGGCGGCGCGCGGATCGGGCTCGGCGGCCATGCGCAGCGCCCGCGCGAACGCCTTGAACATGGTTTCGCACTGGTGGTGCGCGTTGTCGCCGCGCAGGTTGTCGATGTGCAGCGTGACCTGCGCGTGGTTGACGAAGCCCTGGAAGAACTCGTGCATCAGGTCGACGTCGAACTCGCCGATCAGCGCGCGCGTGAACTTCACGTGGTATTCCAGGCCGGGCCGGCCGGAAAGGTCGAGCACCACGCGCGACAGCGCCTCGTCGAGCGGCACGTAGGCGTGCCCGAAGCGGCGCACCCCGGCCTTGTCGCCGATCGCCTTCGCCACCGCCTGGCCGAGGGTGATGCCGATGTCCTCGACCGTGTGGTGGGCGTCGATGTGAAGGTCGCCCTTCGCCTCGATGTCGAGGTCGAGCATCGCGTGGCGCGCCACCTGGTCGAGCATGTGCTCGAGGAACGGCAGGCCGGTCGAGAGTTTCGCCGCGCCTTTTCCGTCCAGGTTGACCTTGACGCGGATCTGCGTCTCTTTCGTGTTGCGGGTGACTTCAGCCGATCTCATTGCAGGGCTTCGCGAAGGGCATTCAGCAGTATACGGTTTTCATCCGGCGTGCCGACCGTCACGCGAAGGCAGTTGCGGATGCCGGGATTGAGATTGCGCACCAGCACGTCCTGCTGCTTGAGCGCCTGGTAGGCGCGGTCGGCATCCGGTACGCGGATGAGAAAAAAGTTTGCCTCGGAAGGAAACACGGTGACGCCCTGCAACCCCTTCAATGCGTCGCCCAGCTTCGCCCGGTCCGCCCGGATGCGGGCCGCCTGCTCCTCGAGCACCTCCAGCCGCTCGAGCATGAACAGCGCCGCCGCCTGCGTGAGCACGCTCACGTTATAGGGCGGGCGCACCTTGTCGAGCTGCGCGACCCATTCCGGCCGGCCGACCAGGTAGCCCAGCCGGATGCCGGCGAGGCCGAGCTTGGACACCGTGCGAATCACCACCAGGTTCTCGAACTCTGCCAGCCGCGGGAGGAAGCTCTTGCGCGCGAACACGTGATACGCCTCGTCCACCACCACCAGGCCATTGCAAGCGCGGATGATCTTCACCACATCCGCTTCCGGATACAGCACGCCGGTGGGATTGTTCGGATAGGCAAGGAACACGAGCGCCGGCTTCTCCGCCTGCACGCGCGCGATGAAAGCATCGGCGTCGAGCGAAAAATCGTCGCGCAGCGGCACCGGTACGGCGCGCATGCCGCTGAAGGTAGCGCCCATCGAATACATCACGAACGTCGGCGACGGGTACATCATCGCCGCGCCGGGCCGCGCGAGCGCGGTGATCAGCATCTGGATCAGCTCGTCCGAGCCGTTGCCGAGCAGGACCTCCATGCCGGCCGGCACGCTCATGCGGCGCACGATCGCGGCGCGCAGCTTCTGCGGGCTCGGCGTGGGATAGCGATTGACGTCGACCCGCGCGAGCGCCGCCGCGAGCTCGCGGCGCAGCGCCTCCGGCAGCGTGTAGGGGTTCTCCATCGCGTCGAGCTTGACCATGCCGTCGGACGACGGCACCGGATAAGCCTTGAGCGCAAGAATCTCCGGCCGGACCAGGTCCTCCGGCTTCATTTGATTAGCCTCATTTGATTTGCCTCATTTCATTCTCATCTCGGCGGCGCGAGCGTGGGCGGTTAGCCCCTCGCCACTGGCGAGCGTCATGGCGATTCTGCCCAGCCTGGCGGCGCCAGATTGCGAAACGCCGATCACGCTGGTTCGCTTCTGGAAGTCGTACACGCCAAGCGGCGACGAGAAGCGCGCCGTGCCCGCAGTGGGCAGCACATGGTTCGGCCCGGCGCAGTAGTCGCCGATCGCTTCCGAGCTCCAGCGTCCGAGGAAGATCGCGCCAGCATTCCTGATTTTTTGAATGAGATTTTCTGGGTTCTCCACCGAGAGCTCGAGGTGCTCGGGCGCGATGCGGTTCGCCACCGCGCATGCCTCCTCGAGGTCGCGCGTCAGGATCAGCGCGCCGCGCGCCTTGAGCGACGCGGCAATGACTTCTCGCCTTGGCATTTCAACAATCAATCTTTGAATGGCAGCGCCGACCGCGTCCAGGAAGCTCTCGTCGGGAGAAAGCAGGATCGCCTGAGCCGATTCGTCGTGCTCGGCCTGCGAGAACAGGTCCATCGCAACCCAATCGGCTGGCGCGGCTCCGTCCGCGATCACCAGGATCTCGGAGGGGCCGGCGACCATGTCGATGCCGACCTCGCCGAACACCTGGCGCTTGGCTTCGGCGACGTAGGCGTTGCCCGGACCGACGATCTTGTCGACGCGCGGAATCGATCTTGTGCCATAGGCGAGCGCGGCGATCGCCTGGGCGCCGCCGATGCCGAGCACCCGGTCGACGCCGGCGAGCGCCGCGGCGGCCAGTACCAGCGGGGTCGGGTTCGGGCTCGCCATCACCAGCTCGCGCACGCCGGCCACCTTCGCCGGCACTGCATTCATCAGCACCGACGAGGGATAGGCTGCCTTGCCGCCGGGCACGTACAGCCCGACGCGCTCGAGCGCGCTCAGCCGCTGGCCCAGGCGCGTGCCCTCGTCGTCGGTGAACTCCCACGAGTTCTGCAGCTGCTTTTGGTGGAACGCCCGGATGCGGTCGTGCGCGGCGCGCAGCGCTTGGGCCTGTTCCGCAGGTATGGCGTCGAGGAACTTCTCGGACACCGTGTACTGCTTCGGCGCGACGCCGTCGAACTTCTTCGTATACGCGCGCACCGCCGCATCACCGCGCTTGCGCACATCCGCAAGGATCTTGCGCACCGCCTTTTGCACCGCGGGGTCCTGCGCGGCTTCGTAGCGCGTGAGCGCGGCCAGCTTCGCGTCGAAGCGGCCCTCGCGCGTGCTCAGCCGCCGCAGCTTCATTGCGCCGCCTTCGCGAACGCCTCGATCAGCGGCTGCAGCGTCGCGCGCTTCGTCTTGAGGGCGGCCTGGTTGACGATGAGGCGCGCCGACACCGGCATGATCTCCTCGACGGCGACCAGGCCGTTCGCCCTCAGGGTTTTCCCCGTGGAAACCAGATCCACGATCGCGTCGGCGAGCCCGACGAGCGGCGCGAGCTCCATCGAGCCGTACAACCGGATGAGATCGATGTGCACGCCCTTGGCGGCGAAATGCTCGCGTGCCGTCTTGACATACTTGGTGGCGACACGCAGGCGCGCGCCCTGGCGCACCACCGCGGCGTAGTCGAAGCCCTTGCGCACCGCGACCATCATGCGGCAGGCGGCGATGCGCAGGTCTACCGGCTGGTACAAACCATCGCCGCCGTGCTCGGCCAGCACGTCCCCCCCGGCGATGCCGAGGTCGGCGCCGCCGTGCTGCACATACGTGGGAGTGTCGGCCGCGCGCACCACGACCAGCCGCAGGTCGCGGCGGTTGGTGGCGATCACCAGCTTGCGCGAGGTTTCGGGGTTTTCCCTAGGCCGGATACCGACGCGCGCGAGCAGCGGTGCGGTCTCGTCGAAGATCCGCCCCTTCGACAACGCAATGCTGATGCTCGCCATGCGCCATATCCGGAAACTCTGGTTTCAATGATTCGGTGGGGCGCGCATTCTACCGCAATCCCTAGCTGATGCGCACGATGCGCGCGCCGAGCGAGGACAGCTTCGTCTCGAGCGCCTCGTAGCCGCGGTCGAGGTGATAGATGCGGTCGACGACGGTGTCGCCGTCGGCGACCAGGCCGGCGATGACCAGGCCGGCCGAGGCGCGCAGGTCGGTTGCCATCACCTTGGCGCCCTGCAGCCGCTCGACGCCCTTCACCATGGCCGTGTTGCCCTCGAGCCGGATATCGGCGCCCAGGCGCTGCATCTCGAGCGCGTGCATGAAGCGGTTCTCGAAGATGGTCTCGGTGATGAGCGCCGTGCCGCGGGCG
>Ga0105340_1001216_pt1 | contig 11742 bp, 11 predicted proteins | sample EasRivMeERMLT700_FD_89676 | JGI IMG/M metagenome (GOLD analysis project Ga0105340, IMG submission 89676) | Soil microbial communities from meander-bound floodplain in the East River, Colorado, USA - East River MetaG ERMLT700 | ecosystem: Environmental > Terrestrial > Soil > Floodplain | place... | reverse complement strand
GGGCCGCCATGAGGAAGCCCTGCCGTTGTTGAAGGAAGCGCTGACTGCGCACAAGGAGCGAGCGGACGGTGCGACCTGTGCGTGCTGGCTTGCGGAGGGATATCTGGAGCTTAACGAAACGCCGCAAGCACGGCGGTATTTGGGTCTGGCTCGAAAACTCGACCCTTATTGCTCGTTGATTGATGCTGTCGCCGAACGACTGCCGGCCGCGGACAGGACCAAGTAAAGAGACGCTTGATCATGCCGCTGCTCCGCAGCTTGGGATTTAGAGGGAAGCTAGTCCTACAAACATGGCGCTTCTACGGAGCTGAGGGCGGAGCAACGGAGTCGCCGCCGAAGAGGGCCTTCGGAGTGCGGCGCGCTGGGACAGCGCACATACCGCGCAATTTTTAAGTTTCCTCCAAGACGCCTGCCTGTATACTCGCACAATGTCCGCACGTATCCTGAGCGGACGCATTTTGATGAGTGCCCGTAGTATGAAGGCGGTGGGGGTATTCCCAGGCCGCAAAGAAGTGGGGTTGCTGTCGCATACCGCACCCGAACTAGCTTTACCCCAACACGTTGGGGTTCGGACGATCGAAGTTGGCATCTGCGGCACGGACCGCGAGATCTGCTCGTTTGCTTATGGAATACCTCCCCAGGGATCGGATTATCTGGTCCTGGGTCACGAGGCGCTGGGCGAAGTGGTCGAGGTCGGTCCCGGCGTGAAGAATTTGAAGGTCGGCGATTTAGTGGTTCCGTCAGTGCGCCGCCCCTGCCCTCATCATTCCTGCAGTCCATGCCGAGTTGACCGGCAGGATTTTTGTTTCACGGGCGATTTTACCGAGCGTGGGATCAAGATGACCCACGGCTACATGACGGAGTATTTCGTCGAGGAAGAAAAGCATCTCAACATCGTGCCGAAGGAACTGCGGGACGTGGCCGTGTTGGTGGAACCCCTGACGGTCGCCGAAAAAGCGCTGGTCCAGGTGTGGCAGGTGCAGAGTCGATTGCCGTGGGCGAATGGCTCGCCGTCGCCGGGCGGCGGGAAGACGGCCGTGGTGCTGGGCGCGGGACCTGTGGGAATCCTGGGCGCGATGGCGCTGATCGTGAACGGTTTCAAGACTTACGTTTACTCTCGCTCGCCCGAGCCAAACCCGAAAGCCGACCTCGTGAACTCGATCGGCGCGAAATACATTTCATCGCAGACGGTGTCGGTGGCGAAGTTCGCGAAGGAAGTTGGAAATGTTGATCTCGTTTACGAAGCGCTGGGTGTGGCGAGCATCACGTTCGACGTGTTGAAGATCCTGGGGCTCAACGGGGTGTTTGTTTTCACTGGCATCCCCCCGCACAAGCCGGCTATTCCCGTCGAGGCGGACATTCTGATGCGCGACATGGTGTTGAAAAACCAGGTGGTCGTGGGAACAGTCAATGCCGATCGCCCGGCCTTCGAAGGTGCGATTCGCGATCTCGGCATTTTCAAGCAACGCTGGCCAAAGGCGATCAGTTCGGTCATTTCGGGGCGCTTTCCGATGGAAGCCTATCGCGAGCTTCTGCTCGGCAAAGCGTCCGGCATCAAGAATGTGATTACGGTGACGTAAGGGCCAAATGGCTCGTGTTCTGGGCGCGGCGGACTTCCAAAGCGGCAGAGGACTGCCGCACTCCACGACGCTCACGCGCGGTTCAGAGATGCCTCGGCCCGCCAGGTTTGGAGTGCGGTTGTCCCCTACCGCTTTAGCACTGAAGGCCGTCTCGAGAGAACAGCTGCCATCCCGTTTTCGGCAGAGTCGATTTTAATTTAATTCGGCCGGCGCTCCGGTAGTTTTCGCGTGGGTATGAAAGTTGGCGTCTTCACGGTGATCCTGCGCTCCATCAAACTCGAGCAGGTGCTCGATTATCTCTGCAGCCTTGGGGTGCAGGCGGTCGAAATCGGCGCGGGAGGTTACGCGGGCACGGACCACTGTGATGTGGACGCGCTGCTGGGGAGCGCTCGCAAGGTGGATGATTTCCTGGCGCAAATCGCCGCGCGGCGGATGAGGATTTCCTCCTTGTCGTGCCATGGAAATCCGCTGCACCCGAACCGTCGCATCGCCGCGCAGCATGACCTGGCATTCCGAAAAGCCGTGCGCCTGGCGAAACGGCTCGGCGTGAGCGTCGTGACGACGTTCAGCGGTTGTCCCGGCGGCGCGCCGGGCGATAAATCGCCCAACTGGGTGACGTGCCCCTGGCCCCCGGACTTTCTGGAGATTCTCGACTATCAGTGGAGCAAAGTGGCGCTGCCCTATTGGAAGCGCACCGTTGGTTTCGCGCAGCAAAACGGCATCCGGAAGATCGCGCTGGAAATGCACCCGGGATTCCTCGTCTACAATCCGGAGACGTTACTGCGCTTGCGCAGGGAGGCGGGGAACGCGATCGGCGCGAACTTCGATCCATCGCATTTGTTCTGGCAGGGCATTGATCCGTGCGCCGCGGTGCGTTGCCTGAAAGGCGCCATTTGGCACGTCCACGCAAAGGACCTTTCGCTGCACGATTGGAACGTGCGCCGGCACGGAGTGCTGGATACGAAGCACTACAGCGATGAACTGAATCGCTCGTGGATCTTTCGGACGGTGGGTTATGGAAATCCGCGGCGATTCTGGTGTGATTTCGTTTCGGCGCTGCGCATGGCGGGCTACGACGGCACGCTGTCCATCGAGCACGAAGACAGTTTGATGACGACGCGCGAGGGCCTTGAAAAGGGCATTCGCTTTTTGCAGAGCGTGATTCTCAGCGAGCCCAAGGGCGAAGTGACGTGGGCATGAGCGTCTTTTACGACACGCATGCGCACCTGGATTATCCGGATTTCGCGCATGATATCGTAGACGTTTTCGCGCGCGCGAAAGCGGCGGGCATTACAAAGCTGATCAGCATCGGGACGAATCTTGAGAGCAGCCGGCGCGCGATTGCGTTGAGTGAACGATTTGCGGAAGTGTTTGCTGTCGTCGGTTGGCATCCCACGGATGTGCTGCACGCGCCGGAGGACATTCGACCGGAACTGCGCACACTCGCGCGGCATCCGAAAGTGGTCGCGATTGGCGAGACCGGCTTCGATTATTACCGGTTACCGAGCAAAGACGGGAAGCACACCGCTGAAGACGACGCGCGCTACAAAATGCGGCAGGCTGAAATGTTTGAACAACAACTCGAGGTCGCTGCCGAGGCGGGACTGAACTGCGTGATTCATCAGCGCGAAGCATTCGATGACACATTGGCGGCGATGCAGCGCTGGCGCGGACGCGTGCGCGGCGTGTTTCATTGCTTCGCCGGCGATGTGGGACAAATGCGGCGCGTGGTCGAGTTGGGATCGCTCGTCAGTTTTACGGGGATCCTCACGTTCAAGAACGGGCAGAACATTCGCGATACTCTCGCCGCGACTCCCGCCGACGGCTTTATGCTGGAGACGGACTGTCCGTTCCTGGCACCGGTGCCTTACCGGGGCAAACGTTGCGAACCTGCCTACGTAAAAGAAATTGCTGACGTGGCGGCGGAGGTGCGGGGGTGCTCACTGGAGGAATTGAGCCGCGCGACGTGCGAGACGGCGAAAAGTTTTTTCAAATCGCGAATAACCTAATCACATGCCGATGAACTTTCCTGCTGCTTTATCGTAGCGTGGTAAGAATCGTTTAATTAACGGAATCCTTCGTCCAAAATATAAGTTAATGGCGCCAGCAAACGCGACGGCGATGGCACACATGGGCGCGAAGATAAGTGCGAGAATGATACCCCAAGCAGGCGCCAGAGGTTTGTCGTTCCAGGTGGGTGGCTCGTCTCCAAAAAGCACAGCCGCGACGAATGCGATAAAAAAGAAACTACCGAAAGCCATTCCCACAGGCAGCAACCGCCGAAACAGCGCGCCAAACCGATTCTCGTTTGGGAACATGTATTTCAGCATACCTCAACTATCGGTCTTGAGAGGCTGGAGCCTTAATAGGTTTATATATTCGACGGCCCTGCAACGGAGTTAGTCATTGCGAGCGAGGCCGCTCGCGCTCCAGTCACGCGCCTGCGACCGGTGCTTCCGCATCGTTCTTCTGCAATTCCGCCTCAGTGAGGTGGTGCCTTTCTTTAAAGGCGACGTAAACGAAACCGCCGACGATGCTCCAGAACAAGCTGCCCGCGTAGGCGAGGAGTGATACGGCCAGGGCGAGCGTCGCCGGCACCTGCAAGGCTTGGTCCGCCAGCAAAAAAACGAACAGGTTCTCGCGGATGCCCAAACCTGCCGGAGTGATTGGCACGGCTGAAATGCAAATAATAATCGGCACGATCAGGAACATCGCCAGCGCGGGCACCTTGATCTGCAACCCCCAGCACAGCACGAGCAGTTGCAGCACGCAAAATGTGTTCAGCGCCATGGAGATCCCGAGCGTACGCGTGAGGAAGAGCGGCTGCCGGCCGAACTCCCGACATGATTCGAGCAAGCGGTTAATCCGTTCGCCCTGCGGCAAACGTCGCAGCCAATCGCGCGCTCCGCTCCAACCTTTCGAGACCCCGCCGCGGAAGGCGAGCAGCGCAATGATCGTGCACGCCGCGATCATCCCCACGACGACGACGCACACGACGCGCAACCGATTGTGCGCTGCGAGCAAACCGTAATTGGGAATCATCATGATTCCCGCAAAGAGCAACATCGCCCACAATCCGATCAGGCGATCCGCAAACACGGTCAACACGGCTTCGGTTTTTTTGTGGTGCGTCTCGCGCGCGGCGTAATACGCCTTCATGAGATCGCCACCGGTTGATCCGAGCAGGAACGAGTTAAAGAAATGTGCGACGAGCGAAATCTCGCCTGCGCGGCTCCACGGCAAGTCGAGCCCATGCACGCGCAACACCATGCGCCACCGCACCACGCCGAGAACGATCGTCATTGCCATCAGGGCGACGGACAGAGCGAGCGCGCCCTTATGAATCAACGTCACCTGCGACCACAACTCGTGCGGGCCGACCGTCCATGCCTGGCTCCATTGCTCCGCGCGCGGGAGGCTTTCCCAGTTAATTCCCCGTTGCTGCGCCGCTGCTTTGGCTTCGTTGAGGAAAATCGCGTGAAAGATCCAGCCCAGCAACACGATGCAGACCAGGACCCGCCACCCTATTTTCCACGCCCGCTTCACTCGTCGCCCCAGAGAGACTTGATGTGCGCAATGCCCGCCTTCACTTCCTCAACAGTAAGCGACGGGCTGAACTCAAAAATCTTCAAATGCTCGGGCTTCACGAATGGTTTGAGTTCGCCAAATTTGACCATGCCTGCGCCCGGCGCGCGATGGTCCCGACCCGGGAATTCCACGTCGTGAATATGAAACCCATACAGCCTTCGTTGCAGGGCCTTGAGATGCTGCGCGTGGTCGATGAACCCGAGATTCTCTTTGATCTGCGCATGGCCGGTGTCGTGCCAATACACCACGGATGGCGATTGGAATTCGTGCAGGAAAAACGGATAATCGTTATCGAACAGGATTTCTTCGACGGCCTCACGGTTTTCGATGCCCAGCTTAATCCCGCGCGGTTCTACTTCTGCGATGAGCTTTCGGAGAATCTCGTACGCGTACTGCATCGGCTTCTCGCTGAGCACGGCGCGCCGCTCCTCTGCCTCTTCGAAAAGCTTCTGGTATTTCGGCGTGTCCTTTTTCCCTTCCTTTACCATGTCCAGGAGCTTGTCGGTGTATTCCTTCATCTCCACCGCGCCCAGGTGCAGGACAATGAGCGGCGCTTTGACGCGTTCCGCCGTCTCGATCGTCTTCAACGTGTGCCGCACCGCATTCTCGCGCTCGCGCGCATTCTCAGCAGTGAACTTGAAGATATTCGGCGCGGCGGTATTCACGCCTATCGGGAGCGGACAGAAATTGTGCAGGCTGGAAATTTTGATCACGCCTGCATCCACCGCCTCGAAAATGCCGGGGATGAGGCTTAACCGAACGCCATGGCTCAACTCGGCGTATTCGAAGCCGAGATCGCGAATCTCTTCCAGCATGGCGCGCCCATCGGTGTGTCGATGCGAGTTCCAGCAAGTAGACAGTGAATACATTGTGCTGCGTGGCGGCAGTTGGGGCCGCGTGTATAAAATAAAAGCCGAGTGCAGGTTTCGACAACCGCACCCGGCTGAATGTTCCTCAAAAGCGGTTACAGGTCCGCGTAACGGGCGCTCAGCATGGCGGAAAAGCGCGCCGCTTTCATTTTGCGGCGCCGTTTCTCGCTGGGCTTTTCAAAATGCCGGTGATTGCGGACTTCCTTCAGCGTCCCTTCCCGGTCGATTTTCTTCTTCAACCGGCGCAACGCCTTATCCACAGATTCGCCTTTCTTCAGCTTAATCTCGGTCAATGATTCTCACTTCCTCTCTGCGACAGTGCGATACACAGCCTTCGGCGGTGTTTCACGTCAGGTCGGACAGCTTAGAAATGGGGTATCCGGGTGTCAATCGGCAAACCGGATTTCCTGCAAATTGGCATAAAACCCCTGAATTTTCGCTTTATTTCCGCGTCGAATTCGCATTCAATCCGCCGAATCTCGAATGAAATACTGTGCCGCAGTTTGGTGCCTTGCCCTGCCCCTCTCGTGCCTTGCCCAAAATGGTCCTGCCGTCCAAACCCATCGTGAATTTGATCTCCAGGTCGTCGCCGAAGGCCGCTGGCATCCCGCCTGGGTCGATTGGGACGCCGCGGGGCGGATGTGGCTGGCAACGGCATCGCGAGAGGTCGGTTCACCCCGCCTAGGAAGCATCCAGGTTTTCGACAAGGCAGGCCAGGCGGTTCCGCGGAAGTTCTATGCCGGGCCGGTCGTCAACGCATTCGTATTTCATCGTGACGGCATCGTTGCAGGCACAGGCTCGGGCGCGGTATGGCTGCGAGATGCAGATGGGGATGGCGTGGCAGAAACAAAACAACCGCTCTTCTCCAGTGGCCCGCTCAGCAATCTGCGCGAGGGACTCGACGGCTGGATTTATGCCTGCGCCGGCGAGCGCTACGAGCGACTCTCGCGACTTGTTCGATTCAAGCCGAATGAGACGTCATTTCAAACTATCGCTACGATCCAGGGCGGCGCGGTCGCGTTCGATCTCTCCTGGGAACGCGAACTGTTTTTCTCCCGTCCCGAAGGGCCTCACCTGTCGCATATAGGGTTGTTCCAGCGATACTTTGGCTCGGGTGGAATCTCCAACGCCACGCCGCATCGCAAAGTCGAAGATCACGCACACGCCTGGGGAACGACTCCACGAGCCATTTCCTCGCTGGCATCGATTGCCGGGGGTGTGACGCCGGCGCAGCCATTCGTCGCCGCGGTCCCCGGCACTCCGTTTCAACGCGTCTCAGGCCTTTGCATTTACGAAGGCGGCGCATGGCCGGAGCGCTTCCACGGAAATTCGTACGTGTGCGACCCCGAGTTGCATCTGGTTCACGAAGATGTCATCAGCCGCCCCGAGAGCGCTTACTACGAGGGCACCCAACGAACGGCTGGCGACTTCATCAGCAGTACCGATGCGTCGTTTCATCCGACAGCCGTTCGCTACGGACCCGATGGCGCGTTGTACGTCCTGGGCAGTCACCAGCCTCCCGAGATGCTCGCGGCGCGGGGCCGTTCGGCGGGTTTGCTCAGCGCCATGCCGTACGGGCGTGTGTGGCGCGTGCAGCACAAACACCCGAGGACGCTGAAAATTGCTGATCTCACCGGGGCTTCGCGCGCGGAGCTTGCGGCCTCTCTGGAACATCCGAATGGCTGGGCGCGCGAGACCGCCTTGCGCCTGTTGATCGGAGAACATGGTGTGACTGTCGCGCCGCTCTTAACAAACCTGTTGCAATCTTCGCGGCTTGCCCCTGCGCGCGTCGCCGCCGCCTGGGGCCTGCATCGCCTGGGCGCGCTGACGACTGAAGTGTGGACCAATGCCATAACCGACGACCACTCCGCCGTGCAGAAAACGGCGTGGCTGGCATTCGCCGAATCGCAGGAACCCGTCACACGAGACATCGAAAAGATCGTCGAAAAACAGTTCAAGGATGCTGAGGAGCGCGTGCGCATCGCCATGCTGATGGCGTTAAGCAAAGGACCGCTCACCGTGGATGGCCGCAAAGCCGTGGGCAAATTGTTCCCGGACGTGAAGGACATTTGGAGCAAGTCGGCGCTGCTGACCATCGCGCGCGAGACACCTCTCGAAGTCCTGAAGATCGCATTTGCTTCTGATAAATCGGAAAACTTTCGCGAACTCGCCGTGCCGCTTGTTGAGCAATTATCTGCGCAACCGGGCGGCGAAGCAAAGGTGAAGGAACTGGTCGCGAAGAGCGATCCCGAGAAAACCGAAAAACTCACCGCAGCGGTAAAGGAAGCGTTGGCGAAAGTGCATACCGCTCGCAGGTAAGCAGCGGTCCCTGCCTCAAACGTACAGCGCGGTCTTCAATTCATGGACAAGCACGCTCATGATCGGGTGCCGTTTGTCGGGGTCGCGTTCCAACGCTTTTAGGATCGGCTTTTCCACGTTCGCAGGAATCGCATCGTTGATCTGGCGAGGAGTCGAGAAATTGGAGCGATCCAGCTGGCGCTTCAGGATTTCATCCGGCGTGTCGCTCCCAAAAGGCTTCTGGCCAGTAAGCAGTTCGAAGGCGGTCACGCCAAACGCAAAGATATCCACTCGATGATCGTAGGGCTGGCGCTGAAGTTGTTCGGGCGCCATGTAAGCCGGCGTGCCGGGGTTCTTTGAAGGCTTCTCGGGTTTCTCCGGCTTCGGACGTGCAAGGTCAAAATCAACGAGCCGCACGCTGGCGTTGCGCGTGATAAGCACATTCTCGGGCTTGAAGTCCAGATGCATGAACCCGCTGTCGTGCACGTGCTCCAGTCCCACAGCCATGTCGATGAGGATATTACCGACGTGCTCGTGCAGGATGAGGTCGCCATTGTTAAGCAGCAGCTTCAAATTCGAACCCTCGACGTATTCCATTAAACAATAGGGAATCCCACCGATCTTCCCGTGCTCATAATAATTGATGACCCCTTCGTGATTGTGAATCTTCGACAGGATCTCGCACCCGCGAAAGAAACGTCGCTTGGCGAGAAAGTTCAGCCGCAGCTTGTCGTGCAACTTGCGGATCGCATACGTCACGCCCTGCTGATCCGTAGCGAGCCAGATCTCAGCCATGCCGCCGGAGTTGATCAATTCCTGGAGATAAAACCTGCCGAACGGGCGGGGTTGTCTCGCCACGTCCGAAGATGAATCGTTAAGGTCACCGAAGTCCATCGAGCGCCCGTCTCCTTAACATGACACCGCAGACGGGAGCAAAGAATATCGGCTTGGCAGAACGCGCCTGGGTTTTTACGGTGTCCCCATGCGGCCAGTGCGGGCCTTGACGATTTATCTTGCGGCTGTGTTCGTCGGCGGGGGGTTGCTGGCGCCCTGGTTCTACTGGGCCGCAAATGGGACGGGCGTCCTTGATCCCGCGAACGTCCCGCCCTTCCACCGTTTCGTGAACAGGTCAATGCTCGTGGTCGCGATCGCCGGACTGTGGCCCCTGGCATACTACTGCCGGCTCGATTCATGGCGGTCGGTTGGCTTGAAGCGCGAACCCGGCTGGCTGAAGGACGCGGGAAAGGGTTTTTTCCTGGGAGTCGCGACCATCGGGGCGGTTGCCGCCGGCTCAATCCTTTCCGAGAATCGCGTGTTCGCTTTCGGCGGTGAATTCGGTCCGCTGGCTTCAGCTCTTGCGGCGGCGGCGGGCGTGGCCGTAATCGTCAGCGTTCTCGAAGAAGTTATGTTCCGTGGCGTGGTCTTCGGCGCCCTGCGGCAGATTTATCATTGGAGCATTGCTCTCGTCGCCAGCAGCGCGTTGTACTCCATCCTCCATTTTTTCCAGACCCCTGCCTTAACAGGTGACGTTACCTGGAGTTCCGGCCTCCAGTTTCTGCCGTTGATGTTCAAGGGCTTTATCGATCCGGCTCTTGTCGTCCCCGGATTCTTCGTCCTGCTCCTCGCCGGGGCTGTATTGGCCGCCGCTTACGAACAGCGCGGCACGATCTTTTTTGCGATTGGCTTGCATGCGGGGTGGATTTTCTGCCTCAAATCGTACGGCGCCCTGACACGTCTTGGCCCTGCGCATAACGAGTCCCTCTGGGGATCGCGCAAGGTCACCGATGGCTGGATGGCGGGCGCCGTGTTACTGGTCACGTTAGGCTGCATCCTGTGGTGGCGCGGTGTGCCGCAGAAGCGCGCTGCTACTTCTGCGACGCTGGGGAATATCGAAGCCGCGCGCCGAGTCCACCGGCGAGAGAGCATTGCCCGCGAATCGCTATGAATGCCGTGCCTGACACCGTCCGCCTTGATCCTGCCTCCGGCGTGAGCAGTTTGTGGGAGGCTTTCCTCGGCTTCTTCTACGGCGAAGTCTGCGAAGCTTGCGACAAGCAACGGGCAACCGCCAAAGAAGGATATGTTTGCGCAAGCTGCCGGGCGGATGTGAAGTTGATCGAACCGCCCTTTTGTCAACGCTGCGGATCGGTGTTCCCGGGCGAAATTACCAGCACGTTCCAATGCGGGAATTGCCGTAATCTCGAGCTGGAATTCTCTCACGCCCGCGCGGTCGCGACTGCGGACGGCGTCCTTCTCGATATACTTCATCGCTACAAATACGAGAATGCACTCTGGGTCGAACCGTTTGTCACCGAACTTTTTGTGGACGGGGCTGGCCCGAAGGTCAAAACCGGCAAGTGGGACATGATAATCCCGGTGCCTTTGCACCCTCGGCGGCAAAAAGAGCGGGAATTCAACCAGGCCGAAGTGCTGGGTCGTGCCCTGAGCAAGGCAACAGACATCGCGCTCGAAACCAAATTACTCCAACGAACAATCGATACACGCAGTCAGACGCGGCTCTCGCAAGCTCAGCGCAGCGAGAACGTGCGTCGCGCCTTTCGATTTCGGGGCAAAAAAGGGGAAATGGCAGGCAAACGCTTGATCGTGGTCGACGACGTGTTGACCACCGGCGCCACCACCAACGCCTGCTCGCGGCTGCTGCGACAAAATGGCGCGGAGGAAGTTTGTGTATGGACGCTGGCCCGTGGTCTATTACACTAAGAAGATCGGTTTGCGCAGTTATGGCCACTACGTCGATGACGAAAAAGATTCCCGGCACTGAGTCCGTTGAGCCTGCGGTCACGCCACCGCCGGCCACGGGTGCTGAAACCGCTTTTGCCAAAAAACCAAAACTGGCCGGCAAGTCGCGTAAGCGGGAGATTCCGGAAGGCCTTTGGACGAAGTGCCGCAAATGCTCGACGATGGTTTTCGACAAGGAACTCGACGAGAACCTGAAGGTCTGCCCCCACTGCGAGTATCATTTTCCAATAGGCGGGCGCGAGCGCATCCATTCTCTGGTCGAAACCTGCTCGTTCGAGGAAATGGATGCCGCCATGACCAGCGTTGACGTGCTCGAGTTTCAGGGCGTCGCTTCCTACAAAGAGAAACTCGCAGGCTACCAGAAAACAACCGGCCTCAAGGACGCAGTCATCACAGGCGTTGGGAAAATCGGCCAACACCGCGTCGTCCTCGGTGTCATGGACTTCTCGTTCCTCGGCGGTTCGATGGGTTCTGTCGTCGGCGAAAAGCTCACGCGCTTGATCGAAAAAGGCACCGAAAAGCGCCTGCCGGTAATCATCGTTTCCGCCAGCGGAGGCGCGCGCATGTACGAAGGCATGTTCAGCCTTATGCAAATGGCGAAGACGTGCGCGGCCCTGGCATACCACGGAAAGGCAAAGCTTGCTTACATT
>Ga0105340_1001215_pt1 | contig 11747 bp, 9 predicted proteins | sample EasRivMeERMLT700_FD_89676 | JGI IMG/M metagenome (GOLD analysis project Ga0105340, IMG submission 89676) | Soil microbial communities from meander-bound floodplain in the East River, Colorado, USA - East River MetaG ERMLT700 | ecosystem: Environmental > Terrestrial > Soil > Floodplain | place... | reverse complement strand
ATCACCATCGAGATCGAAGGTCACGGTTTGGCCGGTGAAGTCGCCTGTCATCCTCACCATTGCCTGTGCAGCGCCGTTCATGTTGCACCTGGCATTAAAGAACCTGATTGCATCGCAAGAGATTCCCGCAGATATTGCAAATCCTGTATACACATATGCCGAACCGGCAGACTCCCCATTATCATCATCCCCGTAGGCTCCGACAATGGCGTAGTTGCCGGAGAGCGAGACTGAAGATCCAAATTGATCATAGGCTCTACCGTGGCTGGCCATGAGTTTGGTTTGTTCCACCCAGTTCGACCCATCATACTGAAAGAGGTAAGCAGAGCCACCATCATCTCCCTTGTCATCATCTCCATATACTCCGACAAGTGCGTAGTCGCCGGAGACAGAGACTGAAGATCCAAACCAATCATAGCTTTCACCGTCACTGGCGAGGAGTTTGATTTGCTCTACCCAGTTCGAGCCATCGTTATGAAAGATGTAAGCAGAACCGGCACCGCCCCCATTTTCGTTGGTATCATACAGCGCTCCGACAATGGCGAAGTCGCCAGAGAGCGAGACTGACCATCCAAAATAGGCAGCTATGCCACCATCGCTGGCGACGAGTTTGGTTTGTTCCACCCAGTTCGACCCATCGTAATGAAAGATGGAGGCAGAACCGGCAGATGGTCCATTATCACTATCGTATGGCGCTCCGACAAGAGCGTAGTCCCCCGAGAGTGAGACTGAGTAGCCAAACGCTTCAAGAGAGTCGCCATCGCTGGCGATGAGTTTGGCTTGTTCCACCCAGTTCGATCCATCGTAATGAAAGATGTAGGCAGCACCGGCGCTACCTCCGTTCACATTGCTTTCATAGAGTGCGCCGACAATAGCGTAGTTACCGGAGAGTGAGACTGAGTAGCCAAGATAATCATTCGTGGAACCGTCACTGGCGGTGAGTTTGGTGTGTTCCACCCAGTTTGACCCATCGTAGTGAAAGATGTAAGCAGAACCGGCAACACCTCCATTATCATCATCTCCATCTGCGCCGACAAGAGCGTAGTCACCGGAGAGTGAGACTGACACTCCAAAATAGTCATCAGCAGAGCCATCACTGGAGGTGAGTTTGGTTTGTTCCACCCAGTTCGATCCATCGTAACGAAAGATGTAGGCAGCGCCTGCTTGCGCACCATTACCATTGTCATCGCCTGGCGCGCCGACAAGGGCGTAGTTACCGGAAACCGAGACTGGCGCTCCAAAATTGTCATAAAAGGCACCATCACTGGCGACGAGTTTGGTCTCAGTGATTTGACTCGTGGCAATATGGCCCCAAAGTAAGACGATCGAGAATACGTATATGAAGTTCATTTTGGCAGGACCCTTCTGGTAATTTGAAAGACGAGAAAGTCGATGGTGCTGATTGCAAACCTCAGCGTGCACCTGAAAGAAGGATACCGCCAACTGGTCCAGAAGGATATAGCTCTATAGATTGAAAAAGTAGTTAATCCTTTGGGGGACCTGCAGCTCAATGGCATGTCCTCAATTCAGGGTCACCTGCAGTCTATTCACCGTTTCATGCAACTGCTCCGGCTGCAGGTGGCTCCCCTAACCATCCATGCAGCCGACAAAGCTATTCGCCGGACAACGTCGCTGAATCTGCTGAGGTCCGTTTCCCCTCTAGCATATCACTTGCAGAGTTGAGTGGGGGTTTTCAGAGGATTTCCCGATAGGAGGGTTGAGAACACCACTACGAACAAAAAGCCCTCAGCCAACGGCTGAAGGGCTCTCATGGTGTGCTCACCAAATCCTTCCAGTTACTTCATCAGAATCATCCTCTTCGTCTCTACAAAATTACCTGCAGTCATCCGGTAGACATAGATTCCTGAAGCAACGGTCGCCCCGATTTCATTCCTTCCATCCCAGAGTGCTTCATGGTAGCCTTCAACTTGCTGTTCATCGACAATCGTTCTCACAAGCTGTCCGAGCATGTTGTAAACTTTCAGACTCACCTGTCCCGGCTCACGAAGTCCGTACCGGAATGTCGTCGATGGATTGAATGGGTTCGGGTAGTTGCCGATGATCCTTGTCTCTGTAGGAAGATCTTTCAGGGCCTGTGCTTCAAGAGCATCATATTCAGCCCAGAGTGCATCCCATTCGGGATCAGGTGGAGCATCGACCTGGCAATTGATGATGACAGGTGAATAGCAACCGGCTGGATCCTCAAGTGTAACAGTGTGAGAACCCATACCAGCATGAGGAACGATCATTTTGGCGATAGAGTTTGTTCCGTTGCTCAGGACTGTGACAATATAATCGTCGCCGTCCAGATCAAATGTAACAGTCTCGCCTGTCAAGTCGCCGGTCATCTTGACCATCGCCTGCGCAGCGCCATTGGCGTTGCACCTGGCGTTAAAGAAGAAAATGTCACCACACGCGAAAGCCGATCCACCATAGATGAATTGCAGCGTATCCGCGCTCGAGACGGACGTGAATTGGTCTTTGATCCAAACATGCCAGGAGTATACCTCCCCTGGTTGAAAAGCCACTGTCGGATTGAAGTTGGCGGTCGTATCCGTCGCCGTGACCAGCGTATCGACCCCGGGGCCAAAGACATGCACCTGGAAATAGTGTGGGTCTTCAAGTGGATCAGCTACTTCCTTCCAGATGAATTCGATCGGGGATCCTTCGAGGACGGTGTCCCCATTCATCGGCGACAGCAATGTTGACCGCGTTCTCGGAACGGCTCCTGAAAAACCGAGCAGGTAGAGTCCTGTCTGTGTATCTGAAGCAATCCATCGACCGGATGGGAAGTATCGATACCCCCCCCAACTGCCGACATAACCGCCATTTCCCGGATAGGTATCATAGCCACCGGCGTTAGTGATGTTGGACGGATCGTGAACATCGGCAACAAACACACCTGCTGCGTAGTGCGCGACATAGACGTAATTTCCCCGACCGTGAACATTATGGATGACATTGACAGGATCAAAGGTGAAAGGAGTCAGCTGTACAGGAGCACCGGAAATATCAAACACCTTCATATTTTTTTGTGTCGAACCAATTTCGTCCGTTGTAAAGACATAACTTCCGAAATCTGACTTCCAGGTATTGTGGGTGCCTGCGTTAGGGTACGTGATGTGGCCGATTTCCTGCACGGCAGATTTCACCTTTACGTCGGCAATGTACACACCGCCACCATAGATCGCAGCGCCGTAGAGTGTGTCGTTCTTGACATACGTGTCATGCAAATAATCCGGTTGGTACTGACCAGCATAGGTTGGGTTTTCAGGATCTGCAAGGCTGAGAATTACTGTGCCGTTCGAAGAGCCACCGTTGAGATAAAGAAAACCGTCGTCTGCCGTAACGGTGTGTGTATATGCAGTGTTGTGTCCACCGACGCTAAAGACTGAGCGTACAAGCCAGGCGGTATCGGGAAGCTGACTAAGATTGATAATCTGAATTCCCTGAGACGCATTCTCGCTTACAGCATAGGCATAGTTGCCCCAGGTCTTAAGCTCTTTCCACTCGCTGTTTGCGCCCGGGATGTAGGCGACCTCTGCGATCGGGTTAGCATCAAGGTCGATAATAGAAGTTCCTGAATAGCATCCAATGAGTGCGTACTCATGGCCATCGGGTGCTACATACCCCCAACAGCTTGCAAAGTAAAACCCAAAGTTCGGTCCGGGTCCGCCATGCCGCTGGTTGAGATTGGCAATGAGTGTCACCTCGCATAAAAGCACGGTGGGCAGTGTCAAAAGAAACAGAACGAAAAGGAAAAGTCTCACAGTTGTTCCTGGCATGGTGGAAGGTTCCTGGTAAGGACGTAACGTACCCCCAAAGTCAAGAGGGGCTTTGCAGAGCATTTTATGCTTGGCCTGCCCTTATCTAATGATTCTAAACATATGTAGTGTTTTGCCGGTTGAAGGTCAAATTAGTGTTGGTTGTGTCTCAGTTTAAAGTCTCGTTTCAGTCAACAAACTCTCCCCTTCACTCTGCGAGACGACGAGTAGCGGGTTTTCAGAGAATTTCCCGATAGGAGGGTGAGGATACCTCACATACAAAAAAGCCCCCAGGATTCCTCCCTGAGGGCTCTGATGGTGCGCTCAACCTTACTTCATCAGAATCATCCTCTTGGTTTCCACAAAACTTCCTGCCTGTAACCTATAGAAATAGATCCCGCTGGCGAGATTACTGCCATCGAAAGTTACCGACTTGTATCCTGCCCCTTCTGATCCATCCACCAGCCTTGCCACTTCTCTGCCAACGACATCAGAGATAGTGAGTGTTACATGAGTATTGACCGGGAGCACGTAGCTGATCGTCGTGACAGGGTTAAACGGATTCGGATAGTTGCCTATGATTCTGACCTCCGAAGGAACCGCTGTCCGCGCCTGTTCCATTGTCTGGTACTCAGCCCAGATCGCATCCCATTCGGGGTCCGGTGGGGCATCAACCTGACAGTTGAAAGTGACAGGAGAATAGCATCCGGACGGATCTGTGAGTGTCACCGTGTGAGATCCCATACCAGCATGCGGAACGGTCATCTTGGCAATCGAGTTCGTTCCGTTACTCATGACGGAAACAACCTGCGGGCTGCCGTCAAGGTCGAACGTAACCATTTTGCCTGAATGATCTCCCATGGCCTTCACCATCGCCTGGGCTGCGCCGTTTGCGTTGCACTTTGCGTTGAAAAAGAAGATCTCTTCGCACGGAACCCCTGGCTCGACATAAGTACCTTCAAGGACCACACGAGAAACCGTCCAACCGGGTGCACTGGCACCCCAGCAGTCTGCCAATTCGCAGTCGTAAGAGTCCATGGCAGTCTCAAAGTTCTGGGCAATCCATGCACTGTCGGACGTGCCGTCCACCTGGCTGTAGAGCAAGATCGGATCTCCGGGTTGACCGATTGGTCTTCCCCAGATCTGGAAGCGAAGGTCGGGACCACCGTTCGGATCGCCAAGACAGGATGCTATCGATCCCCAATCTGAGCAGGTTGTACCAAATCCTCCGCCAGGATTGCGCCATTGTCCGGTCCCGCCATGGCGGACGCTATTGTCATTCCAATACCAATGGCCCTGGTCGGAATCCAGGTTCGCCCATGCCGCAATCCAGACGACTCCCCCTGGTGCGATATCGGCTGGTGGCGAGAGGTCGAGGGTGACAGTTCCCAGGTTATCAATTGTCGGCACCACATTGGTCCAGGGGCCGCCAAGAATAGTCGGACCAGGCTTTCCTTGGCCCTGATTGTAAATCGTTACGTTGAACGTCGCTTCCGGGACTCTCTCGAGGACCTGATGCCGGCGTTCAGTCTTACTTATGGAACTCTTCGGACCGCTACTGGCGAGGGCAGTTAATCCCCCGACAAAGACCAGGATGGCAACGAGGCAAAAAAGGAATTTGTATCGCATAACTGATTTCCCCCTTCTTTAGTTATGGCTTATAGACTCAATATCAGGTAGGGAGCGCTGCAACAGGTAAGAGTAACAAGACGAATCTACTCAGGACTCCAGTGATTGTCAAGGGGGGAAAGTGACTCAGTTTGAGGTCCCATGAACTCACCCTGTACTCACGACAGAATCATGTCCATGGGATTGTGGGGATAAGAGCTAAACAAAACAAGAACAATCCCGTCGGGGTTGAATATATTCAACCCCGACAGAGAGAGCTAGAATTGGCGCCTTGCTGGCAGACTTAAAACAGGTAGGGAGGACGCTGCAACTGGTACTAATACTGAACGAATCTACTCAGGACTCCAGTGATTGTCAAGGGGGGAGGCGCTTGGGTAGTGTCCTAAATTCAACGAACAGAAATCGCGGAGACGCAGAGTACGCAGAGGAAACGCAGAGCGAAATTCTGTTGGAAAGCATTGAAATATCCTCTGCGTGTTCTCCCCGATCTCCGCGCCCGCCCAAGTGTCAGGATTAGTCAAATTGGGACATACTACAGGCATCACAGTAGAGGATCCACCTCTTGCTTTTTTCATTTCCCTTCTTACCTTTCAACTGGAAACAACTTGTTGGAAGGAGGGTTGATCTTATGCGTACTTATCTCGTTCTCATTCTTATTCCGCTCTTCGCTATCCTCGTTGGATGTCAGCAGTTGGGCGATGAACCTGCCTCGGGCCCCAATTCCGTAACCCGTGCACCAGGTGGAGAATCTATTCCGGGTCCGTGGGCCACTACGGCGAAGGAGGTTTATAAGTCGGACGAAGAGATCTCTATCACTATCGGTATCACGGAGGGAACAATATCGGTGCGGACATGTTGCAGCAACATGCCTGCATACTACGTTGACCGGTTCGACGGAGAAAAGTGGATCGTGTACATGAAACATGAAATCGACTGCGAGAAGATGTGTGCTCAGTATGGTGTTTCGCTGAGCCCGTTACAGCCTCTTCACGCGGCGCTTGACCCTGAGATTTCAGAAGGAGGAGTGTACCGGTTCAGGTTCCTGTACGCTGACGAGCTTACGAGCGACAAGGAACTGATCAGTAATTCCTTTACGGTGGAGTAGCTGGTTCCACTGGCTGGCTGTTGGTAGAAGAAAACCGCCATGGCGCCAAGACGCCAAGAAAACGTGCAGTTAGTGAATCCAAATCACTTTCAGCAATACGCTTGGCGACATGGCGTCGTGGCGGTTCAATTTGTAAAGGCTTTTTCAAATATGTGCTAGAGGGAAAGAACTGCCACGCGAACATGGCACGCCAGAGATCAGGGGTTGATCACTTTTCTAATCTGGTGATTGTAGGTATCGACAATGTACAGAGTATTCGTCGCATCATCGAACGCTATGCCTTCCGGGTGGTAGAACATTGCCTCGATTGCGCGCGTTCCGGAAGGAGAAGCACCAATGAGGTTGTTGCCTGCTACAGTAGTGATGATCCCTGAACTGCTGATCTTGCGGATCACATTGTTATTAAGATCCGCAATATACATATCCCCATTAGCTGCAATATCCAGATCTGTTGGATAATTGAGCTTTGCGGAGAGGGCGGGTCCTCCATCGCCTTCCCACCCAGGCTCATGGGTCCCTGCAATAGTAGTAACCATTCGCGTGGCGATGTTGATCTTGCGAATTGTATGGTTCCCGGTATCAGTCAGGTAGAGGTCTTCACCATTTGATGAGATGTCAATGGCTACTCGACCACAAAACGATGAGCTTTCGCATCCAGGAAATGCAAACTGTGCGGCCTCCCCAATTCCGTCTGCGATTCCCCTTGTTCCTCCTACGAATGTGGTTATGACACCGGTTTGAGAGTCAACTACACGGATCCTGGTGTTCCCTTGATCCACGATGTACATGTTGCCTGCAGGATCGAATACAAGACTTGAAGGCTCGCCCAATCTGGCCGCGGTTGCGGGACCGCCATTTCCGCTGAATCCCGGGATACCCGTTCCCGCCACAACTGAAACCTCGAGGGTCGCGGCGTCAAAGCTCTTCACTCTGCAATTACCATAGCAAGCCACGTAGTAGTCGCCATCCAACCCTTCTCTTACCTCGGTGGGACTGTTCAGATCAACATCCCGCCCTGCACCCAAAGTATCGTCACCTGCGATCCCTGATCCAATGAAAGCATCAATGAGACTATCCGGCGTGATCTTTCGTATTCGGTTGTTTCCTCGGTCCACTATCAACAACTCGCCGTTTGGCGTAACCGTCACGTCGACAGGCCAAAACAGCGAACAAGCGATCGCTAACCCGCCATCGCCACCCTTTCCATTCTCCCCCTGCGTGCCGGCAACGTCCAGAAGAAGACCATCAAGATCAGGCGGCGGAACCGGAACAGGGCCGCCTGAATCGCAACTGGCCATCAGGAAAAAGAACCCAAAAATTGGCAGAGTCAGGACAGATCTTTTCATTTCAAAAGGAACACACTTTCTGTTTATCATCAATTATTTGGAGCCCCCCCAAGGATCCATTCCTTTATCAGATCCTGGTCACCCTGGGAAAGAGTATCTCCCGGAATCGTCGAAAACGGCATCCTCGGACAAGAAGTCCGTCCGCTTACTACCAAATAGACGAGACTTGAATCCGGATTGCCCGGACCGCCATTGACACCACCAACCACTCGATAGATTGCACCACAGCTTGTGTTCGTTACGGCTGCGTAGTAAAGGTTTGACCAGCTGACAGACGGCTCAAGAGAGAACGGAGCGCTGCCACCGGGATGACAGCCCCGGGCCTGACAATTCAAATCCCAGATAGGCTGGATGTAGTCAGCATAAGAAATGACTGTGGGGGTTCCAATTGTAATCGAAACGGTTGCGGTCAGACAATCGTCGCTGACAATGAATGATGTCTCCTCGCCAATCAATGCTGTCGAAGATGCCGCTATGATAACAAACGAGGGGGAAACGGTGGAGTCCACGAACTCTGCGGTGGCAATTGCCGGATCCGGCGGGCTTGAAATGCGAAAAGGAGGAGTCCCGGAGAATGAGACGTTTGTCGACCCTCCAGCCGGAATGAGAACTGCCGTCCTGCTCACTGCAGGTGCCGGCCGGTCGGCACAAGGATCTGTATCTGACTCTTCGCACGCCGCAAAAACTATGGCTGCGATTGCAATCGTGCTAAACGCTGTGCGATTCACTTGTTGACTCCTGCTATCTTAGGTACAGCCGGTACTTTCGAATATATTCCTTCACCGAATCGACCACCATATACTGTATCGATTTCCCTTCTTTCACCCGCCTTCGAATCTCGCTGGACGAAACGCCCACATCCGGAATTCTGCAGATCCCGACGCGCTCCTTCAATCTGTGTTCCAACTTCGGTAACGGGAAGTCGGGCCGTGTGAGGACAAGAATTTCCGCGAGGTCGAGGATTTCATCTCGTGATTTCCAACTCGGGAAATCAGCAAGCATGTCCATTCCCATGACGAATGAAAAGGCAGCATCAGGAAAGCTGGCTGTCAGCTGCTTCAGCGTGTCGACAGTATACGATACGCCGCCGCGGTCCAACTCGATGGCCGAAACCCTGAGATGCGTATTCCCCTCTACAGATCGCTTGAGCATCTGAAGCCGGTGCTTTCCTTCTTCCGGCTCATGGTTCCTCTTGTGAGGCGGAACTGCGGCTGGCACAAACAGAAGGTGGTCAAAACCGGCCTGCTCAACTGCGCGCTCGGCAGCAATCAGATGACCTATATGCGGCGGATCAAACGTTCCGCCGAAAATTCCAACATTCATCCGTTACCTTCTGTCAGCTCTTCATAGACTGACTCGGTCTGACCCACCATACGGTCCACAGAGAAATCACGTCGCACCCTGCTCAGTGCACTCGCTGCAAGCTTTTCTGCCAGGGCCTTATCCTCAACCAATCGCTGTATCGCCCCGGCCAGTAACCCCACGTCCGATGGTGGGACAAGCAGTGCATCCTGTGCGTCGGTTACAACCTCGCGAACTCCGTCAACCGACGTCGCTACGATTGGCACGCCGGCAGCCATGGCCTCAAGAAGAGCAAGCGGTAGTCCCTCCCAAAGGGAAGGGAGCGCAAAAACATCCATTTCTGCAAGCTCAGTTGAAATATCCTGTTTCGCTCCACGGAAGTCAACCAGGTCAGCAATTCCGAGTTGCCGTGCCTCCGCACCGAGAGTTTCCGCAAGTTCCCCCTCCCCGATAATCCTTAGCTCCAGTTCCCTACCAGCCTTTACAACCGCTGCAAAGGCTTTGAGGAGGACCGTGTGCCCCTTTTGTATATGCAGACGGCCAACCGTTCCAATAACAGTCTTCCGGATCCTCTCTCCTCGATTGTGCTGAAATGCCTCTGTGTCAATGCCGTTCCGGATCAGAACCGTTTTGGCCTTATCCGCCACTCCTCTCCGTATCCCAAGGTCCACATCACTCTGGGCAACACACACAATCCGGTCTGTCACATGAAGGAGAATGCCATCCACCAACCTGAACACCTTGTTGCGAACCGATGTCAGATCGTGAAGATAATGCAGTCCATGATAGGTATGCACCGCCTTCCGTCGCGGAATTCCAAGTGAAGCCACCCTCCCGGTAAAGCCCGCGGTACCCCCATGCGTGTGAATGATGGCTGGCTTTAGTTGCCGTAACAAACGCCTGCACGACAGCAATGAACCGATGCCCGGACGGTTAGACATTTCGAGAGGGTGCAAAGGGATCCCGGATTCTTTCCGCCAGTCAACAAGGTAGCCTGCGCCATGACATGCGACATGCGGGTCAAACCGCTTCATGCGTTGTGCAAGGAGGAGCACGTGCTGCTGACCGCCGCCAACCTCGGCATCGTCAATCATCAGGAGGACCCTGTGCTTTGACTTCGTCATGCGGTCAATCTGTTTTCGTTCCTGGAGATTTGCCCGTGATCCACAGGTAATATTGCAGCAGTCGATTCTCCACGCCCGGTCGGTGTTTCCTGTAGTAGCGTAACTGGCTCCTCCGGTATTCAACTGCCGTGAGGCTCTCAGTGCCGGATGAGCTCCCTGCCTTTAAATGGACCAGGGACACTCCCGGGAAATACCGCACCTTCCTGCCGGCATTCAGCACACGGTTGCAGAGATCCTTATCCTCAAAGTACATGAAAAACTCTTCATCAAATCCCCCCAACTGATGGAAGAGGTCCTTTCTTATGAAGAGCGCTGCTCCTGTCACCCATCCAACATCTCTCTGGTCTGAAAATGATGTTGCGGTCCTTTCTTCCACCCAGCCAATCCGATCGTCAAGCAGTCTGTACCATGCTTTGTCCCGTATCTCCCCTCCGAAGGTTGGAAGAGAGCCGCAGGAAAACTGGAACCTTCCATCCGGGCAACAAAGGCCGGGGCCAATCACACCGATCGCGTTATCCTCACCGAACTGTTTCTCTACCTTTGTCAGGATATCTGAAGCTGTGATCGTGTCATTATTCAGGAAAAAGGAAGATCGCCTTGTGCGATGCCGGCACCTAAGTTGTTGGCTTTGCTGAATCCCGCATTCGTCTCGCTGAAGACGATCCGTACTGCAGGGAACTCTTCGACGAGTTTCCTCGGGTCTTCCTGCGTGGATGCATTATCGACAACGATAATTTCGTAGCCCGATTGATGATGGTCTCTGAAGGTGAGAATCGCTGTCCTCGTCAGAGGGATCTGGTTGTGTTGGACAAGAATGACGGAAGTCATCTTTTTTGCTTCCTAGCGATTTCGATAGTTCGAAGTCCCACGAGACGGCAATAGAAAACCGCAGTCCGGTTGATGAGCCTGCCAGCGATAGATTCGCCATTCGTCAGCCAGGCGGTCATGCAGGAGAGCACCTCGCGCTCATCACGGCGAAAATCGTTTCGTAACGTCATCCGCTTCATGCGAATCCAGCGCACGTTGAAGAGAAACCAGGAATATGCTTCGAAGAGACCCTTCAGAGAATATCGGGGGAAGAGAAAAGCATGAATGAACTTCGCGATCTTGTTCGCCGCGAAGAATGGGGCCGCCGCAATGAGCGTCCGGATGGAAAAGAACAGAGCCATATTCAGCAAACGATTTCTCTCCTGAAGCATGGTCATTCGGGAAGATGGGGCTTTCTTTGAAGTCCCTCCCCCGGCGTGCTGGACTACTGATTTTGGGGCATAAACAACCCTGTATCCCATGAATCGAGCCCGAAGGGAGCAGTACACATCTTCGCTATAAGCGAAATAGATGTCATCAAACGGCAATCCCATCAGCGATCGCCTGAAAATCATCGACGTTCCGCCCGCATAGAAAATGTCACGAGGATCTTCAAAAACCCTCATGATATTATGTCCGAGCAGATTGATGGATCCGTTTCTCTCATAGT
>Ga0105340_1001214_pt1 | contig 11750 bp, 11 predicted proteins | sample EasRivMeERMLT700_FD_89676 | JGI IMG/M metagenome (GOLD analysis project Ga0105340, IMG submission 89676) | Soil microbial communities from meander-bound floodplain in the East River, Colorado, USA - East River MetaG ERMLT700 | ecosystem: Environmental > Terrestrial > Soil > Floodplain | place... | reverse complement strand
TTCTTTCTTCGCGCACCCAACCAGCAACGAGATCGCGAGAATCCCCGCCACTGACATCAATGTTTTCATAATCATTCCTTTCTCGACGCACAGTAACAGCGTGCCCGGCAACGCTCAAGTATCCGCTTTGGGCTGGAGCGGCTCCGCCTTCCACCGGCGCAAGGAAGTCTTTTCGGTTTCGATTTGCGTGAATTGTTCGCCCGTCAATTCCGGCTGCGCCAATTGCGCCGTCAACGTCGCCAGCCGCCGATCGATAAACGTGTTGCGCAGCATTCGCACGGTGTCGGCGAGCTTGCGCTCAATGTCAGCGCCAGGCGGCTCCGCCACGGCTTCCGTGATCAATCGCTGCGCGAACGGATCCTGCTCCGCGCTGACGAATCCGGGAATTCCGTGCCAGCAATGGTCGTGGTGCGCCTGGAGGCGCTTGTCGATGATCGCGCGGACAGTCGGATGCTGCACCCACTCGACGTCGAGGTGACTCCACAACCAATCCATTTGCTCGTCGGCGTTGAGAACGAAGCGGAGCAACCAGAATTCCCGCTCCGAAGGTTCGGGTTGTTCCGGCGTTTCCTGAGCGCCCGCGTCGGCTTCTTCGTCCTGCGGCCTCGCTGGGCGCGCGGGCGCGGCCTTCTTGAATTCAGCGCGCACCGCCGCCGCCGACACCGGCAACTGCATAAAGGCCGAAAGCTTCATGGAAGTTTTCTGCGCATACTTGTCCATCAACACGGCGTCGCCGGATTTGCGGACCATCTCGCCCATGCCTTTGACGACGGCGAGCTGGCCTTTCTCGGCGCGCGGGTCGTGAATGGCGCAGAGGTGGTCGAGGTAAAAATCAAAAAACTCCCGCGACTTCGATACCAACTCCTGGAACGCGGCGCCCCCGTGCGCCTTGATGAAGCTGTCGGGATCGTGCGGCGCGGGAATCGTCACGACGCGCACCGAAAGGCCCGAGGCGAGCAAACTTTCCTGCACGCGCGCCGCAGCGGCCTGCCCTGCCGTGTCGCTGTCGAAGCAAAGGACCACTTCGTTGACGTATCGCTTGAGAATGCGCGCGTGCTCTGCCGTGAACGCGGTGCCCTGCGGCGCGACCATGTTCTTCACGCCGGCCATGAAGCACGCGATGAGGTCGAGCTGGCCTTCGCACACGATCGCAAAGCCGGCGTCGAGAATGGGGCGCTTCGATTTATCGAGGCCAAAGAAAACTTTGCTCTTGGTAAAAATCGGCGTCTCGGGCGAGTTCACGTACTTCGCGGTCTTCTCGTCGCCCGCGAGCACGCGTCCGCTGAAAGCAACGACGCGGCCCTGCTCGTCGCAAATCGGAAACATCAGCCGACCGCGAAAGCGATCGTAGTAAGTTCCCTTTTCGGGATTGCGAATCACCAGCCCGGCTTGCTCGACGACGGCGACGTCATAGCCTTTGCTTTTGGCCCAGTTCACGGTGTCGTCCCACGCGTCGGGTGCGTAGCCAAGCCGGAACAACTGCACCGCGTCGGGGGACACGCCGCGTTTGGCGAGGTAATCGCGGGCGATCTGGCCCGCGGCATCATTCTGCAGGGCCGCCTGCCATCGCCGCGTGATCTGCTCGTGCATTTCGAGCAACGTGTCCTTCAAAAACCGCGCCTGCTCCTGGCCCGGCGTCTGGTCGAACGTCAGGACGATGTTCGCGCGCTCGGCGAGTCGCTTGACGGCCTCAACGAACGAGATGTTTTCGTACTCTTTGACGAAGGTGAACACGTCGCCGCCCTTGTGGCAACCGAAGCAGTGAAAGATTTGGCGATGGGGATTGACGTTGAAGCTGGGAGACTTCTCTTTGTGAAACGGGCAGAGCGTGACGAAGTTCGCGCCGGCCCGTTTGAGCGGGAGGTAACTGCCAATCACATCCACCACGTCGCTGGCAGCGCGAATCTGTTCGAGAGTTGCAGTGTCGATGAACCCGGCCACGCCTCAAGGCTGGCCTAAAAGATCACCGGCGATCAAGCACGCGATCAACCGTCCGTTCGCGGGCCCGCACGACGCTGTCTTTGCCGAGGGACTTGTTCTCCGGCGGTGTGGGAGGAATCAAACAAAACGGGATAAAATTGCGCGTCATCGTGCCACAGGCCGACTTGTTGAAGACCTGGTCCTGCAAGGTGGCCCATGTGGGGAAGCGGATGTCCCCGAAATTGTATTGCTGGACGCGCGCGTCCTCGGCGAGCTCCTCAGGCGAATAATAGCGGGCGTTGATGAACGCGAAAACGACGATGATCACGCAGATGTAACGGATCGCGCCGGCGACCATACCGAGATAATATTCGGCGCTGCCGAAGAAGTCGCTGCTGACCAACTTGTCGCCAACCTGTTTGCGGACGAGACCGAACAGGACCTTCAGGCCGATGACGATCAGCGTGTAGATGAAAATATAGCAGGACAACAGGCTGAAAACGCTCGCGTTCGCCAGCATTTGGCCGGCAGGTTGGGTGAGAAATGCCGCCACAACCAGGACCGTGACCCACTTGATCACGTCCAACAATTCCTCGGACATGCCCCGTTTCCTGCCACGAAAGATCCCGGCAATAACTACCAGGAGGACGGCAAGATCGACCCAGCTCACCATTATTGGAGGCGCTTTCATATGTATCAGGCGCAGCTTGCAACCTGTAACAGATACACTGCAAGACCCGTGCCGAACGCGCTGGCAGCGCGAGATAATAGCCTGGTGGAGCGGAGCTCGCGGTTACGGCTCGTAGACGCGGGCGCGGTAGAAGCGCATAGTGTCGTTGGTCGGACTATCGGGCACGCGGTGCATGGAATTGCTGCGCGCGGCGAAGGGACGATTTTCAGGGACGTTCAAGGCGGTCCACGCCGAAGCATTCGTGGTTAGATTCGTCGACACCTGCACTTCGAAGAACCTGTTGGCGATGCGCTCAAAGGTGACGTTCACCGCGCTGCCACTCCGCGCTGCGGCGATCGCCCATCGGCTCGTCGATGCATTTGGATTCGTGCCGGTGAGGTACTCAAGCATATTGCGGGCGCCATCGTTATCGGGATCGGCGTTCGCGGCTGCGTCAGGCGAATTGGTCGAACCAAAATGGTTCGTCTGCCATTGCGCGAACGTCCGGTAAGCGGGCAGTTCCTCAGTGATCCAACGCGTTAACAGGTTGATAGCCTGCGTATCCACAAGACTGTGCCCATAAGGCGGCATCCGGCCCGGGCCGTTGGTGCCGATGCGCGTCACCAGCATCGAGTGCGCAACGTCACCTGGCACCACCACACGGTTGTTCGTGTCTCCGCCGGAGTTGTTCAATGGACCGTTGATCAGGTTGACCGCCGAGATTGGACGATGAATGCGGGCATCCCAGGAACCGGGCGCAGGTCCACCAGGGACGTGACACTGCGCGCAGCTGGCCATGAGGTAAGAGCGGCTGCGATATTCCAGCGACACCGCCTCGTTCGTGACGTGGGCGAGCCAGGAGAGCAGGTGGAGGTTCGTCGGTTGCGGCGCGTTGAAATAGTTCACATTGTTCAGCGCGCGAAGCTGGTTGTCCACGACGCCGCTGTAATTGATATCGCGGTTCAATTGTGGGGTATTGAAGCCGAGCGCGATTCCGCCCGTGGTGTTGTGGCAGATCATGCACTCGCTCTGGCTGGGATAATTCCAGACCTGGTCGCGCAATACGCCGTTGTCGTTGATTGTGAATGTGTCCTGGGCGCCTTCGGCCGGCACGAGCGTTGCATTTGTCAGCGATGTCCAGCGATACGTCACGCCGTAAGTGCTCGCGCTGCTCCGGACCAAAATTCTGGTCTCGACGCGGCGGCGCGATGCCGGAACGCTATTGGTCGTCTCGAGTTCGAAATGTTGGATCCAGTAGGTGTTGTTTGGGAAGGTCCAGTTGTTCGTCCCTCGGAAAGTCATACGCGAGGCGACGTTTGAAATCGAAAACCACCGGCGCATGATCGCGTTGTCCGCCCATTGCGGCACGTTCACGTCGTACTCGACGATGCCCGGGTTGGGCGAAAGGTTGGCCATGTTACCGAACACGCCGGTCTGCGCGAGGGTCGACGGGGGCGGCGTGCCGCCGATCTGCGCGGCCATGAGACGGCTGATGCGATTGGCAGCGATGTCAGCCATCAACACGTCGCCGTTGCTAGGGTCGATGCCAAACGCAACGATGTTCGCGTCGTTGCCGAGGTATTCGAAAGGCACCACGTTCGTGCCGTTTGGCCGCAGCGCCCAAAGGTTGCCGCTGACGTAATCCGAAAAGACATATTTTCCATCGAGGCTCGGCGTGCGCGTCCCTCGGTACATGACACCTCCCGTGATGGAGTTGCCCTGGTTCGTGGCCGAACCGTGGTTGTACTCCAGGATCGGGGGAATGGACCTGAAATTAGGCGGTGCCTGCCCGGACTTTGGACCATTTATTGTGCCCTCGCGATAAGCCCAGCCGTAGTTGCCTCCGCGAACTACCACGTTCACTTCCTCGCGAGCGCCCCCGCCGACATCACCGACGTAGAGCGTGTCCGTGACGCGATCGAACGACATCCGCCACGGATTGCGCATACCGGTGGCCCAGAATTCCGTCCGAAGAATGTTCGTAATGGCTATACCGTTAAACTGCGTCGCGCCGACAAATGGATTATCGGCCGGCACAAAGTAGTTCGTGGCATTCATCAGCGCAGAGTGCGGGTTCGGAGGCAGGTTTGTGGAACGCATGTCGACGTCGATGCGCAGGATGCCGGAGAAAAAGTCCTTGTCGATGCGCTGACTATTGTTGCCGGTATCATTCTGGTCGCCTTCGTCGCCCAAACTGACGTAGAGGTAGCCATCAGAGCCGAAGTGCAGGTCGCCGCCGTTGTGATTGCTGTAGTCGTCGCGCTGCGTAATCAGCGGCACTTCAGAAGCAACCACGCCCAAATTCGGGTTCGTCGGTGATATTTCAAAACGAGAGACGCGCTGGTGCCTGCCGCTGCCCGCAGCGGTCGTCGTCGTCAGCGAGTAAAATAAATAAAAGTAGCGATTGTCCCTGTAGTTCGGATGGAACGCGATGCCCAGCAATCCTTCCTCGCCGCCCGTAATCACGCGGCTGGAGATATCCATGAATTGATGGCGCGTGGGAGCAGCGAGGTTCGTGATGACAGTGACGCGGCCCGCCCGCTCTAGAATAAAAAGTCGATTGGTCTCGCCGGGCGCGCTGGCAATGCAGATCGGATTGGTAAAGGTAACCCCCGGAAAGGCGTTGCTGACGGCAACGCCCAACGTCGGCAGAGATGCCGGCATTTGCAATGTCGTGTTGGCAACGCGATTCGAAAGCCCAAAGGGCTGCGCGCTGGAGCCAACGGCGACAAGGATCAGAAACGCGAAGACACGGAGAGAATTCCTCATAATCGAAGTCGAATCGTCGCAAACCTAACGCCGAAGTAAAGAGGGCAGAACACCCGCTTCCGTTACGATGCCGCAACGTTTAGCTTGCTGGTCGCGGTCGGCGCCCCGAGTCGCCCCGCGTTATTTTCGCAAAGGTTGAAGACCGAAATGGAACAGCATCCAGATCGGCACCGCGAACGCAAGGATCGCCACGAATCGTTCCCATGACCATGGCAGATATCCCGATTGCATCGGGAAGATTGTGATCATGAAATAGTTTGAGAACCGCGTGTGGCCGAGGAACTTCGCGTACTTCGGATATTTCCGACGGATTCCACAGACGAACGCGGCCAATCCAAAGGCAAGAACGAAAACTGTGACGGTCACGTTTACCGCCAGGAAAATCCGCAGGTTGAAATCGTCCGCGCTGGTCGGCTTGGTCGACAAATATTGGTAAGACCAGTGCGCGCCCGCCCACATGAAACTAAAACCCGTCTGGATCGCCGTGTGGTAGGAAGGCTTGGCCGACGTGAGCTCGTTGACGATCCAGCCAAAATAAAGCGGTACGATCCCCCAAACCATCTCGGCATGGCCGAATGGCGAGATCAAAATCTCAAGAAATCTGGGTCCGAGGGCTTCGAACACGGCGGCTATCGCAGCAAATCGGTTGCCGAACGAGGAAGTTTAAGTGTCCTGCGGCTTTAGGAACTCAATTTTCAGGCCGGATTTCGCTGGCTGGGCAAATTTATCCACGAGGGTAGGCGCCAAAGGTTCTCCAACCGGCGCGGGCACAGCAGCCCCCTTCCCTTCCAGGGCGGCGCGGAGTGCCCCCTCGACGAGCTCTGCGCAATGGATTTTCATCGGCGGAAGGGGACCCAACTCGCCCGAAAGTTCCTCGGGTTTCATTGCCAGCGCCTCTTCGGGCGTCTTGCCGCGTATCAACTCCGTCGCGAGGCTCGCCACGGCAATCGCCGTCTCGCAGCCAAACGATTGGAACGTGGCCTTGTCGATCACTTTCCTGTCGCCCTGCTGCCGGTATTTGATCCACATCCGCAGCATCTCGCCGCACTCCGCGTTGCCAACGGTGCCGATCGCGTCGGCGTTCGGCATTTCGCCGATGTTTTTAGGATCGGCGATTGCCTCCGAAATTTTCTTTTGCAGATCTTCGTTCATGCGCCAAGACGGTAACGTGGCAATTTCGTGTCGACTTCCTGTGACCACTCGTCAATGCCTCCGCGCAGGCAACGAACGTTTTCAAAACCGTGGCCCAGGAAATACGCGGCAGCGTCGAGAGCCGATTTTCCCTGGTGATCGATCACGATCAGCGTCTCGCCGCGCGGCCACTTCCCCATAATTTCCTGCATGACGGGTTGGGACAACAACAATGCGCCATCGATATGCACCGCCTCGTACTCCTCGCGTGACCGCACGTCGATCAGCTTCATGTCGGGATTCTTCTGCCGCAGCTCCGCCAGCTCTTTCGGCGCGATGAACAGTTTCGCGTCCTGCTCATGGCTGGTCTGAATGTGCGCGAGCACTTCAGACACGTTCAGGTTGTTGTTGCGCTGGCAAACCTGCTCGAGCGTTTCCGTCGGTTGAAAGCCGCAGCTCGCGCATCCGCCGATGTGATAGCGGCGGAACAGCGCGCGTTGCGCTCCGGGATAGACCTCGAGCACGTCGCGCATCGTTGATTGTGCCCCGATCGTCATACGCCAAAAAATTTCTGGATGTCGCGCAACACCTCCACAAAGCGGTCGATCTCCTCGGTCGTGTTGTAGAAGTAAAAGCTCGCCCGCGCCGTGGACTCAACCCCGAGCTTGCGCATCAACGGCTGGTTGCAGTGATGCCCGCCGCGCAACGCGATACCGCGCTGGTCGGCCACTGTGACAACGTCGTGCGCGTGGACTCCTTCGAGGAGGAAGCTCACCAGACCGGCGCGCCCGATCGATGGTCCAAACAGCCGGATGCCTTTCATCGCCGACAACTTCTCAAATCCGTATGCGCCCAATTCCTGGTCGTGATGGGCGATATTCTTGCGGCCAATCGCCTCCAGGTAATCCATGGCGGCGTGCAACCCGATGGCGCCCGAAATGTCCGGCGTCCCCGCCTCAAATCGATGCGGCGGCTTCTTGTAGGTCGTCTTGTCGAAGTCGCAGCTCAGGATCATCTCGCCCCCGCCCTGGAACGGCGGCATCTCTTCGAGCAACTCAGCGCGCCCATAGAGCACGCCGATGCCCGTCGGCCCGCACATTTTATGGCCCGAGAAGACGAGGAAATCGCAGCCGATCTCCTGCACGTCGAGGGGGCGATGGCCCGCGCTCTGCGCCGCGTCGATGAGCGTGGTCACGCCGCGCTTGCGGGCTTTCTCGCAAAACTCGGCCACGGGATTGATCGTGCCGAGCGTGTTGGAGATGTGCGTCATCGCGAGCAGCTTCACCTCCGGCGTGAGCCACTCGTCCAGCCGGCTCAGGTCGAGCAGGCCGCGGTCACCGTTCACGGGCAGAAAAGCGAGTTGCGCCCCCGTGCGCTCCGCCAGGAGTTGCCACGGCACGATGTTACTGTGGTGCTCCATCTCCGTGAGCAGGATTTTGTCGCCGCGCTTGATGTTACGGCCGCCCCACGAGGTGGCGACGAGGTTAATGCCCTCGGTCGTTCCGCGCGTGAAAACGATTTCCTCGGCGCTGCGCGCGTTGATGAACGCGGCGGCGCGAGTGCGCGCCGCTTCGAAACCGTGCGTCGCGCGATTGCTCAACTCGTGGATGCCGCGGTGGACATTCGCGTTGTCGTGCTCGTAATAGTTGCGCAGCACTTCCACGACCTGCTGCGGCTTCTGTGTCGTGGCCGCATTGTCAAAATAGATAAGCGGGTGCCCGTGGACTTTCTGGTGCAGAATTGGAAAATCCTTCGCGAGCGCCTTCCACGACGCCATCGGTTGAAGTGTTGGCTGCATCAGTACAGTCCCAGTTGCAGGCGGGCCGCCTCGCTCATCATGCCCTGGTTCCACTGCGGGTCCCAGACGAGCTCGACGTTGGCCTCGTCAATGCCTTCGATCGAAAGCAGTTTGTTCTGCACATCCTGCGCGAGCATTGGCCCCATGCCGCAGCCCGGCGCCGTCAACGTCATTTTAATGTCGGCCTTGTTGCTGCCCTCGCCGATGGGCGTCAGCTTGCAATCGTAAATCAGCCCGAGGTCGACGATGTTCACCGGAATTTCCGGGTCAAAACACGTCTTCATCGCGTCCCAGACCTGCTTGTCCAATTGCTCGGCGGTCGCGGGAGCGCCGGAAGTCTTTGGCGCGGTCGCCGCCGCCTTTTCAATCCCCAGCGCATCGGCGTTGGCGCCTTCGATGCGGAACATGTTGCCGTTGACGATGACGGTGTAGCTGCCACCCAGCGATTGAGTGAGGTAGGCCTGCTCTCCTTTCTGCAACGTTACCTTCGTGCCCACGGGAATCACCGCGGCCTCAACGTCGCGACTCAGTGTGATCGGTTCGTTCGTCTGCATACGCTAATATAGCCCAAAGGCTATTCCTCGCTCTCCGTAGAAACGGGTTCCGCTTTGCCTTCGACCGCAGCGACGGCGGCATGCCACGGCAGGATCGCGCATTTCACGCGCGCCGGGAATTTGTGCACGCCGGCGAACACGGCGAGCTTGCCCATGTCTCCATTCGATTTGCCTGTCGTGACCATGTCGTGCACTTGCGCGAACAGCGACTTCACTTCTGCGACACTCTTGCCTTTGACCGCCGTCGTCAGGATCGAGGCGGACGCGCGGCTAATCGCACAGCCCGAGCCCTGCCACGAAATGTCCTTCACCGTGTTGCCGTCCAGGTGCAAATACACCGTCACGTGATCGCCGCACAGCGGGTTGTGTCCCTGCGCCGTCCGATTCGCCCCTTCCAGTTTGCTGTAGTTCCGCGGACTCTTGCTGTGATCCAGGATCACCTGCTGATAAAGATCATTGAGATCGTCGAACATCGCGCCAGGGAGTCGACGATTTACACTCCGGCAGAGCCGCCGACGTGCGGATTTTCTTCCAACCGGTCCCAAATGACCTGGTCCAATTCCTCCCGGACCGGTTCGCAGCGAATGCGGTCGATAATTTCGCCCGCAAAGGAATGGATCAACATTTGCCGCGCCGTCTCGAGTCCGATGCCGCGCGCGCGGAGATAGAAAATGGAATCCTTATTCAACTGGCCGATGGTCGCGCCGTGCGTGCACTTGACGTCGTCGGCGTAAATTTCGAGCTGCGGCTTCGTGTCCGCGGTAGCGTTGTCGGACAGCAAAAGATTCTTGTTCGTCTGTTTCGCGTCGGTCTTCTGAGCGATTTGCCGCACCAGAATGCGCCCGTGAAAGACGCCCTTTGACCGATCGTCGAGAATGCCGTTGAAATACTCGTGACTGTTACAGTGCGGGCTGGCGTGCTCGACGATCATGTAATGGTCGGCAAGCTGGTCATCCTTGGTGAGGTACAATCCGTTCAGCACGCACTCGATGTGTTCGCCGCCGAGATGAGTGTAGATGTTGTTGCGCGAGAGCTTCGCGCCCGTCGCGAACGAATGCGAAATGAAGTTGCACGCCTTGCCAAGATCCATCTGCTGCGTAGCAATGTGATACGCCTGCGGGCTTTCGTCCTGCAACTTGCAATGTTCCACGACGGCGTGCTCGCCGATCACAAACTCCGTCACGGCGTTGGTGAAATACTCGCCCTGGACGGCGCTCACGTGGCTCTCGATCAGCGTCAACCGACTGCCCCGCTCCGCGATGACCAGGGTGCGCGGATGCGATGCGCTGCCGCGTTCCTGGCTCGTCGAGAGAAAGAGCAGATGCACGGGCTTCTCGACAATTTGACCGGCGGGGACGTGCACGAATGCGCCGTCCGTGAAGTAAGCCGTGTTCAGGGCCACGAACGTGTTCTGGTCCACGCGCGCATGCTGTCCGAGGTGCTTCTGCACGAGCGGCGCGTCTTCCGCGAGGACCGCGGCAAGATTCGAAATCCGCACTCCCTTCGGTTGCGGCAAAATCGTCGACAGCTTCGGCGCATAATGCCCGTCGATGAAAACCAGCCGCGTGCATTCCAACTGCATGAAGTTGAACTGCTTCAGGGGCACGGTGACCGCGCCCGGCTCGGTGACAGGCTGGAACGGCAGCTTCGCGATCGGCGCGACGTTGGTGAAACGCCAGTCTTCATCCCGTATCGTTGGGAAACCGATTTCGGCAAACCGCTCCATGCCCCTCTTGCGCAGGCCCGTCAGCCACGCGGGCTCGTTTCGTTCCTGGTCGAAGCGCTCGAACGCCGCAATGAAGGGGTCAGCCTCTTTCATCTGTTCGGGGGCAAGGGTCGTTGTCTCCATACGCTAGGCAGGCACAGCCTCGTGTTTGACAATCCAGTCATAGCCTTTTTCTTCCAACTCCAGCGCCAATTCCCTGGTGCCGGAGCGCACGATGCGCCCGTCGAACAGCACGTGGACCACGTCGGGCACGATATAGTTGAGCAAACGCTGGTAATGCGTGATGATCAACTGCGCGTTGTCGGGCTTCTTGAGGCGGTTCACGCCCTCGGCGACAGTCTTGAGCGCGTCGATGTCCAGCCCGGAATCCGTCTCATCGAGAATCGCCAGCTTGGGTTCGAGCACCGCCATCTGGAAAATCTCGTTGCGCTTCTTTTCGCCGCCGGAAAAGCCTGCGTTGACGGGCCGCTTCAAAAAGTCCTCGCGCAATTCGAGAATCTTCATCTTCTCCTTCACGAGGCTTAAGAATTCCATCGCATCGAGTTCCGGCAGGCCTTTGTGTTTGCGAATCTCGTTCAGCGCCGCCTTCAGAAAGTAGGTGCTGTTAACGCCGGGAATTTCGACCGGATATTGAAACGCCAGGAACACTCCTTCACGGGCGCGCTCCTCGGGGTCCATTTCCAGCAGGTCGACTCCGTTGTAAAGCACCTCGCCCTGGCGCACGTCATAACCCTCGCGCCCGGCCAGGATCGCCGCCAGCGTGCTCTTGCCGCTGCCGTTGGGTCCCATCACGGCGTGGACCTCGCCCGCGTTGATCGTCAGATCAACCCCTTTGAGAATGTCGCGTCCCTCGACGCCTGCGTGCAAATTCCTGATTTCCAGCATATTAAAAAGTCTCGTTAACCAACGCTGCCTTCGAGGCTCACGCCGAGGAGCTTTTGCGCTTCCACGGCAAATTCCATCGGCAATTCCTTGAACACTTCCTTGCAAAACCCGTTCACGATCAGGTTCACCGCGTCCTGCGTCGCCAGTCCGCGCTGGTTGCAATAAAAAATCTGGTCCTCGCCGATCTTCGACGTGGTGGCTTCGTGCTCCACGCTGGCGGTGGTGTTCTTCACTTCGATGTACGGAAACGTGTGCGCGCCGCATTTGTCGCCGAGCAGCAGCGAATCGCACTGCGAA
>Ga0105340_1001213_pt1 | contig 11751 bp, 7 predicted proteins | sample EasRivMeERMLT700_FD_89676 | JGI IMG/M metagenome (GOLD analysis project Ga0105340, IMG submission 89676) | Soil microbial communities from meander-bound floodplain in the East River, Colorado, USA - East River MetaG ERMLT700 | ecosystem: Environmental > Terrestrial > Soil > Floodplain | place... | reverse complement strand
TGGCACACAGAGCAATAAATTCCGTAGCGTTCCTGGCCGCGCGCGAGCAATTGCTCATTCACGGGCACAGGGATGTTGATCACCCAGTTCGTCGTGCCCGGGCTCTTGCCGGTATTCGCCGGGATGTCCTGGTAGGCCGAGCCGCGCGCAATCGTGCCGGGCACGGGCAACTGCGAACTCATTCCATCCGCGAAGAAGTCGTTCGGCGCCTGCGGGCGCAGCTTGGGCATGCGGTCCATGTCGGGAAACACTTCGATCGGCGGCTTGCGCGAGATATCGCCGCGCTTTCCGGCAATCAACATCACCGCCACGATCGTCAACCCGAAGATGATGAGGAAGTAACGCATCAATCCCTCACTTCCTCGATGTGCCGCGCGCCGGCCTGTTCCAGCAATTGGCGGGTTTCAGAATCCGAGAACCTCGGGTCAGTGGCTTCGACGACCACAAAGAATTTGTCATGCGTGACCTGCGCGAAACGCACGCTCTTGAAGAGCGGGTTGTAGAGGCGCGGCAGCCGGTTCAGGAATAACATCCCGAAGAGCGATCCAAACGCGCCGAGCAAAATTGTCAGTTCGTACGCCACGGGGAACGAAAAGATCGGGCTGAAGAGCGGCTTGCCGCCGACGACGATGGGATAATCGTAAGCGTTCATCCACCAGATCATCAGCATGCCGAGCGTGAAACCGGTCGCGCCGCCGCAGAACGTAAACCAGCCGACCTTCGAACTCGGCAGTCGCATCGCTTCGTCCATGCCGTGGACGGGGAAGGGCGTGAACACGTCCCACCGCCGGTAGCCCGCGTCGCGCACCATTGCTGCGGCGTGCAGCGTGTCCGCAGTCGTGTCGAACTGCGCCATCAAACCATATTTTACTGTCGTCTCAGCCATGGTGCCTTAGTGGTGAGCCTTTGCGCCGCCGAGCGGATGATGCGGGTCCGCTTGCGGCGTGACGCCTTTGACTTCCGAAATTGCGATCATCGGCAAAAAGCGCATGAACAACAGGAACAACGTCATGAACAAACCGAACGTGCCGATGAACGTCCAGATATCGACCCAGGTTGGGATGAAGTAGCCCCAGTTCGACGGCATGTAGTCGCGGTGCAACGAGGTGACGATGATCACGAACCGTTCGAACCACATGCCGATGTTCACGACGATCGAAACCAGGAACACAAACCACGGCGTGGTGCGCGCCCACTTCGACCAGAACAACTGCGGCGAGATGACGTTGCAGGTCACCATCGTCCAATACGCCCACCAATACGGACCGAACGCGCGGTTCTTGAAAGCGTAGAGTTCGTAAGGGTTGCCGCTATACCATGCGATGAAGAACTCCATCGCGTAGGCGTAGCCGACGATCGAGCCGGTCGCCATGATCACTTTGCACATCAGATCGATGTGGCGCGTCGTGATCACTTCCTCGAGGTGGCAGAGGGTGCGCAGCGGGATCATCAACGATAGCACCATGCCGAAGCCGGAGAAGATCGCGCCCGCAACGAAGTAGGGCGGGAAGATCGTCGTATGCCAGCCGGGGACTTGCGACACGGCGAAGTCGAACGACACGATACTGTGCACGGAGAGCACCAGCGGTGTCGAAAGACCCGCGAGCAGGAGATACGCTTTTTCGTAATTGCTCCAGTGACGGTTCGAACCGGTCCAGCCGAGCGAAAATAATCCGTAGAGGAACTGCCGGAGGCGCGTCTTCGCGCGGTCGCGCATCGTCGCGAGGTCGGGGATCAAACCCATGTACCAGAACAGCAGCGAGACCGTGAAGTAGGTCGACACCGCAAACACGTCCCAGAGCAGGGGAGAGCGAAACTGCGGCCAGATGCTGTTTGCGTTCGGGAGCGGCAACAGCCACCACCCAAGCCAAATGCGCCCGATGTGAATCAGGGGAAAGATGCCGGCGCAGATGACGGCGAAAATTGTCATCGCTTCCGCCGCGCGGTTGATGGATGTGCGCCACCGTTGCCGCAGCAGGAACAAAATCGCGGAGATGAGCGTGCCCGCGTGGCCGATACCGATCCAGAACACGAAGTTCGTGATGTCCCACGCCCACGCCACCGGGATCATCAAGCCCCACACACCGACGCCGGTGGTCAACAGGTAGGTGATGCACGAGAAGCAGACGACCATGAGGGTGAAGCTCGGGACGAACATCATCCACCACCACTTCGGCGTCTTGCCTTCGGCGACGCCGGCGATGTGGTCGGACAGCCAGCCAAAGGGTCGCTGGTTCAGGACCAGTGGCTGCCGCTCGAGTTCCGCGGGCGTGTGCGGAATGATCGGCACCGACCTGACGAGTTGCTCAGCCATTAGTGCGCCCCTCCCTTCTGGGCGTGACTATTGGTATGGCCGGCATCGTGATGCGCTTGAAATGGATTCCCCTGCTTGTCGGCATACTCCTTAATATTGAGCGGGATCGCGTGATAATCGGGCATCTTCGGGTTCGGGTTGCGCACGCGCGCCAGGTATGTGACTCGCGGGCGCGTGTCGAGGAACCCAAGCACCTCGTAATCGTGCTGCAACTTCTTGAGCTGCGAAACGCGGCTGTTCGGATCGAGTTGATTGCCGAAGACGATCGCGTCGGTCGGACACGCCTGCTGACAGGCGGTCTTGATCGTGCCGTCAGGCACCTGCACGTCGCCCGATGCGCCCGCCTTCACCTTCTGCGCAATCTTCGCGCCTTCGATTCGTTGCACGCAGAACGTGCACTTCTCCATCACGCCGCGCATGCGCACGCTCACGTCCGGGTTGCGCACCAGCGCCATCAAATCCCACTGGTCCTCCTCGACCGTATGGTGCATCGAGGGTTCCTTAAGCCAGTTCAACAGGTTCCAACGGCCTTTCGACGAGCTGGTCAGCGGGCTCTTATACAAATCTTTTCCGATCGGATGCTTGTTATAATCGAAAAAGTTAAAGCGCCGGACCTTATATGGGCAGTTGTTCGAACAGTAGCGCGTGCCCACGCAGCGGTTGTAGGCCATGACGTTCAGGCCTTCCTCGTCGTGAACGGTGGCGTTCACGGGGCAAACACTTTCGCATGGCGCGTTCTCGCAATGCTGGCACAACATCGGTTGCGTGACGGCCTGCGGATCGTCGATCATCTCCTTCGGCGCCTTGTCCGCTGAGCCGCTCCAGTAGCGGTCGATGCGCAGCCAGTGCATCTCGCGATTGCGCGACACCTGGTCTTTGCCGACGATCGGGACGTTGTTCTCTGCCTGGCACGCGAGCACACAGGAGGTGCAGCCGACGCACGTGCTCAAGTCGATCGACATGCCCCACTGATGAATGGCGCTTACGAACATCTGTTTGCTCAGGTCAACGGCGACCTGACCCTTCCGCTCGCGGTAGCCACTGTAAGGATGCTCGTAAATCATGTACGGCTTCCCCGTTTTCGGATCGATCGGAATGTGTTCCGAGTGCGCCTCCAAATCCATGTTCTTCGCGAAGCCCGGGAACTCCTTGTACTGCTCGGCGTTGGCCTCGCGCACGATTGGGCGGCCTTCCATCGAGCCGTGTTCCTGCGTGCAGGAAACTTTATAGGTGCGGCCAGTCTTCGTGAGCTTTGCGCCCACGGCGAAGTATTCCGCCGCCGAAGTCCTCAATGCATACGCATTATATAAACCGACGTTCTGGCCAACGCGACCCGCCCCACCCTTTTCGCCACGTTTGCGTCCGTAGCCAAGTGAGATGCCCAATGAGTTGTCCGCGAACCCGGGCTGAATCCAGACGGGCCCCTGGATTTTCCTCCCGTTCAACTCGATCTCTACCACATCCGTATTTTCGACACCAAATTCCTCGGCCGTCTTGCGACTGATCAGCACCAGCCCGTCCCACACGGTTTTCGTGACCGGGTCGGGCAATTCCTGCAGCCAGCCGTTGTTGCTCCAGCGGCCATCGTCGAGTTTGTAGTCGCGATGGAACACAACTTCGAGGCTGTCTTTCGAGGGCGCAGCGGGCGCGGTGGCGGAACTCAGAATGTTCCCGAGCGCATTCGCGGCGAGTTCGCGCGGGCGATAAATCGTGTTCGGGAGAAAGCCGTCGTGCAGGAACTTCTTCCAGGTCTCTTCGAAATTTCCCTGGCCGGCGAATTGCCGGAACGTGTCGCGCACGATGTCGTGCGGCTTGGTGCTGTCCATGCCGCCAATGCGCGCCAGCACTTCAATTTCGGTAATCCCGCCAAACAGCGGCTGAATCAACGGCTGCACCGGCGCAAGAGTCCCATCGCTGGTGCGCGCGTCGCCCCATGACTCGAGATAATGCGCCAGCGGCAAATGCCACGTGCAGAACGGAAACGTTTCGTCTTCGTAATAGCCGAGGCGAACCACGGTCTTCGCTTTGGCCTGCGTGGTCGCCCAATCGAAATCGGCGGGGGCGGAGTAAACGGGATTGCTGCCGAGGATCACCAGCGTGCTGACGGCACCCTGGTTCAACAGCTCCCTGAGTTCACCGAGGCGTCCCAACTGCGGCCCAGCTTCGCGATAGACAACCGTCTTGCCGTTGTTGCCCAGCGCGGCGTTGATCGCTGCCGCGAGCGCGTGGACTGCCGGCGGTTGGCGATGACCCGCGAGCACCACCGATGCGCCTTTGTTCTGCGCGAGGTCCGCCGCGCACTCGGCAATCCATTTCGGATCAACGGAGGTGGGCAGGGGAAACTTCTGTGCGAGCGCCGTCACTGCCGCGTTGCCGGGCGCAGCTGCCGTTGCGATTGCCGTCGCCCCCGCGAGCACACTGCTTGTCGGCACGCGCAAACGATGATCGGCGTTCATGCCGGTCAACGTCATCAAACCTTCGACCGCATAAAGCCGGTTCAGGGGATCACCGGGCTTTTGGATGCGACGGCCTTTGGCGAAATTTCGGCAATGGCGACAGGTGTCTTCCTCATCGCCGATAAAATCACAGTCCAGCGCGAGGATGACCTTGGCCTGGTCGAGCTTGTGGAACGGCACTGACCCGCCAGCGCCTGCCGTCGCGCCGAATTGCAGATCGACCGGCTCGTAACTAAACCAGCGCGCTTGCGGAAATTTCTTCGCGACTTCCTGCTGCAAACGTAGTCGCGACGGCGAACTGGTGTGCTCCAACAGGAAGCACAAGCCCTGTCCCTGCCCGGCAGTGCGCCCAACGTTCGACAGAAAATCCAACGCTTCCACGGCGGGCACCGTCTCGCCGTTGCGCGTGAACCGCTTCGCGCGGTCCGGATCGTACAGGCTCAGGATCGACGCCTGTGTGAACGTGTCCGTGCCGCCGTTGTGATCCGGATAATCCGGATTGCCCTCCACCTTCGTGGGCCGGCCGTCGTGCGACTTCACCAGCAACGGTACCGCGCTGCCGCGCGTCGGCATCGCCGTCGCATAATATTGCGGCACGCCGTGGACGTATCCTTCGGGCTGTTTCGAAAACGGTAAAATCTTCTCTTCTGGCCTGCGGCATCCGGCCAGGCCGAATCCTGCCAGCGCGAACGACGCCGACATGATCTTCATGAAGTGCCGGCGCGCGATCGGGTCCTTCAACTCGCTCGCGCCCGACGGAAACTCCCGCTCCACCCATTGACGAAAATCCGGGCTGTCCGCCAGATCGTCCAGGCTGCGCCAGTAACGCTGGCCGCTCTCGGGTTCAGGACATGGTGGAGGAATCGTTTTCATCGATGACAGGCCGAGCAATTCTGCGACGCGTTCACTTTCCACTCTTTCTTCGCCTTCGCGCCCCAATCCGGGGGCAAGTGCTTGTGCGGGTCCCAGGCGAGGTCCGTCACCTTGTCGGGCGGGCGCAGGTTCGGCGCGGGGTTGCGATGGCATTCAAGGCAGAACGTCATGTTCAACGGCTTGGCGTGGTAAACCTCGTCCATCTTGTGAATGTCCCCGTGGCAGTGCACGCAACTGATGCCACGATTCACGTGCACCGAGTGATTGAAATAAACGTAGTCGGGCAGCTTATGAATTTGCACCCACTCAACCGGCCTGCTGCCCGGAGTGGCGCTTTCGCGGATCGGCGCCAGCCGCGGATCGTCTTTCAACACCTGGTTGTGGCAATTCATGCACGTCTGGCTCGCGGGCACATTCGAATACCAGCTTTTTTCCACCGCGCTGTGGCAATACCGGCAATCCATCCCAAGCTGCTCAACGTGGACAGAGTGGGGGAAGGGGACTGGTTGAATGGGCGAGTAACCGACGCGCGTGTACTTGGGTGTGAAATAATACCAGAGACCGGCGGTGGCGGCGGTGCCCACCAGCAACAGGCCCACGAGTGCGAGCGCTGGCAGACGATTCGTCCATCTCGGAAAGACGTTTGGCATCGTTTAATTCCGTTTATCCCGCAAAAGACAGGGACGCCTGTCCCCAGGCGTCCGAATCAAAGTCCCAAGCACGACTGACGCTCCCAAGCGCGACCGAGGATATTTGCGACTACTCATCATGCGTCAACCGTTTTCTGCCGAAACTACCATTAAATTATCGAATTCTGCGCCTCGCTAATATTAGCGATTCTTTTGACCCGCAAGTGATGTTTAGCCTTAGTCAAGATAGGGTGCAAGAAAGTTTGTGAAATTTTTCACGATTTCGGTCGGATTAATGCAGATGATAAGAAGAGGTGCTTCAACCCAAAGTGAAGAATGCGGCTTGCGCGCTACGATTCGAGGACCGCCAGCCAGGATTCGGAGAGGAGTGGGGCGACGAGGATAAGGTCGCGGAGCTTGACACCGGCGAGGGCGAGTTCGCGGTTGAGGCTCTCGCGGTCGTGACGCGGGCTCAGCTTGTGCCGGAGTTTAAGGACATAACGCAGCCAACGACTAACGTATTTCAAAGAATAGCGGTGAGAGTAGCTGATGACGACAACCCGCGCGACACGGGTAAGTTCCCGGATTGCGCTGATACGCCATCGTGCGCTAACGAGATTGGTGAAGCGAATACAAATGGCGGCGTCGAAGCTCTTGTTGTCAAATGGAAGGTTGAAGATATCTCCCTGTCGCAAAGTCACGTCTTCGGGCGATCCCTGCCTCGCGGCTACATCAAGCATGGCGCTGGAAACGTCCATTCCGGTGACTGAGTAGCCGGCCGCGGCGAGGTCCCAGCAGAATTGGCCCGTCCCACACGGAACATCAAGCACGCGCGAGCCGGAAGGCACCGACGCGAGGCTGCGCACGAGCGCATTCCAAATAAAAGTTCGATTGATCCTGCCCCGAAGATCGCCGTACCGATTACGGTGGTAACGCTCCGCGCGAATCGCAGAGTATTTCTTTGCAGCGCGTTTTCGACTCTTCAGCACGGTGTTCCGGCGCCTTTTAGAGGATGCGGCATATGCGCGCAGTCTAAAGGAAGAAGGCGGGAGAGTGAAGGAAAAAATGCCGATGAGGCCTTTGTATGATGAGAACGGGATCCTACCGCGATGCGGCAATGCACGCGATCGATCGCGCGCAACGGCGATGAATCGAATGATTGACCGACGAGGCGTTTTCGCCTTTCGTCCCAGTATGGATAAAATCTCGTTCCTGTTTCGGACGGCCGGCTTTCTGGTAACGGCGGCGCTGCTTTCGGGTGTCGCGAGCGATTCGTCTGCCGCTGCGGGCTCGAAGCAACAGCGCCCGTTGCGGCAGTATGCGATTGAGGACTTCATGGATACCACGCGGATCGGAGGCGCTTCGTTCTCGGCGGATGAATCGGCGATCCTCGTGTCGTCCGACGAGACCGGGATTTACAATGTGTACAGCATCGACATCCCCTCGGGCGAACGAAAGGCCGTGACGCGCTCGACGAATGATTCCACGTATGCGGTATCGTACTTTCCAAAGGACAATCGCGTGCTGTTCACGCGCAACAAGGGGGGAGACGAGTTGGATCACCTGTTCGTGCGGGAAGTGAACGGGACGGAGAAGGACGTCACGCCGGGCGAGAAGCTCAAAGCAGACTTTACGGGGTGGTCGCGAGACGATCGCGCGTTCTATGTCCAGACCAACGAACGGGACAAACGCTTCTTTGATCTGTATCGCGTGGACGCCGCGACGTACGAACGGACAAAGCTCTACGAGGACACAACGGGCTATCAGTTGGGAGACATTTCGGACGACGAGAAATGGCTGGCGTTCGGAAAGCCGAACACGACGGCTGATTCGGACATATACGTTTACAACGTGGCGACGAAGGAGATGAAGCATATCTCGGCGCACAAGGGGATAGTGAGTTACGACGTGGCGGCGTTTGATCGCACATCGCGATGGTTGTACTTCCTCACCAATGACCAGGAGGAGTTCAGGCGCGTGCGCCGCTACGAACTCGCGACGGGCAAGATGGAGGACGTGGAGCGGGCGAAGTGGGACATCATGTTCACCTACTTTTCGCACAACGGGAAATATCGGGTGAGCGGAATCAACGAGGACGGGCGGACCGTAATCAAAGTTTACGAGCATGCCACCGGGCGGCCTGTGTCGCTGCCGCGGTTGCCCGAGGGAGACATCGGGTCGGTGAGGATTTCGCGGAGTGAAAAGAGCATGGCGTTTTACCTGAACGGCGATCGACAACCGGGCAATCTGCACGTGTATAACTTCGAGACGAAGGAGGTGAAACGGTTGACGGATACGCTGAGCAAGAAAATCGATCCACTGGACCTGGTGGATTCGGAAGTGGTGCGCTTCAAGTCATTTGATCGCCTTGCGATCCCGAACATCCTTTACAAACCGCATCAGGCCACGCGAACGAGCAAGGCGCCGGCGCTGGTGTGGGTGCACGGCGGGCCGGGCGGCCAGACGCGCAAAGGTTACAGCGCGCAGATCCAATACCTGGTGAATCACGGCTACGTGGTGCTGGGCATCAACAATCGGGGGAGCAGCGGTTACGGGAAGACTTTCTTTACGGCGGATGACCAGAAGCACGGACGAGAGCCGCTATGGGATTGTGTGGAGGCGAAGAAATATCTGGCGGGACTGTCGTATGTGGACCCGGAGCGCATTGGAATTATCGGGGGGAGTTACGGCGGTTACATGGTGCTGGCGGCCCTGGCGTTCAAGCCTGAGGAGTTCGACTGCGGTGTGGATATTTTTGGCGTATCAAACTGGGTGCGAACACTGGAAAACACGCCGCCCTGGTGGGAAGCGTTCAAGAAGGCATTGTACACTGAGATGGGCGACCCGACGAAAGACCGGGAGATGTTGAAGGAAATCAGCCCGGTTTTTCACGCGGACAAGATCAGGAAGCCATTGCTGGTGCTGCAGGGCGCCAACGATCCGCGCGTCGTGAAGGCTGAGAGCGACGATATCGTGGCAGCGGTGAAGAAGAACAATGTGCCTGTCGAATACGTTATCTTTGACGACGAAGGGCACGGCTTTAGCAAAAAGAAGAACCAGGTGACCGGGTACCGCGCAACGCTCGAGTTTCTGGACAAACACCTAAAGGGCACTGCGAAGTAACGCGACTTGCGAACAGAGAATCCGCGAAGGCGAAAAGCTCTTCGCGTTTCATTTACCATGTGGAAACGATCTGTGCTGTCTGGAAGACCTTGCAGTTCCGCGACGCCAGGCAGAGAATCGCCGCGATTGAAGCCACCACGATTTTGCGCCGCTCCAACTTGTGCTCTGACTCTGATTGTGGCGACGGGCCTCTGCCTTGTTGCAAAGTTGCCTGCGGGTGACTGGCCGCAGTTTCGAGGCCCCAGGGCGAGCGGCGTTGCTGACGAGAGAAGGTTGCCAACGCGGTGGAGTTTGGAAAATGGTGAGAACATCCGATGGCAAACGACGATTCCGGGACTGGGGCATGCGAGCCCGATCGTTTGGAAAGATCGCATCTACATTGCTACGGCGGTAAAGCCGGGCGCCAGGCCGGAGTTGAAAGTGGGACTGTACGGCAGCGGGGATTCCTACGCGGAGAAAGAGCCGCATCAGTGGCGCCTGGTGTGCCTCGACAAAGTGTCTGGCAAGGTTCTTTGGGACAAGCCCGGGCACGAAACAGTGCCGCGCGTGGAGCGGCACACGAAGGCGACGCATTGCAACTCGACACCTGCAACAGACGGTGAGCGAATCGTGGCGATGTTTGGCTCCGAAGGCCTGTTTTGCTTCGACATGCAGGGCCTGGAACTTTGGCGCAAAGACCTGGGGAAGCTTCATGCCGGACCGTACGATGTGCCTCGAATGCAATGGGGATTCGCGAGTTCACCCGTGCTGCATGATGGGAAGGTAATCGTCCAATGCGATACGTTGAGTGAGCATTTTCTGGCGGTGTTTGACGCGAAGGACGGCCGTGAACTTTGGCGCACCGTGCGGGATGAAGTAAGCGCGTGGTCTACACCCATCGTGGCGGAAACACCGAAGCAAATCATCGTCAATGGCTGGAAACATATCGGAGGCTATGATTTCGCAACCGGGCGCGAGTTGTGGAAGCTCAAGGAGGGCGGCGACATCCCTGTGGCTTCGCCGATTTTGTGGCGCGACCGGGTGATTCTCACCAGCGGCCATGGCAAATACCGTCCGATGCGCGCGGTGAGGTTGAACGCGAGCGGCGATGTGACGCCGCCGGAAATGGGGGCGACGAACGCGTCGGTCGTCTGGTGTCATCCGCGCAAGGGCAATTACATGCAGACACCGATTGCAATCGGCAATTTGCTTTGGGGTTGCCTCGACAACGGTGTGGTGACGTGTTTCGACGCCATGACAGGCAGGATTTATTATGAGCAACGGATTGGCGGCGGCGGTCAGGGGTTCACGTCATCGCCAGTAGCGGATGGCAGGCATCTCTATTTCACGGGCGAACAAGGGGATGTGTTTGTGATTCCGACGGTGGAGAAATTTAGCGTGTTCGCGACGAACAGTATTGGGGGCATCTGTTTGGCAACGCCGGCCATTTCCGATGGGGCCTTGTTTTTCCGCACGACCGAGAAGTTGGTCGCAGTGGCCGCTGAACGAAGTGAGGGCGTCGAAGTTCGGTGAGCGGGTTCATCGCTGGCGTCACCGAACCAGTCAGACCTCACGACGGAATTTACGGCTTCGGCGCCGCCGCCCCCGGGAACCATTCGGTGTGCTGATCGCCTCCGCGTCCCCAATAGATCACGCGTTGTCCGCGCAGAAAGACGATGTAGCCCTGCACGCCGGCGGCCATCGCGCGTTGCGTGAAGTCGCGATATTTCAATCCGTGACGCTGGCTATCAACGATGGCTGCGCGCAGAGCAGCAACATCGAAGTCGCGCGCGACTGATGGCAGGCCTTCGTACGTGATCGGTGTGGTCACGTGATCCCCGGTCGCACTGTAAAACGTCTTCTCCAGCGCTACATAGTCGACGTGATAATATTCCACTCCTGTGCCGAGCAGGTTTTTGACAACTTCGGGAAACGAGATCGCTCCCGCGAGAGTCGCGCGAGCAGTTTCAGCAATGATTTCCGTGTTCACGCTCCCGACACTATCGTTTCGCGGATTGGATGCACGATGAAAGCAGAGGCCCGACAGCGGTTGACCGCCGCCTCTGCGCCGCTTACGATTATTTATAGACAAGCCACACTCGCGGAGTGAGTGCGGCTGCGCGTATGAACATTCTGGGCAGGCACGCTCTGTTCCGGAGAAAGCCCGGCGCCGAAGCATCGCGACTCGCAGGCGTGTTGCCGCGCATCCGGGCCATCCGCGAAGAATGTGATTGGCAGCCGTTGTCGAGCGCGGCTGCGGCAGAACAGCGACGCGAGCGCGTTTCGAGTGCCCGCCGCAGAATTGTTTATCACCCGGTTCCTTACGAGCGTGGCTTGGAATGGCGTCTGCCGCTGCGACGCACATGGTGGCTCTGGC
>Ga0105340_1001212_pt1 | contig 11756 bp, 30 predicted proteins | sample EasRivMeERMLT700_FD_89676 | JGI IMG/M metagenome (GOLD analysis project Ga0105340, IMG submission 89676) | Soil microbial communities from meander-bound floodplain in the East River, Colorado, USA - East River MetaG ERMLT700 | ecosystem: Environmental > Terrestrial > Soil > Floodplain | place... | reverse complement strand
GGTTGTGGTCTGCCCGTCGTGCGGCAAATCAACGCAACAAGCACCAAGATATCGAAGCGCATCTTGATGCGTATCTGGATCAGTTCAACGCAAAAAACCACGCAGTGTAACTAGGAACTGCGGGCGGGTAGTGATGTTTACTTCCCGTCCGCATTCTCATGAAACTAACAGCGATAGTCATTGAAAGTACAAAGATTAACACAGTGATTGACTTTGTTGAAGGTCACGGTGTTTCCCCCTTTTTCTTTGAACGCAGCAAACAAGGAGAAGGCACTATCACCATCACGATGCCGCGTAGATTTGAAAAAGCACTCTTGGAGGTACTACATGAGACAGTTTAGCAAACAGTATCCTGTCGGATATTACGTGCTAGAAGCAGGTAAGTCAGTATCGATGATGTTTGATAACCTGTCTGATGTAATTGCGGGTTTGCCTGACGCGGGGAAGTACTGCGTTGTTATGGAAGTTATGCGGCCATCAAAAGATGCAACGGTGTACCCACTCTTTAATAACAAAACACGCAAAGAAATGGAAGAGTCTATGGGCCGCAAGTTAATTTTTAACCCAGAGATACCTACAAAGGATATAATAAAGATAAATGATAGTCTTACCAATACAACCATGGAAATGGTTCTTAAACACATTGAGGAATCCAGTATATGACCATTGAGGAGTGTTTTCCAAACCCGCAAGAAGCAGAAGAAGTGCGTGCTATATTCGCCAGTATTGAGTTTTCTGACGCTTACGAATATATGGATAACTACCGTTTTGCGGTGGTAGACAACCAAGAACAAGAGCGAGAGTATTACCGCCGACAATCTAATGGATGCTGCGGTTACTACGACAACACCCATACACTAAGCACAGGTAAAGTAGTACGCATAGGGTTTAATTATGGTCATTGAACGCAACCATCTAACACTTAAAGTAACTAAAGGTAATGTCACTGACAGTCACGGACCATTCCATGACACGTCAGTGGTTGACCGTGTCGCCACTGTTTATAAATCCCAAGGATATACTGTTGCCGTTGTTAAATCGAGGTGCGCATGCTTGGTAACAACCTACCAGACACAATCGAAATCGAAGTCACCCAGGAAGTTTTAAACGAATCCTGTCAAAGAATACAGTCAGGGCGGCGAATATCTACTAACTGCCCCACTGCTGTTGCCTTAAATAAGCTAGGATATACTAATCCAAGTGTAGGATTGTCGGATATTATCCTATCAGGAGATGTATCCCAGTATAGGGCATCAGCAGAGCTGGAAGCGGAAATAGAGAACTTTAATTGGACATATCACAGAACTTTTAGATTAGGCAAGTATATCATAACCAAAATTAAGGAGAGTAAATGAACCGTGCTGTTTGGTGTTTCTTTCTGTTACTGTTGGCTGTTTTAGCAATTGAAGGTGTTAGTTTAAGTTTTTATTTGATGAACATGGCGTCAGACGTGTCTGTATTTTTAGGTTTAGTGGTGATCTTAATTACAGGCAGTGTTTGTGTTGTTGGTGGTCGCTGGTTGCTTTCGAGGCTCAAATGAAAAAATTTTCTTTGGTAGCATTGTTTCTTAGTACTGTTTTCGTGACTGGGTGCACTCGTGTTGGGCCTGGTCATGTCGGAATCAAAATCTCAATGGCTGGTGATCAGCGCGGGGTCAACGATATCCCAACCACAACTGGGTGGGTTTTTTATAACCCCATAGCTACATCGGTGTTTGAGTACCCAACTTACATGCAAACCGCAGTGTGGTCAAAAAGTCCAACAGAAGGAAAGGCAGTTAACGAAGAAATTACATTTACTACGGCAGATTCTATGCAGGTGGCCATTGACATCTCAATTGGCTATACACTTTTGCCAGAGAAGGTGCCACATTTTTATGTCAAGTTTAGATCAGATGACCTAGGCACCTTTACACATGGATTTTTCAGAAATCTTGCAAGAGAGAAGATCGACGGTGTAGCTGGAAAATTCAAGATTGAGCAGATCATGGGAGACAACGCTGACTTTCTTGGAGCAGCTAGGAGCGCAATACAAGCGGCAGTGGAACCTTATGGAATAAAGCTAGAACAATTTGGACTGACTTCGTCACCACGTCCACCAGATGCCGTGATCACTGCAATCAATGCAAAGATTGCGGCAACTCAATTAGCAATACAAAAGCAGAATGAACTGGTACAAGCAACAGCCGATGCGGCCAAAGCTGTTGCTAAGGCTGGTGGTGAAGCTCAATCCATTTTGGTTGTGGCCACAGCGCAAGCACAAGCCAACAATGTCTTGTCAAATAGTATCACCGACAAGCTCATCGAAATTAAGCGCATTGAGAAATGGAATGGTGTGATGCCTCAAGTACAGGGAGGACAAGCATTGATCGATCTGCGTAAGTAACAGTGTAAGGCATTATCCAAGTCATTGTCATAAGCAGTGACTTGGAATATTTCCTTACTCTTACAAAGAAAGGACATTGATGAAACGCTATATTGTCAGAGAAAATCTGAGATCATACAGAGATCATTGGGGAAGAGTACCGAAGATCTCTAAGAGAATAAAATGGGAAGGTGATGAGGACAAAGATTATGGTTCCAACCGACAACACATGCATCTGTCACGTAGAAGGCGTGGTGGTGCAGAGCTAGGTAACGTAAACTTTTTAAGGCGGTATTTGCAAAGCCGTTGTGGTTGTTTGTGGAATGACGTGTACTCTGAGCTTTGCGCCAGTGTTCCTAGCAAAGAAGAAGGACGTGCTCTAAAAAGATTGTTGTGGTGGTGGGTAGAACGCCATGTTTACACAGACTCTGAGGGAGTGGTGCGCCATTACGACAGAGATTCCCCTATTTGGGATGGATTTTTTGTTGTGGACGGTGTGCTGTGCTACTACAGAATGCCTCCCAAGGCACACAAAAAACCAGCTCCAGAACATTTTGCTGTGGATGAGTTCCATGAGTACAATTTTTATTACGGGTATTGGTATCTGACTATCTACAAGCCCTATGTTTCCTGCTACCATAATTCTGAGGGCATCCTAATTAAAACAGAAGGTAAGATGCGGGATCGGATACACCAACTAACCCGCAAACAAACTGACTGGTTGTTAGGAAGACTACCACAACAGAAAGAAAGGTTGACAAAACAGGGCCGTCATTTACGTTTGAGAGATTCTCACAAGTTGCGAGAAAGGCCTCAGTCAACGCCGCCGCACTCACAGACAGAGGCACCCAGGTTACCGCGTGAGGTGTACACAATTCCGTATTATGGTTGTTACTTCTAAAGAAAGGAGGTTAAATGGGAATTTCAATTGAAAAAGTTAGGTTAGACGACTTGTCTATAAAAACTGATGCTGACGGTAAGATTGGCTTTACTGGTAATTATGCATTAGTTTCTTCAAAGGGAAAAGTTGTAGCTAAGCAGTCGTTTAATCTGTATGGAGCGGATGTTAAGATAACGCCTTCACCATTAACACAGGCAGCGTTAGATAAGTTTTATGAGTTGCTGCAGGGAGACATCAATATCTTGTTAGGACTATCGGAGCCACAATGAAAACCCCCAACGAATTGGTAGAACGCGCAGTTGCCCGCCTCAACGAAAGCAAGGAATACGAAATTCAGCGAACAGTCGATGAAATTGTCAGTGCCATTGCGACGGCACAACAGCGTAAGACATCGGCAGTTGCAAAGGCCGACAAAGAAATTGCAGAGTTGCAAGCTGAGCTGAAAGCAGTGACTCTCACTGAAATTTCTAGGGAAGAGTTGGGGCTGTAATTGGAACCTACAGCAAAATGTGCCTGGCCGTACAGTGATTGTCAACGACCAGGCACAGACCCCGCAGCGACCAGAGAGTTTAATGACGTGAAGATGTACTGCGATGATCACGCACATTCAATCGCAAATGACAGAAGCCCAGAGTATAGGGTTATTTGTCCTAACTGTGGCTGTCACTTTGGTGTTAATTAATGACTACTAAACTATAAGGAGATAACATGGCAGCTAAAGGTGCTAGTGGTACCGGCAGGAAAATGCATTTAAATCAGGGTGTGAAGATTACAAACTGTTCTTGCAAATCCGAGTACCAAGACAAAAAGTATGGCAAGGGATTGCGGCTGCACAATGCAACACAAAACGCGGCATCGAACTGGCGCTGTACTTCATGTGGGATTGCTCGGTGATTAAGGCAATTGCTTGTATATCTGTTTCACAAGCGGAAATAATTGCGTCGGCAATAGATAAGTTTTTTATCACAAACGTTATAGTGGGTGTGACACCCAGTTCCAATAGTGGAGTGGTGTTGTGGATACGCCACGGCTGCACGCGACAAGAGTGGAGGACCTTAATTGATGGAATCAACGAAGACCTCAAGAAAAACGGAGAGCGTTCTCTGGGAGATAGTTTGTTTTGAGTTGCGGCCAGACTCAAATCAAATAGCGTTCGCTGTCAACACAGAGACGTATAACATTGTCGTGTCATCGTCAGGTCATCCCACAATTGTGAGACACTTGGGAAATGACTTTACTGGTGGCGGATGGTTGTGGTTATCTACAAACAAAATCACTTACGTTGCTGGTTATTTGGGGTATCTTCCCTGTAAGTTTCGTAGTGCGGTGTTGGCTGCGCTGTGCAATCACTTTCGCAAGGAATTCAGATCACTATGAGGCGCATAAAAACTGCATTGACACTACATGAAACACAGATGTTACAGTGTCTTGCCAAAGACAAGCGTGTCTACGAAGCCGGTGCGTTGTTGGGACATTCCACAATTGCGCTAGCATCTACTGCACGGTGTGTTGTTTCTATAGATCCTCATGATGGTTATCCGGCACAAAAACCACGCCCAACATGGGAATTGTACCTAGAAAACTTGCGTGTAAGTGCTGTTTGTGATAGGATAGTACCTGTGCGAGCAACTCTACAAGTAGTGCCACCATCTAATTATGAATTTGCATGGGCTGACCTCACAGGGCAAGCAGCAATCACAGAGACATTTTTAAATCATGCTGTTAATTGTAATTTAATTGCCGTGCATGATTACTGTCGCTCAGGCTGTCAAGGGGCAACCCGCGCAATTGATGAGTTTATTCAAAGAACAAATCCACGACATGTCAGTGTTACAGATACACTGATTGTCATTGAGAGGTAAAATGCTTGAGTTTTTTGTAGTGATGGAAAGAACTTTAATGGTAACAATAGGTGTTAGTAGCTTCTTTCTGTTATGCTGCCTGCTCGCAGAAGGTCTTTGTAAAGTCATTGAGAGGTGAACATGATACATGCTTTAGGTTGGGGATGTTTTGCATTCCTTGGAGCATTACTTCTAATAGAGCTAGCTGTGGGTTTAACTGCTTGGGACTGTAATGACGATGATCAATTTATTATGTCTATGATCTTTGCAGTAGGTGTGTTTTTTATCACAACATAAATCAAGGCACCCGTAGCTCAGCGGAAAAGGCCGAAAGGCCGAAGAGCATGCGGTTTCTACCCGCAGTGTCGGGGGTTCGAATCCCTCCGGGTGCTCCAATTTTTAAAACGGAGGTCTATGAGCTGCTACATCGAAACGTTTGTCATTGATGGTACCACGTATGGCATCGAAGATTACAAAGATGGTCGTCCTCCCGAAGATCACTTCATGGCAGACCGTGCCAAAAAACGCTACAAGTGTTGGAAGGGTGGGTGTGGCGTTGGCGACAGAGACACTCTAGAGCAAGCCAGAAAACTTATTTATGATTACGCACAGTTATATTTATCGACAGAACACTGTAAAACAACACTGCGTCTACAGTCATTGTCAAAAACACTGTCACGTCTTGGACTTGACGATGTCTTTCAACTGGCACAATTCGTAAAAAGGAGCTAACATGCAACGCGCTATTTACTTTGGGTTGGTTGTCCACATCGTTATGTCAATGACACACAAAACACTCGTTGAAAAGAACGGTGTTTATGTCATCGTAGACACTGTGGATTTACGATTCGTGCGGGCAGCAAGTAATTAACTTGAGGCTGGGTGGCGGAATTGGTAGACGCACCGGACTTAAAATCCGGCGTCTTAGGACGTGCGGGTTCGAGTCCCGCCTCAGCTACCATTAAGGAAAAACAATGACCGATGCACAAAAAGAAGTAATTAGAAGCGCTGTAGCTGCAGTCATAAAAAAAGGCTATACCATCCGTTGTGGCGGTTTTGGTGACGGTGTTAAAACCTGTTGTCCCATACGTGCGGTTTCTCTTGAAAGTGATAGGTCATCAAGTTTTATAGAAACTGCAATGTGGGTACTACAAACCCGTAACTATGAAGTATGGCAGTTTATTTATGGATTTGATGGAGCATATGGAGATGAGTATAACGGTTTTTACAAATTTGGCAAAGAACTACGTCGGGAGCTTAATGTATGACATTGAAAGACAAAGCCACGTCAGTGGCACAAACACTGATTGATCGAGGATATACAGCGTTTCTAGTTGGCGGCTGTGTTCGTGATATTCTTTTAAAGAGAGAGCCAAAGGATTATGACATCGCCACGTCGGCCACACCGCCACAAATTCAAGAAGTTTTTCCGCATAATTATGCTGTCGGCGAGTCTTTCGGTTGCATCAAAGTTAACGATGATGGTAATATTTTTGATGTCACTACATATCGCAGTGAGGCTAATTACACAGACGGGCGGCGACCTGACACTGTTATCTTTGAAACCGACCCGCGCCAAGATGTTTTGAGGCGTGATTTTACAATCAATGGATTGTTAATGGATGTTCAAGGTAATGTCATTGACTACGTTGACGGGTTACGTGACATTGAATCTCGCACTGTGCGCGCCATTGGTAACGCCCATGATCGGTTTACAGAAGATGCCTTGCGTATCATGCGTGCAGTGAGATTTGTAGTACAGTTAGGGTTCATTGTTTCACAAGACACATTTGCGGCGGCGAAAGACACTATTGCTGGGCTAGAAAATATCTCTATGGAGCGGCGGCGGGACGAGTTTCGTAAAATTCTGGAGAGTGAGGAACCGGAAATAGGTTTGATGCTGTTGCGTACATGCGGGGCACTGGGCTATATCCTTCCAGAACTTCTATTGTTGGACGGGGTGGAACAGCCATCAAAATACCACAAGCATGATGTTGGCACTCACGTGCATGCAATGATTGTCCACGCTGAAAAGCCAATGTCTTTTGAGCTGGCGATGTCAATACTCCTACACGACATTGCTAAGCCACAGTGTAAGGGACTTAAACCAGATGGTACCATCCATTTCCACAATCATGAGCATGTAGGAAAAGAAATGGCACTTAACATTTGTGAGCGCCTGCACTTAACCAATGACCAGAGATTTATTATTGGTGAGTTCGTGCACAAGCACATGCGCCCACACAGTGCCTTAGAGATGAAACCAGCTACACTGAAAAGACTGTGCCGTGTCCCACGCTTTGAAGAGTTCTTAGAGTTACATCGTTTAGACTGTTTGTGCTCCAACGAAAATATGGAGACTTATGTGTTCTTAAAGAAGTTTTATGAAGAGCATAAACACGAAATCAATGTTGTGCCCTTGATAACCGGCTATCATTTACTGGCAATGGGATTTAAACAAGGGCCTATATTCAAGGAGATTTTAGATGCTGTTGAGACTCGCCAATTGAATGGTGAGCTAGCAACAACAGGGCAGGCAGTTGACTTTGTTAACTCTTACAAAAAGGAGATTGCAAGTGAAGCTAAACTTGGAGTTGTTTAAAAAAGTAAAAGCCCATATCTTAGCCGAACCCAAAAGACTACGTCAGAAGACTTGGGTGTGCACTGAAGGAGACGATCTTTTTCCTATACACGTAAAAAGAAAGCGTTATAAACCTCCATGTGGTACCGCCGCATGTTTTGGTGGCTGGACAGTGTTACTGGGAAAGAAAACCCCCACACCTTTAAGTGAAATTATTGGTACAGCTAAACAGCTCTTAGTAGAAGGCCCGTATGATCCTGTCGTACTAGAGGCTAGGGCTAACCTTTATTTGGATGTGTTTTATTATTTTCCAGAGTCTGAGTTAAATGGTGGGCTAACACCCGGAACGCTACGCTATGCCAAGGCTGTTGTAGCTAGAGCCGACGAATTCATTGAACGTTGGAAGGGCAGCCAATCATGAAAGCATGGCAGTTAATTGAAGACCCGCAGCACTGGACAACAAAGGTTAATGCACGAACTATCGGCAATATTTCGGTCGGTCCCAGACACTCAGAAGCGTGTAAATGGTGTGCTATTGGTGCGATATGGAACATATACGACGCCGATACAGCGTTAAATCTGTGTCATAAAGTGACAGCACATTGTGTGTCAAAGTATGACAAGTTACATCTAAGTCAAGTCAATGACCAACTAGGACATGACGTTGTTTTGTCAGTATTAAAAGAGCTGGATGTATGACTGTATTTATTGTTGGTGTTTTAATCGGAATAGCACTAGCACACATTATTGACTATTACTACGCAAGATGGCAATCTAGGAGGCGCAATGGCAACAGGTAACAAGTTTCAATGGAAGTTTTCTCTGTACTGGAAAGACCCTGCGCAGGATGAACTGCATTTCTTGGGGAGTGCAGATTTTGGTAAAGACCATGACGCTGACGCTATTAAGAAATCACTGATGGATGCGTTCTGGGATGACCGCCTAGATTCTACAGGGTGTATTCCTGTTGTAAAGGAAGATGATAACTGAACGTGACAAAGACCTACGCGAGTTGGAGATGAATCAGCGGTGGGACAACCACAAGCTGAGACTCATCGCAATTCGCGTAGAAGACCATGGGATAGGGAAGCCACACGATATGATTCTAAGAGAAACTCAATTAGTGCAGGATATCAACACAAAAGAGTTTTTCACAAGATATCTGAACGGGCCTTCTCTAACCATTGTTAAGGAAATTCAGAAAGTTAACTGGGAATATTGGTCTAAAGTACAGGAGATACTGTGGATAAACTGACATTAAGTCAAGTAGAATTCGCCGCCGTGGTTGCTGAGGTCGCACATGCGGGCCAGCACTATGGAGAACTAGATTACATTGAACACCTCAAGGATGTTAGTGGTGTGTTGCGAAGATATGACATTGACGACGAAGTCATTCTAGTTGCGGGTTGGTTGCACGACGTTGTAGAAGATACTAAAGTGGGATACAAATACATCGACAAGGTGTTTGGCCCTGAAGTGTCTGACGTGGTATTTCGTGTAACTAATGAACTGGGCAAAAACCGCAGAGAGAAATTTCAAGCAACGTCTCCTAAAATTGCGGGACATGTGCGTGCCACCACCGTAAAACTTGCCGACCGCATTGCTCACTACGAGAATGGGCTGTTGCGTGATGGTAGTAAACTATCCATGTATGTTAAAGAACAATCAATGTTTCGTGGTGCGTTGTTTTTCGAAGACCATCAAGGACATGTCTCTGAAATGTGGCGTGATATTGACAAACTGTACAAACAAGCACTAGCTTTGAAAGGAGCATAACGTGGACAAGTACGACGAACATATTGCTATATTGAAAACGTTGGATGTTGACAAGATCTATAAAGAATGGCTTAAAGGCCATGGAATTTTTACCTTTGCCTCTAGGACAGGTAAAGCAGTAGCAAGATCTGACTAAAGAAATATAGGGTGTCTTTCTATGATTAAAGGCAGCTCTAGCTACGTGGCTGAAACTACAGAACTAACAGAGGCTATTAGAGCAGATCCAAGAATTCCTGTGGTCAAGGTAGAGTCAGACGTGTCTAAGTTTACCGAAGATAATTACATTGCCATGGCAGAGTGGCAACGTAGACTAGATATTGAACTGGAGAGAGTGTAATGGATAAGTATGACACACACATTGCAGAGCTTAATTCCTTTAGTGGTGAAGAGCAGTTAAGGAAAATTGCCAGTGATTGGCTTGAGGCTAAAGGAATTTTCCAATTTTTGTGTAAAGTAGGTTTTACTAATGGCAGCCCAGAGTGGACACGGCGTCCAAGTAATATTGGCTGTCCTACAATGATTAAGGCATCTAATGTGGAAGGAAGTTACTATAAATATAAAGCAGAATCTCTAGGGTTAACCGAAGCTATAATCAATGATGAAAGAATCCCACTAGAAACACAATTAATAAGGCCAGTTCATTTTGAAATCTTTGCGGCACTACAAAGACAAGCTGACCAAGAGTTGGGAAGGTTCTAATGGAACCAATTGAAAAATTAAACAAATGGGATCTTGATTGCTCTTACGAACCTGATGGGTATGACATGAAACAGGTTCCTAAGGTTAGTGATGGAAATGTACAAAAGTTTATGGCTAAAATCAACGAACTAGTTGAACAAGTTAATAAAATCACCGAGCACTTACAATGTCAGAACAAATTCGGATCAAATATCTAATTAAAACTTATGGCATCGAAGGGGCAAAAAAGAAATGCGTGGAGTACTGCCATACCTACTTTGAGTATGCGGTTTTTAAATTGCACCGATCAAAGAAAGACGGCGGCCCTCTAATGTCGATATACTACCCTGAAATGCGCCGATCAATCGATGAATTTTTGGAGTTTATCTGTGGAAATTAAGCGACCTACATTGATGTTCGATGTAATGCATAACGTAAGCGTGCGGGAGACTCACCACGATAACGTGGCAAACGGGCTGTCCCGTGGACAGGTCTACGGACGCGGTGTTGTAGTAGGTGTGGTAAGCGCACTCGTTGCTATGGGATACACCTTCCAGCAAGCGTTGGATGTAGCCATAAAGTACGCGGGGGATCTAGACGTAGCTTGTTTACCACCAACATGGAAAAAGTCATAAAACTGCACCCCTCAATTTGGGGACACCTAAAAGGTCAGCTTTCTTTTCGCGCCATATTGTATATAGAGGACCCGCACTGTCACTGGTGTCGCTGTTTTCTTGAATGGCCTAAGAAAACGCCCGAGAATTCACCGAACTCAGCAACAGTTGACCACCTAATTACAGTAGATCATCCAATGAGGTTAAAAATAAACAAAGATAATCTTAGAATGTACACTGTTTTAGCCTGTGGTGCCTGCAACTCAAGAAGAGGACATGCTGCGTGGAAGCCACGCAAAGACTTTAGAGGTAAATCTGTGTCATACCCAAAACTACCGGAGCACTTACTATGACAGTCGCTGAGATCATTGATTTTACAAAGACTGCTTTGTTAGCACAAGGCAAGCGTGCATTTGACACCAACACGCACACGTGTCTATATCGTGGCCCAGAAAACACTCGCTGTGCTATCGGGTTGCTTATTCCTGATGACATGTACTTGCCTAATATGGAGCAGCGGCAAGTTGAAATTTTATTACAAGAATATTCTCAACTTAAACCTGTACTACTTCCTTCTGACTTAGACGAAGAGAGTGGTACTCGCTTTTTACAACAATTACAGCGTATTCATGATGACTGGCCAAACGCTGCCAATTGGCCAGCACAATTTGAAACACTATCCAGAAGATGGTCGAGGTAACTACCAATGAAGCCACTACGACAGAAGCAACAGGAAGCTTTAACACGCCGCAAAGCTAATCTTCAAAGCTACAAAACAGACAAACATGCCATTGAATTTTTCAAGGATGGTGTGGCACTAACTACAGATGAGGAACGTCAAAGATTTCTTGCCCGAAAAATCTCCACTGCAGAAGCAGACATCACTATGCTTGAGTCTAAGATAGGAGAAACATACTGATGCGTGTCACATATGAAGAATTTTTGGAGCAGTTGGCGGCGTTGCCTTTGACTTGGGAAATTAAAAATGGTGAAATTAAATC
>Ga0105340_1001211_pt1 | contig 11757 bp, 13 predicted proteins | sample EasRivMeERMLT700_FD_89676 | JGI IMG/M metagenome (GOLD analysis project Ga0105340, IMG submission 89676) | Soil microbial communities from meander-bound floodplain in the East River, Colorado, USA - East River MetaG ERMLT700 | ecosystem: Environmental > Terrestrial > Soil > Floodplain | place... | reverse complement strand
TCCGCGAGGATGTCGGCAGTCCCTTCATCGCTCACAAAGCCGCGCGCCACCAGCTCCGGCACGCCTTCGATGATGCCGCTGCGCGCGTTGATCGCCACGACCGGTACGATCAGCCCGTCAGTCGAGATGTGCCGGCGATCGCGCAGCACTTCGTCGTTCACTTCGCCGACCCTGGTGCCGTCGATCAGGACCTTGCCGACCGTCGTCCTCCCGACGATGCGCCCGCCTTCGGCGTCGAAGCGCATGACGTCGCCGTCTTCGGCGGTGATCACGTCGACCTGCGAGGGCAGACCGCGCGTCACGAACTTCGCCACGCGCGCGTGCTGCGCCAGCTGGCGGTATTCGCCGTGGACCGGCACGAAATACTTCGGCCGCACCAGCGACAACACGAGCTTCAGCTCCTCTTCGGAGCCGTGCCCGGAAACGTGCACGTGTTTCTGCGCTTCCGTGACGATGTCCACGCCACGGCGGGCGAGGTGATTCATCACCCGGCCGATCGCCTTTTCATTGCCGGGAATCGCGCGCGCCGAGATCACGACGCGATCGCCTTCCTTGACCTGCACGTGACGGTGATCGTCGATGGCGATTCGCGACAACGCCGCATTCGGCTCCCCCTGCGAGCCAGTGGCGAGGCAGACGACGTCCTGGACGGGAAAGTGCGGCACGTCCGAGTCCTTGATGGCGACGCCGGTCGGCAGGTGCAGGAACCCGAGCCGCTGCGCGATCTGCGAGTTCTCGTTCATCCCGCGGCCGACGAACGCGACCTTGCGATCGAACTGCGCCGCCAGGTCGACGACGATCTGCAGGCGATAGAGGCTTGACGAAAACGTCGCGACGATGATCTTCCCCTGGGTACTGGTGAAGATCTCTTCGAAGGCGTCCTCGACGTCGGCTTCGGAGCCCGTGTAGCCGCGCCGATCGATGTTGGTGCTGTCGCAGAACATCGCCAGCACGCCTTCGGAGCCGAGCTGCGCGAAGCGATGCAGATCGAATGCGGCGCCGTCGAGGGGCGTCTGATCGACCTTGAAGTCGCCGGTGTGGAGCAGCACGCCCTGCGGGGTGCGCACGATCACCGCGACGCAGTCCGGCATGCTGTGCGTGACGCGCACGAATTCAAGCGTGAACGGACCGATCACAATCGACGATCCCGGCTTCACTTCAACCGTCTTCGGGTCGACCGCGTGCTCTTCGAGCTTGTTGGCGACGAACGCGAGCGTCAGCGCCGTCCCGTAGACCGCGCCAGCGAGATGCGGCAGCACGTACGGCACGCCGCCGATGTGATCTTCATGCCCGTGCGTCAGCACCAGCGCCTTGAGTTGTCCCTTGCGGTTTTCGAGATAGGCGAGGTCCGGGACGATCAGGTCCACGCCGGGCAGATCGGCTTCGGGAAACATCGCACCGGCGTCGATGACGATAGTCGTCTCCTCACACGAGATCGCCATCATGTTGAGGCCGAACTCGCCGAGGCCGCCAAGCGGCACGACATCGACTGAAGGCGCGCCGGCAGACACCGGTTGCGCCGCGGACACACTCATGCGACATCCCAGCCGGACGCAGCGTCAGTGCACGCGCATCCAGGGAAATCCGCCTTCGCGAAAACGCTTCGGCGGACAAGCTGGCAACCTAGTGACCCGGGCGGGTCCGAAAGGTCGCCGTTCAGGCCGCTGGGAGGGCCTGTAAAAACGGGCGGGTTTCGCCGGAAACTATAGCACAGCTTCACCTTACGGGCGCGAAAAGGCTGCGGCAAGCGCCGCCATTTCGGCCAAATCGAGCGTCTCCGGACGACGCTTGGGATCGATTCCCGCCGCCGCCAGCGCCGGGACGGGATCGACGCCCCGCTCCACGCCGAAGGGCTTCAACGCGTTGCTGATCGTCTTCCGGCGCTGCGTAAACATCGTCCGCACCATCCGGACGAACAGGTCCTGGTCGGCAATCGCCACCTTCGGCGGCCGAAATACCAGGCGCACGACCGCGGAATGCACTTTCGGCGGCGGCCGAAACGCGCCGGGAGGCAGCGAGAGGACACGGGTGACGTCGGCGTTAACCGCGGTCAGGACGGTGAGGACGCCGTATTCACCGGTGCCGACCTTGGCGACCAGTCGATCGGCGACCTCCTTTTGCAACATGAGCATCGCGTCGCGCACACCATGCGTCCTGGCGGCCAGATCCAGCAACCTGAACAGGATCGGCGAGGAGATGTTGTAAGGGAGATTCCCGACGATCCGAAACTGGTTGCCGGAACCGGGTGGGGCGCCCAGCCATTCGGTCAGGCTCGGGACGAGATCGACCGACAACACGTCGCTCGTCACGACGGTCACGTTCGGCAACGCCGCGGTTTCGAGATCGGCAGCGAGATCGCGATCGATCTCGATCGCCAGGAGTCGTTTGGCGTGCTCCGCCAGCGGCCGCGTGATGGCGCCGCGGCCCGGACCAATCTCGAGAATGGAATCGTCAGGCGTCGCGGCGACCGCCGTCACCAGTTTCTTGACCCACGCCGCTTCGAGGAAGTGCTGCGCGAACCGCTTACGCGCTCTCATCGCCGCCGGCTTCGTCGAATTGCTCACGCCGCCAGATGTCTTCGACGACGTCGATCTCCTCTTCGGTCATCCCGAAATAGTGACCGAGTTCGTGGATGAGCGTTTCGCCGATCGCATCGAAGATGTCGTCCTCACTGCCATCACCGTCGTCCTCGATCGGAAGTTGAAACAGCAGGATGCGGTCGGGTAACTGATTGCCGTGATCCCAGTGACGTTCGGTCAGCGGCGTGCCGTGATAGAGACCCAACAGCGTGGCGCCGTCTTCGACCTCCATTTCGTCGAGCAATTCATCCGAAGGCTCGTCTTCGATGATGAAGCCGACATTTCGGATGTGTCGCGCAAATCGTTCGGGTATGGAATCGATCGCTTCCTCGACGAGCTCGCGGAACCGTTCGCGGGTCATTTTTTAGCGACCTTCCGCGCAACTTTCTTCGCCACCTTCTTGACCGTCTTCTTAAGTTCGCCTGCCCTGAGCGAGCCGGACTTCGCTTGCGAAGTCCGGCGAGTCGAATGGGTCGTGAAACCAAGCCGATAGAAATCGCAGTCGGGGCGGACGTTGCAGCGAGGGCAAAGCGGTTTCGGCCTGCAAATGCGGCGGCCGTGCAGGATCAGCGCGTCCGAGGCGCGCGTCCACCGCTCGGGCGGCAGCATCTCGCACAGTTGCGCCTCGACCTTCACCGGATCGTCGTTCTTGACGAGGCCGATGCGATTCGCGACGCGAAGCACGTGGCGATCGACCGGCAAGCCCGGGACGCCGAGCGCGTGCCCGAGGACGACGTTTGCCGTCTTGCGGCCGACGCCCGGCAGCTTCGTCAACGCGTCCATGTCGGCCGGCACCTGGCCGCCGTGCTCTTCGACGAGCATCGTCGCCATGCCGATCAGCGATTTCGTTTTCTGTCGAAAGAATCCCGTCGAGACAATCATCTTCTCGAGCTCGGGCGTCTTCGCGGCGGCCAGCGACCGCGCATCCGGGTAGCGATCGAAGAGGGCGGGCGTGACGATGTTGACGCGCGCGTCGGTCGACTGCGCCGACAGAATCGTGGCGGTGAGCAGCTCAAACGCGTTGCGGTGGACGAGCTCGGTGTCGGCATTCGGATGATGCCGATCGAGCGCGTCGAAGATTCTCGTGACGACCGCGGGGGGCTTCATCAGGGAATAACAAATAACAAAAAACGAAGAACAAAGTTTCGTTTTGTTATTTGTCCTTTGTTCTTCGTTATTTAGTGAACAGGTCCCTTACCCGGAGGTACCGGCTGCTGGTGCGACTCGGAGAAGATGCGCATGTTCTCCTGCAGCGCCGCGATCAGCGTGGGCACGAACTGCACCGGCAGCACGAGCCGCGCGCGAATCGGCGCGCGCACGACGTGATCGGCTTCGGCCTCCCGGATTTCCTTTTCGGAGAGCGGCATCACTTCACAGAAGGTGAGCGTGAAGTCGAATGGAGTGTGGTTGACCGCGCAGAAGTTGGCGTAGGTGCGCGGCTCGGTGCCACCGTCCTCGGGGACGATGGTGAAGTTGATCTGTTTTCGGTCGGTCATGATTTGGTCCGACCCAATGTAGCGACAAACCTTCAGCTTTGTCGACCGCTAGTATTTCCGCATTACTCCTACGACGACGCCCTGGATCTGGATGCCATCGGGATCCACGTAGATCGGCTGCATCGTCGGATTGGCGGGCTGGAGGCGGATGCGGTTGTGTTCCTTGTAGAACTTCTTGAGCGTGACGTCCTGACCGTCGACCAGCGCAATCACCATCTCGCCGTTGTCGGCGGTCTTGCGATCCTCGACGACCACCCAGTCGCCGTCGCGAATCTGCTCGTCGATCATCGACTCGCCGCGGACGCGGAGCACGTAAGTGTCGCGCTTGCCGGTGACCAGCGAATCCGGGACGCTGATCGTTTCATTTCCGGCAACCGCCTCGATCGGCATGCCGGCGGCCACGTAGCCCAGCATCGGCAGCTCGATGGCGCGGCCGCCTGAGCGGCTTGGCAGCAGCTCGACCGAGCGGCTGCGATTCCACGCGCGGCGGATGAAGCCTTTTTCCTGCAGGTTGGTGAGATGCTTGTGCACCGTCGCGAGCGACGACAAGCTGAAGCGTTCGCCGATCTCTTCCAGGCTCGGCGCGTAGCCGTGCTGCTGGATGAATTCGTTGAGGTAATCGAGAATCTCGCGTTGCCGCTTCGTTAGTGGTTGCATAGATGCCCTCGCGAAGAATATGGTCCGACCTTCTGCGTTTCTTCGCCCTGAAAATGGAGCGTAAACAAACAAAAGGCGAAAGTCAAGCCACCGAAGAAACGCGATCCACCGATTAACACCGATTACCCTTCAACTTATGCGGCCAACGCTGGTCTAAATAGCTGAGGCCGGTCCATGTCCAATGACTCAGCGCTGGCGATATCGCCGTGGGCCCTCACCGTGGTGACGCCGCTCTCCGAGCTCGACGATTCGGCGCTCGTGAGTGCCGCCGCGGCCGGCAACCGCGAGGCGTTCGACGTGCTCGTCGAGCGGCATCGGCGCACCGTCTATCAGGTCTGCTATCGCTTCGTGAACAATCACGAGGACGCCAGCGATCTCGCGCAGGACGCGTTCGTGCGCGCGTGGCGCGGCCTCAAGAATTTCAAGGGCCAGTCGGCCCTGTCGACGTGGCTGTATCGCATCGCCGTCAACGTCTGTCTCAATCGCGTGAGCGCGAAAACGCCGGTGACCGAGGCGATTGAATCGACGGACCATTTCGAGGACGCCCGCATCGAAGGCGCGCAGCATGCGATGATTCGCGAAGAGCGCGCGGTGGCGGTACGCAAGGCGATCGCGGGCCTGCCGAAGAAGCAGCGCGCGACGTTGATCCTGCGGACCTATCACGACATGTCGCACCAGCAGATCGCGGACGTGCTGAGCAGCTCGGTGGGCGCGGTGAAGGCGAACTTCTTCCACGCTCTTGTCAATCTGAAGAAGATCCTGGGATCGGAACCATGACGCACCTCACGCCGGACGAACTCATCGACGCCATGGAGGGCCTGCTCTCGGAAGCGCGGCAATCGCACCTCGCCGCGTGCGAGCATTGCCAGCGCGAGCTCGCCGTCCTGTCGAGCGCGCTGACCGAAGCGAAGCAGGTGAGCGTTCCGGAACCGTCGCCGCTGTTCTGGCTGAATTTCTCACAGCGCGTGCGCGTGGCGATCGATCAGGACGCCTCCACCGCCACCAACTGGCCCGCATGGTTGCGGTGGCAAGTGCTACTGCCGCTCGGCGCGGTCGCAATGATCATCCTCGGGTTGATGATCTCGGTGCCGAAACAGGAAGGGAACGATGATGCTTCGGTGAGCGCGGCACTTCAGGCGCCCGTGGCACCCGAGGCGCCTGAAGCACTCGATCGTTGGGTGATGCTCGCCGATCTTGTCGGCGACATCGATCTGGATACGGCGTCCGCCGCCGGCGTGACGTTGATGCCAGGCGACGCGGAGCAGGCGGTGCTGCAGTTGACGGCGGAAGAGCAGCAGGAGCTGACGCGCCTGCTCAAGGCGGAATTGACGCGAGCGAAATCATGAGACGAATCCCCCCGGTTGCGGTGATCGCATTGACGATCGGCGTCGCATTGGCTGCGCCCGTCGGAGCACAGGATGTCGAGCGACCCTTGCCCACCGTCGCTTTAGCGGAAGTGGGGCAGAATCCGCCGCCGCAGGGTGGTGGTCCGCTGCCCGGTCTCGACAACGGCGACATGACGCCCGGCGAGATTCAGAAACTGTTCGACGCCTACCTCGTGATGGAAGCGCAGCAGGCGCTGGAGTTGAGCGATCAGCAGTATCCGCAGTTCCTGACGCGCCTGCGAACGCTGCAGGACACGCGCCGGCGCACGCAACAGGAACGCAATCAATTGATGGGGCAGTTGCAGCGGCTCACGAATCCACGGCTCGCGAAGCCGGTGGACGAATCGGAGATCAAAGCACGGCTGGCGTCGCTCCAGGAGCTCGAGTCGCGCACCGCCGCGGAGATGCGCAAGGCCTACAACGCGCTCGACGAGGTGCTTGACGTTCGCCAGCAGGGCCGCTTCCGCGTGTTCGAAGAGCAGATCGAGCGCCGCAAGATCGAGCTGCTCATGCGAGCTCGGCAGCAGAATCGGCAAAACAACGCTCGTCCCAACCAGGCGCCCCCGAAGCGACCGAATCCGCCGCCACCGCAGTAGAATGGAGTATGCGAGGGATCTCGTTGCTCGCCGCTCTTGCCATTGCGGGTTCCACCGCGGCCGACGTCTTGACGCCGCAACTTGCCGACGCCTTCGAAAAGAAGATTGTCCTCGTCCAGAAGATCGCGGACCAGGATTCGGGAAAGCCGCGCGCCACCGCTTTCAGCCAGGCTGAAACCAACTCCTATCTGAAATACAAAGCCGGTGATCTGCTGCCGACCGGCCTGATGCAGCCGGAGCTCACGATCATCGGCGAGGGCCGTGTCTCCGGCAAGGCGGTCGTCGATCTCGACGTCGTCCGGCAGAAGCAGAGCAGCGGCGGCTGGTTCGATCCCACGAGTTACCTGACCGGCAGACTCCCGGTAACCGCCATCGGCAAGATCGTGACGTGGGATGGCAAAGGCAAGTTCGAGCTCGAGCGCGCCGAAGTCAGCGGCCTGACGATCCCCAAGAGCTTCCTCGGACAGATGGTCAACTTCTTCACGCGGACCGCCGACAATCCGAAGGGCTCGTCGATCGACGATGTCTTCGAGTTGCCCGCCGAGATCCGCCGCATCGATGTCGACGCCAGTCGCTGGACCGTGCATCAATAGCTGATGGCAGACGACGTCCTGCAGATGCCTTTGCAGTATCTGAAGGGCGTCGGTCCCCGCAAGGCTGCCGATCTCAAGAAGGCCGGCCTCAACACCGTCGAAGATCTGCTGTTCCGTTTTCCCCGCCGCTACGAGGATCGCAGCCGCATGCAGCGGATCATCTCGCTGCGGCCGGGCATGACCGCGGCGGTGTCAGGCACCGTGCTCAACGCGGGGCTCGCGCACACGCGCCGGCCCGGCTTCCGGTTGTTCTCCGCGCTCGTGCAGGACGACAGCGGACAGATTCAGGCGGTGTGGCCGAATCAGGCGTTCCTCAAGGACGTGATCAAGTCGCAGCAGCACATCGTGCTGTTCGGCAAAGTGGAAGTCTGGGGATCTCGCGGCCTGCAGATCACCGATCCGGAGTTCGAGATCGTGAAGGACAGGGATCAGGGATCAGGGATCGGGGATCAGGGCGGGGACCAGGGCGACGCGCAGCTCCATACCGGTCGTATCGTCCCCGTCTACGAGCGTGCCGGCAGCGTGACCACCAACATGCAGCGCCGTTTCGTCTGGCAGGCGCTCAGCCAGCTGCCGGATGATGGATTCGATCCCGTTCCCGCTGACATCCTGAAGCGCGAGAGCTGGCCCGGACGCAAGGCGGCGCTGTGGGCGGCGCATTTTCCGTCGCAGGAGACGAACGTCGATCAGCTGAACGCGTTCATGACGCCGCCGCAGCGACGCCTTGTCTTCGAGGACTTCTTTGTTTTCCAGACGGGACTCGCATTACGCCGTCACGAGAACGCGCAGGTCCGCAAGTCGCTCGTCTCGAAAGTTGACGATCGCATTCGCCAGTCGGCGCGCGCCGTGCTGCCGTTCAAGCTGACGGAAGGGCAGCGCGACGCGCTCGCCCAGATCGTCGCGGACATGCAGCACACCTGGCCAATGCAGCGGCTGCTGCAGGGCGACGTCGGGGCCGGAAAAACGATCGTCGCGTTGCTCGCATCGATCGTGGCGATGGAAAACGGCTACCAGGTCGCGTTCATGGCGCCGACCGAAATCCTCGCCGAACAGCACTATCGAACCATCGTCAAAGCGCTGGATGGCAAACCCTATCGCGTCGCCCTGTTGAGCGGGCGCGTCACCGCCGCGACGCGCCGCGATCTCCTGCCGGCGATCGAGCGCGGCGAAATCAATCTTGTCGTCGGCACGCAGGCGCTGATTCAGCAGCACGTCAAGTTCAAGGCGCTCGCGCTGTGCGTGATCGACGAGCAGCACCGCTTCGGCGTCGTGCAGCGCGGCACGCTCGCCGCGAAAGGATCGAATCCCGACGTCCTGGTCATGACCGCGACGCCGATTCCACGCACGCTGGCGCTGACGGAGTGCGGCGACATGGAAGTCTCGGTGATTCGCGGGATGCCGCCCGGCCGTCTGCCGATCAAGACGATGGTCAAGGCCGATTCACGACGCGACGAGGTCTACGCGATGATGCGCGACGAAGTCCGCCGCGGCCGCCAGGTCTACGTGATCTATCCGCTCGTTGAGGAATCCGAGAAGATCGATCTCAAGGCCGCCACCGCGATGGCGGAGCAGATCACGCGCGTGTTTCCCGAGTTCGCGGTGGCGCTGCTGCATGGACGGATGAAGGGCGACGAGAAGGAAAGCGTGATGCACCGCTTCGCCGCGGGGCAACTGCAGATACTCGTTTCGACGACGGTCGTCGAAGTCGGCGTCGACGTGGCGAATGCGACGCTGATGGTGATCGAGCACGCCGAGCGCTTCGGTTTGTCGCAGCTGCATCAGCTGCGCGGCCGCATCGGCCGCGGCCAGCACGCCTCGACGTGCGTGCTGCTGTATCAGGCGCCGTGGTCCGATGACGCGCGCGAGCGGCTGAAGGCCATGGCCGACACCAGCGACGGCTTCGTGATCGCCGAGCGCGACCTGCGCCTGCGCGGGCCAGGCGATTTCTTCGGCACCCGCCAATCCGGCTTGCCCGCGCTCCGCACGGGTGATCTGATGCGCGACGGCGATCTGCTGGAGCGCGCCTTCGACGAAGCCCGCGCGCGGGTCGCAGCCGGTACACTCAGCGCCGCTCAGACGGACTACGTGAAGAGTGTCTGGCAACGGCAGTTCGGTCTCATTACAGTCGGCTAACCCTTGAACACCTTGAACCCTTGAACCGACGCGCATGAGGATCATCGCCGGCACGAATAAAGGTCGGACGTTGAAGGCGCCCAAATGGGAGGGCTTGCGCCCGACCTCCGACAAGCTGCGCGAGACGCTGTTCAATGTCCTGCAGACACGAATCCAGGGCGCGCGCGTGCTCGATATGTTCTCCGGCACCGGCGCGATCGCCCTCGAGGCCTTGAGCCGCGGCGCCGTGTCGGCGACCTGCGTCGACAACGATCGGCGCGCCGCGGGGCTGATCGCCGAGAACGCCGCGCTCTGCCGTGAGTCGGAACGCTGTGTTATCATCCGCGACGTTGCGTCGCGCGCGTTGCAGCAGCTCCTTCCGGGCGGACCGTTCGATATCGTGGTGCTCGATCCGCCATACGACTACCCGAACCTCGCTGATGCGGTGCGGGATGCCGCGGGGCAGCGCGCCACCGGCGGGCTGATCGTACTCGAACACTCGTCGCGCGTCGCGCCGCCGGAGCCGGGCGGCCTGACGCTGACACGGACCATCAAGTCGGGCGACAGCGCCCTGACCTTTTACGCATGACGACTGCCGCCCAGAAACGCATCGCCATCTATCCCGGCTCCTTCGATCCGCTGACCAACGGTCACGTCGACATCATCGAGCGCGGCGCGCGGATCTTCGACTCGATCATCGTCGCGATCCTGGCGAACGTCGAGAAGACCCCGCTGTTCAGCGAGAGCGAGCGCGTCGCGATCATCCGCGACGTCTTCAAGAACAATCCTCACGTGCAGGTCGAGACCTTCAACGGCCTGCTGGTCGATTACGCGCAGCGCAAGAATGCCCACGTCCTGGTACGCGGCCTGCGCGCGGTGTCGGATTTCGAATATGAATTCCAGATGGCGCTGATGAACCGCCACCTGGCGCCGGGCCTGGAGACGGTGTTCATGATGCCGGCGGAGAAATACACTTACATCAGCTCGCGGTTGATCAGGGAAGTGTTCGCGCTCGGCGGCGAAATCACCGGCCTGGTCCCGCCCATCGTGGAAGATAAGTTGCGAGCCAAGCAGAAGGCGAAGAAAAAAGCCTGACCGCCCGACGACCTGATTGCCTGACGACCTGACGACCTGACGACCTGACTATGACTTTCGCATCGCGCATGAGCCGGGTGACCGTGTCACCCACGTTGAAGGTTTCCGCGGAGGCCGATCGTCTCCGCCGCACCGGCGTCGACGTCGTCGATCTCGGCGCCGGCGAGCCAGATTTTCCGACGCCCGAGCACGTCAAGGCGGCCGCTCATGCCGCGCTCGATTCGAATTTCACCAAGTACACGCCGTCGGCGGGCATTCTCGAGTTGCGGGACGCGGTCGCCCAGCGCTACCGCATGGATTACGGCGTCGACGTCAAGCCCGAGGAGGTCATCATCACCGCCGGCGCCAAGCAGGCGCTCTACAACGCGGCCATGGTCCTCTACGAGCAGGGCGACGAAGTGATCACACACGGCCCGTTCTGGCCGAGCATCGTCGATCAGATCAAGCTCGCCGATGCCAGGCCGGTCGTCGTGCAGACGCACATGGAAGACGGCTTCGCGATCAAGGCCGCGTCGTTCATCGAAGCCATGACACCGCGCACCAAGGCGATCGTGATCAACTCGCCGTGCAATCCGACCGGCGCGCTGATGACGGAAGCGGAAATGGCGCTGCTGGCGGACGCGGCCGCCGCCCGCGGCATCTGGATCGTCCTCGACTTCACCTACGAGAAGCTGATCTACGAGCCGGTGCCGCACAACCTGGTAAAGATCCTGTTCGAGCGGATGCGCGACAAGACCGTGGTCTGCAATGCCGCGTCGAAAGCGTACGCCATGACCGGATGGCGCTGCGGGTGGGCCATCGGCCCGAAGGACATGATCGCGCAGTGCAATGTGGTCCAGGGCCACTCGACGTCGAATATCAATTCGCTCACGCAGAAGGCCGCCATCGCCGCGCTGACCGGTCCGCAGGACAGCGTGACGATGATGCTGAATGAGTATCGGAAGCGGCGCGATGCGGTGCACGGCTGGCTGACCGCCGATCCGCGCTTCGTGTGCGTGAAACCCGGCGGCGCCTTCTACCTGTTCCCGCGCACGCTCCAGCCCGACGACGTCGCGTTCGTCCGCGAGCTGCAGGCCGAACTGATCCTCACCGTGCCGGGCGTCGGGTTCGGGAGGCGCGGGCACCTGCGCATCAGCTACTGCGTCGAGGACGAGACGATCGAGCGCGCGCTGCCGGGCTTCGAGCGGGTCGCGAAGCGGTACCGGAAATAGAGACGCGCGGGTTTCACCCCGCGCGTTCGAGCT
>Ga0105340_1001209_pt1 | contig 11760 bp, 10 predicted proteins | sample EasRivMeERMLT700_FD_89676 | JGI IMG/M metagenome (GOLD analysis project Ga0105340, IMG submission 89676) | Soil microbial communities from meander-bound floodplain in the East River, Colorado, USA - East River MetaG ERMLT700 | ecosystem: Environmental > Terrestrial > Soil > Floodplain | place... | reverse complement strand
GCCACGTTTTTGCAGATGGCGATCGACATCACGCGGCATCACCACGAACGCTGGGACGGCAAGGGCTATCCCGATCGTTTGGCGGACGAGAACATCCCGCTCGCGGCTCGCTTCGTCGCCATCGCCGACGTGTATGACGCGCTGCGTTCGCGCCGCCCGCACAAGCCGGCGCTCTCGCAAGCCGCGGCCGTGGAAGTGATCACGGAGTCGTCGCAGGGGCAGTTCGATCCGGCGCTGGTGCATATTTTTCAAACGTGTGCCGGCGATCTGGAGCAAATCTTCAAGAGCAATCCCGATTGACGTCTAATGGGCATAGCATAACTCCGTACCAGGAGGTCATCATGCCCACTGCAAAAGTCGCGCTCATCACCGGCAGCGCCAAACGTCGCGTCGGCCGGCACGTCGCGGATGCCTTGGCCGAACGCGGCTATGCGCTCGTGATCCACTATCGCACCTCGAAAGCGGACGCGGACGAAGCAGTCGCGTCATACCAGAAGCGGGGCGTGGCCGCCTTCGCGGTCCAGGCCGATCTCGGAAATGAAAATGCAACTCGCGCCTTGATCGAACAGGCGCTGCAACATTTCGGCAGACTCGACGTTCTCGTCAATTGTGCAGCCGCTTGGAAAAAGAAGAAACTGGAAGACGTGACTGCCGCCGATGTCCGTCATTTTTTCGAGGTCAACACCCTCGGCACGTTCCTGTGCTCTCAACTCGCGGGCCTGGCGATGGTCAAGCAAAAAGAAGGCGGCTCGATCATCACGATCGGCGACTGGGCGACCGAGCGGCCGTACCTCGACTACGCGGCGTATTTCCCATCGAAAGGCGCGATACCGGCGATGACGCGCTCGCTGGCGGTCGAGTTGGCGGTGCGCAATCCAAACGTGCGCGTCAACTGCATCCTGCCGGGGCCCGTGATGTTACCGCCCGATTTGCCGGAAGCCGAGCGAAAGCAAGCGATCGACGCGACGCTCGTCAAGCGCGAGGGACGGCCGGAGAACATTGCGCAAACGGTGTTGTTCTTGATTGACAACGATTTCGTGACGGGGATTTGTTTGCCGGTGGATGGAGGGCGGACGATTTGTTCCAACTAACCGGTTTACGTTTAGCGCTCGCATGGCGCCATGCGAGCGCTAAACGTAAACGGGCAAACGTAAACCGGGTCACGCCGCCGCGTTCTGCATCTGCGTTTGATGCTTCGCGATGCACGCCTCAATCAGTTTCAGGTTCGCCTTCGTCCATTCGACCGTCTCCTTCAAGCCATCCGTCAACGATACCTCGGCGGCGAACTGAATCTTTTCCTTCGCTTTCTCGGTCGAACCGAAACGCTTGCCGGAGCGATCCCAGCTTCGCATCGGCGCCAGTTCGAGCGGGGCCGGATTGCCCGCGAACTTGTTGATCATGTTCGCCAGATCGAGGATCGACGTCTCCTCGCCGCTCGCGAGATTGTACGCTTCGCCGGCTGCCCCATAAGCGGCGCAATGCATCAGGCCGCGGGCGATGTCGCGCGCGTAAATGAAATCGCGGCTCGCGACGCCGCCGTTATCGACGCGCAACGGCATGTGCTTGATCGCCCGATAAACGAACGACGGTATCACGTTGCGCCACACCGTCGCCGTGGTGCCGCGCCATCGGCCGGCGCCGAGAATTTCGCCGGGACCATACACGTTCTGAAAGCGCGCCTTGACGACCGGCAGCTTGTGCGCCTTGAGGTAATAGTTCGAATAAAACTCGCCGAAGATTTTCGACATCTGGTACGGCGTGTCGAGCCAGAGCGACACCGGATCTTCTTCGGTCGTCGCCTTGGCCGCGCCGTATGTCTTCTCCGCGACCGTGCAGCCGGCGCCGGCGTAGACGACCTTCTTCAGTTGCTTGTAATCCTTGAGATATTCGTACAGCTTGAGCGTCGAATACGTGTTGTTCTCATGGTCCGCCAGCGGGTCGGCCATCGAGTTCTGGTTGCCGTGATAGGTCGCCAGGTGAAATACGAAGTCGAGCTGTCGCGGCAGTTGACGCAAGACGCCGTTCTGCGTTATTGAGCCTTCGAGAAATTCGACCTGCCTCGACTGCGGCACGTTCAAGCTTTCCGCGGACAGGAGGTTATCGACGATGAGAACCTTCGCGGACGAACTCGAAATCAATTCGTGCACGAGGTTGCTGCCGACGAAGCCGGCGCCGCCGACGACGAGGATTTGGGAATGATCGAATGCGTGCATGGGAACTCCATTGTAGGTCCCTCGTTCCCAGGCTCCGCCTGGGGACGCACTGCCGCGAGGCTCTGCCTCGCCGAACTGCAGGAGTTTTAGCTCACTCGGGTACGGCGAGGCAGAGCCTCGCGGCAGTTGCGTCCCAGGCGGAGCCTGGGACGCAGGACGATATTAGGCCACCTTCTTTTCGACGCTGTCCATCTGCTTCAAATGCGTGAACGTTTGCGTGATGCCGAAGGCCTGGTAATATTCGATCGCTTTCTTGACGCCGACGGAGAGGGGCGTCGTCGTCTTCCAGTTGAAATCGCGATTCGTCTTGCTCGGGTCCAGCAGGATCGTGAACGTGTCATCGGGCAGACGCGGGCGGACTTCAACGTCCTTGTCGAGCTTCAACTTGAGCGCCTTGACGGTCTCGTCGAACAAATCCTTGATCGCGAAATCGCCGCCGGACGAAATGTGATACGCGCCCTTCGAGCCCATGCCGTCCACGGCCTTGACGACGCAATTGACGAGGTCATCGATGTAGATAAAGTCGCGCCGCGTGTCCATGACGAAGCACGGCTTGCTGTTGGTGAGGCGATGATAAAACGTCGGTAACGGGCCGCTCAGGTTGCGCGGCCCGTACGCGTTCGCGAGACGGAAGCTGATGTAATCGAGCCCGCACAAATCGACGTACTGCTCGCCGCCGGTCTTGCTGATCGCGTAGCTGGAGCCGAACGAGTGAATGCGATGATTGAGCGTGATCGGCTGTTCGAGCGGTTTCAAGCCATAGCACAGCGCCGTCTGGAAGTAAATGACGCGGCGAACCTTCGCTTTTTGCGAAGCTCGAACGATGTTGACGGAGCCGAGGATATTGGTGGCGACGTCTTCGCTCCAGGCTTCCGGGTCCTTGTACGCGGCGGCGGCGTGGACGACGATGTCCGGCTTAGCCGCGGCGAACGCGTCGCTGACGAGCTTCGCGTCGGCGATGGTGCCTTCGATCATTTGCAGATTCACGTGCGGGGCGAGATTGTCGCGCCGGCCCGTGGCGAAGTTGTCAATGACCGTGACGCGGTCGCCGCGCGCCAGCAGGCGATCTGCGAGATGGGACCCGACAAAACCGGCGCCGCCGGTGATGAGTACGTTCATGAGAAACCTCCGTGAGATTGAAAAGCTTGTGATTCCTTCGTGGTGCGGGCGGCTCGCCTGCACATTTCATTCACCGACAACATTGTGCAGGCGAGCCGCCTGCACCACGGCCGATGCTAAGCCGCATTGAGTTTAACCGGCGGTTCGGTCGCCGGTCGATTCAGCATGTTCTTGTAAAACGCTTCCTTATCGTGAAATTCCTGCTGCCAGATTTCCAGCGACAACAAACCCCAAATCTTGCGTCCAAACTGCGGCTCGCTCTGCAGATTGTTGGCGACGATGCGATTGTCCACGAAATCGCGTTCGAAAGCGGTGCGCGTCGTCAAGATGTCGAGCACGAAATCGCGCACCTCGCTCTTGAGCCATTCGTTGAGCGGCACCGGGAAGCCCATCTTGTCCTTGCGATTCAAGATCGACGGCGGCAACGTGGAGCCGAGCGCATTGTGCAATAGATGCTTCATCTTGCCGTCCTTGAATTTGACGTTCGACGGCACGGTCGCGGCGAACTCGACGACCGGATGATCCAGGAACGGCACGCGCGATTCGATGCCGTGCGCCATGCTGACGCGATCTTCGACTTGCAGCAATGCCGGCAGCAACGTCTTGAAATCGAAATGCGTCATGCTGTCGAAGTACGACTCCTTGCCGACGTTGTCGGCCCGGAAGATCGAGCGGAACGTTTCAAAAATGTCGAAGTCGCCGACCGCGTCCCAGCGGATTTCATCGCCAAGGCTCGGCGCCCGATTCACCAGGCGGAAGTATCGGCGATCGATGTCCTCAAATAATCCCTCGCGCCAGAACTCTTGCATCAGCGGCACATAACTGCGCAGCGCCGACAAGTTTGGAATAATCGATTGATAGGTGACGATGAAATTGCCGGAACTTTGCGTGCCGTGGATCGCCGCCTTGATGCACTGCTCGAAATACGCGATCAGATAGCGCACGTAGCCGCCGAAGATTTCGTCGCCCCCCTGCCCGCCCAGGACGACCTTGCGCGACTTGCTCGCCAGTTGCGACACCATGAATTGCGGAAACGAGCCCGGCCCGGCGACCGGATAGTCGAGATGGTAAATGACGCGGCGAATGTTGTCGCGGAAATCCTGCGGCGTGACATCGACCTCGTGCAGCGTGAAGTTGCGATGCTTAGCCAGGTCGCGCGCGTAGCCGCTCTCGTCGTACTTCGGATCGACGCCGAATCGCCCGGTGAAGCCGAAGAAGGCGCTGGGCGTGTGATTGCACGCCAGCGACGCGACGATGCTGGAGTCGAGCCCGCCGCTGACGTAAGCGCCGATCGGCACATCGCTGCGGCAATGCACCTTGACGGAATCTTCCAGCAAGCCGACCAGCTTTTCGCCGAAGTATTTTTCCGTGTGATCGAAATCGAGCGTGTAGTACACCTGCCAGTATCGTTGCACCTGGACGTGGCCGTTCTTGCAAATCAGAAAATGCCCGGGTTGTAGTTCCGCGACCTTGTCGAAGAGCGTCTTGCCCTGGAAGCAGAATTGAAAGCTCAGATACTCCTTGAGCGCCTCCATGTTGGTGCGAATCGCCGGCACGAACGGCAACAGCGCCTTGACCTCGGATGCGAAGTAGAGCCGATCCTTGGGCTGCGTGTAATAGAACGGCTTGATGCCGAAGCGATCGCGGGCGCAGAACAATTGCTGCTTGGCTTCGTCCCAGAGCGCGAACGCGAACATGCCGCGCAGGTGCTGCAGGCATTCGACGCCCCACTTCTGGTAAGCACGCAAGATAACTTCGGTGTCGGACTTGGTGCGGAAGTTCGCCGCGCCGAGGATGTCGCGCAGTTCGACGTAGTTGTAGATTTCGCCGTTGAAGGTAAGCCAGTTGCCGGCTTCATCGGTCATCGGCTGATTGCCGGTCGAGAGATCGATGATGCTCAGCCGGCGATGGGCGAAGCCGACGTGTTGATGCGGGTGAATCCAGAAGCCTTCGCCGTCCGGCCCGCGATGTTTGATGAGAGCGTTCATCGCGACGAGGTGCGCATCGATATCGGGGACTCGATTGCCGTGGACGTTGACCAACCCCGCGATGCCGCACATAAGATCCCTCTTGCGATCGAGCAGACGGCCATGTCTGCCGGGAATGCGAAAAATTACCTGAACGCGGTTTTATTTGCAATGTTGAACCGTTGCCGATTTTGCTGGAATCATGCGCAACGATCGCGCAGACATCCGGTCACGTGGCGTCCGGACGGCGAATATTTGCTGTGCTTCGTGGATTATCGAGCTTGCCGAATTCATGATCGCCGTGACGATTCTCGAATTTCGTCGGCCCATTATCTGAAGTCCCAAGACTGGGCAGTTTACCAAATTAGCGCCGGCGGTGTTAATGACGAAAATGCCGCACTCCGGTGAAGATCATCGCGATGCCGTGTTCGTTGCACGCATCAATCGACTCTTGATCCTTGACCGACCCGCCCGGTTGCACGATCGCCGTCACGGCCGCCGCCGCCGCCAGATCGACGTTGTCGCGAAACGGGAAAAACGCGTCGGACGCCAGCACGCTGCCCTTCTCCCGGCCATTCGCCTTGCGCACGGCCATGTGCGTTGAATCGATGCGGCTCATCTGGCCGGCGCCGACGCCGACGATCATGCGGTTCTTGGCGAGCACAATTGCGTTGCTCTTGACGTGCTTGGCGACGATCCATGCGAACTTCAAATCGGCAAGCTCCGCGTCGCTCGGAGCGCGTTTGCTCACGACCTTGGCCCTCGCGAAGTCGTCGGCTTCCGCATCGCGCGTTTGCACTAGAAGGCCGCCATCGACGCGGCGAAAATCGATATTACGCGAGGAATCGTTCGTCAGTTTGCCGGTTTTCAAGAGCCTGACGCTTGCTTTCCATTTTGGGCGCGTGGTCAGTATTTCCACCGCTTCTTTCGCATAGCCTGGCGCGATGATACATTCGATAAAACGGTTGGGTTCCGTTATTTGCAAGGCTGCCGCTTCATCGACGACGCGATTGAAGCCGAGGACGCCGCCAAATGCGCTCACGGGATCGCCTTCGTACGCATGGGCATAGGCGTCATCGAGCGTCGCTGCAGTCGCCGCGCCGCAAGGATTGTTGTGTTTGATGACGACGGCGGCGGGATCGGGAAATTCGCGTACCAGATTCAAGGCGCTGTCAAGATCGAGGATGTTGTTGTACGACAGTTCCTTGCCGTGCAGCACTTCTGCGGAACCCACGCAGCCGCGTTGGAGGTTCGGCTCCGTGTAGAACGCGGCCATTTGATGCGGATTCTCGCCGTAGCGCAATGTTTGCTTGAGCTGGAGTTTGCGTTGAAAGCCCAGCGACAGCCGGGGCGGCCACGTAACGCCAACTTTCTTGTCGAAATAGCCGGCGATGGCGAGATCATAACTGGCCGTCATCGCGAAGGCGGCGCCGGCCAGCTTCTCGCGCGTCGGCAGCGTTAGAGCGCCCTGGTTCGACTTCATTTCCTGAGCGATCTCGTCGTACTGCCCCGGATCGGTGACGATGGCGACATCGTGATAGTTCTTGCTTGCCGAACGCACCATCGACGGGCCGCCGATGTCGATGTTCTCGATGATTTCTTCATGGGTCGCTTGCGGCTTTGCCAGCGTCGCTTCAAACGGATAAAGATTGCAAACCACCATGTCGATGGGCGCGATTTTGTGTTCCTTGATCGTCGTTTCGTGCGCGTCGTTGCCGCGAATGTAGAGGATGCCGCCGTGCACGCGCGGGTGCAGCGTCTTGACGCGGCCGTCGAGCATTTCGGGGAAGCCGGTGACTTCGGAGATATCGAGCACCTTGAGGCCGGCGTCCGCGAGCGTCTTGCGGGTGCCGCCGGTGGAGATGAGTTCGACGTTGTAGCTCGTGAGGACTTTCGCGAACTCGACCAGGCCGGTTTTGTCGCTGACGGAGAGGAGGGCTCGGCGAATGGTGCGCTGGGACATTTTGAAACCCCGATGCATGATGCTTCCTATACCTATCTTATTCAGCCACCGGCGACGTGATTGCCAATGGGGTAGATAATGCCCTTCTACTTCTACGTGTGGACGGAGGAAATCATCGAACATATCGCCGAGCACGATTTGAGCCCCAAGGATTTCGAGTACGTGCTGGCCCATCCGACCGACAAGGGAGCGAGCGATTCATCACGGCTGCCAACCGTTTGGGGATATACTGAAGATGGACGTTTTGTGATGGCTGTTTATCGTGCGCTTGACGACGACACCATTATTCCCGTGACGGCCTACGTTGTTCCCGAAAAACGCGCGCATAAAAAGAAGCGCAAGAAGTGACGCATGAAAAAACCAGCATCGAAACGGCGGCCGGTCAAGCTCACTCCGCGACAAATGACGCAATTGCGTAAGGACCGCGAGTTAATCGCGGGTGAATTGCCGAGCTTGATGACCAAGCAGAAGCGGTTGCGCGAAGCCGCTAATGAACAATCTGAGGATGGCGCGTTGCGACGGACCATTCACGCGAGCAAAATCCTTTTGCATGACCTCGCGAGACTGGCAGGCACCAACTTGAAGACTCTTGACGCGTTCTTAACGGGCAATCGGGCGCTGCCTTCCGCTGTCGCTGACCGCTTGAGTAGGGTGCTCAAGCGGACGGTGGCGCGCGTCAATGGCAGTCCGTTGCACCAAGAAGAAACTCAATGGAACGGTGCGGTTGTGTTCGCGGAAGGGCACGGCTTAGCGCCGGACGATCCAGAATTCAAGCGCCGGGAACGCCGAGGTCCCAACGCTCCGAGTCGCGCGTCCAAGAAACGCAGCAGCAAGCAGCCGAAACAATAATCGCGGCCGTATTCCTCGCTTCACACCTGGTGTTCCGATGAAAATCCTCGTTCCCAGTGCGCTTGCGCTTTGCATATTGTCGCTAACATCGCACATGCTGAGCGCTCAAGATCAATCCGCCAAACGCGGCCTCGTCAAGCTCACCGAAGAAGCGCTCAAGATCCATCGCGACGCGCTCCTCATCGACGGCCACAACGACTTGCCGTGGCAATATCGCAAGGGCAACGACTTCTCGTTTCGCACCATCGACATCGCCCGGCCGCAGCCGACCCTGCACACGGACATCGAACGTCTGAAGAAAGGCGGCGTCGGGGCGCAGTTCTGGTCCGCGTATGTGGATGCCGACACCGCGAAGACGCGCACCGCCGTCACGCAAACGCTCGAGCAGATCGACGTCATTCATCGGCTCGTCAAGGCGTATCCCGACACTTTCGCGATGGCGTACACCGCCGACGACATCGCGCGCATCCGCAAGGACGGCAAGATCGCGTCGCTCATCGGCGTCGAAGGCGGCCATTCGATCGACAATTCGCTCGGCGTCCTGCGAACGATGCACTCGCTCGGCGCTCGTTACATGACGTTGACGCACACCGATAATCTCGACTGGGCCGACGCCGCGACCGATACGCCGAAGCTCAAGGGGCTATCGCCGTTTGGCGAGAGCGTCGTGCTGGAGATGAACCGGCTCGGCATGCTCGTCGATATCTCGCACGTCTCCGCGGACACGATGCGGCATACGTTGAAAGTCACGAAAGCGCCGGTGATCGCGTCGCATTCGTCGGCGTTCGCGCTCGCAGGGCATCCGCGCAACGTGCCGGACGATGTCTTGAAAGAAGTCAAAAAGAACGGCGGCGTCATCATGGTCAACTTCTACTCCGGCTTCATCACGCAAGAAGGCGCTCGTTTGTTGCCGGAGATCATGAAGACGTATCGCGAGTTCAAGAATCGCTATCCGAACGCCGACGAGTTTCGCGTTGCGTACACGCAATGGAAGAAGGAGCATCCGATGCCGACCGGGAGTGTGCACGATGTCGTCGATCATATCGAACACATCATCAAGGTCGCCGGCGTCGATCACGTCGGCATCGGCTCGGATTTTGACGGCATCAGCACCTGTCCGCGGCAGCTCGAAGACGTGTCCACGTATCCGTACATCACGCAGGAGTTATTGAACCGCGGGCATGCGCGCGAGGCGATTCACAAGATTCTCGGCGGCAACGTGCTGCGGGTGATGCGCGAGGCGGAAGCGGTCGCCAAGAACTGGAAATGAATGTCCGGCAAGCCCTGGGATGAGGTACTCCGAATCCCAGGGCTTCGGTGTACCTCATCCCTGGGCTTGGGAATGCAACCCCTCGTCATCCTCAACACCGTCGGCCTCACCTCACGCCTGTTGCCGCTGGCGCCGCGCTTGCACGCCTTGGCGCAAGCACAATGGTCGCGGCCGCTCGACGAAGTCTACCCCGCCGTCACCTGCACCGCCCAGGCGTCGATGCTCACCGGCAAGTTGCCGCAAGAGCACGGCATCGTCGGCAACGGCTGGCTTTTTCGCGACACGATGGAGGTGCGCTTCTGGCAGCAATCGAATCGGCTGATCCAGGCGGAGCCGGTGTATGCGACTTTGAATAAACGCGGCATCCGCACGGCCAAGCTGTTCTGGTGGTTCAATCAGGGCGCCTTTGTCCATCTCGCCGTGACGCCGAAACCCCACTACGGAGCTGACGGCAGCAAGGCCTTCGACGTCCAGAGTTATCCCCCCAGCTGGGCCGCCAAGGTGATTGCGAGAATCGGCACGTTTCCGTTCTCGACCTTTTGGGGGCCGATGGCGGGATTGGCGTCGACGCAGTGGATTGCTCGCTGCGCCGCCGAAGCGATCGTGGACGCTCAAGCATTGACACTGGTATATTTGCCCCACCGCGATTATGAGCCCCAGAGGATCGGACCAGCGAACTGCGATTGGAAAAAACTGGTTGGTGAACTCGATGAAGCCTGCGCGCCAATACTTGATGCCGGAAAAAAAATGGGCGCCAGCATCTGGGTCGTCAATGAGTACACCCATGTCCAGGTCGATCAGCCGATCTACCTCAATCGCATTCTTCGCCAAGTAGGGGGGCTTCTGACAGTGCGCGACGGGCCGTTCGGCGAACAACTGGACATATTTGCGTGTACGGCGTTTGCAGTGTGCGACCATCAAATCGCGCATGTTTACTGCGCCCTCGATGTCCACTATCTCGAGCACCTTCGCGAACTGCTCGTGCACCAAAGTGGCGTCGCCCGCGTCTATTTGGGCGAAGAACGCGCCGAGATCGGCCTCAACCACGAACGCGCCGGCGACCTCGTCGTCCTCGCCAAGCCGAACGCGTGGTTCGCCTATCCATTCTGGCTCGACGATCGCAAGGCGCCCGATTACGCGCGCACCGTCGATATCCATCGCAAGCCGGGCTACGATCCGTGCGAGTTGTTCTTCGATCCAAATCTGCTTTGGCCCAAAGGCCGCGCAATCGCGAAAGTGCTGATGAAGAAGTTGGGACTAAGAACGCTCGTCGATGTGATTCCGCTCGACGCGAGTCTGGTGAAGGGAAGTCATGGCCTGCGCGTGAATGATCCGCTTGATAAGCCGGTGTTCATCGGCGCCGGGCCGCCGCCTGCGGAGGCGATTGTGCCGCAGACGGCAATCCGGGACCTCATCCTTCGTCATTTTTCGTGAGCCGCGATCATGGCTTCGCGGAAAAATGATTGACGAAGAACGTCTGCCATTCCGTGATGTGCTCGGCCATCAATCGGCCGGCGGTTTCGCCGTCGCGGACCGCGAGGGCGTCGAGGATGTGCATGTGCTGGTCGAGCGCATGCTGCAACACGTCGATATTGGCGGCGAGCTTGTTGAAACCGCGATGCAAGAGCCGATAGCGAGCGACATCGTGCCAGAGGCGAACGCTGCCGGAGGCCTTGGCGATGGCGTCGTGGAACGCCTCGTCAAACTCTCCCCAGCGCGTGGTGTAATCGGTCTTGTCGGGATTGCTCCGCAGCTCCTCGCCCATCGCCCGCAGCCGGGCCAGCGTCGCGGGTTCGAGTCGCGAGGCGGCTCGGCGCGCCGCTTCGCCTTCGAGGAGTTTGCGCATCTCGAAAACGTCGAACACATCTTCCTTGGTGAAGGCGGTGATGATCGCTCGCCGTCCCGCCCTCTGTTCGACCAATCCGTCCTTCGCCAGCTGACGAAGGGCATCATGCACGGGCGTACGACTCACGGTCAGTTGTTTGGAGAGCGCGACTTCGCTGACAATCGCGCCAGGCGCCATTTTGCCGGAGATGATCGCCTCCAGCAATGTCTCGTACACGGTATCCGACAGCCGCGTACGTTCGATGTGACCCTGAAGACTCAGGGACCTGCTCATGTCGTCTGCCTCTCTCGGACGGGAAAGTCCAGAAGTGGTGACGCACCTATCTTACATTCTGCGTGTCGCGCATACAACACGAGCCGGAAAAAAATGCAAAAAACACGAGAAAACTGCATGCAAAATGACTCGGCGCTAGGACATTCCCCAGCACTAGAGTTTTCACCAGGCACGTTAACAGACGCTAGGGAAATTCCCTACAACAGGTCGTGGCCGATCAGGGCCGTTAAGCCTTGGGTGTGCTTGCACTTGCCGTGACG
>Ga0105340_1001207_pt1 | contig 11770 bp, 7 predicted proteins | sample EasRivMeERMLT700_FD_89676 | JGI IMG/M metagenome (GOLD analysis project Ga0105340, IMG submission 89676) | Soil microbial communities from meander-bound floodplain in the East River, Colorado, USA - East River MetaG ERMLT700 | ecosystem: Environmental > Terrestrial > Soil > Floodplain | place... | reverse complement strand
TGGATGTATGAATGCTCTTTCGAACAATTTGGGCGTGTGGGTGGGAGACAACCTGGTCTGCGTGAAAGTGGCTGGTCGCGCTAATTTTAGCGGCAGCGTCGATCTGAAGGCGCTCGTCAGCGCGATGTGGGAAAAGGGCTACCATCACTTTGTCCTCGACCTCACTGAATGCCTGCTCATGGACAGCACTTTTCTGGGCGTGCTCGCGGGCCTGGGTTTGAAGTTCAACGGCAACACCCAGGCATCTGCGACGGCCAACGGCAGCGCAAACGGCAACGGCAACCACGCCATCGAACTTCTTAACCCGAGCGTGCGCATTGCCGACCTCCTTGAGAACCTGGGCATCACGCACCTCTTCGACATCACGCGCGGTAAACTCACCACCGAATGTCTCACGCGGTTGGACCACGCGCCGACGCAAGCCGGCCGCCGCGAAGTGCAGCAAACCTGCCTCGACGCCCACCAGACCTTGATGGATGTCAATTCTGCCAACGTCCCGAAGTTCAAAGATGTCGCCCAGTTTCTCGCAGAGGACATAAAGAAAATGGACGGCAAAGCGCCGTGATCGCGTCGTCCCCTTCATCTTTCAACTCGCTCCTCGCGCAACCGCAGCCGCTCCTCGCGCTCGCGCCGATGCAGGATGTCACCGACCTGCCCTTTTGGCGTCTCATGGCCGGATATGGGGGGGCGGACGTTTACTACACCGAGTATTTTCGCGTCCATCCTACCTCCAATCTCGACAAACATATCCTGCGGTCGATCACGGAAAATCCGACCGGTCGTCCCGTGGTCGCGCAGATGATTGGCAACGACATCCCGTCACTCGTGCGCTCTGCGCGCGAGTTGCAGCGTTATCCGATTGCCGCAGTGGATTTGAACCTGGGCTGTCCTGCGCCCGTGGTTTATCGCAAGTGCGCGGGCGGTGGGTTGCTCCGCGAACCGCGGCGCGTGGACGCAATCCTCGGCGCGTTGCGAGAGGCCATCGCAGGACCGTTCACGGTCAAGACCCGACTCGGGTTCGACTCGCCGCAAGTCTTCGACGAGTTGCTGCCAATCTTTGCGAAGCATTCGCTCGATCTGCTCACGGTCCATGGTCGCACCGTGCACGAAATGTACCGCAGCGAGGTCCACTATGATTTCATCGCGCGCGCGGTCGAAGCGGTCCCTTGCCCCGTGCTCGCCAACGGAAACGTGTACTCCACTGGTAAGGCGCACGAGGTCCTGCAAGGTACCGGCGCGCGTGGGCTCATGATTGGCCGAGGCGCGATCCGCAATCCCTGGCTTTTTCACCAGATTCGCCAGGCGCAGCGCGGCGAACCCATCTTTGTCCCGCGCGGGCACGATGTGCTGCGGTATCTGCGCGAACTGTTCGAAGCCGTCCGCCCGCCGCAGATTGCTGACGCCGCGCACGTGCAAAAGATGAAGAAGTATCTCAATTACGTGGGCGTCGGGATCGAGCCCACCGGCGCGTTCCTCCATCGGGTCCGCCGCGCAACCACCGAGCAGGACTTCTTCGCCGCGTGCGAACAATTTCTCGATCACGACCAACCGATGCCCCTCGAACCCTACGCCCTCACGCTCAAAGAAACCGACCTGATGGCCGGCGAACAGCGGTAGGGCGCGCTGTCCCCAGCGCGCCGCTGCTTACGGATTACTGCTTTATTGCGGCTCGCTGAGGACAGCGCGCCCTACTACACCTACACCTTCGCCAGCGCGGCGTCGGGATGTTTCGGCAGGCTGAAGTAAAACGCCGCTCCTTTGTCGCGCTCACCCTCGGCCCACGTCTGTCCACCGTGCCGGGCAATGATGCGCCGCACAATCGCCAGCCCGATGCCTGTTCCTTCAAACTGTGTCGCCGGATGCAGCCGCTGAAAAACCCCGAACAACCGGTCCGTGTATTGCGGCTCAAAGCCCACGCCATTGTCCCGCACGCCAATGACCCTTTCATGTCCCGCATCGCGAACTTCCATCTCAATCCGCGGTTTCGCCCGAGTGGTCGTGTACTTCAGCGCGTTCGACAACAGGTTGATGAAAACCTGCCGCAAGGTAATCGGATCACCGCGCACAGTTGGCAGCCGCAGAATCACCCATTCGATGTCTCTTCCTTGTATCTGCGCGCCGAGTTCGCTTCTCGCTTCATCCACAAGCACGCCCAGATCAACGTCCGTAAAGACCATCTCGGCGCGGTTCGTGCGGCTGAACGCAAGCAGACCTTCGATCAGCCGATTCATGTGCCGGGTCGATTGCGAGATCATCTTGAAGACGTTGGCGGCTTCATCACTAAGATGCCCGCGCAGCATCGGCTCGAGGACCTGCGTAAATCCCTCGATGTGCCGCACCGGTGCGCGCAGGTCGTGCGACACAGAATAGCTGAACGCCTCGAGTTCCTTGTTCGCCGCTTCCAACTGGGCCGTCCGTTCGCGCACGCGGCGTTCCAGTTCCGCGTTCCAGCCGCGAATTTGTTCCTCCGTCTTCTTTCGTTCAGTGATGTCCCGAACAAAGCCGGTGAACATCGGAAACCCCTCGAGTGGAATTCGCGCCAGCGCGATCTCCACCGGGAACTCGGAGCCGTCGGCGCGCATCGCCCGGCTTTCATAGTGGCGGTTGCCCTTGCCGCCATGCCGCCCCGACACATATTGGATCAATCCCTGGCGTTGTGCCATCCGCAGGTCGGGCGGAATGATCAACTCGGCCATCTCCTTGTTCATTACTTCAGCGGCCTTGTAGCCAAACATCTCTTCCGCGGCCCTGTTCCACGCCTGGATTTTTCCCTCGTGATCGATCGTGATGATCGCATCCACGGCCGCGTCGAGAATCGCTGTCTTCCGCGCCTGAAACTGCCGCAATTCCTCCTCAGCCTGCTTGCGCCGCAGACGATCTGCCGCCTGGCTCAATGCGCGCCTCACCGCCGGCACCAGGTTGCCGAGAGCATGCTTCAGCACATAATCCGTGGCGCCACTCTTCAGAGTTTTGATCGCCATCTCCTCGCCCAGCGATCCTGTGACGAAAATGAATGGAGTCTCCGGCACCTTCTCCTTGGCGATGGCGAGCGCCGTGAGACCATCGAATGCCGGCAGCCCGTGGTCGGACAGAATGATGTCTGGCCGCTGGTTGGCCAGCGCCTGGACAAACTGCTCCCTGTTTTGGACGCGCAACGACTGGTATTCCAGACCTCCCTTGCGCAACTCGCGGTCGATCAGGATTGCGTCGCTGCTGTCGTCTTCCACCAACAGGATGCGGATCGGATTATTCACATGTACAACGTCCGCCAACTTTACCGGACGCGCCGCACCAATGATTTGGGTTAAAACCCGCACGCGAAACAATCGAACGATGTGGCAGGGCGCGCTGTCCGCAACTGTGCTTGTCGGCCTTTGCAGAAACCCGTAAGAGTGGAACTACACAATGCAGGCACGCTTTTTAATCCTGCCCGCCCTCGCGCTATTTCTGCTCGCGGTCCCGGCGGCAGAGCCGGGCAATTCCGCTGCGCCCGCAAACCATCCACTCGAGTTCATCGATACAAGCTTCGAGAATGCTTCGCCCGTCTGGTATGAATTTGCGCAGGACGGAACGGTCTTCGTCCACCTGCTTTATGATCACGAGCGCTCCTCGTCCAATCGCGCCGCGGGTCACATCCACATAAAGCTGCATGCGAAGACCGGGGCGAAACTGACACTTGAATTTAAGAATCTCGACAACGTGTGGAACAGTACCCCCGGCTCCGTCGCGCGCGAGTTGAAGGCGGTCGTTATTTCCGAGGATGGCCGTAACTGGAAGTCGGTGGCGACCGAAAGCCTGCCTGAGAATCGTGTCCGGCTTCATTTGGAAATGCCCGGCTCGCGGCTATTCGTCGCGCGTGTCGAGCCTTATCGCATTTCCGATCTCGAAAAATTTATGGCGGTGATTCGCACGAACGCGCTCGTGCAGATCAAAGCCATCGGCAAAACGGTGCAGGGTCGTGAACTGGAGATCGTTCGCATCGGCAAGTCCCAAGCGCCATATCGCGTGTTTCTCCGCGCGCGAGCGCACCCATGGGAAAGCGGCGGCAATTGGATCGTCGAAGGCCTCGTGCATCGCTTACTCCAGAGCGACGAGGACGCCAAAAAATTCCTCGATCGTTACTGCGTTTACATCATGCCCATGGCGAACAAGGACGGTGTCGCTCTCGGACGGACGCGCTTTAACTTCCAGGGCAAAGATCTCAACCGCGATTGGAACCAACCGGCGGACCCGCAGCTTTCGCCCGAGAACGTCGCTCTTGAAAAATGGCTGGAGGGTATGATCGCCGCGGGCCACGCGCCGCATCTCGCCCTCGAACTGCACAATGATGGCAGCGGGCGTTTGCACATCAGTCGTCCGCCCGTGCCGAACCTGGACCGGCACCTGAAACGCATGGCAACGCTCGAAGGATTGTTGCGCAAGCACACGTGGTTTACCGAGGGCAGCACCGCGCCGGCGTTCCGTAATTCCGGGACCCTCGGCGAGGGCTGGCTCCAACGCTACGGCATCGACGCCGCCGTCCACGAATTCAACTGCAACTGGATCGCAGGGTTGAAAGACTATCCCTCAGCGAAACACTGGAAGAATTACGGCGAGAATCTTGCGACCGTTTTCTACGAGTATTTCGAGCCAGTGCCGTGAAGCACGAAGCACCCGCCGGAGCAACGTTGATGATTGCCCGTCTAACCTCATGCAAATGTGTCTAGCACATGCTATGGGTCGCCGTGTTTTCATCGGAGCGCCGCTAGCGGTAATTCTTTTGCTAGTTGGGCTCTCCATGTTCGCGGCCAAAGGCCGCGCGCCTGCGCTTGCCTTTTCGTTTTCGCATTATCAGCGCGAATCCAACTATACATTGGCCGTAGTTGAGATGCGAAATACTGGATCAAAAGCAGCATCCTATTGGGGCTCTGCGGTCGACTCACCGTTCTATAGTCTTATGATAGAATCTGACGGTCGCTGGAGAGAATCCGGCATGGGATGGTGCGGTCTCGGTGCTCGAGAGGTTTTGTTGCATTCCGGCGAGGCAACGAAGATTCGGGTTCTGGTCACCGAGAACAAGGCGTGCAAAGTAGGAGTTCGATTCCGTGCGCGAACACTTCGAGACCTGCTCCCGAAAGTGGTAATACGCCGCCTGCCCGCTAAATGGCAGTATAATCCGCCGACGCATGTCGCGTGGAGTGAACCCATCCGGCCGGAAACAATGCGGTGATTGGAATACTAGTCCCGGCGACCCTTACCTCGGCTCCGCGTAAGAACTGCTCGCTATTGCCGACGTCGCCCACTGTCGCGAGCCGTCGCGTCCAACTAACTCCACAGCATCGATCTCATTCCAGCCCGGCACACGGCGACGATCCAAATACACTTTGACCTGGTTCGCCTGCACTCCTGCCGGCAGTGAGAACAACATGTTCACCGGCGCCTGAGAAGCCGGCTCCACTCCTTCCCATAGAACAGTCTCCTGCCCGTTCGGAAGGACGGCGGCGATTTTTGAAATCGCCCCCGGGTTGTACGTTTCGCGCACGTTCACTTGCGCGACTTCCACCGCGTTGTCGAACCCAAGGTGAATCCATTCCTCTCCCGCGCCGCGCGACGTTTTCGGCGCCCACGCCGTCGCGTAATCCCCCGCCTCGGTCGTGTTTGGCGGGCCGACTATCTGCTCAGGTCCCCATGAGCGCTGCAAAAGCTGGCCCTCGGCAGAATGGCTGGAGGACATCATGCCCGGATCCGGGGGAGCGGGAGGTTGGTCCAAAGTCTCGAGTCCACCGGGCACACCAGGCACCGAAACCGCCCGCGGGGTGGCGGATCTCGAATTCTGGCGGGATCGCGACGACGCAATCTGAGCCTGCGTCCCCTGCGACTGATAGATACCCGGCGCGAGATTGGTAATGATCTTCTCCGTTGCCGCCAGCGTTACCTGCGCCTGTTCCAACTGGCGGCGCGTTTCCCGCAACTCCTCCGTGGAAATATCCGGCTTTTGGTCCACCACCGCAGTCAGATTGCGGTTCGCGCTTTCCAGGACAGCAACCTTCCTCTTGAGCTGATGTTGATGGATGGCGAGATAGCCGTTAATTCCCGCGAGCACGATGACGACACAGACCAATAATGCCTTCATACGATCATTCCCCGTTTCTGATCACAGACTGTTAGACGGAACTCGTGGAAAAAACTCTCACGTATTTACATTCGCGATCCCCCGGCCTTTGTTCAGCCCGTTTCCCCTTGCCTCACTCCTTCCTGGATGCACTATTGTTTAGCACGCATGAAACCAGGGGCAAAGAGCGTTCGATCTGTCGTCTTCGCGCTTTTCGCCAGCCTTTTCTTTGCCGCCCCATCCCTCGCCGCGGACGCCGCAAACCCAGGCGCAAAGAAGGACGCCGGTTGGGAGTTTTTCAACGATCCAAAGGTCCGCACCTTTCAGTTCGAAATCTCTCCCGCCGGCCTGTCATTGCTACAACGTTCCCAACGCACTTATGTCAAGGGCACCGTGCGCGAAGGCAGCCAGGTCTTCACCAATGTCGGCATTCGCCTCAAAGGCATGGGCAGTTTCCGCCCGCTCTATGAGAAGCCCAGCCTTGCGGTGAAATTCGACGAGTTCGTCGAAGACCAGGAGTATTCCAGTCTCACCAAGCTCATGTTCAACAACTCGGTGCAGGACCATACTTATCTGGTCGAGGCGCTCGGCACGCAGTTGTTTCGCGACGCCGGGTTGCCGGCCGCGCGCGTCACTCACGCAAGGGTCGTGTTGAACGGGCGCGACCTCGGCCTCTACGTCGTCATCGAAGCGATGAACAAACGCTTCCTCAAGCAACATTTCACAAGTTCCAAAGGTAATCTTTACGAAGCTTATCTCCAGGACATCGATGGCCGACTGGAGCAGGACAATGGCGAACCCGGCGATCAATCGGATCTTCGCGCCCTGGTGGCCGCGTGCCGCGTGCGCGAACCGAACGAACGCTTCAGGCAGATGAGCAAGGTCCTCGATATCGATCGCTTCATCTCATTTACCGCCCTGGAAATTTTAATGGGCCATTGGGATGGTTACGCCACGCACACGAACAATTACCGGATTTATCACGATCCGACATCGGACAAAATGGTCTTCATCACGCATGGCCTGGATTGGGCATTTCGCCGCCCCAACATTTCCATCACCCCTCCATTGAAGGCCATCGTCGGGCGCGCGCTGTTCCAAACCGCTGAAGGCGACCGGATGTTCCGCGAACGCATCGGCACGCTTTACACAAACATCTTTCAAGTGCCCGTGATCACCAATCGCATGGACCAGTTGCTCGCCAAAATCCGCTCCGCCGGATTGTCGCCGAGAGAACTGGCAAAGGTTGAAAGCGCAGCCGTCGTTATGCGCGAGCGTATTGAACTGCGCGGTGTCCGCATTGCGGACCAGTTGGCCGGGAAGGAACTGCCCCTGCCGAAGTTTGGCGCGGACGGCACGGCACACCCGACGGGCTGGCGCCCGGAATACGATCGCGGCGAGCCGACGATGGACCAACCGATGTTTGAGGGGCGTCGCACGCTCCACTTCCGCGCCAATAACGAACGGACCCATGGCTCGTGGCGCACGCAGATGTATCTGTCGCGTGGCCGCTATCGCATCGAAGGCCTGGTGCGCACCGTGGCGTTGAACGGCGCAACCACGCTGCGGATTTCAGGCGGCGACCGCGACTACAGCGCGAGCAGCTCATCGTCGTGGCGGAAAATCTCTTACGATTTCGAAATCCCCGAGGGCCTCGACGTTGAGTTCGTGTGCGATTTCTCGGCTGCGTCGGGCGATGTCTGGTACGATTTGGATTCGTTCCGCGTCCGGAAATTTTAGGCCGTTGCCATCATCATGGGAAAGATCGTCATCTGCGCGATAGCGGGCGTGTTACTTTTGAACTCGTTGGCGGCAATGGCTGGCGAAAGCGTGCCGAACTGGTTCCCAAAAGCCCCGCCGCTCGCGCCGCCGCAGGGACCGGTTGTGCGCGTCGCCAACGTGGACGAGTTGCTTCGCGCCATCAACGACGTCGCGGATGGGACCACGATTCTCCTGGCCGACGGCACGTACAAGTTCCCCCGACCTGCCGTTCTCACCGGCAGGAAACGAGTCGCCATTCGCAGTGCCAGTGGAGACCCCGGCAAAGTAGTCCTCAGTGGTCGCGGATGGGACAGCGGCGTGAAGAACGACGACATCCTGCATATCGGCCGTTGCGATGGCGTCACGATCGCCGATCTCACGTTCGCAGACTGCCGCTCTTACGGCGTCAAAGTCGAGGCCGAGAACGGGCCGAAGGACGTTCACATTTACAATTGCCGCTTCCGCGACATTGGCGTGCGAGCCCTCAAAGGTTCTGCCGGACAGGACCCGAACGTGCGCGCCGTGAAAGGGTCGGTCCGCTACTGCCAATTCGAAAATACCAAAGTGCCGCCCGCCGACTGGCTGTACGGCGGCGACTATATTTCCGCGATCGACATGATGGCTCTCGAGGACTGGACCTTCAGCGACAACGTCTTTCGAAACATCAAAGGACGAAGCGGCGGCGGGCGCGCGGCCATTTTTATTTGGGTGCGATCAGGCCGCGTCGTCGTTGAACGAAACGTCATTGTCAACTGCGACCGCGGAATCGCTTTGGGCAACCCCGGCCAGTCCACGGCCAACACCGCCGGGGAACAGCTCGTCTACGTTGCCGGCGCAACAATCCGCAATAACTTCATCGCCGGCGGGCCCGATTGCGGCATCGAGCTTTGGTACGCGCGCGGCATCAAGGTTTACCATAACTCGATTTGGCGTCCCGAGCGCAATTGGAGCCGCGGCATTCGCGTCGGCACGGGGACGACTCAGACCGACATCGCCAACAATCTTGTCCACGGCGAAATCCGCCTTGAAGGCGGCCAGGCCGAACTGCGTAACAACCTCGCGGGACGTCTCGATGGCTACTTCGTGGATCCCGCGTCCGGCAATCTGGTGCTGACCTCGTCCGCAACGAACGCGATCGATCGCGGCCTGACGTTGACCGAAGTAAAAGAGGACATTCGCCAACGGCTGCGCACCACTCGCCCCGACCTCGGCGCGTGGGAAGTTGACGCCCGGTAGCTCTTGCGCTGACTGAATCTCGTTGTACGATGAGCCATCACACGTTCTCACGCGCAATGAACATTCCATGGCTGGTTAAGCCGTCAGATGAAGAGGTGGTTGCGAATGCTCGCAAGCGATTGCATGCGGCTCGGAAGGCTCGCTGGCTCCTGCTGCTGGCGCCGCCGGCACTGCCGGATACGCAATATGGATCGCGCCAAAAGTGTTTGATCTTATGGAGTGGCAAGCCAGCGTGGCAGGTGGGCAGTGGCAAACGTTTTGGGTGGGCGTATCAGCGGGTGTTTCCATGGGTACTTTGTATTTGGGCATCTGGTTGGCCGCATTTTATTGTGTCGGGCTTTTCCTGTGCAGCTTCTGGTTTGATCGCCGCGATCACTTGCTTGTTCAGTACTACGACGAATTGCGAAATCGCCGCTCGTAACTGCTGCTTTCCTTGATTTCATGCTTCTACGAGCTTGCCAAAGGGCCATCGCGCACGTATTCACGCCTCATGGGCTGCACGATTACTGTCTCGGTGGTTGAAGAAAGCGTCACCGGAAACATTGGCGACGATTGGAAATACTCGATCACCGCCAAAGCCGTGAACCCGGCTGGCACGACGACGCCGCTTCCAGCCACGGCAGGTCGAATCGTCGCACACGAATACGGGTCTGGGAGGATCGCAGTGCCTGAGCACCTCCTGAAGCCGGGCACTTCTCAGCCGCCGCCCAAAGTTGCCGGCGTGAAGATTGCCGCCGGCCCGTGTGGAACTCGCGTGCGCGTTGAGCTAACGCTCGCGGCCACCGAAGTCGATTGGCTCGTCGACGATCCCGGCACTCAAAAAACGACCGTCGCTGTGGATTGCCCCGGCTCAGGAAAACCGCCGTCCAATGTCGACACTTCAATCTCCGTAACGATTCGCGAGCACCCCAAGCTGCTCGGAGGCGAAGCGACCTTCACCGTCAAACTCAGTCTCGTGGCCACCTGCATTTAGTTTCAGTAATCCGAGGCCGCTGACTAACCACTCCGCTGATTACTTCGGCGGTTCCTGGGGTCGTCGCCCCATATTGCCGACCCCTCGCCCCAACCTAAAGTTGCTCTGCGCGATAAGACTTTGAGGAGATCGTTCTGCCCAGGAAAGAAGGCAGGTCTGGCGATCGCAGTTCCCCGGTCAGTGAGGAAATCAAATTATGAACACAAGGGGCTGGTTGGGTTTCATTTTGGTTTCTGGTGCTCTTTCCGATCTGCATGGGCAGGCGCTTCATCTTGGTGTCACATCTGACGGACCCGGCCTGGAATTAAGCTGGCCCGGCAGTCTGCTACTGCCTTCGGGCCGCACTGTTTATCCCATCTATCAGGTGGAGCAAACGGCCGATTGGCTCCAATGGCAACCAAGCGGCCCGCTGGTGAAGGGACAAGGTGGCAATAATCCAATGACACGCTTCATTGCGCCGAGCGAATCAAGATCCTTCTTTCGCTTGCGCGCGCAATGGGAACCCGCGACGGGAAGCGCAATCGGTGACGGCGGTGCGCAAGGGCTCGGCTACGACGCCGCCTTTGACGCTGAATTGCAACGCATCGGCCAGATTTCCACGGCTGAGTTTCAATCACGCTACGGCGTCACCAACGAATATCTGCAAACGTTCGGCTGGGACCCGACCACGGCGACCTACTGGGACCGCTTCAACACCGACCCCGCGGCGAACAACGAGGGACTTTCTCGCACGAACAAGGGCTATCGGTATTACGATTTTCGTCTCAACGACGCTGAACTGACCCTGCTCCGCCGCAACGGTTTTGTCGTAAGTGAACGACAATCGACTCTGACATTCGCCGAGTCCTTCTACCGGCTCTGGAATGACGATATGCCCGTCTTCGTTTCGACGGATGCGATGCTGCAGGCCTGGCACCGCTCCTACGACAATATGCTGATCGAGCTGGAGCATTTCTGGCTCCTTAAACTCGTCGGCGACATGCTCGATGGCATGGCGGCGCAAATCCCCGCGGCCCAACAGGAAGTCGGCACCGGGCCGCTGCGCGATAGTTTGCTGGACGCCGATTATTTCCTGACCGTCGCCCGCTCGCTCCACACGGGGAGCAGACTCGCGTCGGCCCTCGGGCAGGAGCAGCGCGTTCGAGAAACGATGGATGCGATCGATGCGGAGGCGCTCGATTGCATAACGTTGTTCGACAATCCACGCACGGTCGATTTCTCCCAATTCAAACCCCGCGGACATTATGAAGACAGCGACGAGTTGCGCCGCTACTTCAAAACTATGATGTGGCTGGGGCGCACCGATTTGCGCGTGGCCGGCGACGACCAGGACTGCGACGGGAACCTTCTACCGCCTTCGCGGCGCCAACTCGGCACGGCCATCGTGCTGGGACGCTTGCTCGCACTGGCAAATCAGTTCGAGAATTGGCAGCACTTTGACCGCGTCATTCGCACTTTCGTCGGCATCACCGATTCGATGACATTCGCGCAATTGGCGGATCTAGTGAGCGCGGCGGGGATCCGCACGCTGGCCGATATTCCGAGCCAACAAACGCTGGCCGATCTGCAAACGGAGATCGAGCGCGTCACGCTGGGCGTCCAAAACATTCGGGGTGATGCCTTCATTGCGCCGCTGGGCCCGCAGCAACTGCGTTTGCCGCGTTCATTTACTGTTTTCGGCCAGAAATTCATTTTGGATAGCTGGGCCT
>Ga0105340_1001206_pt1 | contig 11773 bp, 15 predicted proteins | sample EasRivMeERMLT700_FD_89676 | JGI IMG/M metagenome (GOLD analysis project Ga0105340, IMG submission 89676) | Soil microbial communities from meander-bound floodplain in the East River, Colorado, USA - East River MetaG ERMLT700 | ecosystem: Environmental > Terrestrial > Soil > Floodplain | place... | reverse complement strand
AAGGATTAGCATGGTGGAACACAACGAGCAAACACTTCCGATACTGGAAACCCGGTGCGACTCCTGCAACGGAGCGGGCGGTCACGTCGAACGTAAAAAGTGGCAACGATGTGGCTCGTGCGGCGGCGCTGGGTACGAACCGACTCCGATCGGTGAACAGATACTGTCTCTCATGCGACACAATTTCCGTTTGATGGACAGAGAAACCAAAGAAGAAGATATCTGAAGTGATGGACGCGAGGAAGGATTAGCAAATGCAATTCCCGCAAGCTGACTTTGGTCTACCGAACATGCTGGCTACGGCGATGTGGCCGATTGGCTCGGTGTACGTGTCAGTCCTTCCGACCGATCCTGGAATCCTTTTCGGCTTCGGGACGTGGGTGGCGTTCGGCGCTGGCAAGGCGTTAGTCGGGGTTGACGTTGGCGACAGCGACTTTGACGCGGCAGAGAAGACGGCCGGGGCGAAGACAGTGACGTTGACCGAAGCTCAAATTCCGTCGCACACACACGTCCAAAACAGCCACAACCACACACAAGACGCGCACACGCACATTCAGAATGCTCACTCGCACGTCGAGAATGTCGCAAGCATCGCCACGGGCGGCTTAGTCGGGAGCACGCCGGACGCGAGCACAAACACATCGGTTGCGTCCGGCTATTCGACCGCGAACGCGACGGCAGTCAACCAGAATGCGACCGCAACAAACCAAGCGGCCACGGCGGTCAATCAGAACACGGGCGGCGGTGCTGCTCACAACAATGTACAGCCGTCGATAGCGGTCTATTTTTGGAAACGAACAGCTTAGGAGGTTGCTCATGGCAGCGGATTATCTGGTCATCACGCGATCGAATCGACCGAACCTTGGGTCGCAATTGGTCGAAGCGGCCAACCGGTTGAAGGCGCTCAGGGAATTGGTCGACGGGCTTAACGACGCCGGCCAGCACATGTTCAACGGGGCCGATTACACGCTATTTGAGGCTCAGTTCGGGATCGCGTCCGGACAGGGCGCTAACGCGCTGTCGTTGCTCGGGTTGATTAACACGATCCTGAATTCGTCCACCGACGTTACCGGCGCGAATCGGGCAAGCCAGCTTGAGGAATTCACGTCGCGATTGGCAGGGCAATGAATAGATGGCGAACCGCAGCGACGATTTCGAGCGCAACAACGGGCAGGATCTTGACTCGTTTCCGACGCCTTCCGACGCGGGAAGCGATTGGATTCGGCTCACCAGCACGGGTATGTATTTCGACAACGGCAAGCTAGAGCCGTACTCGAACAAAATGAACATGGCCGTGCTGGAGTCGTCTGAGGCAGACGGCGAAGCTGCGGCCACGTATCTGAATCACGTTTCGAACATCTTAATCGTGTTCCGGTGTGTCGACGTAAACAACTTGCTCTATGTGATTTTCGAGCAAGGGGCTAGCCGTGCTCAGCTCCACAAAATCGAATCGGGAAGCGACACACAAGTTGGCTCGGACTTTTCGATAACGACCGTGTCCGGTGACATTGCGTCAGTGACGTTCAGCGGCAGCACTATTGACATAGAAAAGAATGGAACACCGCAAAGCACTGGTTGGTCTTCATCGTTCAATTCGAGTGCCACGAAGCACGGCGTTGGGTTTGCTGGCAACGGTGCCGATGAAATCGGACTATTCGCGTTCGCTGGTTCTGGCGCTGCCGGAACTACGGTAACGCCGACAACCGCAAGTCTGACAATCACGGCCTTCGCGCCGACGGTCAGTACGCCAAGACTGGTCACGCCTGGTACGGCTACGATCAGCCTGACGACGTTCGCGCCGACCGTATCGACTCCTCGGCTTGTCACGCCGACAACGCCCACCCTGACAATAGCCGGCCTGGCGCCGACAGTCAGCACGCCGAGGCTTGTTACACCGACCACCAGGGCGCTAACCCTTACCACGTTCGCGCCTACGGTATCCGTGCCTGGTCTAATCACCCCGGTTACGGCGACACTGACGATAACCACGTTCGCGCCGACCGTATCTACTACGGTCTCCGGCGACGTACTTTGCACGCCAATTACTCTGTCGCTTGTCCTAACGACCTTTGCGCCGACGGTCACGGCCGGCGGGCAAAGCGTTGACCCTCGGGCCTTCATGAGCGCAATGGCACGGCGAAACAGGCGGCGGGCGTTTGATATTTGGCGCTGGCGATGGTAGTTCAGGTGGCCGATCGGCCACCTGAATCCTACGTTTGGTAGACCACCGTGCCCCGACCGGCCGGCCTCGGCTTGATACACCGGGGCCGGCCTTCGTCATTTAGGGGTACGGCATGGGCGTAGTGAACTGGCTCGGTAGTTTATTCTCAGGTGGCCGATCGGCCACCTCAAACACCAATTTCGGCGCACCGACCGACAAGACGATACCACACGTTCTGACGTTTGCTAACATCCTTGGCCAAGTCTACAAAGCGTACAGTCACCGGTACGACGAGGCGTTACGGCACTTCCCGCAAAACGCGCTCGCCATGCGGCGGGACGCCTACCTTCAGTCGCTCTTGCAAGAGCGGTACTTGCCGACGGCAAGAAGGAAGTGGCAACTCGAGGTGGATGACGACAAGGACAAGAATCAAAAGATTGTCAAGGAAGGCCTAACTCGATGCGTGCGCGCAACCAAGAAGTTCGCACGGATGCGCCGGTACCTGATGGAGGCGACGTGGTACGGTCGCTACGGCTCGCAAGGCATGTGGACTCGCGACAAGGACTCTAAGGACGACGCCGGCAATCCGTTGTGGTGTTTCCGCAATCACCAACCGGTGAACGGGGACAAGATTCAATTTACTTGGGACGGCACGCCGGCGGTCATGGTCAACACTTCGGCGCAATGGCCGGCCGATTCGCTGATGTATACCGAACGGGCACCAGCGCTGAAGCTCGATAGGCCGGAATGGCGCCGGCAGTTCATTGTTCACACGCACGACGTGGAGGACGCGGATTACTTCGAGGGCGAGATGGCCGGCGCCATTCACGGTATCGGCATCCGGTCCCGGATTTACTGGTCCTGGTGGATGCGGGATGAGTTGCTTAGCTGGTCGATGGACTTCATGCAGAAGGTTGGAACGCTCGGCCTGTTGGTGTTCTGGTACGAGGAAGGGAACAAGGGAGCGAAGGAGAAGGCCGAGGCGAACGCCAAGAACGCGTCCAATCGCTCAGCAATCACGCTGCCGCGGATCGCTGGCAAGGATGGCACAAGTAACGGCGTGGAACAGATCGCCCCGTCTACGGGCGGCGTAGAGGCCTTGCAGGGCATGATTGCCGATTACTTCGAACGACATCAAGAGCGGTTGATAGTCGGACAGTCCATGTCCTCTGGCGGGCGCGACACGCAAAGCCTCGGCGGGACGGGCAGGGCCGACTTTGCGGCGGACACGAAGTACCAGATACTGGCGTACGACGCCGAGAACTTGGACGAGACGTTGACGGATGATTTTGTCCAGGTGGCAAAGACTCTCAACTACCCGTGGGCGGACTTTCCAGTGCGGTTCAAGTCGATCGTTCCGGACCCGGAGAAGGAATCGCGATTGAAGGGATTGACCACGATTTGGGACCGTGTGCCGGTCCGGATGGCGGACGTGTACGAGGCGGCGGACGCCGTACAGCCAGAGGAAGATGACGAGGTGGTAGAGGCAGGTAATGACCAGGAGCATGAACAGAACATGGAGGAAAAACAGGTGGCCGATCGGCCACCTGGCGATAAGGATAACGACGATTCCAAAGAGTGGGAGGGAATCCTAACGTACGCATGGGACGAGAGCAAACATCCACGAGGACAGCCGGACAACGCCGGACAGTTTGGTCCGGGTGGCGGAACGTCTGACGGTGGTCAGCCGAAACCGGACAAGCCCAAACATGGTGACCGGGTGTCTCAGTTGAAGCAACAGCGTGAATCCTATCAGACGGCCCGTCGTGAGGTGTTTGAATCGCTTCGTGCTGACGCTGAGGCATCCCTTGAACTGTCCAAAGACTCCGGGCGCGGGGCAAAAGATGTATTCGATAACATGGTGTACTTTGAGCCGACCGGTGATTTCGAGAAGTTCAAGGCGTTTAATGAATCAATGAACACGTTGGACGATTTGTTAATTGACATCGTTCACGGCGAACTGACTCCTGCGGAAGCTCATAGACAGATGGGAGAGGCCTTAGAGGCGGCAAAAGAGGCAATGAAAGCCCACCGAAAAGTAAAGCCATTCAAGGACGATGACGATATGGAAGTGTCTGCCGATGATCTAAAGGACAACGGCCAGAAGTTTGAAAATATCATTTTGCACATCAAAAACGCCAGGGAGTCCTTGCGGACCTATGCCACGCATAGGCGAGAAATGCGGACCATCAAGGAAGGCGGCGATTGGGAATGAGTAACGACAAGGATAATCAGGTGGCCGATCGGCCACCTGGAGGCGGTGACAAGTGATTAGAAAGGCCGTATTCGCACTGTTCGCAGCGGTCCTCCTGGCGGTAGGGCAGGAACCGGGGCCGCCTCCGCGCGTTTGGGACACCGATTTAGGCCGATGGCTGGACCCGCCGAACTATTGGGACCTGCCGGCGGCATACATGGTAGACCTGTCGGAAGAGGGCGGAACGCCGATCACGCACTTTGCCGCGCCTGACCTGATTACGGTCAAGCGCAACCTCCGGTCGCTCGTTGCCGTGCATGGGATAGACGGCAGCCGAAAGCTCAAGTGTCGGATATGGGAGCGCGCCAAGGTTCGGTGGATCAGCCTGAGTGGGGCGGACATCAACCAAGTCGGCGGGTGGATACCGTGCGAAATGTCGGTTAACGTGGGCAGCTACCGGATTGAGTGACTACGTTTGGTTGGCGACGTGGAGAAGTTGGTATCTCGCCAGGCTCATAACCTGGAGATCGTGGGATCGAAGCCCACCGTCGCAATGTAAGCTACCCTTTTGTTGCGAGCGACCAAGGCCGGCGGGGAAACCTGTCCGGCCTTGGTCATTTAAGGTTCCACCCCGGTGAAAAGAACTCAGGGAGTTCTCTCGAAAGAGTAGCCGGGGTGGTCACTTTTGTTGCGAGCGACCAAGGCCGGCGGGGAAACCTGTCCGGCCTTGGTCATTTCTACCTACTGACATTTTTCCGCCGAAGTGCGTACAGGAAAATGGGAGACTCACACCCATAGGACACACTTCCATGTTCACCATGAAACGACGGAACCTGACTCTGGAACAACTCCAACAGGTCAAGGATCCGACACTTCTACGCGCCGCCGAGGAGCGCGAAATCTGCGACAACTACGGCCGGTACCAGTGGAAAATACCGGGAATTGATGATTTGATTTACAGGGAAGTGGCGACGGGATTGACCAGAGAACAGGCTAACGGATACCTGTTAAAAGTTCGCAATCGGCTACTCGCCGACGAGGATTTGAACGCGACGTTATTGGGGCAGCAGGGCGTGGTTGCGTGGTTGATTGACCCACAAAACCATCCGGCCGGCATGCTTGGCGTGGTGATACAGCTGTGGATTGACCTGAACGAGGACGGCACTTGGGACGTGATTGATATGGGGACCGGATACGCTCGGTTCCCGTGGTTGGGCGGGGCCGGTTGGCTACCGCAGCTGGCGGAGTAACACTTTCAGGTGGCCGATCGGCCACCTGTTTTTGTATAATGACCCCAAAAACCTGGGGTCCGGTAATGGCACGACAGCCGCGAAAGACGGTATCCGAACAGTTAGAGGAGCTTTTCGATACCCACAAGTTGGCCACGGAATGGACGGCGGCGGAAATGGCCGAGACTTTGGGCAGGAATGAAAGCTCCATCAAACAGAATCAGGTTTACCGGCGGTTGATCGGCGAGAAGTCTGAGGGCGGGATTGCGGATCCGGACCGGCGGGTATTGGAGGCTATGGAATTGCTTGGCGACTGGTGGCACACGTCGGCAAGGATCGCGAGAACGGTCCGGATAACGCAATCCCTTTGCCGTCGTCGGCTGTCGGCGCTGGTCCACCTCGGGTTGGCGGACGTTCGCCGAGGCGAGTTCAGCGGGTATCGGATCACGGCGGAAGGTACGAAGCGGCTACGATCCAAGCCGACACGCAAAAAGAGGCGGAAGTAGCGTAGAGGAGAGTATGAGGCCAATCACCTACCTTGTCGGCGATGCCACCGAACCGCAAGTATCTGGCGTGCGGATTATTGCCCATGTGTGCAACGACGTTGGCGCGTGGGGCGCCGGGTTCGTGATGGCGCTGTCGCGGAAGTGGCCGGAGCCGGAACTGTTGTATCGGGAATGGCACGCCTCGGGTAAGGATTTCGCGCTAGGGGCGATGCAGCTGGTGACCGTGAACGCCAAGCAAGGCGAGATTACGATGGTTGCCAACATGGTTGCGCAGTGCAACACCGACAGGACGAAAGGTCCGCCGATTCGGTATGATGCCTTGTCACGCTGCCTCTACCACGTTGCCTGCGCCTGCCGTGACATCAAGATACCTACGTCCGTCCACATGCCGCGCATCGGTTGCGGTATCGCCGGCGGTACGTGGGACAAGGTGGAACCGATCATCCAAGAGCAACTGTCCAACCGGGATATTCCGGTGTACGTGTACGACATGCCGAGTACTTTCAATATTCCGAAGGTGGTGTAACAAAAACTGGTATGTTTTTATTACAGGTGGCCGATCGGCCACCTGACTTAGGCTTGCCTACGTTCGGTCATGCCTGATTGGGTGACCGAAGTTGGATTGCCTTGCTTCCGTCCGCACGTCCGCAAGGATTTGTACGGCAACGTGAAGTACGAGGTAACGGCAGCTGACATCGACGAGATTGTCAAAAACTCATCCGACTTGACGGTACACCTCCACGGCAACAAGCCACCGATTACGGAAGGCCATCGCGACTTCTCGCCGTCCGCCAAGGAAAAGGACCAACCTTTAATCCTTGGTCACATGGACAATTTCACGAAGGGCGCATTGCCGGACGGAACGCCAGCTGTGTTGTGCGATCGCCACTACATGCCGCAACACGCCGAGCGGGCGAAGCGGCATCCGTTCCCGTCGGTTGACTACCTTCCGAAAAGCAAAAAGATTGTTGGCCTGGCCAAATTGACCAAGCCTCCGGAGTTGAACGTCGGCGCGGCCTACTATCCGGGCACGACGGAACCGGTCTACGTGTATTCGATGGAAGCGGCGCCGACGCCGGAGTACACGCCCGAGGAAATGGAAGGCTGCGAGAAGGTTTTCAAGTACCTAACGCAAAAGTACGGTTCGTGGCCGAGCGCGAACAATACCTACGTCCCGTCCGAACTGGACGACGACAAGAAAAAGGGAAAAGAAATGCCGGAATCCAATCAAGCCGCGAACGCCGAACTGATCGAAAAGTACGAAGCGGCTCAAGCGGAATTGGTTCAGAAGTACGAGGCCACGAACAAGCTACTTGAGACGGCGCAGGCGCAACTCAAAGGCAACCAGGACCAGATTTCCAAGCTGATCCAAGAACGCGAAGGCGATAAGGTTGACCGGATCCTGGACAACCTTGAAAAGGTGGAGCGCTACCAGTTCGACCGGCCGGCCGAGCGGGAGGTCATGCTAGCCATGACCGAGGCCGAACGCGTCAAGCGTGCCGAGTCGATCCGCAAGTACCATCACAAGTTGCCTGGCGGGGATCGGATTGAGGTCTACGAAGGCAACGCGGAAGGTCCGGTACAAGAGACTTCGCGGGACCTGTCGAATAAGGCGGTCCGCATGGCCTCGGCCGAGGGGATCAGCTACGACGCGGCACTAGCGAAAATCAAGGGCGGCAAGTAATCCAGGTGGCCGATCGGCCACCTGATTGAACGGTTCAAACCTTAGCGGATGTACGAACATGCCGAGTATTCTTTCAGGTCCAGCGTTTCGGGCGGCGGGGACGATTGCCCCGTGCCGGTGGGTCAAGCTGTCTACCACTGACCGCCGGGTGGCGCAGGTGTCCAGTGCTACGGCAGATTTCCCGTTCGGTCTGGCGCAGGAAGGCCAGAAGGGTACGCCTGGTGTGACTGGCTCGGATACGGCCGTCGCGGCCGAGGCCGGGGACCAGGTACACATTGTCACGCCGGGAAATATCGGCATGTCCGAGGCCGGCGGTACGATCACGGCCGGGGACATTGTGAAGCCGGACGCGGACGGCAAGTCCGTCACGACCGGCAGCACGGCGGCAACGCAGTACAAGAATGGCGGGTACGCCATGAGCGATGCGTCAAGCGGCCATTTGTTCCCAGTATTTGTGTGGCCGATGACGGTGACCTACCCAGCGTAATTGTGAATTGACCAGGTGGCCGATCGGCCACCTGGATTGGATTGAACCAAATTCGGGGATAACTACCCCGCCTTGGAGACGACAGAATGGCTACCGGACCAGGCTTTCCCTCTGGCAATAACACCTATGTCAAGCCGGACATTTCCGGGCGCTTGCGTATGGGGTTCAGCCGGAACGCGAAGAAATTCCACTTCCCGAAGTACGTACAGTACGTCGAGACGCCGAACATGGAGGCTTACTACCTCAAGATGACGGCGCAAATGGCGGCTCGCGTCGTCGACGTTGAGGACTTCGAATGGCCGGACGGACAGCCGGATCGTCTGGATGAGGATGGCACTGAGTCCTTCAATTTCATCCCGTTCGCCACTGGACGCCGGTCCTACAAGTTTCGCTTGGGCGATTTGTCGACTCGGCAGGCCGTGTGGCCGATTGTTGAGGATCACAGCACCATTGCCGCGGCCCGTTGCATGACGGCGCGGACGATTCGCATGATGACGCAATTGCTAACCACGAGCAATTGGGCCACGTCGGCTGATCCGGACGCGACCGCCAACCACCACGACACGGCTACCAGTTTAGCCGGTGGAAAGCTGGACGTTGGCACGTCGACGGCACCGTATCTCCGCAAGGCGCTGGGCAAAATCGCGGCCTTGATTAACAAGGACACGCTGGGCGTGATTGATTCGGACCCGGACAAGTTCCTTGTCTTGGTCAACCCGGATGACGCCGTGTTGATCGGCAATAGCGCCGAACTGCACGACTACTTGAAGGGTTCGTACTTCGCTCGGGATGAGATTGCTAGCAACGCCCACCCGAACAACAAGTACGGCCTACCGTCGAAAATCTACGGCTACGAATTCCTTGTGGAAAATGCCGTCAAGGTCACGAGCCGCAAGGGTGGCACGCTTAGCAAGTCGCACGTCCTGACCGGCGGCAACTTGGTTGTGGTCAGTAAGCCGAGTTCGATCGACGGCATGTACGGCTCGCCGTCATTCTCGACTGCCACCATGTTCTGGTACCAGGACGAAATGACGGTAGAGACGAAACACGAAGATTGGGACCGTCTGACCGATGGTCGTGTTGTGGAGAACACCAAGGAAGTTGTCACGGCCCCGGTGAGCGGGTACCTGATTACCTCCGCAACGGCGTAATAGCCATGCATATTGAGTGGCAGTGTCGGAAGTGCAAGGCGGATAACTGGCAGGTTATCCGCCCGAACGAGGAAATCAAATGCCCGACTTGCGGGCAGGCCAAGGAACATCAGGTGGACGATCGGCCACCTGAAACGGAAAAGTGATCCATGCCAACCGGCAGCAAGTCTGACATCGGAGCAACCGCGGCCCGACTGACCACCAGGACAGTTCGGAACCGGTCAGGCATCCGTATCAAGGCTGGCAGCGGCAACAGTACGAACAAGGTTTACATCGACGAGACGCCGTACTTGACGGCGGGCACGAACGATGCCCTCAACGGGTACGAACTGGTAACGAACCAGGAAATCGTACTTCCGCCGTCGCGGTTTAAGGCGGTTAGCGACGTGTGGGTTATCGGTTCGGCTTCCAGTCTGGCGGCGTTCTGGATCTGCGACGGCGAAGAAGATGAGATGGACCTCGGTTTTGAATTCGACTTTAACTCCCAATACTTTTTGGTGATCTTCTAATGGCTGACAATATCACGATCAAAGACGGTGGCGGCGCGAGTGTGATTGTAGGCGCGGACGATATTTCCAGCGTTTTCTACCCTCGTCACAAGCTCAGCCTTGGCGCCGACGGGACGGCCGTTGACGCCTCGGCTGGCGCTGGCACTGTCGGGACCGGCGTACAGCGAATGACGCTCGGCTCCGATGATCCGGCGGTAACGTCGCTCGCCATTCTGGACGATTGGGACGAGTCGGACGCGGCAAAGACGGTTGGGACGTTCGATGTCATTTCGGTGACCCTGACTCTCGACACGTCCGCGTACACGGCTGGCGACTTGCTGGCCGAGGCGCAGGCGTTTACGGCGTTCCGAGCCAACGACAAGCACGCAAAGCTTGTGTCCATGACCGTCATTGATGAGGACGATCAGGGCGCGGCCTTTGACGTGTACTTGACCAACGTTAGCACAACCTGGGGCAGCGAAAACGGTGCCCCGTCTCTGGCCGATGCCGGGGCGCGGTCCATCCAAGCCATTCTGCCGGTTGCGACGGCGGACTACAAGGACCTTGGCGGCGTCAAGGTAGCGCATTACAAGGCGCTTGATGCGATCTTGGAAGCCGTCAGCGGTGCGGCGACTCTGTACGTCGCCGTCGTGAACGGGGCCGGCACGCCGACCTACACGGCGAGCGGTATCAAACTTGTGTTTGGATTCGAATACTAAACAGGTGGCCGATCGGCCACCTGACGAGGGGCAGGCGGGGGACTCGTGCCTCCCCTGCCCCTCGGTGTGTTTAAGGGGACATGATGTTCTGGCGGAAGCCCAAACCCGACGTACAGAAGCCACCAGAGGCGGCGAAAGAATCGCCGACGGTGATTGCCCTGCCTCCGGACTTTCGCCGCGTCCTGGTCAATCCTGGTCGATTGTCGAACGCGTTGGCGGCGTGTCATATCATTGGCGCTCCGGTTCGGTTCGTCCGAGTTCAGACGAAGCCGGACCGGATTGAGTTGTCCGTGGACGTAGCGGGCCAGAATGAGCCTGGCAAGGCGTTGATTTCGATCTACCACGAGGAAATCTAATGGCGTCGGGCTCGCTGCCTCGCAGTTCGGTTACGGCGTACGCGACGGGCGCGGACATGGTGGCATCGCGCGACTACCGGCAGATTGCCGACCTGTTGACCGAGCCATCGACAAGGACGGCGCAGGCAAGCCCGCCCAGCACGGCGGCGGAAGTGGAGACGTACTTTACCACGTCGAACGCGACGGGGTACCGGGCGTTGCGGTGGGCGTCTGGCCAGATTGAGGCGGCGGTAACAATCGGCGGGCGGTACCTGCCCGAGGACTTACAGGAGCTTTCCGAAGCGCAGGTTATCCCGACTCCGCAAGGCGGGGACGGTTCGACAACGGCGTACATGGTCGGTCGTGACCTATTGGTGGGGCTGACGTGCGATTTGGCTTTCTGGTGGTTGTGCAAGCGACGCAAGCCAGGAATCAAGGCCGAGGATGTGGCCGGGGCGTCGGAGGCCTTGGACATGTTGGACATGATGCGCCGGGGGGATCGAATCTTTCCGATTCAGGAAACGCAAGAGGCGGCGCTGCCCGAGGTGGTAACGACGATTGACGGAGTTTTGATTGAGGATTCCGCCGAGCCGGTTAGCCTTCGGGCCGATCGGTTCTTTGGTCTGAGGTAACTATGGCTGTTGTCTTGACCGGTACCGGCGGGCTGTTCACGCGAATCGGACGCTACGGCAAGTTGGCGTCAGAGACTCGCCTATTCCAAGGCGTGATGGCGACTTACTTTAACGACTTATTAGATGAGTATCAGAATTCCAGGCGGTCAGTCGAGGGCGTTCCGACACTCAGTAAGTCCGGACGGTT
>Ga0105340_1001200_pt1 | contig 11815 bp, 24 predicted proteins | sample EasRivMeERMLT700_FD_89676 | JGI IMG/M metagenome (GOLD analysis project Ga0105340, IMG submission 89676) | Soil microbial communities from meander-bound floodplain in the East River, Colorado, USA - East River MetaG ERMLT700 | ecosystem: Environmental > Terrestrial > Soil > Floodplain | place... | reverse complement strand
TGGTCGTCGGGACAACAGTTCCTCGGGCCGTTCTCGGCGTGGTCGCTAGCCGTTGAGGCAGCACTCGCGAACACGGACAGACTCGCAATCGGACAGCAACTCAGACAAGAACGAAGGAGGAAGCAATGACCCAGTCTCAGCAGATCCCACCACCTCCAGGAACGACGACGTGGACGATGAACGTGCGGTTCAACGGTCTCGCCATCGCGGGCTTCGTTTGCTCGATCGTCGGGATCTTCAGTTACGGCGTCGGCTCGGCAGTGGGCGTCATCCTGTCGCACTTCGCACTGAGGCAGATCGCACGCGACGGGACACGAGGACGCGGACTGGCGATCGCGGGACTCGTCGTCGGTTACATCTGGCTCGGGCTGGTCGCGATCGTGATCATCGCGGCATTCGTGGGTTCACGATGAGACGTCTAGCGATAGGTCTCGTCGTCGCGTTCGCACTCGCAGCATGCGGCGACGGCATCCCGACAGAGAAGCAAGTCGAACTGATCTCGAAGGCCATCGTGATCGTCACGATTCCGGACTGTGCGGAAGACGAGCCGTATCTGCGCGGTGTCGGTGACTTCGACGGACGGCGCTGGGACAGGTACGTCTGCGTCCACATCGACAAGGTAGAGAACTGAGGAGGTTCGTCATCGTCACTGCGGTTGTCGCAGCGGCATCGCTGGTCCTGATGACGCCAGCAACAGGAGGAGATTGGAGATGGGAGCAGTGTCAGATGAACGCTGGGAGTTCGACCTGGACGTCCCGCGAAGTGAGGCAGACGATTCGTTGCGTCGTCCGAAGATGGGACGTTCCAGGAGGAGCGCGGAACGCTATCTCAATCGCCTCGTGCGAATCAGGTTCGGATCTACAAGATCCAGGAGGTGACGGATATGCGGGACCGTTTCAACAGTCTGAACAGTTCTGGCCTGGTCGGCGACAACACTATCGCCCGATCGGCTGGAATCTTCAGCGAAGCGCCTCGCATCCACGGGCGAACGTCGTCGTGAGCATCAGGATGGCGCATGGCTCCGGATGGGGCGCGTGGGACTGCGCGTGATAGCGAAAGGAAGGCGGATGCTGACACGTGTCGGCACCGAACGAGCGAGGTTCAAATGCTTCGTCGAAATGACGAAGCACGGTGCGACGGTTGCTGAGGCGATCACGTACATCAATCTCATGTGGCCGATCGCAAAGGAGGAGAAGGAGGTGAAATCAGATGGCCGACGGTCGAAGTCACGGAGTGGATAACTACTGGCCGCACAAGATGCAGAAGGGTCTGCTCAAAGGCCGGACGTTCAAGTCGCAGAGCGAGTATCAGCACGCTCTTGACAACCTGAACAGCCGGAACGGCGGACTCTCGCTGGACGGGGAGACGGTGCTGCGAGTCGTAGACGCTTACGACTTGCTCATCGAGTCCGGAGCAGGACGTACGAAGGCCGCGGAACTCGTGTCTCTGTTGATGCGGTAGTTCCGACGAAGCGCGTAGCCGATTGGGAAGCCACCAGTCGGCTCGCGCGGTTCGCCGGATAGACCGGAGACCAGAAAGGAGAACGGTCATGGAGATCAAGTGGTCCGAGATCGACGCGGAGACGGTGCCGTATCGCGATGGCTTTGTCAACACGTATCTGCGTCACAAGGGCGAGCCGCTTCTCGACGAGAAGGGCGAGCCGCAGAAGCAGAAGAACGGAAGGAGGATGGTCGTCACGCAGCAAGTGTTCGCCGAACACTTCGGAATCGAGTTACGGACGTTCCGTCGCTGGCTCCACGAACGTGGAAAGACGAACCCCGAGCGAGGCGGATGGGGAGAGGGGAACACTCGCCATTTCGACATGGATTCTGTTGCCCGAGAAGACAACGGCAGTCCGCCGTCCGGCGGAATCTCACCGGAGGCGCGACAGCGCTTCGCCGAAGACGAGCAGCAACGGCAGGACGAAGACGACCTGAGGATGGCAGAGGCCGAACGTAGGTCGCTGTTCTCGAATGTCTCGTTGGGCGTGGGAATGGCTCTTGAGTCGATGGACGCCGGTGTCGTGTTCCCAGACGAGGAGATCGCCAAGACGATCCGTCTGCTCGAAACGTTCATCAAGAAGTTGCACGACTACCAGACCGTGAACACCGCCGGAACAAAGCGCGGTCAACTGACCGCCGTCAAGTGAGGAGGGAACGATGACAGTCACAGAAGAGCGCTGGATCAAGGTCAAAGAAGCATTCGGTCAGAAACTCGAGAAGGGCGCTGTTCACATCGACGATCTCGTCGCCGTGATGGACATTGATTGGTCTTACGATCCTCGGCGACTCGCACGAAGGTCGCTGACAGAGGCGCGGAAGAACGGCTGGACACGCGCCCACGCGAACGGCACGAGCGGACTCTACACATGCCTTCCGCATGACAAGCGGAGTCTCGTCGATCAAGAGACCAAACGCTACATCCGGGAAGAGCAGCGAGTGCTGAACGATCACGCTGCGTGGTCTAAGGACGGGAAGTTCGCGAAGTCAGTGATGGTCTGGGAGGCGACAGCGTCCGTGGGAGGCATCGTTGCCAATCTGCGCAAGCAGACCGAGAACCTTGAGGAGCCGAAGAAACACAAACGGGCGGAGGAACTTCTCGCAGAACTCGCCGAGTTACTTGGCGAACAGCGCTAGCACGGAGAGGAGGTGAGTACACTGATCGAGCCAAGAGAAACGCCGAAGGGATACGCGATAGATCTCGGAACCGTCTACGCGTATCGCAAGGCGGGAAGCGGCATCACGTTCTACTGGGGCGTCGCGGAGGACCATCCCGTGACCTTCCAGAACACCGACGAGGTGATCGACTTCTTCAGCGACAAGATCACGACGCTGGAGAAAACGGCAACCTTGGAGGGAGTGAAGGCGTAGGAACGTTCCGGTCTCAAGCCGGAACACAACGGTCGGTCGTCGGGTCGCCGGTTTTCCTCCTTCGGCTCGGCGGCCGACCTTCATCCTGTTCCGCGTCAGCGCGCCGTTCCTCGCTCGCCGAGGGGACGGCGCGGTGCTTCGGACAGTCCGAAGACCGTACAGAAAGGAGGCTTCCCATGAGGAAGCTGTTCGCAGTAGCCGCGATCGTCGCGGTGATGGTGATGGGGATGGCGCTGCCAGCGTCGGCAGCGAAGCCGGTCGTGACTTGCGACGTGTCGTTCGTCGTGAACGCTGATGGAGGAGCCACATTCTCCGCATCGGCGAATGGACTCGGTTCGAGGCAGGTCATCGCCCTCGTTGTCGACACGATTGACGACCAAGGTGAGGTCGCTGGCGTGTTCTCATCTTCAGCCACGGTTGCCGGTGGTCAGAAGTCACTCGTGAGTTCTGACTACTGGACATCGGGCGGATCAGACACCGCCGCCGCAGGGCGTTCGTTCACCGGAACAATCCGGGTCAATGCTCCACGGACCCTTGAACTGCTCTGTTCGTCATCTGAGACATATGTCGTCCCGATGCCGGAGCCAGTCGTCTAGGTAAAGCGCGGATGTGGGGTGAGACCGTGTTCGTGCCGGTCTCACCCCGCGCCATTGAAAAGGCCGGGGAGGGCATCGTTTTGGCCGAAACGGCCAAAACGGCGGTAATAACCGAAATGGTAATAACGGCGGTGGCGATGGCAAGAAACGTTCACCAAAGCCGGACGACGAACAACAGGACACCATCGGAATGCTTTCCAAGTACATCGGAGGCATCCGAGTCCTATTGGACGAAGCACCTCCAGAAGCAACTGTTCTGGAACTGGTTGAAGCAACGAGGCGAGCGCAACGACCCCAGAGGTGGTCAACAGGATTTTGCCCCAAATCGGGGCAAAAACCCTAACGGACACGGTGGAGGCTCATCAAGGAACTCAAGAAGGTTATCGCGCAATTCGAGAGGAGAATCTGATGACCAAGTATCAACGATTCCTAGAAATGGTTCACGAAGGACGCCGATCGAAAGACATGGGGTTCACATCAGCAGAGATCTCACGCTTCGCGAGATGATTCACCACTTTGAACAGCACCGACTTCTGGACCGCTTCTCGTCTCCATTGCTCAAACGTCTCTGGATCCACTGTCTTGATTCCCACGCCCCAGTAGCACCGACGCAGCAGGGTCGTCTCAATGATCTCGCCGCCGTGACCGATGCCGAAACTGTGTTGACACCAGAGGTCGTCATAGTAGAGTGCGTAGCCCATCACGATCATTGCGGCGTGCCCGTCCCGCATCAGGTCTAGCGTGTTCACGTGGCAGTCGTTCGGGTTACCCTTGCGAAGTGTGACGGGTCTCTGGATCACGGCTCCAAGTTCAAGCATCTTGGTGATGTTCGAGTCTGGCTCCATAGGCTTCACGACATCCGTGCCACCGATGGCGAGCAGCCGGTCACAAAGGTCTTTCCATTGATTGTCGTAGGTCACATCAGCCATCTCCTTCTTCATCGTCGTGCGGCCGTCCGAGAACCTGAAGGGAACTGGACGGCCGTACGACGTCTTGGGTGTCGGGCGGAAAGGACTAGGAAACGCCCGACGGGGTCTCGGACGAGGTGGCGTCCGAGGTTCGTCAGAAGCTACTCCGTCGGCGACGAGTGAGAAGCCGCGACGAGAACCGACGGAGGACGCGCTGACGATCGCGCGAACGGAAACATCTCGACGCGGCAAGTCTTACGAAGCGGCGATCAAAGTCGCCTCGATTCCGGTGAGACGAGGACGCGAGTAAAGAGCCGTCTCGATCTTTCGGGCGCGACTGCGGAAGTCCGGATCAGCGAGAAGTTTCTGGCACTCCGTCCAGACATCGCTCAACTTCACGCCGTAGTCCAGGAACCGATCGACTTGTTCCAAGTCGTAGTGGCAACCTTCGCCGCCGGGATTGTCAAGTAGCGGGATCAGAAGAACAACCGTCGCCTCGAAGGCGTTGAGATTCGGTGTTGACAACGTCTCTCCCGAACCTTTCACGTGGACTTCGCGTGAAACGCCTGCGACCTCCCATCCGTAGTGCAGAGCGGCGACGCAATGAAGACTCTCATGCCGAATCACCCGTAGATCCTCTGCATCAAACATCGCGGTCGTCCAGACGACGTTGCTGATCGGCGATGACGACTTGCTGTTCGGCGATGATGACGGTAGCGCGACGCAACTGCGATTCCAATCGCTGAATCTTCATCTGTGCGTCGTCAGCCGGAACGCCGGCGACGATTGAGCCGCTGCCGAGATACGAGCCGTCCTCCCAGACGGGAGGCGGATCCATTCTTTCGGTTGTGTCAGCCATTCCTACTCCTATCGGGTAGCACCGAGGTTCCCATCGCGATCCACGGTTGATTCATCGCGGCGGCAGCGGCGTTCAGCAGATGACCCGCGTCCTGAACGAATCGTTCCGCTTCAGCGATGAGACTCTCGGCTCTGTCACGACGTGGATCGTCTGGATCGAGCATCGCGACGCGTTGCCGCATGTGTTTGATTTCCTGTTGTATCACTACTTCTCCTCTACTTGTACGATCGGCAAGCGATAGTCGATCTCTTCGGTCTCGTCGGCTTCGACGTGTTCCACGTACCAATCACCGGACGCGGTGGAACGTTGCTCGATGAGATAGTGTTCGTGTGCTTCCTCAACGCTTTCGCGTTCAGCGCGTTCCGCGTCACGTTCAGCCGAGACGGCTTGACGGCGGAGTTCCTCGGTGGCGATGGCGTCGCGCTCTTGCGCTTCGAGATCGCCGTAGGTCAGTCTCGCTCGATCAGACATGCTCTGCTCCCAGCGATACTGACGATCCGCTTCGAGTGCTTCCTGAACGGCGACTTCCTTCTGTTCCGCGATGAAGGCATCTACCACGGCGGGATCGCTCTGCTTCACGCCGTATGCCGCTTCGTGGATCAAACGGAGATACTTCGCTGGCTCAGTTTCGCGTTCGGCGTTGTACTCCGCGAGCAAATCGAGAACAGCGTCCTCGGCTTCGGAGCGGCTGGAATGGCGACTGACTTCCTCCGGCGCGCGAAGGGTGATGCGGAACACGACGAACTCATCGCCCTGAACCTCGATGTAGAAGGGTCTCGTCTTGTCATCGGCCATGAATTGCGGATCCATCTGGCTGATATCGAAGACGACGCCGTTGAGATCGCGTGTTCCTAGCGTCTTCACGTTAGAGATAGCGGTGTTCTGCGCTCCCGCATACACAATCGAGATCTCGAGCAGTCGGGCATCGACGATTACCTTGACGCCCTTCGCGTCCTTGAACGCCTGCTTGTCATCAAACTCGAAGCCGACACTGAGTTCCTTCAGGGCGCGCTTGTCATCGGGCGGAAGCAAGAGGCGTTCGTAGACAACCTGAGCCATCGTGTTATCACTGTCGATGTCCAACTGCCCGAGAACGAGCAGATGGCGACCGTCGCTCTTGAGAAGAACGTCAGCCGAGCCAACCTCCGCTTCGGGGTCACCCCAGAGGTGCGAAAAACCTAGCGGAACCGTCGTTGGCAGATTCTTCCACGAGTCGATCCGCTCGCCGTCGTGATCGCCGTCAGGCGGATTGGCATCGACGACGCCTTCGAAAGTTCCTGATCCATTTGTAGGTGTCTTTGTGATCTTGATTGTCTTAGTGATCGTAGTCATCGTTTTCCTTCTTTCGGAGTGCGTCCTCAATCTCCTCCTGAAGTGCTAGCGGGACGGGAACTGTTCGGAACGTAACCGGGTATCTCTTTCTCTTGAATGTGAGTCGCGGACGCTTCAGCAACCATCTCGCGGCGGTTGTCTGCGGCCACATCATTCTGTCTCGCTTTCGGTGATGTGATTCAGTACGTCGTTCACGTTTGAACGCCAGATTTCGGTGTCGTGCTGCCACTCGGTCACGTCGGTGAGCGCTCCTTCAAGCAGCCTGATGCGCTTCTCAAGTTTGATCCGCGCTTCGATCTCGGCGACGCGTTCCTCAGCGGCTCCGTGACACGACGAACACCATCCGGCCATGTCGTAGCCATGTGAGCAGGACGTCTTCGCCAAGATGCTCGCGACGCGAGTGCCGTGTGAATCGGGATCGATCGATACTCCATGTCTGTCTGTCATTGCGTTCCTTCCACTAGATGTAGGTTGATGCGCCGAGCGAACCGATACTGAGGTTCTGAGGGACTGAGCATGCGGCGGATCGGCAGAGAAAACAGGATTCATTCACGAGGGCAAAACACCACCGCGAGCGTAGGCTCGGCGCGTTTCGGGATCCGTCATGCCCCACTCCCCCACTCCCTCCGTAGGGGTCCTGTAGCCGACCCTGCGGCTCGTACAGGCGTGGCGGGTACTAGCGGCTCACCATGCCGCGCCATCGGCTTACGGACGACGGGTTTGCTCCGGTAGCAGCGACTACCTCCTCATCACTCGCGCCGTCTCTGATCATCTGCTTCCCGCGCTCTGCACGTTCTACGTTGCGTGTGATGCCAGGATCCTGAGGACGTTCGGAACGGAAGACCGGCATCTTCGGCTTGTTCACGTGACACGTGTGGCACACAGACTGGAGGTTCGCTCGGTCATACATTGCTCCTCCGTCCTGAAGCGCAAGGATGTGGTCTACCTCGGTAGCGACACGAGTACACTCCGGACCTTGTATCTGGCACCACGGTTCCTCACGGAGAACAGCCTTCCGCAACTTAGTCCATCGCCAACCTGAGTACGGGCGATAGCGTTGACCCTTGCCGTCTACCGTATGCTTCGCGCATGCTCCTCGTTCAACGAGTACGGTACATCCGTCCTCCGCGCATACGCGAAGTGGCTTCATCGCTCGCGCTTGACTTCGACGCGATACCCGAGCCGTTCAGCAGCCGAGCTGAGGATGTGCATTGCGGCTTGATGAATCGTACCTAGCTCTATGAAGTTCGCCTTCCAGTCCGCGGCTAGTGCGCGACCTACCATTCGGCCGCTCTCGTCTAGTCCCGCGACACCCTCGATCGAGTCTCTATACGCTCCCGTCTCAACCGGAGCAATCCGCTTCGCTTCAGCGGCGACCTCGTCTGCTCTCTGCTTCAAGTGCGCTTGCATCGCAAAGCCTCGTTCGAGTTGCTCAACCGCTTTCGGGTTCGGAACAAACCTGCTATCAGCCATGCTGACTCTCCTTTACTAATCGCGTCATCATCCGGTGTGTTGCTTCTTCCGTGACGCAGAACGATCCGCGAGGACATTGCGGTCGCCCACGGAGACGCGTCCCGCACCATTCACAAGTCCGCCGACGCTCGTCTCGTTCCTCCCGTTCCTTCTTCCAGGCTTTGCTCACGCCGGCTTCACCATGTTCGCGTACCGATGTAAGCAAGTGTCTCTTCAAAGGACTCAATCATCGCGTCGGCCACGACCGGCCATGCTCGCAACTCGTTCGCGATCTGCTTGCCGTACTTCCGCGCCTCGGCTTCGTCTCGCGCCCGGATCTGCGTCTGGATCGTAATCGGGAAGATCGGCTTCTCCTTACGTGTCATCCGCTTACCTCCAGTCGTGTTGCGCCTTCACTACGGACCTTGACGTATCGTGTCTGGTCGATCGCGCACTCGTACTCATGCCCATCACCCAGATCCTCTAGGTTCTCCCAGACATCAGCGTGTGGAGGGCAGATGACAGGGCTACTCATCGGATCGGCTCCGCGTCTTCCACCGGATCACCCGGCTGCGGCGGATAGGTCTTCTCTTTTCGCTTTGTCATGCTTTCTCCTCGTCAATCCAGTTATCCATCAGTGGCATCTCGTCCATCAGTAGCCCATCCTCATCGCGCATCTGTTCGAGAAACTCACGCGGATACACGTAGCCGTTTCTGGCTTCAACGGTTAGCGAAGTACGTTCGTCACCCACTATGGACTCGACAACGGTTCGCGCTTCAGCCGTGTCCCGGAACCACTCACGTGATCCGTTGAGCGTGTCGATTCGCAGATGCGCCAATCGACGATGCAACTCCGATTCCCATTGCGTCCCAGGGATCAATGCCACGACTTCCTCGTGTGCGGTGGCATTGAGGCGGTTCTCGATGTGCTTGCTACGCCCGATCTTCAACGCTGAACCCAACCGTATGACGTACGTGCCTTCCATTTGTCTCCTTCCTTTGTCTCGGGAAACCGGTGTCACGATCGTTACGAGGGCGATGTCAGATGGAGACACCAGTTCGCAGGTAGATTGCGCTTTCGTCGTTACGAACTTCCGGGAGATGTGCAAGATGGTGACACCAGTTCGTGCCTATTTACACGCTTACACGTTACACACGTCTCTACAGGGGGGGTGCCATTATCTAGAGGGAACTGGTGTCAAGAACGTTACTGTATATACATGAGGGGGGGACTAATAGGTGTGTGTAACGTGTAAACGTGTAGTGAGTACTTGTACCTGGGACTTTGCAAGAACTGGTGTCACCACCTAACACATCTCCTCCAGACGAGTAACGATGATGAGCACAATCCTGACACCACTTTTACACACCTGAGACTGCAAGAACTGGTGTCACGTTCGTTTCATACCCGCAACACTGCGGATTGGAGCCGTTACCATCGCATCCCTCAAGATGCTTTCGCGGCTTGCGTTCCGCCGCCTCGCGTTGACGCTGTTTCTCACGCTGATCCTGCCGCCACGCGGACACCCGCGCCCTGATCGCACACTTCTCCGAGCAATACTTCAGCCGTGTGAGACCGACCGGCTTCTTACATCCCGGCGCGATGCACCACTCACGTCGTTTCGCAGGAGTGCGACGCGATCTGTTCTTCGCAGCATCGTTGCAAGCCTGCGAGTGATACTTTGCTTGTGGACTGCGCGTGTTCGGTTCCTCACATCCGTCCAACTCGCAGATCCGCTGTGGAACAGGAACAAAGAAATCGCCAACGGCAGCGTCATCGTTCAACGCGCCATCAGCGACGGAAGATTCAGTATTCATACCCTTCTCCTTCTTGAGCGCATGGGCTCGTAAAGGCGCGGATGTGACCGCGCGTCGCAAGTTGAATCTCGTGTACCCTCTGTCGTTGACTGGAGTTCAGGGCGGACTCAATGTCCGCCCCGACACTCCGACTTCCTTGCGACGGAAGGCGATGCTTGCCGGGTCACGACTCCCGGGCTCGCCCGACTCTTGGAGCCGGACTTCTACTTCGCACGCGCCAGTGAGACGCGGCGACACTTTTGATTGCAGTCAGGTCGGTGGAAGGAGTGCGCGACCACCGACCCGACCACGGAGAACGCTATCGTCCCCTGCGTCCGCTCTCCCACGGACGTCTTGCTCGCCACCTATTCGGCGGCGGAAATCTGTTCTTCGTCGTCCGGCTCTTGCTCCCGCTCGGACGGCGGTACGAGTGTGATGCCGAGTTGCTTTGCACGTTCGAGAAGCGCTTCGTCCATCGGCTACCTCCTGTGACTATAGGAACGGGATGCAACCGGCGCGATTGATGCGCCTGTGACTATAGGCGCGGGATGCAACCTATAAGGGTGAAACGGTTCGCAACCGGCGCGATTGGCAACCTGCCAGCCCGTGCCTACGTGCCCCCAACCTAGGCGGCGGCTCCTCCCGTGCGGGTCCGCAGGGCGACGCTAAGGCCGAAAGGCGTCCATTTAGGCACCCATGCGGAGCCGGCCCACCCTGCGGACGCCTACGTCGTCGCTATCGGCTCTAGCAGACATATCTCCTGGTAGATCGGGATATTGCGTTTCTCCTGGTGGCTGAGAATAGAACGTCCTATTTGGGCACCTGAAGCCACATGCTCGGTCCGCCCTGCCGCATGGCAGGCAAATACCGGCCTGGCCGGTATGTGGCAGGCTCTAGCCTCGAACGATCCCGAAGGCGTGGAGTTGACCATGGCACCGGAGATGCATCGCGACGAGATTGTCGATGGCATTGTTCCGGCGATCGCCGTCCAGGTGATGAATCAGACCCTCACCTTCAGCAATCCCAATCACCGATTCACCGCAGCCATGACACGACCACGGACCAGAGCCGTTCGCCGTCAGAAAGACGCTTCGATACTCCTTCGACGTTATCCTTGCCATTTCTCCTCCTCAACTCGGGGCAAGCAAGAAGCCCGGCTGAACCGGGCTTCGATTGCTCGCGGCTTGTGTTCTACTTGCCCGACGGCAACGCCTTCCTTTCAGCGGCTGCTCGCAACGCGCCCATCGCATCGGCGAGCGGCTGATCGTCGCCGGGGAAGAGACGCGCGTACACGTCCATCGTCATGGCGAGAGTCGCGTGACCGAGATACTGCTGAACCGACTTCGGCTGCTGACCGGAAGCGATCATGAGCGACGCGCAAGTGTGACGGAGATCGTGGAACGTGATGCGCCGAAGACCAGCCCTCTTGCACGCCGACACCACCATCCCGGTGAGTGACTGCTGCGTCATGTGTCCGCCCTGCGACGTGGACAGGATGGTGCCGTCCTCTAGCGGCTTCTCCGTCAGCGCGGCGATGTCCTGCGTCAACGAACAGTGAACCGCTAGATCGCGTTCGCTACTCGCCGTCTTCGGTGGCCCGATGTCAACGCCGCCTCCGTCCGTTCGCCCTACGCTTCGCTTGACGTAGATCCTGCATCCCTTGACATCCACGTCCTCGACTCGCAGACCGCCGACTTCGCCGGCTCTCAGCCCGACGTACGCGCCGAGACGGATGGCGATCTTGTCCCTGTCCGATGACACGGAGCAGAGCCGCTCGACTTCGTCAGCCGTCAGGATGCGCGGATCGCCCCACGACAGCTTGCCGTTCTTCTTGGGTTCGCGGATCTGGGCTTGCACTAGCGGTGACACCGTGATGACGCCTTCGCGCATCGCAGCGTTGAACACCTTCGCGAGAACGTGCCGGACGTTGTTCCTGTTCTTGTCCACGCTACCCATGAATCGCCGGACGTCCTTTGCCTTCACCGCGACGATCTGCGTGTT
>Ga0105340_1001199_pt1 | contig 11821 bp, 8 predicted proteins | sample EasRivMeERMLT700_FD_89676 | JGI IMG/M metagenome (GOLD analysis project Ga0105340, IMG submission 89676) | Soil microbial communities from meander-bound floodplain in the East River, Colorado, USA - East River MetaG ERMLT700 | ecosystem: Environmental > Terrestrial > Soil > Floodplain | place... | reverse complement strand
GCATCACCGTAATGGATGTATTTTACTGGTTTCACCGTGGTCATAGCTGGGATGAAATCCGCGACATCATGCCGATGCTGAGCCGGGAAGAGCTGGATGCAGTTATCGCCTACGTCAATCAGCACCATGCCGAGCTGGTAGAAAAGGATCGCCGGGTGGAGGAATACATTCGGCAACGCATTGCAGAACAACACGCCCGTGGCGGCATTTTTGCGCCGCCGGATGAAAACATGACAACGGAAGAACGGGTCGCGCGCCTCAGGGAGAAAATGCGCAAACGCATTGCGGAGAAAAATGGTGAAGGGAATCATGGCTGACGTTCACATGGGAGTTGTTGCTGACGCTCTTTTTCGAGAAATGCAATCGCCAACTTGGGCTGAACTTTGGAATCACGTTGGCCTCACCGTATTGCATTTTGAGGATCTTGAATTGTCCGCAACATCAAAAGACGTCGAAATCTGGCAGAAATGTCAGGCAGAGCAGGTGATATTGATCACGAATAATCGCAATAAGGACTCGGCGGATTCTTTGGAAGCAACTTTGCGCGTTCTCGGTACTTCAGAATCACTTCCCGTTTTTACGATAGGTGATTTTGATCACTTCCGAAAGAGTCGAACGTATGCAGCGCGGGTGATTGAACGCCTGTACGACTACCTCCTCGATATCGACCGCGTCCGCGGCGCCGGACGCCTGTACCTTCCGTAACCAACCTGGAGTTCCTTGCATGCCGACCTACGAATACCAATGCAACGCCTGCGGGCATCGCTTCGACGAACTGCAATCGTTCAGCGATGCCCATCTGAAGAAATGCCCCAAGTGCAAGAAAAACAAATTGCAGCGGCTCATCGGCACCGGGGCGGCGATCCTCTTCAAGGGCTCGGGGTTCTATCAGACCGATTATCGCTCCGACTCCTACAAGAGCGCCGCCAGTGCCGACAAGCCGAAAGAAACAACCGAAAAAACCGGCACGAGCACGGCAACAACGAACACCGGCACAAAGGATACGTCTGGAACCTCAAACGCCGCGGAAGCGAAACCCGCGCCGAAAAAAGCAAAGTCGTGATGGAGGGCGTCCGATGAAGAAGGTACGTTGCCCAATCTGCGAAAAGCCGTTGGACACCAAGGGGCCGAAGGAATGGCCGGATTGGCCCTTCTGCAGCAGTCGCTGCAAGCTGGTCGATCTCGGTCGCTGGCTGGGCGGGACTTACCGCATCGACACCCCCATTCAAGAGGAGGACCTGGATACCGAGTTGACCCATTCTCCTGAACCGGCCGTTCCTTCGGCCGATCCCCATAGAGAAGAGGCGTAGGAAACTGCGCCTCTCTTTTTTTGTCTTCGTTTACTGATCTTCAGGAAAGGAAAACGCGACGTGCCGGGAGGGCGAGGCTCCCGCCGAGCCGCGAACCTCCGGAAAACATAGCCCAAAACGGCTCGGCAGGAGCCTCGCCCTCCCAATGCCCGCGATTTCCTTTTCTAATGATCAGCGCTCGCGCGGCGCCGCGCGAGCGCTAAACGAAGAGGGGCAACGTCATGCCGAGTTCTTATCTCATTGACGGCTACAATCTCATTCACGCGCTGGGCATGATCCGTAAACACGCGGGCGCCGGCGGGCTCGAAGCGGCACGCACGCAATTGCTGGAGTTTCTCGCGAATGCGTTCGGCGACGACGCCCATCTTGTCACCGTCGTCTTCGACGCCAAGCAAGCGCCGCGCGGCGTCCAGCGCACGCAGACGCACCGCGGGCTCGGCGTTCAGTTCGCCGCGAAAAACGAGAGCGCGGACGATCGGATCGAAAAAATCATTGACGAGCACGCGACGCCGAAGGCGCTCGTCGTCGTTTCCAACGACCAGCGTTTGCAACACGCGGCGCATCGGCGCGGAGCTCAAGCTTGGTCGCACGAGATGCTTCTGGATCAACTTGAGAAGATGAGTGCCAAAAAGCCGGCAGGCGCGGACGAGCCGGAAAAAAAGGACAGCGTTTCACCCGAGGAGGCGAAACGCTGGCTGCGGGAGTTCGAGAATCTTGAGGCGGATCCGACGCTCAAGGAAAACTTCGACCATAATCGTTTTGATTAGAACAACGTTTTGATCCTATTTCGCCGACGGACCGGCACATTGCTCGTCATGAAATCGTGTTTTGTTGAAAGCACCGAAGGTGCGCCATGCTAAAGCCCAGGGCAACGCCCTGGGTGCCGCAACGTCATCAATCAAAGCCCCGAAGGGGCGCGATGATCGTTTCCATGGATCGATTGCGCCCCTTCGGGGCTTTACCAAGGTTGCATCCCGTGTCCCAGGGCGTTGCCCTGGGCTTTGTCATTTTCGCACCGTTGGTGCTCTCGGAGCAATGCAACCGCCGTATTTCATTGTGATTTCAACGAGGCCTTTTGGCCCCAAATGCCGGCGAACGCCGACGTCACGGGGCCGGGCGGGCGCAATCCCGCGGACGTTTGCACCGCTTCGAAGCCGATGATGCCGGCGAAGAACATGATGATCACGCACGGCAGCATGAAGATCACGGGCATCACGCCCCACTGGGCCGGCTCGATCAGCTTCTCCTCGACGACCGTCTTGACGCGGACGCGCCCCTGCGTCTCGGCTTCTGCCTCGACCTCGACGTCGTCGTCCTCGACTTCCACGTCGTCATCAAGATCGGCGAAGTCGCTCGATTCTTCTTCGACCTCGACGTCATCCACCACGGCGGCGCCGTCGTCGTCCGCGGCGGTTTCCTGTTCGCCTTCCTCGTCGAGCGCGACGACCTGGCTGCCGGATTCTTCTTCGTTCGCCAAATCGGAATCGTCGAGGGCGATGTCGAAGTCGGAGCTTTCCAGCTCGGAGTCGGCGACGGTGGCGTCGTCGGATTCGTCGAGGGCAGGCACTTCGAAGTCGGTGTCGAATATGTCTTTCTCGTCCTCGTCGTCGCCGCCTTTTTTCTTCGATTTGACCTGCGGCGCGTCTTCATCGAGTTTCAAGTCGCCGGAATCGTCGAGCGTCAATTCGAATTCGCTGTCGGATTGCGCACCGGGGCTTTCGTCGGAGGCGTCGAGATTGATCTCGAATTCGCTGTCATCATCCTGCGTCGGAGCGTCGTCTTCCGCGTGGAGGCTGAGATCGATGTCGTCGCTTGACTCGCCCGTCTTGATGGCCTTCTTGCTCGGCCGCGGCGTCTTCTGCGCCTTCAATTCGAATTCGCTCGAATCCTCGGCCGGGGCGGATTTCTTGGGACGCGGCGTGTCTTCCTCGGCTTCCAGGCTCATGTCGAAGTCGCTGACTTCGTCGCTTGCTTGATCTTCCTCCAGGGAGATGCCGCTATCAACGGGGTTCTGCAACGAGATGCCCGACTTGGAGCTGGTGAAGCCGCCGGAGGAGGCGTCGTCTTGCAGGACTTCTTCACCGGAGCTGGAGCCTTCGAGCGTGAAATCGCGGCTGGCGCCGTCGGCGGGAACGAGATCGAAATCGCTGCTGCCGTCCTTCTGGGCGGCAACGTCGAAATCGCTGCTGTCTTCGTCCTGCGCCTTGGCGGCCAGATCGAAGTCGCTTGAGTCGGATGGTTTTGTTTCCGCCTTGACCGGCGTCTTCGGGCCGGATTTTTTTCCCTTCAATTCGGACGGCAGCTCCAGATCGGAATCGGAAAGCTCAAACGGCGACGCGCTCGGCAGCTTCAATTCCGATTTGGCCTTGAGCTTGGTCGAGGGTTTGTCTTTTTCCTTCTCCTGCTGCTTTTGGATTTCCTCGTCGAGGTTGATCTCTTCGGTGAGCAGCATGGCGTCTTCATGCGAATCGGCAGGCGGCAAGGAGACCTTGTCGAGGCGGACGTTCGAATCGGACGTCGCGGAGGGACCGGATTCACCGAGAGGGACTTCGTCGGACGAGCCAACGAGCTTGACGTCGCTGTCGGAATCCAACGGCACGAGGCGGACGCCGCTGTCGATCGGTTGCGGAGTTTGGCCGGGCTTGGGGGACACGGTTTTGGATTTGGGTTGCGCGCCGGAATCGAGGGCGTAGCCGGACGGTGGTCTGCCGCCGGAGCCGGGGCTCGTTCCCGGGGTCACGTCGCTGCGAGGCTTGAGCGGATCGGACGGGACCTTGACGTCGCTGTCGGGCGGCTGCCGGTTCGGCCGCGGGATGGAGAAGTTGACGTCGCTGCCGTCGGGGACGAGGCGGACGTCGCTGTCGCTGCCGGCGGGGGGAGGCGTGGCGCGTTTGCCCTTGGAGCTGGGCTTGCCCTTGGAGCCGCCCTTGCCGCTCACCAGGTCGGCGCCCAGATCGACGCTGTCGTCGGTGTCGTCAATGTTGAAGGAGAAGACTTCGGGCGCCGCTTCCGCGCGTTGCTGGCGCGGCGGGCTTTTCGGCGACGCGGGCGGTTGTTTCTTGGCCCCCGATTTCGGCGAGCCGCCCGACTTGGGCGGCGGTGCGGTGAAGATGCCGTCCGGGTCGCTGGAAACGCCGCGTGAGCGCGCGAGTTCTTGCACGTCTTGCACGCGGAAGCGCAAGGTGCCGCGATCCTGGAACGAACGGATTTGCCCCTTCTGGGCCATCTGCTTGAGTTCGTCCACGGACATGTTGAGAACTTGAGCCGCCTGCTGGAGCGTGTAATAGCCTTGCGCCATCGCGAAACCCTCTCCCGTGTTGGGACTCGCGGACTTACGTCATTGCCGAAAGGATTTGAGTGAGAACCGGAAAGAACCAATGCATCTTTTCCATTCTATCATTATCGATTGTAATCCGATAGGAGTTCAACGCAAGACAATCTGGAATGTTGGGTGTTTTCAGCGAATGAGCAAGGCGTGACGATTATGCGCTTTGGTTGCTCATCGAGCCCGAACCCCGAGGTTCGGAGTACCTCACCCCGGGGCTTCCGCAAATAAAGAAGGCGAGGAAAAGCACCGTGTTACGATGCTTTTCCTCGCCTTGAAATTGCGTGGATTACGCGACCATCTAAAGCACTTCGATCTCGTTCGCCAAGATCGGCAAGTCCGCAAGTTCCATGGCGGCGTGCTGAGCGATTTGCTTGGCGTGATAAGTCGCGGTGCGGCCCTGCAGGATTAGACCCGCAGGCAGCACGACGACGCGGAGATCGCGGACGCGATTTCCCAGCCGACGCAGCAGCATGCTTCCGAGCCGTTCCTCTTCCGTTAGGACGTTCGTGGGGAGTGTATCAATGCTCATGGAACCACCTACCAATTGGAGAGTGAATCGACCGCCCACCAACCATGATGGGAGGTTTGACTGCTAATGTTTTTGAACTCGCTGGTTAAACGGATGAAGTCAAGGTGCGGAGTCGAATCGCGAGTCTCCGCGTTCTTCCACCATTGCCGTCCGACGGAGTGGAAGATTGGCCTTGCCATCCGTGATTTGTTTCGCCGAGCAAGCGCTTCCAGCGCCGTTCGATGTTATAAAGCTAACCGCCGTCAATGTCTCTGTCAACGACTAACTTTACACAAAAGGAAAAATTTTCCACGCCTGCGTGTAGAATGGGCTGAGATTACTGATTGTTCTTCGTTTGCTGATCATCCGCAAAGGAAAGCGCGTGCTTTGGGAGGGCGAGGCTCCTGCCGAGCCGTTTTGGGCAACGTTTTCTCGAGGTTCGCGGCTCGGCGGGAGCCTCGCCCTCCCGGCACGTCGCGCTTTCCTTTGTTGAATATCAGTTGCGCTCGCGCGGCCCCGTCATGCGTCGTCGCGCAAATGCCGGCCCGTCAAAGTCACGAAAACGTCCTCCAAACTGGCGTGCCGCGTCGTCAACTGCGCCAATGCCTGCCCCTGGTTATTCACGTAACCCAACAACGCGGGCAATGTGAGGTGCGGCGCGGTCACTCCCAGGCAATACGCGTCCTGCTCGCGACGAATGCGTTCGACCGCGGGCAAGTTGAGCAGCTCGTCCTTGGCCAGCTCGACCGTTCCTTCGAGGCGAAACTCGATCGTGTGTTCGCCGCCGATCTTTGCAATCAGCTCGGCCGGCGAGCCCAGAGCGATGACCTTGCCATGATCGACGATGCCGACGCGATCGCACAGGCGTTCCGCTTCGTCCATGTAATGCGTGGTCAACAGGATCGTGCGGCCCTGATCGCGAAGGTCGCGCAGGATGTCCCACAGCTGGCGGCGCGACTGCGGATCGAGGCCCGTCGTCGGCTCATCGAGGAACAAAAGCTCCGGATCGCCGACTAACGCGGTGGCGACGGCGAGACGCTGTTTCTGGCCGCCGGAGAGCTTGCCGACCCAGGCGCTGCGCTTTTCATCGAGCTCGACCATGTTGATCACGTCTTCCGGGTCGAGCCCCTTGTCGTAGAAGCTGCGAAACAGGCGGATCGTCTCGATGACGCTGAGCTTCTCGGTGAGCTTGGTCTCTTGCAACGAAATGCCAAGACGCTGACGCAAGGCGCGGTCGTCGCCTTGGCCCCAGCGCTGGCCGAGGACTTCGACTTCGCCGCCGGTCGGATCGAGCAGCCCTTCGAGAATCTCGATGGTCGTGGTCTTGCCGGCGCCGTTGGGACCGAGCAAGCCGAAGCACTCGCCGGTTTGAACTTCGAGATCCAGTCCGTTGACGGCCTCGACGGGCGGCGACGCGGGATAGCGCTTGATCAGGCCTCGGCAAACAATCGCGGCTGGCATCGCACTACTCCAGCGAGCCACGGGGTTTATCCCCGTGGGATGAAGTCTAATCCGCGGGGCTTTGCAACGCATTTGAACCACAGAGGCACAGAGGCACAGAGAAGAGAAGATGGAGAAGTGAGACGCGGGATTTTTCTTACCTAACCTGTCTTTCTCTGTGCCTCTGTGTCTCTGTGGTTCAATTGCGTTGCAAAGCCAATCCACGGGGATAAACCCCGTGGCTCGCTAATTGTAATCTTTTCTGCCACAGTTGTGCCGATTCGACGACATTTTTTCAAAACCGCACGTCGAGCATTCGGGCGTCTGATATCTAATCCGAAAACGCAAGTCATTTGAAAACAGCAAGTTGGATGGATGCGCTCGCTTTGAATCGCGAATTGGCACGCGCCTTGCTTTATCAAACCTCGACTGAATCGAAACAAGGAAGTAAGTGGTGGTGGTGAACCTGGCGGACGATTCAAGCCGCCAACCCTGAGTTGCTCAGGACCATCGCAACGAACTTCCTCACGCCAATAATCCTTTCCCCCGGCAACTCAAAACGCACTCCACCCGCCACCCGCTGTAACAAGCGGGTGGCGTCTTTTTTTTTGGCGAGCCACGGGGTTTATCCCCGTGGTACTGAGTTCCGTTCCACGGGGATAAACCCCGTGGCTCGCTATTCCAAAACGCCTTGCGCCTTGAGCTGCGCCCGATCCTCGTCGCCGTAGACAATCACACGCCGCGGATTGATGAACAGCCAGCACACCGATGCGAGGAAAAACACGCTCGCCGAGAACACCAGGGCGTGGCCCCATTCGCCGCGCTTCTCCGCGAAGTACGCGATGATCGGCGGCGCGACGAACGTGCCGAGATTGCCGACCATGTTCATGAATCCCGCGACCGTGCCGGAGTAGCGATGGCCGATGTCGATGCAAGTGGACCAGCTCACGGCCATGGCGAAGTCCTTGAAGAACGACGCGAGGCACAAACACGCGACCGACAACATCGGCATCTCCGCGAAAAGGGCGAGCAAGAAAAACGCGCCGCCCAGCGCGTAAGCGACGGAACCCTGCAACGTGCGCCCCCAGCGCGGGCCCCAGATGCGCACCTGGCGATCCGTGACGAATCCGCCCGACAGGCACGCGACGCCGCCGAAGAACAACGGAGCGCCGGATGCGATCAACAGATCGTTGCCGGAAAGACCCAGGACGGTCTTGTAATACTCGACATCCCAGGTGATGAAGAAACACCAGCCGGCGTTGCTGAAGAAATACATGCCGCTCAAGCACCACAACGTCGGCGACCGCAGCATCGCGCTCCAGGAAATCGGCAGCCGCGGCTTCTCGTCGCCCTTCTCTTGAATGAAGGCGCGCTCCGCATCATTGACGCTCGGATGTTCCGCGGGCGAGTTGCGGAAGAAATACGCGAACAGCAAGACCCAGATCGCCCCCAGCACGCCGAACGCGATGAACGCGCCGCGCCAGCCGTACGGCAGAGCGAACAGCGTGATCAGAATCGGCGCGATGGCGCCGCCCCAGCGTCCGAAGGTCCACAGGAGCCCCTGGGCCAGGCCGCGCCGCGCATAGGGAAACCAGTTGCGCAACGCGCGTGCCGTGTTCGGATATGCGCCGGCTTCGCCCGCGCCGAACAGAAATCGGATGATCACCAGCAACACGAGACTTGAGAACGCCAATGGAACCGGCTCGACGTGATCCGCCAAGAAGCTCGGCATCCACAGGTAGCCGAAATCGTAGCTGAACTTCCAGACACAGCCCGTCAGCGCGGTGAAGAAGGACCACCACAAGACAATTCGGCACAAGACCACGCGCGGCCCGAAGCGATCGCCGAGCCAGCCGCTCGGCACCTCGAACATCGCGTACGCCAGCCCGAATGCGGAGAAGAGCCAGCCGAAGTCTTGCTTGGACAGGCCGAGCTCGCCTTGCATTTCGCCGCCGACTTGCTTGATGCACACGCGATCGATGTATGTCAGCATCGACAGGCTGCACGCCCAGGCGAGGACGATGTAGCGAATGTTGGTCGGCTTTTGTAAGGCAACGACAGGCGCGAACGGCGGTTCGCCGGCAGCGATCGCGCCGTCCGCCGGACGCGGTTCCTGGGAGAGGGGCGCATTCCCTTCGGTCATGAAACACCGGATTCCAGATTCTTCCCGGGCAGCGACGGGAAAGGTCGAGGCATGAATTGCCAGCGTATCCATGCGCCGTGCGAGGGTCAATGGAAAAGCGGATCGGCGAGCCGAGCCCCGTCAGGGGCCGGTTGAGCGTATCGACTCAACCGGCCCCTAACGGGGCTCGGCTCGCCGACGCTCATATAATCCCCCCTGACCCATTGTCACGAAAGGACCCCCATGGACCCGCAAGTCTATTACGCCATCGGCGGCACCGCTGGCGTTTGCTTGATCTTGTTCTTCATCTATCGCTACCTCCAGGTTGGCGGCGACTTCGCCCGCGCCCGTCAAGCGGATGAAATCGCGCAGCGTTATTTGAACGACGCGAAATTCAAGGAAGCCGTTGAAATAGCGCTGACGCCGCCGCCGCCCCCGCCGCCGCCGAAACCGTCGCCGGAGCCGTTGTTGCTGTTGACGTTGATGCAGCGTGACGGCCGACTAATCGACTTCTTACTCGAGAACGTGGACGGCGCCGACAACGAAACGCTCGGCGCCGGCGTGCGGACCATTCACAAGGCGTGTCAAAAAATCCTGCGCGAGCATCTCGACATGGAGCCGGTCTTGAAGGGCGAGGAGAAATCGCAGGTGGACGTGCCGCCCGGGTTCGATCCGTCCGCGATTCGCTTGACCGGCAACGTCACGGGCCAGCCGCCGTTCAAGGGCTCGCTCGAGCACCACGGCTGGCGCGTCACCAAGATCAAGCTCGCGAAACCGCCGGAGGGGCAGGATGCGTTCGTCGTCGCCCCCGCCGAAGTAGAATTACCATGACAAGCCCCAGGATGAGCGCAGCGATTCCTGGGGGTTGAACCCGAGACAAGCCGACTCCCGCCTTTTTTTGTACAACAATCGTCAATCATTCTCTTCCAAGCCGCTTTACATGGAGGTTCCCCCATCATGGCGGAGAAAACCCTTCCACAAAAACGCAAACCCGCCAAGCTCTCCCGCACCAAACGCCCCGACGGCATGTCGCTCGAAGATTGGCAGATCGGCCTGCGCCGCGAACATGGCCGCACGCAAGCCTTCGACATCAAAAACCTCGGCGACGATCACGTCTTCTCCGAATTCGCGGTGAAGAACGTGCAGAGCCAAAGCGCGTATCAAGTGATTGTTCGCGGAAAGGATTTGGGAGACAACTCATGCTCCTGCGGCGATTTCCAAACCAACGGCCTCGGCACCTGCAAGCACATCGAGTTCACCCTCGGCTACCTCGAAAACAAGCGTGGCGGCAAAACGGCGCTCGAACGCGGCTGCCAGCCCGCTCATAGTGAAATCTACCTACGCTACGGCAAGAAGCGCGAAGTCTGCTTCCGCGCCGGCAGCGAATGTCCCGTCGCCATGATTCGCCTGGCGGACCGTTATTTCAATGACGACGGCGCATTGCTTGCCAACGCGGCGGACAAATTCGACACGTTCCTCGACGACGCCAAGGGCTTCGAACACGAGCTGCGCGTGCGCGACGACGTGCTGCGCTGGCTCGCCGAGCGGCGCGACGTTGAACGCCGCGCGGAAATCTTGAAGGGAGCTTATCCAAAGGGCATCAAAAGCGCCGGCCTCGCGAAATTGCTGAAAGTCCCGCTTTACGATTATCAAGCCGAGGGCGCGCTGTTTGCCGCCCGCACCGGCCGTTGCCTGATCGGCGACGAAATGGGCCTCGGCAAAACCATTCAAGCGATCGCCGCCATTGAGCTGATGGCCCGCCACTTCGGCGTCGAACGCGTGCTCATCCTCTGCCCGACCTCGCTCAAGCATCAATGGCAACGCGAGATCGAACGCTTCAGCGAACGCCCAGCCCACGTCATCGGCGGCCTGAAACCGCAGCGCTGGGCCCAGTTTGCGCAAGAGACGAACATCAAGATCATGAACTACGACACGGTCCACGCCGATCTCGATCTCATCGAGCAATGGGCGCCGGACCTGGTCATCCTCGACGAGGCGCAGCGCATCAAGAACTGGAACACGCGCGTCGCGCGCAGCGTCAAGAAGATCGACACGCCGTACGCGATCGTCCTCACCGGCACGCCGCTCGAAAATCGACTGGAGGAGCTGATCTCGATCGTGCAGTTCGTCGATCGTCATCGCCTCGGGCCGACGTTCAAGCTGCTCGAAGATCATCAAATCCGCGACGATCACGGTAAGGTCATCGGCTATCAGAAGCTCGATCAGATCGGCAAGACGCTGGCGCCGATTCTGCTTCGCCGCAAGAAGGATCAGGTGCTCGACCAGCTTCCCGAACGCGTCGATAAGAACCTGTTCGTGCCGATGACGGAGCTGCAACAGCAATTCCACGACGAGAACAAGGAAACGGTCGCCCGCATCGTGATGAAATGGAAGCGGTATCAATTCCTCTCTGAAAGCGACAAGCAGCGTCTGATGATCGCGATGCAAAACATGCGCATGGCGTGCGACAGCTCGTACCTGCTCGACCAGGCGACCAATCAGGGCTTCAAGGCGGCGGAGTTGGCCGCCCAGCTCGATGAGCTGTTCACCGACGCCGACATGAAGGCCGTCGTTTTCAGTCAATGGCTGCGCATGCACGAGGTGCTCGTCCGGCAACTCGCGGAGAAGAAGGATTGGTCGCACGTGTTGTTTCATGGCGGCGTGCCGTCGGCCAAGCGCCAGAACCTTGTCGATCAATTCCGCGACGATCCGAAGTGCCGCTTGTTCCTGGCGACGGATGCGGGGGGCGTCGGCTTGAATCTGCAATTCGCGTCGGTCGTCGTCAACATGGACATGCCGTGGAACCCGGCCGTGCTCGAACAACGCATTGGCCGCGTGCATCGAATCGGGCAGAAGCGGTCCGTGCAGGTGATCAACTTCGTCGCGCGCGGCACCATCGAAGAGGGCATGCTGAGCGTGATCAAGTTCAAGAAGTCACTCTTCGCGGGCGTGCTCGACGGCGGCGAGAAGGACATCATGTTCGGCGGCACGCGGCTCACGAAGTTCATGCAAACCGTCGAGGAAACGACGAGCGCGATTCCGACTTCGACAGAAAGCGCTGCTCAGAATACCGCACCGTTGAAAATTGTCGATTTTCACAATCATTACATGGG
>Ga0105340_1001198_pt1 | contig 11826 bp, 10 predicted proteins | sample EasRivMeERMLT700_FD_89676 | JGI IMG/M metagenome (GOLD analysis project Ga0105340, IMG submission 89676) | Soil microbial communities from meander-bound floodplain in the East River, Colorado, USA - East River MetaG ERMLT700 | ecosystem: Environmental > Terrestrial > Soil > Floodplain | place... | reverse complement strand
TGAATCATTTACGCATTATGGCGTGCCAAATGCGATGCGGCGTAGCTGGCATCTCAAGGTCCGGAACCCCCAGTGCATCGAGAAGCGCACTCATCACCGCCGCCGGTGCCCCGATCGCCCCTGATTCGCCGCACCCCTTGGCGCCGAGGGGGTTGTGCGTGCAGGGCTGCGTCTCGTCGGTCTCCGAAAAGAACCCGGGCAGGTCGGTCGCGCGCGGCAAGGCATAGTCCATGAAGGAGGCGGACAGCAGTTGCCCCGCGTCGTATACCGTACGCTCGGCCAGCGCCTGGCCGATCCCCTGGGCAAGGCCGCCGTGCACCTGTCCTTCGACGATCATCGGGTTGATCACCGTGCCGATATCGTCGACCGCGTGGTAGGAGGCGAGCTCGGTCGCGCCGGTCTCCGGATCCACTTCCACCTCGCAGACATGCACGCCGTTGGAGAAGGCGAAGTTCGGCGGATCGTAGAACGCGGTCTCGTCCAGCCCGGGCTCGAGCGATCCGAGCGGATAGTTGTGCGGCACGTACGCCGCGCCCGCCACCGCCGAGAAGCTCACCGCGCGGTCGGTGCCGGCGACCTGGAATTTTCCGCTCTCGAACTCGACGTCCGCGGCCGACGCTTCGAGCAGGTGCGCCGCGATCTTCCTGCCTTTCAGGATGATTTTCTGGCAAGCCGCGTGCAGCGCCGATCCGCCTACCGCGATCGAGCGCGAGCCGAAGGTGCCGGTACCGACCGGCACCGCGGCGGTGTCGCCTTCGACGATTCTGATCCTTTCGAAATCAACCCCGAGGTTTTGGGAGAGAATCTGCGCGAACGTGGTCGCATGGCCTTGCCCATGGTTGTGCGTGCCGAGGTAGGCGGTCACGCTTGCGTCGGGCGCCACTCGCACCGTTGCCGCTTCGTAGAACCCGCCGCGCGCGCCCATCATGCCCGCGAGGCGCGAGGGCGCGACACCGGAGGATTCGAGGTAGCACGCGAGGCCTATCCCGCGAAGTTTCTTTCTGTTCTTTGCTTTCAGCCTGCGGGTTTCGAAGTCGCCATAGCCGGAAACCTGCAACGCGCGCTCGAACACGCGCGGAAAGTCGCCGCAGTCGTAGGTCGGGCCGATCGGCGTCTTGTACGGCATCGCTTCCCTGGGGATGAGGTTGCGCCGCCGGATCTCGGCGCGGTCGATGCGAAGCTCGCGCGCCGCCTTGTCCGCGAGTCGCTCGAGCACGTAGCAGGCTTCCGGGCGCCCGGCACCGCGATACGCGTCGGTCGGGACGCTGTTCGAAAAGAAGCCGGTCACTTCGATGGAGATGGCCGGCGTTCGATAGAGCCCGGCAAGCAGCGCGCTGTAGATCGGTCCCGGAATCGCCGCGCCGAAGGTCGAGACATAGGCTCCGAGATCGGCCTGCGTATTCACGCGAAGGGCAAGAAAGCGCCCGTCGCGATCGAGCGCGAGCGACGCGCGCGTGCGGTGGTCCCTGCCCTGCGTATCCGAAAGGAAGGACTCGTGCCGCGTGGCGATCCATTTGACCGGCCGGCGCAGCCGGCGCGCGGCCCAGGTGACGAGGGTCTCCTCCGGGTAGTGCTTGCCCTTGTAGCCGAAACCGCCGCCCATGTCGGGCGATACCACCCGCAGATCGATCTCCTGGAGACCGAGCTCGGCGCACACGTGCTGCCGGATATGGTGCGGCGCCTGCGTAGCGCAGTACAGCGTGTTGCCGCTCGAGATCACGCCGCGCGCTTCGATCGCAGCGCCGCACAGGCGGTTGTTGACGAGCTCGATTTCGACGCGATGCGGCGCGGTCGCGAACGCGGCGTCAACGGCGCTCGCGTCCCCTCGGGTCCAGCGGAAAGCGGTTTCATTCCTTATTAGTGGCAGAACTTCATATTCGACCGCGACCCGCTCGGCAGCGTCCTCGGCCAGCGCCCCCGTCTCGGCAAACACTGCGGCAACCGGCTCGCCTACATGGCGCACAGTCTCTCGTGCGAGCGCCCAGCGCTGCGGCTCGACCATGCCCGGGACTTGCCAGCCGGCGCGCATGGGGCCGACGCCGTCCTTCTCCATGTCGCGGCCGGTGAGGACGATCGCTCCACCAGGGAAGCTAATCCTTTGAATGCCGGCATGCGGGTGCGGCGATCGCACGAGTACGCAATGCAGCGCGCCCGGAACGCTGACATCGTCGATGAAGTGGCCGCTGCCGGTGAGGAAACGCAGGTCCTCGACCCGCCGGACCGAAGTACCGATCCCCGTGCTTTTCACCCTATTTCTTCGCGCAGGAGATCCAATCGCTCGTAAATTGCGCGGTCCGTGACGATGAATAATTCAGCGTTGCGTGCCGTGTGGCTCGCCCACGTCCAGTGCGGCACCGTGAATACGTCGTGCTGAGACCACTCGAAGTTCTGCTCGCCAACGGTCGAGCGGCCTTCGCCGGAGACTACGAGGCAGACGGCGTTATAGGTCGCCCGTCTCGGCTTCGTCTTTTGCGTTACGTTTGTGAAAAACAAGTCCAGCGTGGGCATGACCGAGCCGCCGTTCTTCGTGTAGCGCACGGTCCTCGCGCCGTCCGACCCCACTGCAGTGGAAGCAAGCTCCTTCCGCGTCTGCGCTCCCGGAAAGCGGTACTCAGCGGATCCCGCGTCGCTCACCTCCCAGAAGCGCTCGTCCTGGCGCGTGCCGGGCTCGAAGAAGCTCGCGTCGAGCGCGCAGATCGCCGGCATGTTGGCGGCGTCGAACCACACCGTGCGCCGGCCGCTCTGGTTGACGTGGCCGTGCCAGCACATCGGCGGCGTCAGCACCAGGTCGCCCTCCTTCATCTCGCAGCGCCGGCCGTTGACGATCGTGACCGCGCCCTCGGCGCGGGTGGAGAAGCGGATCGCGGCCGCGGTGTGCCGGTGCGGCACGGCCTTGTCTCCCGGCTCGAGCACGGTGAACGCGCCGATCAGGTTCTGCGTAGTGACGGTTGCGCCGCCGAAGGCCGGATGCGCGAGGATCAGCGCGCGGCGCTCGACATCCTCGATCGCCACTTCCTTCGCCGCGCGCTCCGCGAACGGCTCGATGTCGCGCCAGCGCCAGTGCATCGGCGCGTCCTTGGCTCGCGGTGCGAGCGGGGTGATCCGCTGGTAGCGGTCCCACAGGGGATGAATATTGGAGCGTTCCATTGCGGAGATCAGCGCGGCATCGGCTCTCATAAGTTCTCTCTGAATATACCTGCGGCGGTGACATCGTATTTGAACAGCCATTCATAGCGCGACGCCACGTTCTGCCCGGCCCACTCGCGCTCGACGTATTCGCGGGCCTTCGCCGGATCGGCGAGCGCCGGGTTGTGAAAGCGCCCGATGTTGTCCGATGAGCCCTCCACCGCGCGCCGCGTGCGCTCGCGCCTCGCGTTCTCGTATCTCGCCAGGCGAGACGGAATGTCCGCATCGAGCTCACTGAGGGCTCGCGCAAGGACAAACCCATCTTCGATCGCCATGACCGCGCCTTGGGCAAGAAACGGCACCATGGAGTGACAGGCGTCGCCCAGCAGAGTCACACGGCCGACGGTCCAGCGCGGCATCGGCGGGCGCACCATCAGCGCCCATTTGTAGGGCACCGGGATGCCGCGGATCAGCGTCTGGATGTCGTCGTGCCATCCCTGGAAATCGGCCGCCAGCTCCTCGGTCGTGCCGCGCGCGCTCCAGGACTCCACCTGCCAGTCGCTGCGCTCGAGCGCGCCGACGAAGTTCATCACCTTGCCGGCGCGCAGCGGATAGTGGACCACGTGCCCGCCGGGGCCGACCCAGTTGTGGCCGACCATGCGCGCCATGTGCTCAGGGAGCCGCTCCATGGGCACGATGCCGCGCCAGGCGATGATCCCGGTGAACTGCGGCTGGTCCTCGCCGAACAGTCCCTGGCGGATGCGCGAATGCACCCCATCGGCGCCGACCAGCACGTCTCCTCTGTATTCGCCGTGTTCGAGCCGTAGCGTCACCCCGCTTGAATCCTGTACAAAACCCAGGCACTTCGAGCTCAGGTGGATGGCATCGGTCTTTTGACGCCGCACGGCAGCGACGAGAACGCTCAACAGGTCGGGACGGTAGACCGTGAAGTAGGGATAGCCATAGCGCTCGACGGACACGCCTCCGAGATCGAAGATCTTCCAGGTCTCGCCGGTATTCCAGAGATGCAGCTCCTTGCTGGCCGTCTCGGCGGAAAGCGCCTTCAGCTCCTCGCCGACGCCGAGCTCGTAGAACACGCGCGTGCCGTTTGCGCTGAGCTGGATGCCGGCGCCGACTTCCTTCAGCTCGACGGCCTGGTCGTAGACCTCCACATCAATATTGCGCTTGAGCAGAGCGAGCGCGGCCGTCAGACCACCGATCCCGGCGCCGGCAATCAAGACCTTGATGCGGTTTAGCCCCTGCCCTTTTAACCGACTACGGCCTTGATGCCGGCGGCGGCGATCTGCTCGTCCTCGTGGGACTGCACGCCCGAGATCCCGACCGCGCCGACACAGGTCCCCTCGACCACGATCGGCAGGCCGCCCTGGATCGGCGTGATCCCCGGCATGCGCAGCATCTCGGGCCGCGGCTTGATGCGCTCCTGCCACACCGCGGTCGAGCGGCGCGACTCGGCCGCGGTGCGGCCCTTCTCCACCGCGATGCGCGCGTTGGCGGGCGTCGCGCCGTCCATGCGCGCGAGGTACAGCAGGTGCCCGCCGTCGTCGAGGATCGCGATGCAGACATTCCAGTTGTTCTTCCTCGCCTCGGCTTCGGCGGCAGCGGTGATCTTGCGGCAATCCTCCAGCGTCAGCATGGGTCGGTTTTTCATCTCAGGGCCTGTCGGATCTGCTCCAGTGCGTTGGGATCTTCGATGGTGGTGAGGTCGCCCGGGTCGCGCCCTTCGGCGAGCGCCTGGATCGAGCGGCGCAGCGTCTTGCCCGAGCGCGTCTTGGGCAGCAGCGTGACGAAGTGCACCGCCTTTGGGCGCGCGATGGCGCCGAGCTGCTTGTCGACGGTTTGCATCACCTCGTCCTGCGAGGTGCTCTTTGAAGTGTCCTTCAGCACCGCGAAGGCGAGAGGCATTTGACCCTTGACCGGGTCCGCGACGCCCACGACCGCGCACTCGGCGACGTTGGGGTGCATGTTCACCGCCTCCTCGATCTCGCGCGTGCCGAGGCGGTGGCCGGCGACGTTGATCACGTCGTCGGTGCGGCCGAGGATGAAGTAGTAGCCGTCCTTGTCCCGGATGCCCCAATCGAACGTCGAGTAGATGTTCTTGAAGTCCTTGAAATAGGTCTGCACGAAGCGCTCGTCGTCGCCCCAGACGGTGCTCATGCATCCGGGCGGCAGGGGCGGCGTGATCGTGACCACGCCTTTCTCGCCGTCCGACACCGGCTTCCCGGTCTGCTCGTGCAACAGCCGCACGTCGTACCCGTACACCGGGAAGCTCGGCGAGCCCATCTTGAGCCTGGTCTTCTCGATGCCGGGGTGCGCCGAGAGCAGCGGCCAGCCGGTCTCGGTCTGCCAGTAGTGGTCGATCACGGGCCGGCCGAGCGCCTCGCTGATCCAGACATGCGTCGGCTCGTCCAGCGGCTCGCCGGCGAGGAACAGGTGCTTGAGCGACGACAAGTCGTATTTCTTCAGGTACGCCGGGTCGTGCTTCTTCAGCACGCGGATCGCGGTCGGCGCGGAGAACATCACCGCCACCTTGTAGTCCTGCACGATCTTCCACCACACGCCGGCATCGGGGCGGATCGGCACGCCCTCGTACAGGATGCTCGTCATCCCGGCGATGAGCGGCCCGTAGATGATGTACGAGTGCCCCACGACCCAGCCGATGTCCGAGGTCGTGAACATGGTCTCGCCCGCCTCGCCGCAGAAGATGCGCTTCATCGACGAGGCGAGCGCCACGGCGTAGCCGCCGACGTCGCGCTGCACGCCTTTCGGCTGGCCGGTGGTGCCCGAGGTGTAGAGAATGTACGAGGGCTGGTTCGATTCGAGCCAGACGCAGTACACCTTCGCATCCAGGTGCTGCTGCCTGAGCTCGTTCCAGTCGACGTCCCGGCCCGCGACGACCGGCATGCTCTTGTCCAGACCGCGAGAAAAAAGCAGGACCTTGCGCGGCGGATGCTTCGCGAGCTTGAGCGACTCGTCGACCAGCGGCTTGTAGAGCACCACCTTGCCCATGCGGCTGCCGCCGTCGGCGGTGATCATCAGCGCGGGCCTGGCGTCGTCGATGCGCGCCGCGAGGCTGGCCGCGGCGAAGCCGCCGAACACCACCGAGTGGATCGCGCCGATGCGCGCGCAGGCGAGGATCGCGAACGCGGCCTCGGGAATCATCGGCATGTAGATGATGACCCGGTCGCCCGTCTTCACGCCGAGCGACTGCATCATCGCGGCGACCCGGTTCACTTCCTGGAACAGCTCCTTGAAAGTGAAGCTTTTCGTCTGGTCCACCTCGGTGGAAATCCAGATCAGGGCGTTCTGATCGCCGCGCCGCGCGACGTGACGGTCGACCGCGTTGTAGCAGAGGTTGGTCTCGCCGCCGACGAACCATTTCGTGAACGGCGGCCGGGAATAATCAAGGACTCTGGAAAAAGCCTTACCCCAATGCACGAGCTTCGCTTCTTCGGCCCAGAAGCCCTCGCGATCGTCGAGGGAGCGCCGGTGGAAATCGCGGTAAGTCGTCACCGGCGTCGATTCTAGATCAGCCCCGTTTGGCCTGGATCGCCTTTGCGATCTTCTTCAGCCGCCGGGCGAACTCGTCCGCGGCGGGGCCGATCCGGGCGATGTCGGTGCTCTCCAGAAAGCGCAGCACGCGCTCAAGCTCACCGGGCAGACCCGCCGGCCGCTGCTCGGCCGGCGGCGGCGCCGGGGCCACCAGCGGTGCGCGCTGCAGCCTCTGCAGCGCGAGGCGCATCAGGTCCTCGATGGAGGTCGCCGGATCGCCGGAAGCCGACGCCACGCCGAGGCTGCTTACGAATTTCAGCGGCTGCTCGCGATACCGGACCTTCGCGTCGTCGAGCTCGCGGCGCAGGCGCTGCCCCACCGCCAGCATGTGCGACGCCGCGGTGCCGGCAGCGACCACCATGAAGGTGGCGTGCGCCACGCGCGCCACGGAATCCTCGGCGCGCACTTTCTCCAGGATCAGCTTTGCGATGCGGGTCAGCACCACGTCGGCGATGTCCTTGCCCGCGGTGAGCGTGATGTCGTCGTAGGTGTCGAGCCGCAGCGCCATGACCGACAGCTCGCCGCCGTGGCGGCGCGCGTGCGCGAAATGCTTGCGTCCTTCCGTCACCAGGTAATGCGGCGTATGCGTGCCGGTGAGCGGATCGTGGGTCGCGGTGCTGCCCACCACCTTGCGGGTGACCTCGAGCTCGTTGTTGGTGCGCACCAGGCGCAGCAGGTTGTCGAGGCGCGACAGCACCTCCGGCGCGTCGGCGGATTTCGCGATGAAGTCGTTCGCGCCCAGCTCGCGCGCGCGCTGCTTCATCGCCGCGGCTTCGTTGCCCGAGATCACCACCACCGGAAGCTCCTTGATGCGGCGAGTGGTGGACGAGCGGATGCGCGAGAGCAGTCCGAAACCGTCGAGCTTCGGCATGTCGAGGTCGGTGAACACCATGACCAGCGTCTGATCGCTCTCGATCGCCGCCCACGCCGCCTCGCCGTCGGCTTCCTCGCGCACGCCGAACGAAGCCTTCAGGATGCCGGCAAAGGTGGTGCGGACGAACCTTGAGTCGTCGACCACCAGCACGCGCCGTTGCGGCAGGTCGGTCGTTGCGGACACGCTAGCGGTTCATTCTGCGAGATCCACAACCACGCGGCGCGTCACCCTCGCGTTGATGAAGTCGTCGAACACCGAGGGCAGCTGGCTGAGCGGCACGGTGCGCGCCATTTCCTTCAGCAGCGGCGGCTTCAGGTCGGTGGCGAGCCGGCGCCAGACCGTGTCGCGCACGTCGTTCGAGCTTTCGCCCGAGTTGATGCCGAGGAGCCGGGCGCCGCGCAGGATGAAGGGCATCACCGTGGTGTTGAGATTCGCGCTCGCCGCGAGGCCGACCGAGGCGATGACGCCGTTCTCCTTCATGGTGCTGCAGATCCACGCCAGCACCTCGCCGCCGAGATTGTCGACCGCGCCCGCCCAGGTCGACTTGTCCAGGGGTTTGATCTTTTCCAGATTCAAGCCTTGCCTCAAGAGAATCTCTTTCGCTCCCAGCTTCTTCAGCCAGTCCGACTCGCTTTCCTTGCCGGTCAGCGCGACCACGTGATAGCCGAGCCGTGAGAGCGCCGACAGCGCGATCGAGCCGACCCCGCCGGTCGCGCCGTTCACGAGCACCGGCCCGGCTGCGGGCTTGAGCCCTTCGTGCTCCATGCGCACGATCGCGATGCCCGCGGTGTAGCCCGCGGTGCCGTAGGCCATCGCCTCCCACAGCGACAGGCCCTTCGGCAGCTTCATGAGCCAGGCCGCAGGCACGCGCGCGTATTGCGCGTAGCCGCCGTGGTGCGAGACGCCCAGGTCGAAGCCGATGCCCATCACCGCGTCGCCCTTCGTGAATTGCGGGCTCTGCGAGCTGACCACCGTGCCGGAGAGATCGATCCCTCCGACGCAACTTTGCCTTCGCAGGATCTTGCCCTTGCCGGTGGCGGCGAGCGCGTCCTTGTAGTTGACGTCCGAATACGCGACGCGTACGACGACGTCGCCCGGGTCGAGGTCGTCGAGCGTCAGGTCGACGAACTCAGCGCGGATCTTCTTGTCGACCTCGGTGAGCTTGTACGCCTTGAAGCGTTCCATGCGTCTGCTATGTTATTCCGGCTTGATGCCTGCGTCTTTCACCACCCGGGTCCACTTCTCCGTCTCCTGCGTGACGAAAGTGGCGAATTCGGCCGGCTTCATGCGCACGACCTCCGCTCCCTCGAGCTCGAAGCGCTTGCGGGTCTCGGGCGAATCTTGAATCGCCGTTATCTCCCTGTACAGCCGGTCGAGCACCGCCGCGGGCGTTCCCGCGGGCGCGAGGATACCCCACCAGTTGCTCACCTCGTAGCCCGGCACGCCGGCTTCCGCGATCGTCGGAACTTCGGGCATGGCGGCGCTGCGCTTCGCGCCGCTTACGCCGAGCGCCTTGAGTTTCCCCGAACGCACGTGCGGCACCATCTGCACCAGGCTGCCGAGGTTCATCTGCACCTGCCCCGCGATCACGTCGGTCAGCGCCGGTCCGCCGCCCTTGTACTGCACGATCACGAAGTCAGTCTTCGACTGCAGGCGGAAGAGCTCGGTCGCCATGTGCTGGAAGCTGCCGATGCCCGCGGCGGCCGCGTTCAACTCCCCGGGCTTCTTCCTCAGCAGATCGAGAAGGTCTCTGACCGAATTCGCCGGCGAGCTCGCCGGCACCACGAGCAGCGCGGGCCCGCTGCCGAGCATTGCCACCGGCTCGAAAGACTTCATCGCGTCCTGCGGCAAGCGGTTGAACGCGATGCTTACCGGCAATGCGGTCGAGATGAGGAGCAGCGTGTAGCCATCGGGCGGCGATTTCGCCGCCTGGTCGGTGCCGATGATGCCGCCGGCGCCGCCGCGGTTGTCGATCACCACGCCCTGCCCGAGCCGTTCGGCAAGCTGCTGGCCGATGGCGCGGCCGACGACGTCGTTGCTGCCTCCCGGCGGGAACGGGATGATCAGCCTGATCGGTTTTGTCGGATAAGCCTGACCGAGCGAAACGCTCGAGAAGACGGCCAGCAGCACTGCGAGGACGGTTTTCATGTCTAGTAATATGCACCGCGGTGAACTACAAGACCAGTTTCCGTTCGATCCGCGACGAGGTGAGCGCCGCGGAGTGGCAGGCGCGCGTCGATCTCGCCGCCTGCTACCGCCTGGTCGACCGCTACGGCATGACGGACCTCATCTATAACCATATCACCGCGCGCGTACCGGGGCCCGAGCACCACCTGCTGATCAACCTGTACGGGCTGCTCTATAAGGAGATCACCGCCTCGAGCCTGGTGAAGATCGACCTCGACGGCGACATCGTGTGGAAGCCCGACACCGACTACGACATCAACAAGTCGGGCTACGTGATCCACGGCGCGATCCATCGCGCGCGCAAGGACGTCGCCTGCGTCCTGCATACGCACACGCGGGCCGGCATGGCGGTGGCATCGATGAAATGCGGCCTGCTGCCGCTCAACCAGACCTCGATCCGCTTCGTCGACCACATCGGCTACCACGACTACGAGGGGCCGGCGACCGATCTCGAGGAGCGCGAACGCCTGGTGCGCGACCTTGGCTCGCACGATGCCATGGTTCTTAGAAATCATGGATTACTGACTTGCGGCGCGACCATCCAGCAGGCGTTCAACACGATGTACCAGCTCGAGATGTCCTGCCGCGCGCAGGCGGATGCCATGGCCGCCCGGACAGAATTGATTTTTCCTTCCAAAGAAATACTGGAAAAAACGGCGCACCTCTACCAGCCCGGCACGCGCCGTCCGTACGGCGTGCTCGAGTGGCCCGCGATGCTGCGGCTGCTAGCCGCCGAGAGCGGCAGCTCCGACTACCCGCCGTACTGGCAATAGGCGGTACTCGGCCGACTGCATCTCGTGCAGCCGGCTCACCGTGCGTTGAAAATCGGCCGAGTTTTCGCCTTCTACGAAGAGCTCCTCGGGCGGCGCCTCGGCCGAAACGACGAGCTTGATGCGCTCGTCGTAGAGCACGTCGACCAGCCAGGTAAAGCGGCGCGCCGCGTCGGATTGCTTCGCGGACATGCACGGCACGCCCGAGAGCATCACGGTGTGGAAGCGCTTCGCGAGGTCGACGTAGTCGGCATAGGAACGCGGTCCGCCGCAGAGCGCCTGGAAATCGAACCACACCAGCCCGCCCGCGCGCTTGCGGTAGGCGATGGTCCTGCCTTCGACGTCGAGCGGCTGGCGCTCCTCCTCGACGTCTTTCAGGTCCTGGAAGATCCTGGCCAGCGGCGCTTCCTCCAGGTGGTAAACGCGCACCTGTTCCATCTTCAGGCGCCGGTAGTCGGTACCGCTGTCGACGCCCACCACGTCCAGCCTCGTTTTTAGAAGCTCGATCGCGGGCAGGAAGCGCTCGCGCTGCAGCCCGGCGGGATAGAGCTGGTCGGGGTGGTAGTTCGAGGTCATGACGAACTCGACGCCGCGGTCCATGACCTGCTCGAGGAACCGCCCCAGGATCATCGCGTCGGCGATGTCCGAGACATGGAACTCGTCGAAGCAGATCAGCCGGTGGCGCCGGGCCGTGCGCGCGGCGGCTTCGGCGATCGGGTCCTCGGTGCCCTTCAGCTCGTCGAGCTCGCGGTGGATCTCGCGCATGAAGTGGTGGAAATGCACCCGGCGCTTGCGCACCAGCGGCACGCACCGATAGAAGGCGTCCATCAGGAAGCTCTTGCCGCGCCCGACCGGCCCCCAGAGGTAGACGCCCTTGGGCAGCGGCGGCTTGACCAGCAGGCGCTTCAGCGCGGTGTCGCGGCGCTTCTTGTAGGCGCTCCACTCCTCGTAGAGCTGCTGCAGGCGCTCGACCGCGCGCCATTGCGACGAGTCCTGGACGAAACCGCGCTTCCTGAGGTTCTGCTGGTAGACCGAGACAACGTCCAAAATCAGATGTTGAGCGAGCGCTTGTCGACGCCGAGCGCCGCATCCTTCAGCGCTTCCGACAGCGACGGGTGGGCGTGGCAGATCATGCCGATGTCCTCGCTCGACCCGCGGAACTCCATCGCCACCACGGCTTCCGCGATCAGCTCGCCGGCGAAGGGGCCGATGATGTGCACGCCGAGGATCTCGTCGGTCTTCGCGTCCGCGATGAATTTCACCAGGCCGCTGGTGTCGCCCAGGGCGCGCGCGCGGGCG